>ERZ773188.2304-NODE-2304-length-18693-cov-5.755607_pt1 | contig 18693 bp, 15 predicted proteins | sample MGYA00581011_ERZ773188 | MGnify/ENA primary metagenome ERZ773188 (study PRJEB29015, sample SAMEA2737798) | human gut metagenome | biome: human gut; feature: human-associated habitat; material: faeces | place: China | collected 2012 ...
CGCTGAAACCCGCATAAACACTGGCTTTTTTAAGCAACTCGATTTATTCGAACTCGATCGTTGCTGGCGGCTTGGTGGTATAGTCGAACAGAACACGGTTGATATGCTTTACTTCGTTTACGATGCGGTTTGCTGCGGTGGTAATGGTTTCGGTGGGCAGCAGGGTAACTTCCGCGGTCATAAAGTCGGTTGTGGTCACAGCACGCAGGGCGATGGCGTAATCATAGGTGCGCTCATCACCCATAACACCAACGCTGCGCATGTTGGTCAGCGCGGCAAAATACTGGCTGGGGCGCTGAGCGGCGGGCAGTTTATCCACTTCCTCGCGCCAGATTGCATCAGCATCCTGTACAATGGCAACCTTTTCCTGGGTGATATCGCCGATAATGCGGATGGCAAGGCCGGGGCCGGGGAACGGCTGGCGGGCAACCAGATATTCAGGCAAGCCCAGTTCACGGCCAGCCTGGCGGACTTCATCCTTGAACAGGTCGCGCAGCGGCTCCACAATTTCCTTAAAGTCTACATAATCCGGCAAGCCGCCAACATTGTGGTGGCTCTTGATGGTAGCAGATTCACCGCCCAGGCCGCTTTCCACAACGTCCGGGTAGATGGTGCCCTGTGCCAAAAAGTCTACAGCACCGATCTTCTTGGCCTCGTCCTCAAACACACGGATGAACTCTTCGCCAATGATTTTACGCTTGCGCTCCGGCTCGGTAACACCGGCCAGCTTGCTGTAAAAACGTTCGCGGGCGTCCACGCAGACAAAGTTGATGTCGAACTGGCCGCCCTCGCCGAACACTTCGCAAACTTGCTCACGTTCGTTCTTGCGCAGCAGGCCGTGGTCAACAAACACGCAGGTTAACTGCTTACCAATGGCCTTTGCCAGCATGGCAGCACATACGCTGGAATCCACACCACCGGAAAGAGCGCACAGCACCTTGCCATTGCCGATCTTCTCGCGCAGGGCGTTCACGCTATGCTCCACAAAGGAGTCCATCTTCCAGGCACCGGCACAGCCGCAAACTTTGTAAACAAAGTTATGCAGAATCTTAGTACCGTTTTCGGTATGCAGCACTTCCGGGTGGAACTGCACACAGTACAGGCCGCGGGCGGCATCCTGTGCAGCGGCAACCGGGCAGTTGGGGGTGTGGGCAATAATATCAAAGCCGGGGGCAGCCTGCTCGATATAGTCATTATGGCTCATCCAGCAAACATTCTGGTTCGGCAGGCCGTCAAACAGCGGGCTGGTGGTATCCAGATCCACAACCGTCTTGCCATATTCGCGTTCCGGAGCCTTGCAAACCTTACCGCCCAGCATATGCATCATCAGCTGGCTGCCATAGCAGATGCCCAGTACCGGAACACCCCAAGTATATATTTCGGGATCGATGGTAGGGGAATCCGGCAGGTAAGCGCTGTTGGGACCACCGGTAAAGATAATGCCCTTCGGATTTTTGGCCTTGATTTTGGCCAGGTCAGTACGGTAAGAATAAATTTCGCAATAAACGTTGCATTCACGGACACGGCGGGCGATCAGCTGGTTATACTGGCCACCAAAGTCCAACACAATGACAGTTTCCTGCTGCATGTAGTAGCTCCTTCCCAAACATCTAAATTTTCATATATAACAGCATATACAGATATTATACCATAGCTCCCGGCAAATAGGTAGGGGGCTTGAGAAAAAAGTCGAGATTCTTCGATTCTGATTTGTCGCACAGCCGGAATCTGTTCGCTTATTCTGCATAGAATCAGATTGTCGGTCGGCGCCCCAAAGCCATAAAAAAATGCCGCACATCGGGCAAGGAACCGGGGCCGGTTCCTCCTTCCAATGTACAGCATGGTATTTTTGCTATTGTTTTATCTTTTCCGTTATTCGCCGCTGCGCCAGGTCCACAAAAGATATTTTACATTTGTTTTCAGGTAGCGGTGGAACAGGCGCTTCGGGTCCTGCATCAATCGGTAAAGCCATTCCAGGTTGTGCTTCTGCATCCACATGGGCGCACGCTTAATGTTGCCCGCCTCATAGTCAAACGCCGCACCAACGCCGATCATCAAGGCTTGTACGCGATCTTCATGGGCGGCCATCCAGCGTTCCTGTTTGGGAGCACCAAGGCCAACCCACACAAAGTCCGGCTTTGTTGCATTGATTTCCGCTACCGCCTGAGCGTCCTCCTGTGGGGTCATCTCGCGGAACGGTGGTGACATCATACCGGAAATCACAACACCAGGGTAGCGCTTTTCCACCTTTTTGCGCAGCAACTGCAACGTTTCCGGGGTAGAGCCATAAAAATAGTGCCGCCAGCCTTTTTCTGCGCTGACCGCCAAAACCTGCTTCATCAAATCCGGCCCCGTAACGCGCTGCGCAGCAGCATACCCCTGCTTGCGGCTGAACTGCGAAAGGGGACCGCCGTCCGGCAGCGCCATGACCGCATGGTTCTGAATATAGCGGTACTCGGCATCCTCGTGCGCCGTTACGGTGGTATGTACATTGGCCACGCAGATATATTTCCCACGCCATTGTTCCAGCTGGCTTTCCAGCAGCGTCATGGTTTTGTCCATGTCCGTTACCACAATGTTCACACCCATAATATCGCAGGTTTCCTGCATTTTCAGGTCGATCACATACAACCCGTTTACGGTATTATCCATTGTGCGGGAAGAGAGAAAGTCCGAATAGACCGGAATTACACTGACCTTAATGCTGTAATTTTCTGCAATCGCGGTGATCTGCAGCAACTCGCTGCGGTTCTGGGTTTCCTCCGCAATCACAATATGGGTAATCCGGGTACTTTCCAGAATCTTATGCAGATCGGCTACTGTGCCAAGGTAATTCGGCAGTTCCGCTACCGGGTTCTGCGCTGCATAGCCGGCATACTCTGCCGATACATCCTTGCCCTTTACAACATCATTATAATAGCGTAATGCCAGGTTTCCATTGCCGACCAGCAAAACGCGGGCTATAATATGGCGCCGCTTTGCATACCAAAGGCTGATCCGGTGCAGCAATAACCGCTTGATCGTAATGACCACGCTGGACAGCAGGTAATAGTAAACAAGCAGCAGGCGGGAAAACTGCGAAAGTTGGAATACATACAAAATGGTTGCTGCCAGCGCAAAGCCGCCCAGGTTTCCCAAAAGGGCTTTTGCCAGTTCTCTCACTAAGCCGCGCCGCTTAAAAGTGCGGTATTCACCCTGTGCAATATAAATCAGAATGATTGCCGCTGCGTATACAAGTGACAGCGGGCGGAAGCGGGCAACATCGACCCACCAGAACGCTTCACCCCAGGGGCTGTGCATACGTAGCAGGCTGGAAACCTCATACGTTCCCAACAGCAGGAAAAAGTCCAGAAAAGCATCCAGAATATGCAGTATTTTTGATGTAGAATGGTTCATGATACAATTATAAGCCGCAAAAGCACGAAGAAAGACCGTTCCCTTTGCGGCATGTGAAACGGGCTTTCTGCCACGCATAATGGCCCCGGAATATAGTAGAGCAGCAAATCGTAACTTGCAAGCCTATTATACCCAGCGCCCAAAGCGGAATTTTGGCTCAATTGGTTCTTTGATGGAAATTTCTTTGTTCAGGTAGACATCAATGGCGTTTTTCTGTAAAAGTTTTGCCGTTGAACTGCTTATCTGTGCCATCCCGTCTTTCAGGTTTGGCGGGCGGGTTGTAACAGAATGGCAGTCAGAACACATCAGATGAACTAAGTTCCAATCCAGCAGTTTGTGCAACCATTTGGCCGTATGTCCACCGCGTACCAAACCCGAAGCATTGATCTGCGCCAATGCGCCGGAGCTGACCCAGCGGTACAGCAGGGTAGGATCCTCGGTAACATAGGGGTAGCGCTCCACATGGGCCAAAATGGGAGTATACCCACGGTTTTGCACCGCAAACAGGGTATCCTCAATTCCACCGGGATGGATGCTGGTCGGGAATTCAATCAAGATATACCGCGACCCTGCAAATGCCAATTTGGAAAGATCCAGGCTGGCCAAAGCTGTGGTAAAATAGACCTCTGCACCCAATTTGACGGCAAGGGGAAGTTTGCGTTCTGCCAGCTGCGCCACAACGCTGCGATAAGCCATTTTGCGCTGCTGAACAAAAGCATCCAGCGTAATGCGCTCATAATGGAAATGCGGTGTGAACACAATGCCAACAACCCCGTCTTCCATTTCTTTCTGGATCAAGGACATGGAAACATCCAGGTTTTTGGCACCGTCATCAATGCCAGGCAAAATATGACAATGGAGATCAACCAGTTGCGAACTCATTATGCCTTACTCCGGCTCTTCTTTCCAGCTGCGTCGTCATTGCTGTACCCGTAAGAATAAGAATAGTAGTAGCCATCTTTCTTACCGGCTTTTTTAACATTGTATCCGTTCATTACTACGCCAAGGATGCGGGCATTCACAGCTTCCAGGTTTTTCTTGCTCAGCTGGGCACCTTCAATGGTGGTAACACCCGGGCGTACAACCAGCAATGCCCCATCCGCATACTTGCACAATACTGCAGCATCGGTAACAACAGAAACCGGCGGCGTATCCACAATAATATAATCGTATACCTGCTTCAGGGCCTCAAAGGTATTTTCCATCGCCTTCGTTGCCAACAATTCCGATGGGTTCGGGGGGATGGTGCCAACAGGTAGCACCACAATGCCCAGGTCTTTGAAGTTGACCAGTGCATTGGCCAGTTGGGTACGGTCCTTGCCCGTAATGGTGTTGGTAATGCCGATATGATCACGCGGAATATGCAGGTAGCGGGAGATGGTAGACTTACGCATATCGCAGTCAACCAGCACCACACGCTTGCCACTGTCTGCCAGGGTAATCGCAAGGTTTACTGCGACGTTGCTCTTCCCTTCGCCGGGGACAGAGGAGGTAATCAGGATAGTCTTGCAATCGCTGGTTGCGGCAAGGAACTCCAGGTTGGTTCGCAGAGACTTGTAAGCTTCTGTAAACTGGAACGGTGCATCTGAGCCAACCATAAACAGCTTATGATGTTCACGCTTTTTACTCATTCCTTTTTACCTCCCTGATCATACTGCGGGATCACGCCCAGAACAGTCATATCCAGATACTTGGTAACATCTTCCTCCGTGTTGATCTTATTGTCCAGCAAAACCTGCAGCACAATAATACCAATCACCAGAACAAAACCAACCGCTGCGGCCAACATCGTGTTCTTCTTAATGTTGGGGGAAACCGGCTCCGTTGCCAAAGAAGGATTGGAGATCACTTTGACGGAACCCGCTTCAACAGCCTCTTTGATCACATCCGGAGCCACTGTAATGATCTGTTCACACACCTGCCGTGCCCATTCCGGGCTGTCGCTCTGCACAGTGATCTTCATAACCTGGGTATCGTCCACAGCTGCTACGGTAACGCGCTTGTTCAGCTTAGCATAAGTCAGGTTCAGGCCCAGGTTATCAATAACCTGCTGCAGAACCGTATCACTCTTGATAATAATGCTGTAAGTAGAAACCAGCTTGGTTGCAGAATTGATCTGGTCACTGGTAACATTGGCGTTGACATCCTGCCGGGTATTGACAATCATCAGGGCAGAAGAATCATACTTTGGGGTCATCAAAAACTTAGACGCCGTAAAGCCAACCAGCGCAGCAGCCAAAGTTACAAAAATCAGTTCAAGAAGATGCTGGCGAACCGCACTTAAAATTTCTGTTAGGTCAATTACTTCATTTTCTTCGTTATCCACAAAAGGCACCTCTCTAATCTCTTAATTCCTGTTTTCCAGTCAAAGATGGTTGGCCAGGTCTGCCGCTTCGGTCGGCTTTTTGACGCAAAGCACCACTCTTACAATTGGGGCCCGCAGCTGCCCCACATGCAAAATCTTAGCACACATGTTTATGTAAAGTAGTTGTGCTTTACGGCGATTTGGCCACAGATAGCTAATATGATTTTAGCACAAATTCAGGTGTGTTTCAACCGTACATCGAAATGTCTTGATTTTTGGCAAAATACACAATTTTGTTTGCATCCCTTCCGCAAGTGATAACAATTTCTCAAAACATTTTTTACCATTGATGTATAAATTGCTCTTATTTTTCCCATTGTTTGCTCCTGTGCAAACATATGTTAACGCTTTTGCTGCAAAGTCTGCTCTGTCCGCATTCCCGTTTCCCGGTAAAATTCATCCAATTCTCCCTGCTTTTTTGATCACACGCACTTCCTCGGGCACTGCGCAAAAACCTGGCGATTTTTTCAGTTTGCCTGCGGGTACGGCTGTCCGCTTTTCTTCCAGCGGGCGTACCTGCCTGCCCAGTATATGCTGTACGCAGTCAAGCTGCAAGGCATTTACACCGCGTATTCCTACCTCAGCGTCCGCGCCACTGTGGACTTGCCGCTGCCAGAAAATTCGATCCATGCAATTTTATTCCAGCTTCGCCTCCTTGCCCAGCGCCTTCTTTTTGCACTCACTTCAAAACCGCAAAAGGACATTTATTATATCAGCTACAAGGGGAAGTTGTCAAAAAAATTGCCAAAGAGATACAAATAGGCTATAATATAAAATAAAAAATTGTGTATTGAACGGTTTTACCCCATTTGCACCCGGAAGGAGGTGGCAAGTACGGATACTTTACAGACAAATAGTACAACACAAACTGCTGAGATGCTCAAATTAGAGGGCGTTGTTGAGCATGTGATATACGAAAACCCGGATACCGGTTATGCCGTGTTTGAAGTGGATGCCGGTGGCACCGATATTGTGGTGGCAGGCAACGTGGGCAGTGTGGATAACGGTATGTCCATTACGGCGTATGGCTATATGGTCAACCACCCCAGCTATGGCGAACAGTTCCGTGCCGAAACCTGTGAGGCCAGCCTGCCGCAGGATACCGCGGCTTTGCTGAGCTACCTTTCCAGTGGGGTATTGCCCTATATCGGGCCTTCCACAGCAAAAAAGATTGTGGCAAAATTTGGGGCGCATACATTGAACGTCATCTCCGAAACGCCGGACAAACTCTGTGAGCTAAAAGGTATCACCCCGCAAAAGGCCGCCGCCATCTCCAACGAGTTCCGACGTATGTACGGTGTGCGGGAAGTGGTTGCCTGGATGGCCAAGTTTGGGCTTTCCGCCCAGATGGCTGTTACAGCCTACCGCGCGTTTGGCCCCGCCACGGTAGAAGCACTGAAAAAGAACCCCTACATGCTGTGCGGGGAGCCGCTGAACCTGAAATTCAGCCAGGTCGATGGTATCGCCGCCCAGCTGCAGGTAGGACAGGGCAGCGACCTGCGCATTGCCGCCGGGCTTTTGTACGCTTTGCGCCACAACGCCAACAACGGCCACACCTGCCTGCCCGCAGATAAGCTGATCGAAAGCACTGCGCGCTTTATTCGGGTGGAGCCGGATGCCGTAAAGGCCGGGCTGCAAAGCCTGTTGGAGCATGACGAAATGCACGCCTGCACCTTTGACGGAACGAAATATATTTACCTGCCAGATCTGCTCAGCGCAGAGCAGGATATTGCTGCGCGGCTGGGGGAGCTTGCCACATTCCCGACAGAAAGCCCCAAAACGCTGGAAAGCGATATCCGCGTTTTGGAATTGACCCAAGGTTTTGAATATGCCCCTTTGCAGCGGGAAGCAATCCGCTTAGCACTCTCTTCCCGCGTAATGGTTTTGACCGGCGGTCCCGGTACCGGCAAAACCACAACGGTCAAAGCGATTCTGAATTTGTATGAAGGTATTTATGACCGGGTTGCCCTGTGTGCCCCCACCGGCCGCGCCGCCAAGCGGCTGACCGAGCTGACCGGCCACAGCGCTTCCACCATCCACCGATTGCTGGAAGTGGACTATTCTACCGGCAGCGTGCGTTTTATTCATAATGAAAAGAATCTTCTCCCGTTTGACGTTATCATTCTGGATGAGATGAGTATGGTAGATGCCAAGCTGTTCCAGGCGTTGTTGGCCGCCGCGCGTTACCACTGCCGCATTATTATGGTAGGTGATGCCGACCAGCTGCCCAGTGTTGGCCCCGGCAGTGTGCTGGGGGAGATCTTGCAGGCAGACGTTCTGCCCACCGTACGGCTGAATGAGATCTTCCGCCAGGCGCAGAAAAGCATGATTGTACAGAACGCCCACCGCATTGTGGAAGGGCAGATGCCCATAAAAGGCGGGCGGGATGATGACTTTTTCATGATCGAATCTACCGGTCTTGCCTGCCAGAGGCTGATCTGCGACCTGGTCAGTACCCGGCTGCCCAAAAGCTATGGCTATGACCCCGTGCGGGACATCCAGGTGCTTTGCCCCACCAAGGTTGGCCCCACCGGGAGCGTAGAACTGAACCGCCGTCTGCAGGCCATTTTGAACCCGCCTGCATCGGATAAGCCGCAGATCATTTGGGAGCAAAGCGGCCGTGTGCTGCGCTGTGGCGACAAGGTAATGCAGATCAAAAACGATTATGACATTCCCTATGAGCGGGACGGTGCCGAAGCCGGTGTGGGTGCCTATAACGGGGATATGGGTATTATTACTGCCGTTGACCCCGAAAGCCGTGCTGTGACGGTACAGATGGATGACCGAAAGTATATTTACGGTGCTGACCAGCTTGCCGAGCTGGAACCCGCTTACGCTGTAACAGTGCACAAAAGCCAGGGCTCTGAATTTCCGGCCGTCATTATGCCTGTGGCAGATGTACCCGCGCGCCTTTGTTACCGCAACTTGTTGTACACCGGGGTTACCCGCGCACGCCGCCTGTGCATTCTGGCGGGAACCCGGCGCACCGAGCAGGCCATGGTGGATAATGTGCGCCAGAACATGCGTTACAGCGGGCTGCGCTACCTGCTGCGCGAGGCAGTCACTCCGGCTGAAAAACGCAGATGAAACAGAGAAAACGCATATCTCTGGATTGGCTGGACCGTGGGCGAACGGCTCTGGAACCGCTGCTGGCCCTTGCCTATCCGCGGCACTGCCCGCTGTGCGGCACGGTACTTGAGCAAAGCGCCTGGAAAGCCGCCGTGTGCCGTTCCTGTATACCGGAAGCCGAGCGTCTGCGGCATCTTCCACCGCGTCTGCCTGTAACGGAGCACGCCTTTTACGCTGTCAACACCTGCGCAGCTGCCTTTTACTATGCAGACAGTGTGCGCCATGCTATCCTGCTTTGCAAGGAGAACGGCAACCCCTGGTATGCGCGAGAACTGGCGGATTTGATGGCTGTGCTGATTTTTGGCGCACAGCCCGCCCGTGCCCCAGGGTACCGCCCGGTATACGAGAATCTATCCGGCATTTCGCTGTACAGCGCCATTGTTCCGGTGCCGCCGCGCGTAAAGAAGAACCGCGCGGAAAATATGCCCCTTTTGCTAGCGCAGCGCCTTGGGCGCATCCTGCACATTCCGGTCATCCAGCCGCTGTGCCTGACCCGGCAGGTTTTACCGCAAAAATCGCTGGACCAGCAAAAGCGCTTTGCCAATGTCAAGGATGCTTACGCCTGCCGTACTGGGGTTGACCTTTCCGGAATGCGGCTGCTGTTGCTGGATGATGTGATCACCACTGGTGCCACCATCTCTGCCTGCGCCAAAGCGCTATTGGAGGGTGGCGCTGTGAGTGTGGACGGCGTGTGTGTTGCAGCGACGGAACTGATGCCCAAAAGCCACGGTGCCGCCGGAACACCAAAAGAAAGCAAATAACTTTTATCTGCCGGATGGTTGATGGCAATTCACAATAGATAACAAAGTGCTGCTTCTGGCAGCAAGGAGTACCAGATAAACATGAAGCAATATGATATCGGCCTTGATCTTGGCACAACTTCCATTATCATTGCCACACAGGAACAGGGAGTTGTGTTCCATCAGCCCAGCATTGGTGCTGTTGATACCCGCAGTAGCACCATTCTGGCAGTGGGGGACAAAGCCCTGCGCATGGTGGGGCGTGTGCCTTCTTATATTGATATCATCCGCCCTTTGCGGGACGGTATTATTCAGGACCACCGCATGACAAACGAACTAATCGTGCGGTTTATCAATGAGGTATGCCGTTCGCGCATCATCAAGCCGCGCGTATCGGTCTGCGTTCCGGCAGCCATTACCGGCATTGAAGCTGACGCCGTGGTAGAAGCCGTCATGGCAGCCGGGGCACGGCAGGTTTTCCTTGTGGATGAGCCTGTCGCCGCCGCCCTTGGCGCAGGGCTGGATATCCGCAAACCCATGGGCTGCATGGTGATTGATATCGGCGGCGGCTCCACGGATATCGCCGTGATCAGCATGGGTGGGCGGGTGCGCGCCGCCAGCCTGCCGGTCGCCGGCAACGCTTTTGACCAGTGCATTGCCCAGTATGTTCAGGAAAAATTCAACATTGCCATCGGCCCTCTAACCGCCGAAGCGCTGAAAAAGCAGGTTGCCTGCTGCACCAAAAGCGAGTTTGAGGGCGTAATGGAGATCCGTGGTCATTCCTGGGAGACCAACCTGCCCGCCCGCCGCCTTGTCTATACGCGGGACCTGTACCTGCCCGTGCAGGAACTGGCCGCCCGCATTGCCGCCACTGCCCGCAATGTATTGGAAAGCACCCCGCCGGAACTGGCCGCTGATGTTGCCAAGAACGGCATTCTGCTGACTGGCGGCGGCTCCATGCTGCGTGGCCTGGCTGGTTATATTGCCGGGGAGCTGCATGTGGATGTTGCCATCGCACCAGACCCCATCAACTGTGTGGCACGCGGAACCGCAGCCAGCTTAACGCTGGGCCAATACCTGACAGCCGGTTTCCGCGATGCCACCCCCAGAGCGTGGCATAACCGACTGCAATCCCCAGAAGGTTTTTCCAATTAGAGCGCAGCTTTTGTGCAGGTTGTAAAAAGTATGATTTTCTGCGGATACCTCCGCCAGCCTACTTTTCTATCCGGCAAAAGTGTGCTATACTATACAGCGTTTGCCAAAATTCCCAGCCCTGCATGGTTCCGGGCTGGTTCTGCCATATAATATAAGGACAGGTTCATTATGCCCGATACCATTACCACTGAATTTCTGGCCCTGCGGGACCGCTATATCGCTTCCCGCTTTACTAAGCTGAACCCGGTGCAGCAGCAGGCTGTGTTTACCACCGAAGGCCCGCTGCTGATCCTGGCAGGTGCAGGCTCCGGCAAAACCACCGTTCTGGTCAACCGCATTGCCAATATCATCCGTTTTGGCCGCGCCTATGGCTCCAAAGAGGTCAGCCGCCCGGTTGCGCAGAGTGATCTGGAGCAGCTGCGCACCGCCATCATGTGCGGCCAGCCGGTTCCGCAGTCCCTGATGCCGCTGATGAGCGTTGCCCCGGCCCGCCCGTGGAATGTGCTGGCCATTACCTTTACCAATAAAGCCGCCGGAGAGCTGAAAGAACGCCTGAAAGCCATGCTGGGCGATACCATGGGCGGGGATGTATTTGCCTCCACTTTCCACTCTGCCTGTGTACGGATCCTGCGCCGCGATGCCGAACGCATTGGCTTCCCCAAAAGCTTTACGATTTACGATTCCGACGACCAGCAGCGTGTCATCAAGCAGATCTACAAAGAACTGATGATTGATGACAAGTTCCTGCCGGTCAAATCAGCCATCTCCCAGATCAGCGGTTACAAAGATAAACTTCTTTCCGCCAAAGATGTCGCCGCCGAAGCGCCGCGCGATACCAAGGCTGCTTTGATTTCCAAAATCTATACCGCCTATTCCAACCGGCTGCGCACGGCTGGTGCCATGGACTTTGACGATCTGATTTTCCATACCGTGCAGATGCTGAAAACCGATGCCGAAGCGCGGGAATACTACCAGCAGAAGTTCCGCTATGTCGTGGTGGACGAATACCAGGATACCAGCGTGGCCCAGTTTCACCTGGTGCGCCTGCTGGCCGGTGGTTCCAACAATGTATGCGTTGTTGGCGATGACGATCAGAGCATTTATAAGTTCCGCGGTGCTACCATTGAAAATATCCTGAACTTTGAAAAAGTTTTTGCCGGGGCCAAAACCATCCGCCTGGAGCAGAACTACCGTTCCACCTCCAACATTCTGAATGCGGCCAATAGCGTCATCAAGAACAACAACGGCCGCAAGGGCAAGACCCTGTGGACCCAGAACGGCGATGGTGACAAAGTTCACCATTATACGGCTGCTTCGGAACAGGATGAGGCCAGCCATGTGGCCGAGGTTATTGGCCAGAACCTGAAAAATGGTGCTTCCTTAAAAGACCATGCCGTTTTGTACCGCATGAATGCGCAGTCCAACCCCATCGAAACTTATTTTGCCCGTGCCGGTATCCCGTACCGCATTGTGGGTGGCCAACGCTTCTTTGACCGCAAGGAAGTCAAGGATATCAACTCTTACATGGCCGTTGTGGTCAACCCGCGGGACGACGTGCGCCTGCGCCGCATCATCAATGAACCTGCACGAAAGATTGGTGCCACCACCATTGATAAGATCGGGGAACTGGCCGCCGCCAACGGCGTGCCGATGATGGAGATCATCCGGGAGGCTTCTTCTTATCCCGCACTGGGCCGTGCCGCCAGCGCGCTGAACGCGTTTTACTCCATGTACCGTGAACTGTGTGATCTTTCCGTCATCCTTCCGCTGGATGAATTTGCCGGTGAAGTGATCCGCAAGACCGGATACGAAGCCATGCTGAAAGCGCAGAAAGAAGAGGGCGAGACCCGGCTGGAAAACTTGGGCCAGTTGATTTCTTCCGTAAAGACTTATGCGGAGCAGAACGGGGAAGACGCAACCCTTTCCGGTTTCTTGGAAGAAGTTGCCCTGATTGCAGACCTTGATTCCTATGATGAAGATGCTGATTCCGTTACCCTGATGACGATGCACAGCGCCAAGGGCCTTGAATTCCCGTATGTGTTTATCATTGGTATGGAGGATGGTGTTTTCCCCGGTGACCTTGCTCGCTACAGCGAGGAAGAAATGGAAGAGGAGCGCCGCCTGTGCTATGTCGGTATTACCCGCGCCAAGAAAGAGCTGTATCTTTCTTCCTCCCGCAGCCGTATGATTTTCGGCCAGACGCGCCGCAACCCGCCTTCCTGCTTTTTGGATGAGATTGACCCCAATGTGATGGACGAAACCGAAAGCCCAGAGCTTGCTTACAGCGGCGGTTTTGGCGCCGGGTACGGCAGCTACAGCACCAATGTTCCCGGCGGGCGCAGCGGATACTCCGGGACTTCCCGCGGGTATCTGAACAGTGAATACAACCGCGGCGGCTTTGGCAGCAAGTATGCCGGCGGCTTCCAAAGTGGGTTTGCTTCCGGCGGGCACGAAAGCCCGAACTACCCCGGCGGCCGCCACACGGTCCAAAGCAGTAGCTTTGGCGCCGGGTATGGCAGTAGCCGCGTCAACCATCATTCCGGTGCTCCGGTTGCTCCGGCGGGCGGTGGCGTTACCACTGCGCCCGCCGCACCCGCACGCAAAAAGGCCGCCAACTTTGCAGCCGGGGACCTTGTGGACCACAAGGTGTTTGGCCGCGGCAAGGTGCTGAAAGTAACGCCGGTTGCGGGGGACTGTATTGTAGAAATCCAGTTTGACCGCGTTGGCATCAAAAAAACAATGGCCAATTACGCCCCGCTGACCAAGCTGACCAGCGAAGAATAAACCACTGATAAAAAGGAAAAGAGGGAACGGGTCCATGCTTGTAACATTGATCGCCCACACCAATGACCCCGAAAAGACCATTGCCGCAGCCGCCAAGCTGTGCTATTCTGATGCACATATCGAAACCCTGCTGGATGGCCTAACACCGGAAAAGACCGCAGCCTTTTTGCAAAAGCTGAATGACTTCGGCCACGCCAGCCCCATTGAACATGCCAGCTTTACCTTTGGCATTGAGGGCGTTTCCCGCACCTTTCTGGCACAGGTCACCCGCCACCGCATTGCAAGTTTCAGTGTGCAGAGCCAGCGCTATGTGCGGCTGGAAGATTTCCGTTATGTGATTCCCCCGGAAATTGAGGCTGACCCTGCGGCCAAAGCGGCTTTTATTGATGCAATGAACGCCGATGCCAAACACTACCTGGAGCTGGTCAAAGCACTGGAAGAAAAGCATACCCACACCTTGATGGAGCAGGGCATGCCGGAAAAGACCGCCCGCGCCAAAGCCAGCAAAATGGCAAACGAGGACGCCCGCTTTGTATTGCCCAACGCCTGCGAGACAAAAATGGTAATGACCATGAACTGCCGCAGCCTGAACAACTTTTTCAACCTGCGCTGCTGCAACCGTGCCCAGTGGGAGATCCGCGCCGTTGCCGATGAAATGCTGCGCCTTGTATACCCGCTTGCGCCGCATGTTTTTGCCGCAGCTGGTCCCCGCTGCCTGGCGGGTCCCTGCCCGGAGGGCGGTATGTGCTGCGGCAAGCAGAACGCCGTGCGTGATAAATATGCAACACTGAAACAGGAGGCTGAAAACCATGGGTAAACTGATTATTTTTGAAGGCCTGGATGGTTCCGGCAAGGGCACACAGGCAGAACTTGCCTGCCAGAATTTGCATAGCAAAGGGTATGACCCGCTGAAAATCAGCTTCCCAGATTATGACAGTCCGTCCTCCGCACTGGTCAAGATGTATCTTTCCGGCGAGTTCGGCCAGCGCCCGGATGACGTGAACGCTTATGCAGCTTCAACGTTTTATGCTGTTGACCGCTTTGCCAGCTACAAAACCAGGTGGGGCAATGTCTACCGCCAGAATGGGCTAATCATCTCTGACCGTTACACCACCTCCAACGCTGTTCACCAATGTTCCAAACTGCCGCCGATGCACTGGGATGGTTTTCTGGAGTGGCTGTTTGAGTTCGAGTACAAAAAGCTCGGCCTGCCTGCGCCGGATGCGGTTGTATACCTTGCGGTTGATCCCGATGTCAGCCAGCGCCTGATTGCGCAGCGCTACCACGGCGATGAAAGCAAAAAAGATATTCAGGAACGCGATACCGAATACCTGGCCCGTTCCCGCGCCGCCGCTGAATACTGCGCACGCAAGCTGGGCTGGCACCGCATTGAGTGTACCACAACGGTAGACGGCCAGAAAACCATCCGCACGCCGGAGGATATTCAGTCCGAAGTGATGGCATACCTGGAGCGGATTTTGAGCTAAAACCGTTGGCAGCAAAAGCCACACGTTGAATACAGCAAGGAGGGGATAGAACATGCTTTGCAAAGCAACGGAAGCTGATTTGGAGCAGATGGTTGCGTTCCGCCGCAAAACGTATGGCGGAACCCGCCAGGATGCTTTGGACTGGCTTTGTGGAATTGTGGGGTTGGATAATATCCTGATCCTTGCCCGGGACCCGGCCCCCGGTGCAAAGCCCATCCCGGCCGCCATGATTGGTGCGGTTCCAGTGGAATGCGGGCACCACCACGGCGTATGGCTCTGCTGCATGGCAACGGACCCGTCCCTGCAGGGGCGCGGGCTGATGCCCAAACTGCTGGCAACCTGCCTGCGCGCCTTTTCCGCCAAAGGGTGTGATTTCGCTGTGGCGGCACCGCAAAGCACGCGGGCCGCAAAAGCGTTTTCCCAGCTGAATTTTCAGGGGCGCTTCCCGCTGCGCATCATCCGCAAGCCCATTGAACACAATTTGTGGGCACGAGCAGAGTTTGATAACCTGACAGTCCGCAAATTGATCGACACCCGGATGCGCTACCAGCCCGCATGCATCGCCCTGCCGGAAAGCAGCATGAACACCATGATCACCCGGCTCTACCGCCGCGGTATGACCATTGTTTCCAACCAGCGCGGTTACGGCCTCTATTGCCAGGAAAAGGACGAGCTGCTTTTTATGGAGCTGCAGGCCGATAACGACCATTCGGCTGATATTCTGCTGCAGGCCGCGCGGGAACATACCGGTCTGACCAAAGCACGGCTGCTGCTGGCGGAAAATCAGTTTTTGTACCTGGGCGAGGGTAAGCGCTGTGGTTACGGCATGATTTGTTACCTTGGGCAGCCGTTCCCCGTTACGGACGTTTATTTCCGCCTGTTGCTGTAAGACCGTGCATACGTGAAACAGGGCAGTTCTGCTGCCTGGTAAAGGAGATTTGGAATGAAAATCAATCGTGGTGATTCCCAGGACAAGGGCTCGCAGTCGCGCCAGGCTTATCATGCTGCGCCAGCCCCCGCACCAAAGCGCCCGGTACAGCCTGATCCTGACCCGCAGGACCTGTACGAAGACGCCGAAGGTCCAGACGAGTACGCAGAGGATGACGATGATGAACCCGTCCGCCGCCGTTTTCCCATTGGGCTTGTGGTTCTTGTTGTCATTTTGGCTATCGTCGGCATCGGCGGCTGGAAAGTGTTCCAGTTCTACGGCGAAGTTGCCGGCAACGGCGAACTCGGCCCGGAGCAGACCGTTACCATTGAACAGGGTTCCACTGTTGCAGACATCACAAACGTTTTGAAAGAGGATGGCGTCATCCAGTATGACTGGCTGTTCAAGCTGTATGCCAAATACAGCGGCCGCGCTTCCGGTTTGCAGTATGGCGATTTCACCCTGCGCTCCGGCATGGATTATAACACGATCCTGAAAACCCTCAGCGTGCAGCAGGTCAAGCGCAAGACCATTACCATCACATTCCCCGAAGGCTACACAGCCGTTGCTATTGCCCAGAAGATGGAAGAAAATGGCTTGTGCTCGGTGGATGATTTCCTTGCCTGCGCCAACGGCGAGGATGGTTCCGATTTCAGCCAGTATGATTTCTGGAATGCCATCCCGGATACCGAAGGCCGCCTGATGAAGTGCGAGGGCTACCTGTTCCCGGACACTTACGAGTTCTTCACCGATGATTCGGTCTATAATTACGTCAACACCTTCTATAAGGAATTCGACGCCAAAACTTCCGACCTGTGGGATACCATCAACGAAAAGGGCACCACAATGAATGATGTTGTCATTCTGGCCAGCTTTATTCAGGAAGAAGCCGGTATGCCCGCAGAAGACGCCAAGGTTTCCGCCTGCTTCCACAATCGTTTGGAATCCGATGACCCGCAGTGGGCAGAGCATAAGCTGGAATCCAATGCCAGCAGCTATATCATGAACGATAGCGACAATAACTACCTGTGGAATTCGCCCACCGCCGCTTATTACGGCTGGCCGGAACAGGGTGCTGTTCCGGATGATGTGCTTGCTCATTACGACACCTACCGCATCAGCGGCCTGCCCGCCGGTGCCATCACCAATCCCGGTATTGATGCCATTGCCGCCGCGCTGAATCCCGACCAGGAATATCTGGACGAAGGCTATTATTTCTTTGTTACCGGCAACCCGAACGGCGACCACCCTGGCGAATATTTCTATGCCAAAACGGCAGACGAACACCATCAGAACTGCATCACCGCCGGTTGGGGCTGATAAAAGCTGAACTTCACTGAACAAAGGAGCCGTTATCTTATGTTGTCCTGTCCGGAACTGCTGTCGCCTGCCGGCAGCCTTGAAGCCCTGAAATATGCCGTCATGTATGGTGCCGATGCCGTATACTGTGCACTGCCGCGCTTTGGTATGCGCGCCGCACCGGTCAACCTGACCATTGGCGAGCTTCATGATGGCTGCATTTTTGCCCATGCTCGCGGCAAAAAAGTATACCTGACCCTGAACAACCTGCCCACCAACGATGAGCTTTCCGAGCTGCCGCAGTATATCAAGGACGCGGCCGAAGCCGGGGTGGATGCCTTTATCATTGCGGACCTTGGCGTACTGAGCCTTGCCAAACAGTATGCTCCGGATGTGGATGTGCATTTTTCCACCCAGGCAGGCATCACCAATTATGCTGCTGCAACCATGGCCTACAACCTGGGCGCCAAGCGTGTGGTGCTGGCGCGCGAGCTGACCCTGACCGATATTGCCCAGATCCGCGATAACACCCCGCCGGAGCTGGAACTGGAAGCCTTTGTGCACGGCGCCATGTGCATGAGCGTTTCTGGTCGGTGCCTGCTTTCCAGCTATATGACCGGGCGCAGCGGCAACCGCGGCGAATGTGCCCAGCCCTGCCGCTGGAAATACTATCTTGTAGAAGAAAACCGCCCCGGCCAGTATATGCCCATTGGCGAAAATGAGGACGGCAGCTACATCCTGAACGCCAACGACCTATGCACCGCACCGTTTTTGGACCTGATCTGCAAGGCTGGTGTGGATTCTCTGAAAATTGAGGGGCGCGCCAAAACGTTCTATTACGTTGCGTCCGTTACCGCCGCTTACCGCAAAGCGCTGGACCAGTACCTGGCAAACCCCGCCAGTGATACGTTTGATTTACCGGATTCCGTGCTGGATGAGCTGAACCGTACCAGCCACCGCCATTATTCACCCGGTTTCTATTTTGGCAAAGAGAAAGCCCTGCAGACGCCCAGCCATACTTATGTGCGAGATTGGGATTTCATCGGCACTGTGGATTCGTGGGAAGACGGCGTTGCCCATTGCACCCAGCGCAGCAAGTTCTGCCTGGGAGATTCGCTGGAAATTTTGCAGCCAGATGGTTCGGTCGTGCCCGTAACCCCTGAATGGATCAAAAACGCGGAAGGGGAAGCGGTGGATGCCACCCCGCACCCGATGATGCAGTATACCATTTCCTGTGCCACGCCCTTGATGCCGTACAGCCTGCTGCGGATGCAGAAAAGGCAGTAAATTTTCATTTATCTATTTGCAACAACCAAAAGCCCCACCTGCCGGATGCAGAATGTTCTGCCCGGCAGGCGGGGCTTTTTTATTTTTATTCTTTAGGCAACACCGCACAATTCCCGCCTTACG
>ERZ773188.2308-NODE-2308-length-18674-cov-6.691928_pt1 | contig 18674 bp, 25 predicted proteins | sample MGYA00581011_ERZ773188 | MGnify/ENA primary metagenome ERZ773188 (study PRJEB29015, sample SAMEA2737798) | human gut metagenome | biome: human gut; feature: human-associated habitat; material: faeces | place: China | collected 2012 ...
GTTAGTAGTTATTACTACCTATAAATTGTTGCTTTTAATGGTTGTTTTACCAGAATCATAAGGGCTCCATTTGAAATCAACTTACGAACTTAAAAGTTCGTGAGTTTTTATTTTATATAAAACTTAGAAAGTTCTCTTATCACAGAAAGGAGGACTTTTTTCATGCTTGAATTTAAAGTAATTGAAAATTTAAAACCTAAAAGAAAAGAAAATTATGTTGTGGTTAAAGTACAAGCATTTGGACTTAATCATAATAAAGCATTATTTAGAAAGTATGAAGTTGATAATGAAATGTTCAAAAAACAAGTAGTACCTAGAATTGAATGTGCTGGAACGATTGAAGAAAGCTTAACAGATGATTAAAAAAAGGAGATACAGTAATAGCACTTATGGGTGGTATGGGAAGAAATTTCAATGGTAGTTATGAAGAATACGCACTTCTTCCAATTAAAAATGTTTTTAAAATAGATACTTTTTCTAAATTAGTGGACATAACTGATGAACAAAAAAAGATTTATTAGAAAAATATTCTAAATTGCCAGATGCAGAAATAATAAAAGATTTATCAGAGAGTGTTTATCGAATTATCAGACCTGATTCTCCTTTTTATGATTATGCTTTAACTACAATTAGAAATTACAACACTTCTATATGCCCACCAGTTGAAAAAATGAAAACCATATTAACTAAAATGTTTTCAAATGAAGTTGAAGAAAATATGTCTTTAGAAGAAAATCATAGATTAGTAAATGAATCTTTAACAAAATTTACTACATTATTTAATCAGTACAGTATTAACTATTATATTGTAGGAGCGTTGCCTTGTTTTCTAAAAACAGGACAACAATTATTTAAATATCATGATGATATTGATATAATGGTTAAAGATGACATTTCAAAAATTGCCAAAATAGTTGAATTAAGCGGTTATAAATTTCAAGATGATCGTTTTCCAAATTTAGAAAAATTTCAAGAGATACAAATAATAATATTGGTTATTTTAAATATAATAGTAAAACTAAAATTATTGTTTTTATTTTGTCATTCATATGCTTCTTAAAAAATAATAGTGAACTTGTGGTATAATTATATAAGAGAGTTATTAGATTTGTTTTTTAGAATAAAGTGGTAGGTGATAAATATTGTGAAAAAGATCTATATAATAACAGGAGCAAATGGCTTTTTAGGTAATAACATTATAAGAAAGTTAGAGCAAGATGCCGATAACGAAATTAGAGCTTTTGTATTAAATGGTGATTCTATTAAATCACTAAAAAAATTAAGATGCAAAATATACTATGGTGATGTAACTAAAAAAGAAACTTTATCATCGATTTTTGAAAATATTGATGGTAAAGAAGTTTTTGTAATTCATTGTGCTGCAGTAGTATATATAAAATCAAAATACAATCCACTTGTTTATAATGTTAATGTTAATGGAACTAAAAATATAGTAGATAAAGTAATAGAGTCAAAAGCAAAACTTATCTATATTAGTAGTGTTCATGCAATTCCAGAACAACCTAACAATGAATTAATAACAGAGATAACTAATTTTAACCCTGATAATGTTAAGGGATTGTACGCAAAAACAAAAGCAGAAGCTGTGAAGTATGTACTTGATGCAGTAAAAAATAAAAATTTGAATGCTTGTATAATTCATCCATCTGGTATTATAGGTCCAAATGATTTTGGCAACAGCCACTTAACACAGTTAGTAAAAGAAGTTACGAATGGCAAATTATTTGCTTGCGTAAAGGGTGGATATGATTTTGTTGATGTAAGAGATGTTGCAGATGGTGTTATTAGTGCTTGTAAAAACGGCACCAATGGTGAATGCTATATCTTATCAAATAGATATATATCAATTAAAAAATTATGTGATTTGATTTGTGATGTGCAAGGAAGAAAAAAAATTAAAATGGTATTACCAATAGGTATTGCAAAGTTAGTAGCGCCTTTATTTGAAGTATATTATAGTTTAAAGAAACAAACTCCACTTTTTACAAAGTATTCACTATATACACTATCTTCTAATGCTAATTTTAGTAATGAAAAGGCTAAAGAAAAATTAGGATTTAAAAATAGAAATATGAAAGAAACAATAAAGGATACAGTTGAGTGGATAAATAAAAAGTAAAAAAAGATAAATAGTAATTTGTAGTTGAAATTGGAGGTAACACTATGCACAATTTTTTAGGGTTAGGTATTGGAATAGGAAGATTTGTTTTAATTCTAGTATGTTTTTATTTCATAGTAAAATTGGCTGTAAAAAAAGGAATTAAAGAATACTATAAAGAAAACAAAAAAAAGAAGTAATTCAAATTACAGTTTATCAGTGAGATTAGTTTGAAATATAACTAGTCTTTTTATTTTACTTTATTTTTTTCACAAATGACCCATGTTATTGCTCCATTTGAAATCAACTTACGGACTTAAAAGTTCGTGAGTTTTTATTTTATATAAATAATCTTTAAAAAAGAGGAAAAAATTATCAGAATAATTTAATCCTCTTTTTTGTTTTTTGAATATAAGAATAAAATCTATGTCTAGCCAGCACTGAATTTGTACTCCCATACAAATTCTATATGGGAATTCCCATACCCTTAAATTTTTAGAAAGGAGATTTCAAATTATGAGAATAAGAAATAATAAAGTTATTGAAAATAATAAAGACAATGCCAATTAAACATTGTCTTTATTATTAATTTTTTTTGGTATTACTTCTCCTGTTTTAGCTATATCATAATTTAATTTAAAAAATATACTTACAGAGATAAATTGATATACTGATGAACATACTTGTCCTATACCTGTACAAAATGGTGTCTTTAATAAAGACATTACCATTCTTAAAATAGATGCAAATATTTTATTAGATGTTGTTTTAAATGCAGACCACTCTAATTGTAAATAACAAGTTTTAATCCTATATATAGGATAAATTATAAAGTTTACAATTTCAAATCCGAAATAAATCATTGTAATTTTAAAATCCAAATCATAAAAACTATATAAACAAACAAACATAATTAAGCTAGTAGCAAATAGTATACCTAATAATTTATAAGCATTATTCTTATGATAATAATAGTTGAATTCATTTTTACTTATATCAATTGTTGCTGCAGTAACTATAGCATCAGCAGTATCCCATTGTGTATCTGTTATAAGGGCTACAAATGTAAGTGCAATTGTAAATTGTTCACCATACTCTAAAGCATTACTTAAACCAAATAAAAAAATTAAGAAAAACGCAATGTTATTGAACAATTCTACTGAATCATATTTAATACATTTTAAAACATTTAATTGCAATTTAAATTTATTACTATTTTTTATATAAATATATAAAGTAAATAATGATAATGGAATTAGTGTTGTAGTAATTATAGCAATTTGATTTTTTGTTATTAAAGATGTTCCAATTAATAATATAAAATTTAATAAATTAAATATTAGTGAATATTTATTTGCTAACGTATTTTTTTCTTCATAATATAATTTGTTTAACACCATTGCAAATTCTAAACAAATAAATAATTGTAATACAGAATAGATGGTGAACACTTTATATGTATCGATATCCATGTTCATAAAATTTATATAATTATCTATATTAAATAATAATATTGCAAAAATAATTACTGAAACAATAGTTCCTATAATCATGCCTGACATTACAGCATTTTTATTTTTATCTTTTTCCTTACAAATATTAGCGCCAGTAGAAAATAATGATTTTAATATATAATATATAAATTGTATTGGATAAGTTAAGGTAAAAATATTAATTAAATTTTTGTCAACTATTATACCTAATAAAAGCCATGAAATTATTGGTATAAAAGACAATAAAGATAAGTCAAAACTAATTTTTAATAATCTCTTCATTTTCTAATCCTTTATAATTTTTCAATCATAATTATTATTCCTAACATTGTACTATTTATATCAAGTTAAAAACTAAATTAATTATACTATACTTTGACATTTTTTTCTATACTCCATTGAAAATATCTAAGAAAATGATATAATGAATTTATCAGAAAGATTTAATCAAATCTTATAGTCTTAATTTCGTAAACGTGTATAGTTAAGGCTCCATTTGAAATCAACTTACGGACTTAAAAGTTCGTGAGTTTTTATTTTATATAAATAATATCACAGAATAAAATATGAGACTAAAATTCCAGAAGTAACAAAAAAATCAAAACTAAAAAATGGAAATATACCATAGAAAATATTGAATATTTAAGATCACAAAATACTACACTAAAAATATATATACCTGTTGAAACTGATAAAGGCAATGCCATTTAAGCATTGTCTTTTAACAATAATCTATGATTATCAAAGTGATAAAATTTATTACATATTTCATTTATTTTTTCATTATGTGTAGCAATTATTAATGTTTTATCTTTAAAGTATTTTAATATAAAATCTACTACAATTTCTTCAGTATGTTTATCTAAATTAGATGTAGGTTCATCTAAAATATAAACATCTTTTTCCATTAGATAACTTCTTAAAATATTTATTCTTCTTTTTTGCCCAGTTGAAAGTTTCAATCCTTTTTCTCCAACTATGGTATATATTCCATCTTCAAACATTAGAATTTCATCTAGTTCTAATTCTTTTAAATAATTTATTATTTTTCCATCTGGAATATTTTTATCTAAACATAAATTTTCCTTTATAGTCATATTAAATAATTCTATTTCCTGACTGACAACTCCTATATCAAGTCTATACTCTCTCATATTATTTTCATCTATTTTAGCCTGTCCTTTATAGGTAGTTATATTTCCTAAAATCAAGTTAATTATAGATGTTTTTCCTTGGCCAGACTTACCAGTTATTGAAATTTTATCTTTATTTTTTATTATCATATTATCAACTTTAATATTAAAATTTGATCCTTTATATTTTAAATCTATATTTGATAATTCTATTTTATTAAAATTAGTCAATAATTTTCTTTCATCTAATTTACTAAATAATTGAATACATTTTTTTCTTAATGCTTTTAATTCAAAACCACTAACAATTGTTCCAGATAATTCATCAAATATGAATCCCATTTCCAAATAAATAGATATATAAAATGTGATTATTCCTAGTGTATCAATTCCATTAGATAAATCTATAACTGCCTTTATAATTGCTAATGCGAAAGGTATAACTATTAAGATATTTCTTATTAGTTCTTCTAATGAATAGCATTTAACATACTTGTTTTGTTTTTTATAACATTCTTTTCCTTCTTTTGATATAATTTTTTCAAAATATTTGTTATCATTTAATGCTTTGACAGTTCTAATATTACTAATAAAGTCTTGATATACAGATGAATACTCATATTCTTTATCATACAAATCTTCAACATGTTTATTTGATTTTTTTAATATGTATACACTTATCATAACACATAAAATACTTAATACTAATGATATTACAAATAAAATTTTTGATTGTTGAAATATAGTAAAAAAGAAAAATCCAAAAGATAATAATATTCCTATGTATTCTGCACTAAGAATCTTTTTAACTAACCCAGATATCTTTTCTATTATATTCTCTAAATATCCTGTTTGATACTTAGATAAAGTTTCTACAGGCACTTTAGTTAATTTTTTGTAGTATTCTAAATATTGAACATTAGAATAATCATATAAATAATTATCCATAACTTTTCGCTCTAAATATAGAACAAAACATCTAACTACTTTAGAAACAATAAATATCGAAGCAACAATTATTGCTTTTTCAATAGTAAAAGGCATTGTTAAAAAAAGAGCAAAAGTATAAGGAATAATGTAGTAAATAAAATCTAAAAAAGCTTCAATAAACAAGCATAAAGAAACTTTTTTTCTGTCTAATAATCCAAATATAAAATTAATGTTGTTTTTTTTCATACTAATCTCCACAATATATTATTTTCTTACAAATAAATTATACTATATTTAGACATTTTTTCATACTCCATTTGAAATCGGCTTATAGACTTAACCTTTCGTAAGTTTTTTACATAAATAATATCAAAAAGAGGAAAAATAATTAATCCTCTTTTTATATATTTTTAAATTTAGGAGTAAAATCTATGTCTAGTCAGCACTGAATTTATACTTCCACGCAAATTCTTATATAAGTTAACCATTAAGTCCCAAATTTAAAAATAATTCTTATATTATAATTAAATATATAAATTGCCGAGACACTTTTTTATCTTCGTTTATTTATAGGATTTTTGATAGTTTCTTCCATTTGTTGTACTACAGAATTTGTAGCTATTTGATGATTAATATCATAATTGTCTTGCTTTTCAGTATCCAATTTATAATCAATTTGTTTGTCAACAAAATCTTGTATTATAGTTGCATCATACCTATCTTTAGGTCTAGAATTTTTCTTAGAGTTATATATGCTTTCTAATGTTTGCATTTTATAAAAGGTTCCATTATGTTCTCTTATTTGATTTGAAAACATCATAGATGCGTATTCACCAGAAAGGTGATGTTCATCAACATACAAATCTTGATTTGAATCCTCATTTGGATAATAATATTCCTTTAATATAATTTCGTAATTAGGTAATCTGCTAAATAAAAATAATCCAATGCTCATATGTGTATCTTTATATGTAACTTTATATTCATGACCATTAACTTCTTTATGATTCATATTACTTACAAATTCAAAGTCATCGCTATTTTGTACTAATTCATATAAGGCAAATAACTCGTCTTCATTGATAAACAAATCCAAATCTCCATGATATCTTTCTAAAGGATGTTCAGTTGCTAAATATCCCATTAAACCGCCAGTATAAAAACAATCAAAATTTGTCTTAATTAACTCATTAAATCTATCAAAGGCTTCAAGTACTAATCTATGATTTTCTGCTAATGGCATTTTAGGATACTCTAAATTCATACTTTTAATCCAGTTTAGTCTTGCAATCAAATCATCTACTGAATGATATTTATCGGGATTCAGAGATAATATTAAGTTAACATTTGAAAGAATATCATCAACGGATAAGATTTTTCTATTTAATAAACTATTTAGAGAAACTAATATAGTATCAATAGAATCATCAGTATCAAGATTCAATAGCTTTTCAACTAAATTATCACACATTTTTGTATCCGTTATTTTAGATAACTCAGCAAACTTATATACAATATCTTTTACTAATTTATTTTTTGTTTTATCCATACCCTAAAACCTCCTATAATAATTTTTTAATTTGTCATATATAATTTAAATGTTTATTTTCATCAAATTGCTTTTCAGTACCTTGTTTACAAAAATCTTCAAATTCTAAAATAACTAATCTAACATTTTCTTTATTAACTTTATCTTCAAAAATCTTTAATGCTGTATTCATATATCCTCTTACTGCACACCCAGCCATGGCTTTATAATAGGATTTTTCTGGCAAGTCGGATTTTAAATACAATTCCATTGCAATATCATCGGTTACTGTTCTTGAATTAGAGATAATAATTTTATTACTTCTAAATACACCATGTGGTGCTGAATTACTAGGGCAATCAACTACCTCAGCATCTTCAGGTAATTCAACATCATAAATTGTATCACCTCTAACTAACCATCTTAATATTTTTGACTCTGTACTAAAATTAAAGCCTCCCATTTTTTTAGGATCTAACTCTTTAGGATTCCATATTTTCGCTACATTCACTTCTCCTAATTTGTATTCAAAGTCTGATGCACCAGATTTTGTTCCAAACATTACTTTTAGATATTTACTCAAATAAACCACCTCTTTCTATTTACTATTAAGATACTTTATATCTGTTTCATTAAGTATTTTCATTTGAGATATTGCTATTTTATTAAGTCTAACAAGTCTTTCAGATTGATTTAATCCATCATTTATAAATACCGAATTAAGATTTTCTAAATTTGCTAAACATATTAATTCATTTATAGTTGCATGATCTCTAATGTTACCATCTAGATTCTTATTTTTATTTCTCCATTCTTTAGCAGTCATACCAAATAGAGCCATATTTAAAACATCAGCTTCCTCAGCATATACATAATTGATTTGTTCTTTTGTTAACTCATTAGGTATTAAATTCTGTTTTATTGCATCAGTATGTATTCTGTAATTAATCTTTGAAAGTTCACGTTTTGCATTCCAGCCAAGTTGTTTTTGCTCTTCTGCTTTTAGTCTTTCAAATTCTTTAATAAGTAATAATTTAAACTTTGGACTAATCCACATACCAAATTCAAAAGCGATATCTTTATGGGCATAAGTTCCACCATATCTTCCTGCTTTTGACATTATACCAATTGCATTTGTTTTTTCTACCCATTCTTTAACACTAATTTTATAACTATTTAAACCTGCTTGACTTTTAATTATGGCGAATTCGCCATAATTAAAATTAGGATTATGAATTTCTTCCCAAATACCTAAAAATTCGATAGTATTTCTATTTCTTAGCCAATCAGATACGAAGAAATCACCATCTTTAGATTTAAGCATATCTGTAATAGAAATATAATCTTCATCTTCTATTTTAAAATAAGAAATTTTTTGATCTAAAACTGTTAATTCTGCCATTTTTTCCTCCTTTTATTTAATCGTAATATTCACTTGCGTCATTCGTAAATTGTTGTAAAGTTAAATAGTATTTTTTAATATTAATTTTCTTTTTAATTTTACCTCTATTAGTCATTATTATAATTTTAATTATTTCATTCTCAAACTTTTCTGGTCCATACATAACAATAAATTTTTGCTCTGATGTAAGTCCTGTAATATTAATTGGAAATTTTGTACTATGTACTTCTTGATGTCTAATTACTTCCCTATTACGTGTAGTATTTTTTTCTGCTAATAATCGAGGGGATTTTATGATAGAATAACTATTCTCACCATCAATAAAAATCAAATCATTTATAGATATAGATAAACGTGATTTATTCATAAATTCTATATTAAACATATAGAAGTTTTTATTATTAACTTTTGATGATGTATAATTTTCAATCTTAAAAGATATTCTTTTTTTATTAGTAAATATTAAGTAAATTAAATTAATTATTGATATTATAAATGCTAAAATAGACAATATCGCTTCATAGTGATTTTTTATAAATAAAACTAATTCTTTCATGCAATCCTCCAAAAAATTTTATAATAATATTATAATATAAATACTGAAAAAATCATATACTCCCATTGTAATTCAATAACAATTCATATATAATATTTGTAGAAAGAGAGCTCAGTTCATAACCTGTTGTTTATTCGCTCCAGTGACGAATCTGTTCGAACTTTTCGAACATTTGTGATAGATATCATCTCATATTGAGATGATTTTTTTTATTTGTTAAAAGGTCATCCTTAAAAGAAAGGATAGTGTTTGTAGTGATTTAATATTTTAAAAACTAAACAAAAAGGTAGAAATAAAGATATAAACGTTAAAGATATGGGAAACTATATTGAAATGAAAGAAGAATTGTCAAAAAATAAAGAACGATTAGAAATAGCAAATAAAAAATCACTACAACTAGATAATGATTCTAACGAAATTAAACAATTAATGAATAATTTAAAAACTACTTTTACTAATAAAGACAAATATGTTTTAAATAAAGATGATAAAGATAAAATTGATAAATTTATTCAGCAAGTAGATTCAACTAATGAAGAATATAAAAAATGCAAAAGTTATCTATTACTCTTAATGATGTTGAAAATGAATTAAAAGGAAACAGGAAAAAAGTTAAAATACTAACTGAAAATAACGATGCTTTAAACATTAAAGTTAAATCACTAGAAAAAAAGATAGATAAACAAGAAGATGAAATTGATGATCTTAAAGAGAAAAATTCTAAATTACAAAACACTATTAATTTCTTTGAAAACTTATTTGATAGATTAGTTAAATTTATTAAGAATAAAATGTTTGGCAAAGAAAAGGACGTGAAAATTATTGGGATTTTTCAAAAGATTTATATACTTCATAATATATTTAGCGATAAAACTATTGAATCAATTCAGGATGACTATATTTGGAATAAAGAAAATGATAAAAATAAAAACAAAGGAAAAGATGATTACAAAATTGGTATGTAATCATCTTTTTATCATTATTTTCTTTTTAAAGTATATGGCTTACCCTTTACTTCAGTAAAGAAATCACTAGTTAAATCTTCGCTTTTTTCTTGGTGAATATGTTCGTTTTCGTATGCTTGAATAATTGATTCATCATCAATATCAACTAGTACAGTTCTTTGTGTTAGTTGTGGTTCTTCCTCTGGTGTAAAATATTTTACTCTGGCATTTGATTCATTGTAAAGTGTTGTTAAATTGTCGAAATGAACAATCTTGTTTCTTTTTAAATTTTCAAATTTAGCACTTCCTATATCATAAACATCGTCGTCAATCATTGTTAAAATTGCTAAATGTCTAACTTGCGCTAAACCAAACATAACTTTCATTAAATCAGGTGCAAAATTCTTTAGCTGTTCATCTGTTTGAACTTTATTAATTAAATCTTCTACTTCTTCTTTATTATCACCATAAATAGTTTTATCTTTTCTTATAATTTCTTCATACTCTTCATCACTTAAAAGTTTTTGTCTATTTTCAATTATTGCTAGATAGAATTCATTTAATTTTTTTGATAAAAGAATTTGATCTAATTCCTCTTGTGAATACTTTTTATTCATAGCATTATACCTCTCTCTTTATTTTCTTTAATTGATGTCCTTTTTCACTTTCAATTTCTTTTTTAGGACTATAACTAATTGCAAATCTAGTAGCTGTGTCATCTCTATATAAAGCAGGAGTAAATCTATCTTCAGTAGTATCTATTTCATATTTAACATTATTTTTTTCAAACTCTTCCAACAATTTTGCTAAACTTAAATATAGATAACCATAGTTATAAATTGTTTCTGATTGAGAGAAACCAATAAAGAATTCTCTTTCTTCAGTACTCTTTACATATCTATATACCGCAACTATTCTTTCTTTATTTTTCATTATAAAATCTATTGGACTGCCCATATCATTTGGTAAATCGGCAAAATCTCCACAAAAAACTAAATTAAATTTTAAATGATTTTTTTCTTCTTTATTATTATAATTAGCATTTGAAATCAAATTAACAATCTCTTTTTCAGCAAATTTTTTGGTATTTTCATCCATATTTTCATATAATTCCAACGCTTCATAACTTCCAACTAATGTTGCTCCACCTTTAATAATTTTAGGTGATATAAATAAATAATTCTTTTCTTTACTTTCTTCTATAAATTTTGCTTTTTCTTCTAAAGTCATACAAACCTCCCCAAAACTAATGCTAGTATAACATATTTTAAATCATTTTCAAACCGATGTTAATGTTTTAATTAAAGATTCATATTCATTACTGCTATCAGTTTTTATTAATCCAGTATCAGCTTTTGTAAATAATAATGATAAAATTATATTTCCTAGTTTTTCGTCTAAATTACCCGAATTTACTAATGATAGATAAAAGTAAGTAAGCACATATTTTTGTCTATATTCTTCACTTAAATGTTTTGAAGACATCATTATCTTAATGAAGATTCTAATTACATATATTATTAAACAAATCATAGATAAAATAATAATACTGCTATATACAGGCATTTCTGTACTAAATAAATTTACTGTAATAACCTTTGTACCAAATTCTATTTTTGGACTTAATATAAAACCTAATGAGACTAATAATATAGCTGAAACTGTAACTATTGCAATAGCCCAATGAATTGTTTTCTTTTTATATTCATTAGATTTTTCTAGCATAAATTTAGATGGTTCTTCTACCTTTAATTTTTCAGAATATGTTTTTTCAAGATTAGATAAATTCTTTCTACTATTATTCATAAAATCATTGTACTCTTCATCAAATTTTGTAAACCAATTATCAAATTTTTCCTTTTCTTCATTTTTGAAGGCGATATAATTATCTTTTTCATCTTTCATAAAATTAATATAATCATATTTTGAACTAATTATTTCATTTATTGATTCATTAATATTATTTTCCATAGTTCTATATAAATTAGATGAAGTATTATTTCTTTTAAATCTACTCAAACTATGATGATTTGTCTTAAATAAAATATATAATTTATTATAATTTCTATTAGTGGAATCTTCATAATATGGAATAAACACTTGTTTTAATCTTCTAATAAAATTTTCATTATTACCACGAGCAATACATCTTCTTTCTACTTCTTACCAGTTATTAATATTGGGGTAAGCAATAGAATATTTAATATTATGTTTATCAAAATAGTCAAAGTGTTCTGGCTTTAATTGAACTAGAACAACATCATATTTTTTTACTGCTTCATTAATAGCATCATAATAGTTTTGAGGCCTCAAAGGATTTAATTCTCTTTTTGTACCTTTTTGTTTTTCAACAGGTATATCATTTTTCATTATATTTTTATATGGACTTGATTCTAAATCTTTGATGTTATTATATTTTTTACCTAATATACTTTTACCACAAGTAGCAAATCCAGCGATTATAATTTCCATTTAATATACACCTCATTTCATTTCATTAACATTAATTACATTTATACCATTACTTTTTAAAAAATTTACTGTATCTTCCAAATCTTCTATATATAATACTTCATCTAAATTACATTTATTTAACTTTGATATAATCTTTATACCATCAAGTTTTAATTCTTGTGTTCCTGCTGATATTAGTTCAATATCAGCACCATATTGTGTATTAATAAAATCTTGTTTTGCTTTAAAATGAAATGAAAATTTCATTCCTGATAAACAATACATTTTAATATTTTTGTTTCTTAATTCTTGAATTAATTTATATAAAGCTTCAGATCTATCACATGGTTCAATATCTATATAAAAATTACTAGGATTTTGATAAGCATTTGCATAATAGTTTAATCTTTTATCTACATTTTCATTACGATGCTTAACAAAATCTTTATCTCTATGAACTGCTAGTGTTCCATCATAATCAAATATAACAACTTTTATATTATCTAAATTTAAATTACTTATCACTATTCTATCACCTCAAATCTATTAAAATTATAACATTATTCAATATTTTATTGAACAAATTCACTAAAAAATATTGAAATATTAATTTATGGTATATTATTAGTAGTGAGTGATATTTATCACATCATAGCAAAAATGTTGTAGATATCTACGACACTTTCCCAATCGAAATGATTACTCACACCACACTTTTATGTGAGTTTTATTTTTATAGAACATTCTCAATTGTTGATATGAGATTTCTCATATATGAAAGAAAGATTAACAAATGAAAACAACCTACTTATTTATAAACATTAGTAGGTTTTATATATTATTTTTATTTACTAAATATTACTTACGTTTTAAACACCAAATTAGTAAAATTAATCTTAAAAACATTCCTGTTCCTGCTATATTCCCTTTGTATGATAGTTTTTTAGATATAATCAAAAGATGAAATTGAATATCTTGGTAATGAGGTGATTACTGAAATAATAACTATAAAGAATGTTATTGTAATTGATGTTTTTTTAAATTCTGTAATATTACCAAACATTTCTTTTTCAGAACCTAATTAATAAATATATTATTTTTTTCTATACAATTAAGATGTTCGGAATCTTCAAGTAAATTTATTTTATTATCAATGAATGTATTACCTGTTAAAACTATGTTTTTACACTCTTTAGAATTATTATTTATAATTTTATCTTCATTTCCAATGCAAAATGCAGCTTTCTTAGAACTTTTTATAATATTACCATTAAACATTATATTTCTAGCCCCATAATCTACATATAATCCGCCATTATTGTTATATATATTATTAGCTGAAACTAAAACTGTGTCTCCTCCGCGGATACCAATAGCATAATGTCTACAATCTCTAACTATGTTATTAGAAATTATTTGACCTTTAGGAAAGTTTTCTTTATTATGAAAGATCCCCTGATCTTCTAGAAATATTCCAAAATGTCCACAGGATACACAGATACAATTTCTAATAACATAATTTTCGTTTTCCCACAAACCAGTTCCTATTCCAATTCCAGCGCCTCCATTGCCACCATAATTCCAAGACCTTCCTCCTTCATAAATATACACTGAATCAATAACAACATTATCTAACATGTCTATTCCTAAAGCTGTTGAAGGAGTTGAAATAAGTCGCAAATCTCTAAAAACACAATCTCTAATCCCACTATAATAAAATGCTTTACCTCTATGTGTATATTGATTTAAACTTGCCTCAGACATATCGATTGTAAAATTTTTAGCATTTGCAGAATGTAATATTTCTTTTGAAAATTCACTATTGTGGCAAAACAAAGCTGATCCTTTTTCTGTGTTTCCAATAACTTTTAAAACAGTATCTGCTAAAGATTCACCAACTAGAGATACATTAGATTTCATTTCACAAATTGCTGTTATATTTTTAGTCATATCCCATGAACTTTTGGCAGAATCAAAAATATAAACTCCTATAGGAATAAATATGACTCCTCCCCCATTGTTATGTACCAAATTTATAAGTGTTTGTAACTCTTTTGAATTATCTTTATTTTTTGGATTTAATCCATAATCTATTGCATTATATATCTTTTTATTTTCTTCTAATTTATTCATTTATTTCTCCTTTTTCAAACTTGCCACTTGGAGGAGCATATACATGTCCCCATTTTTTAGCAAACTTAATCATTAAAATTTTATTATCTTTTTTTAATAACAAGCAGTTGAATTAAGATGAGCAACTCTATGTTTTTTAATAGAAAAAATTACACAGCCATTTTCTTCTGATTCTTCTTTAGTATAATAACCACCTTCATAAGTATCTTGAACAACAGCTTCAACACTTTCATATCTATCTTTGAAATCTTCATCATAATATTTAGAATAGCAATCAAACCAATTATCAAATGTTTCTATTTTCTTAACATCAACAACAAATTCTTCATCTAAATTAGGAAGTTTTAAAAATCTAATAGTATCTTCAACTCTTACTAATTTTCTTTTTTCATCATTAAGTCTATATTCTCTCTTTTTCTTGCCAGATTTTACATCCTCAAAACTAGACTCATAAAGCTTCATTATATGCTCCATAGAACACCTCCAATTAATAAAATTATACCATAATTCACCAATCTTCAAATATAGTTGTTGATTTTCCTGGATTTTGTCATATAATCTATTTAATGAGTGAGGAATATTTTTTGGATTTTAGGTTTAAACCCCTATTATCATCTGCTCCATAAGATAAAATCGTCGCACCAATGTGATGTTAATGATTAAGTCAACTAGTAATAGTTGATTTTTTTGTGCTTTATTTCAAAGAAAGGTATGATGTGTTATGTTTAAAATTTTTTTTGATTCAATTATTAATATTTATTTCAAAGTGAAACTAGGCAAATTACACAGACGCGCAGATCAAACTTTTGAAATATTACTATTTAATCATCTATAATTAATTTAGTACTCTAACTACTAAAGTAGAAAAAAATTCTCATTACTACTTAAAAATGTTATATCACGCTTATCCTACTTTTTATTAAATTCATCTTCATATTCTTTAAAAAAATTATAATATACTAAAACATTAGATAATTCTGTCCAGTCTTTAGTAGCTACAGGAACTTGATCTAAATCATAAATTTTAGCATCCATAAGTTTCAACAAAAATGGAGAATGTGTGGAAATTATAAATTGACAATTATAAAATCTAACAGAATCTTCTATAAATTTTTTTAGTTTTAATTGGTTTTCAGCAGATAAGCTATTTTCTGGTTCATCTAATATATAAATACTATCTTCTTCTATTTCCCTTTCCCAAAACATAAGAGCAGATTCACCATTTGACCACTCTATAATATTATTATTTCCTAATCGCTCTCTAACAAACTTTGACATTGATTTTCTTTTTGCTTCATGACCTTTTTTCAATTCATCATAATTGTCAAATGAATTTCCGACTTTATTAAATTTATAATCCAAATACTCTTTACTCAATTTTTCTTTTTGTCTATTAACATTAGCATTGATTGAGCGTACATCTAAAAGATAATCAAAAACATCATCACTTGTTACCAACTTTATTTCAGTTGGTTCATCAAAAGACATTTTATAATCACAATGTTTAACATACAAATCAAAATATGACCCTTTATCTATTGTTGATTTTCTTGAGGCATTTAATTTTTCTGAAATAATATTTATTAATGTTGTTTTCCCTGAACCATTACCGCCGCAGAAAATTGTAATTGGATCAAAATCAATATACTTAAAATATTTAGTGGAGAATAAATGTAAAGGATAATTATTATTAAATATTCTTCTTACTTCTTCATAACATGCTATGTCATGTTCTTGATATTCATCTAATAAGGTAAAATTTTTCAAATAAATCATAGAGCTATTCTCCTTTTTTATAAAGATAATTACTAGTTTAAGTATACAATATTTAATTTATTTAATCAATTTTCGAAATATAATTCTTTGAACAGAAGAAAAGTTAAGGTTCCTTTAAAATAAATTTACAGACTTAATCCTTTGTAAGTTTTTATTTTAATAAAGTAAAGAATTTCTCTTATTCAATTGCTAAAATATAGAATTAATGACTAACTAAAATATTACAAGTTATAATCCCAATATCAATTAAAAGTATACAAGATATATATAACATATTTTTATAAGTCTATTAACCCTTTTCATTTTCAGGGTCCTTATTTATTTGTCATTCAAAAAACATATACTTTTATTTGTTTTCTAAATATTTTTTTAAGGTGTTAATATTAATTCTTAATTCTGAAACAACATTTTCACAAGGAAGTATTGTCAAATTAACTTTTGAATCAAATACTATTTTTACGGCTTCAGCATCTTGTCTAAAATTATATTCAAGATTATCTTTATAGCCTAGTTCATTACCACCTAGCCAAATAATTTCTATTTTGTTTACTATTTTGGGTTCTTTTTTGATTGCTAAAGCAATATTAGTAATAGCGCCAATCCCTAATATATAAGTTTTATTATTTTTTAAAGCAATTTCTATGATCTTATTTACAGCATCATTTGTTTCATCATAACCGTTTTAATGTAATCCATTGAACCTTTAAACACCCTATTATCTGTATCAAAGTTTAACCAATTACATATCTTTAAAATTTCATTATAACTTAACCCTTGTCCATCTCTTACTTTTACATTTTCTTTTTGTATGAGAATATGGTGCAACTGTAATTGCTTCAATATTAAATAAGTTTTGTGATTTTATTAAATATGATAATGCAAATTGGTCATCACATTCATTGTAAGGATCAGTATCTAATATAACATTTATTTTTTCCCTTTTATAATTCATGTACATCCTCCAACCTTTTACAATTTCAAACTATAAAAATTATACTATATAGATTTGATTTTTTCTATACATCCATTTTAAGATTTAATAACAATTCATATAATATTTTAGAAAACATCGTATTATTGACTAATTTTACAGAATGTACATATAAGTCATTTGTGTTATGTTTTTCGGGATTTTTTATTAATTTAGTTGTTCCACCTAAAGACCTAACCATAACATTTTACCCACAACAAATTTCAAGAGTTGGTATATTATTATCATAACAATATTTAGCTACTATCATTTTATAATTATCACAAGCACCGCCACCTTGCAGTAATATTCAATCACATAATTTTACCATTTATCTTCGACATCAATTTTTTCATTCTTTGGTAAAAGTATTCCAATTGCTATACCACCATTATCAAAAATAGCTTGTTTTATTTCATCTTTTATAAACATATTAGGTCTTGTTTCATTTTTTAATAAGTGCTTTGAAACTATACCAATAATTGGTTTTCTATTTAATTTCATATTATTACCACATTGTATTATATTTTCATATTGTATTTTTCATAGAATATTTAATACTATCTATTATATAAAAATAATAACCTATATTATTACACATTTTATACCTCTCCTATTTGCAAGACTATTTTCCTTTCTTATCAAATGAAACGAGACATGAAGCAACAGAAAATAGTGTTCCAAATAAAATTATAGCAAATCTTCCTATTCCATCAATTTCAGTAATAATACCATAATCTAAAATTCCTATTCCTAAAATCATCAAAATAATTTTTAATATATTCTTTTTCATATTTATTCCTTCTTTCTAACAAATTACTATTTTACTAACTAATTACCAAATTGTGATTTATTAAATAATTAATTTTTTGTTTTTCTCCTTTAATTTAATTATTAAACTTGAAGTGATATGCGTAATCAGTATAACTATCAAAATACTTAGATATGGATAATAATTTATATTTTTATACAACGAAGATATAACAAAAATTGCCATTGGATGTATTAAATAATAATATTTAGAATAAGTGCCAAATTGGAAATCTAATTTCATGCTATTAGTAATATAAATAGATGAAATAAATAAGTAGTAAGTTAATGGTATGCAAGATAATAAAATATTACTATTAAGTCTATCAGTATCATGTAATAATATTGCCTCAAAAGTTAATAAGAAAAATGAAACAATTAATTTAAGAAAACAATATTTTGAATATGCCTTTTCCTTTGTACCTA
>ERZ773188.2309-NODE-2309-length-18668-cov-4.037071_pt1 | contig 18668 bp, 8 predicted proteins | sample MGYA00581011_ERZ773188 | MGnify/ENA primary metagenome ERZ773188 (study PRJEB29015, sample SAMEA2737798) | human gut metagenome | biome: human gut; feature: human-associated habitat; material: faeces | place: China | collected 2012 ...
CCTCATCAAGCTGGAGGATGGCGAGTAGGCCAGCGACAACAATGAATTACGAAGAACCGTCCCTCCGGGGGCGGTTTTTTGATCCCTTGGAGACGGAGGAAAACGGATCACTGGGCTAGACTGACCTCCTCGGTGATCCATTTTCCTCCGTCTCCAAGGGATCAAATCTGTTGGCGTGGGGCAAATCTGTCCGCGCGGGCGGGTAGGATGGAGGCATTGAATATTGCGAACGGTTTGAGTGGAGGACCATGCCTGTTCGAATCTATACCACCAACGCCGGCGCGGATTTGAGCGATGCCGAGGCGGCGCTGCTGAGCGACCTTGTTGCCCGCCATGGACGTGCCGTTTTGCTGGCGCCTACGTTTGCCGAGCTCGATCTGTGCCGTCACGATGCCGCTGCGTCCGGCGCTTCCCTGGGTGTTGACTACAAGACCCCTTCGTCGTGGCTCCGTTCGTTGTGGGAGCTTTTGGGCGATGGCCGCAGCTTTGTGGACAACCTGCAGCGCCAGATGTTGTTTTCGGATATGATTGCCCGCCGCGACGATGCCGACCTGCAGCCGCTTTCGTGCAGTCAGGGCACGGTGCGCATGCTCGCGCGCATGGCCCGCGATGTGCTGCCGGGTGTGGCGGGGACGACGGCCGAGCGCCGCTGCGGCGACGTTTGCCAGCCCGATCCCAAGAGCGACGCCGAGGCTCGCGTGTTTGAACTTTTGTGCGCCTATGCGCGCGGTTTGGACCGTCGAGATATGGTCGAGCCCTGCGAGGCGGCTGACATTATGGCCGGCGCTTTGGCCGACAACCTGCCGGGGTGCGCCCGCGCCGTTTGCGTGCGCGGTATCACGTCGTTTACGCACGGCCTGCTCGAGTTACTGTCTGCCGTGGCGAACAATGGGGGAGAGGTCGTCGTGCTGCTTGCCCGCGAGCAGGCGGCGATGCGCGAGGACCTGGCTGCCGCCTTTGATGCCCGCGGTGTGCTGTTTGAGGTCGCCCCGTTGGGGGAGAACGCTGGCGCGTCCGAGACCGCTTCTGCGCCTGCTGCCCAGCCTATTTTTATAGAGGTGGCCGGCCCCCATGCCCGCGCCCGCGCTTATGTGGATGCTCTTGAGAACCTGGTCGCGGCATGTGATGAGTCCGTGTCGCGCGACGGCGCCGCGACAAACTCCGACCCCACGCGCGTGCTCGTGGTTTCCGCCCGGGCGCCCCAGCTGTTCGGCGAACTCGCTACCCGTTTGGCGGCGCGCCACATTGCGGCCGAGACGACTGAGTTCACGGCGTTTTCCCAGTCCATAGCGGGCAGGCAGTTTACGGCGCTCGCCAACCTGATTGAGCGTATGAAAGCCGCCGACGAGGGCGCCGCTTCCAAGACCGAGTGGTGGCCCGCTCCAGAGCTTACCGACTGGATTTACAGTCCGCTTTCGGGTGCCGACGCCGCGAGCGCCCGCGGCTTCGACAAGAACATGCGCCTGTCGCGCAGCAAGACCGCGGCGGGCGTCAAGAGTCTGCTGCAGAGCGTACAGGGCCAGGTGAGGGGCGCCCGCAAGGCCGCCAGCGACGAAAACTGGTTTAAGAACGTGCCGTGCGTGGTCTCGGACGTGTTTCAGGCGCTGTGGCGCGACAAACCCGTGACGGCGCTCAAGGCCATGCTCGCCGTTGCCGAGGCGCTGTCCGATCGCGCTCTAGGCGGCCTTGACGGCCAGGCCCGTCGCCAGGCGGAGACGGCTCTGCTGCGCCATGCCATCGACATCCTTATGAACGATGCTCGCGCGCTCGACGTGTCGCAGGCCGCGACCGTACCGGTTCTCGACGGCGTTCGAACCAAGGTGGACAAGCGCAGTACCGCGTACGATTACGCGACCTACGAGGTCGATCGCCCGCCACGGGCGCAAGTACGCTTTGCGTCGCTTGCCGATGCGTCGGTCCTGCGTCCTGGCGGCTACGATGCCGTGTTGTTTGCCGATGTCGACCTGGACAGCTACCCGCTTTCGCACGAAGAGGGCCCGCTTGCCACGTTGACGGCCGAACTGCGTCGCGACGGCGTGTCTTTGGAGCCCGCCGCCCTGCTGCGCGTGCGCTTTGGCCGTGCAATGCAGGCGGCGAGCGGTCCGGTTGCGCTCGCCCGCGTGACGCACGATCGCCAGGCACGCGAGTGCTACCCGGCAGCCGTATGGACCGAGCTGCGGGCGCATGCCGATACCGCTGGCGCTGCCAAACCCACGCGCGTGGGCGAGGGCGATATCATCGCCGACTTTGATCCCGCTGCAGGCGAAGGTCTTAGGCGCGAGCGCGTGACCTGCGAAGCTCCTCAGCATCTGAGCGATGAAGCCATTCCGTATCTGGTCCTGCGCCGTCGCGATGGCGAGGGCGAGGATGCACCGCTGGTGCCGCGCCTGACGTCTGCCTCGCAGATCGAGGCCTATTCGACCTGCCCACTATGCTGGTTCGTCTCGTACCGCGTGAAGCCCCAGTCGATTGACGCCGGCTTTGGCAATATGGAGAAGGGCAACTTTGTCCACGACGTGTTGGAGCACCTGCACGCCCGTCTGCCCCAGGAGGGCATGGAACGCGTGACGCCCGAGAATCTGCCACGTGCTCAGGAGCTGCTGCGCGAGGTCTTTGACGAGACCTTGGCCGAGCATGCCTCCAAGCGTGGCAACGAGGGCCCGCTCGTGCCGCTCTCTCCGGTGGAGGAGCGCCAGGTGGCCGAGATTCTGCCGCAGCTGGAGGGCGTGCTTGCCTATGAAGCCGAGGCGCTGGCCCCCTTTGCTCCGCGCTACCTGGAGTTTGCCTTTAACGATCTTAACGTTGAGTATGCCGGCTGGCCGCTTGGCGGGCGCATCGACCGTGTGGACGTGGACGCCGAGAATCGCGCCGTGGTAATCGACTACAAGCATCGCACGGGCGTTGAGGAGTTTAAACTCGCCGACCCTACGGTGCGCGACGAGGAATCGGGTGAGGCTGCCATCGACGACCCGCGGTGGCTACCGCCACATACCCAAACGCTCATCTACGCCCAGGCCATGCGTCGGGCGCTGGATTTGGACACCCGCGCGGCGCTCTACTTTTCGACCAAGGGCGGCAAGCCGGCGTTGCGCGGCGCCGCGAGCACCGAGCTGCTCGAGGAAGAGCGCGGCGACGGTCGCATCCCGGGGCTTAAGAAGGGCTTTCCCGGCGAGGGCGGCAACATGGACTTCGATGCGCTGCTCGATCGCGTGGAGACCGGTATCGCCGAGCGCCTGCGCGAACTCGAGGCGGGCAACGTGGCTGCTGTCGACCCGGCGTCGACGCAGGCCGCGCATGCGCGCTGCTCGTATAACCACGAAGGAACGTTTGTAAGGAGGGACGTGTAGACCATGGATCTTTCGACCTTGATGCCGCAACAGCTGCAGATCGTCAAGACGCTCGACCGTCCGCTGTTTGTCTCGGCGGGCGCCGGTTCGGGCAAGACCTTTACCCTCACGCGCCGCATCGTCTACGCGCTCTCGCCCGAATCCGGTCCGTTCGTTGAGCATCTGGACCAGGTGCTCGCCATTACCTTTACCAAAGATGCCGCGGCCGAGATCCGTGACCGCGTGCGCCGCGCGCTCATCGACGAGGGCATGGACGAGGAGGCCCTGACCGTCGACGACGCATGGATCTCGACCATTCACGGCATGTGCTCGCGTATCCTGCGCGCGCACGCGTTGGAGCTGGGCATCGATCCCGAGTTCACGGTGCTCATCGATACCGACGAGCTTATGGACCAGGCTGTTGAGCATGTGCTGGGTCGCGCGACGGCACCCGATGCCGCCCCCGAGCTCGCGGCATCGCTCAAGGCCCTCTACGCCTGGTATCCCATGGCGGGCGAGGGCGGCCCCTTTGGCGCCGGCACGACCATCAAGGGTCTGGTACGCGACCTGCTGGAGCTCTCGAGCCAGTTGCCGGGCGGCATGGACGATGTGTGCGTGGCGCGCGGCCAGGCTGACACTTCGGCGCTTGCCGACGCCTATCGCGCGGCGTTGGGTGCGAGCAAGGCCGCGACCGAGAAGGCACAAGTGGCACTCGACGCCATCGACGCGTTTGAGGCGAGCGGTAAAACCATGGAGGATGCGGCGCGGCTCATGATGTCGTGCACCATGCCGCGGGCGAGCAAGGCGTTCCCCAAGGAGCAGGTCGAGCTGCTCAAGGCCGAGGCCGCCGATGCATTTATCAATATCGTGCTTGCCTGCGGTGGCCCGGCGCTCGATGCACTGGTGGACTTGGCCCGCTCTGTAGAGGCTGAGTACCGCGCACTGAAGGCCGGCCAGTCTGCCCTCGATAACAACGACCTGCTGCGCATGGCGTACGAGGCGCTGCGCGACTACCCGGCTATTCGAGCAGCCTATGAGGGCCGCTTTAAGATGGTCATGATCGATGAGTTCCAGGATACCGACCAGATGCAGGTTGACCTGATCCGTTACCTGACCGGCGCGGGTGAGCGTGCGCTGTGTACCGTGGGCGATGCGCAGCAGTCGATCTACCGCTTCCGTGGCGCCGAGGTTGAGGTCTTCCGCCGCCAGGAGCGCAAAGTGGGCTCCTCTGCTGCGCCCGAGACGGCTGCCGCATCCGATGCCCCCGCCGGCGAGCTCGTCAAACTTGTGCGCAACTTCCGCAGCCACGACGAGGTGCTGCGCTATGTGGCACGCGTCTTTGACGGCGACACCGGTGGTTTGATGCAGGGGTTCTTGGATCTTGAACCGAGCGACAAACGCAAGGACAAGCTCAAGGCAAAGGCATCGCGCCGCCAGGCGGTCTTCGTTGCCGGTGGCAGCACACAGGAGCGAACGCAGGCGAAAGCTCGTGCGATTGCGGAGCGATTTCAAGCACTCGTTAAAGCGGGCCAGCCCCAGGGCAGCATGGTCCTGCTGCTGGGCCGCATGACCAACGCCGATGTCTATGCGCAGGCCTTCCGCGACCAGGGGCTCGACTGCGTGATCGCAGGCGGCTCGGTCTTTGCCCAGGCAGCCGAGGTGCAGACGGTGCGTGCCCTGGTCTGCGCACTCGCCAATCCGGCCGATACGGCGCAGGGTTTTATGCCACTGCTGGCCTCGCCGATGTTTGCACTCGGCGCCCAGGAGTTCCTGGCGCTGGCGACCAAGCTCGATAGCGAGACGGGGGAGACCTCGCGCCGGAATATCGACGTGGGCATCATGAGTGATTTCGACGTGCCGGGTTTGCAAGACTTGCCGCTCGTGACGCGTGCCCGCGAGGTGCTGCGCTACGCGCTTCGTCGCGTGGGACGCGATTCGTTCGCCGCCATCGCGCGCGACGTGGTCAATGCCTCCGGCTGGTTCGTGCGTCTGGCGCAGCGTGGTCCCGAGGGCAAGGCCATCGCCGCCAACGTGCTCAAGGCGCTCGACGCCGTGGCCGAGGCAGAGGCCGAGCTCGGCAATTCTCCGCGCTCCATCGCGCTCGCCTTCGACCGCTTCTTGGCGGGCAAGGAGGCCCCGGGCGCGCTCAACGAGGAGGGCGACGGCGCGGTGCGCATCATGACGGTGCATGCGTCCAAGGGTCTGGAGTATCCGGTCGTGGCGGTTGCCGAGTGTTTTGGCGTGCGCAAATCGTCCGGTGCGGCTCAGATGGGGCGTGTCGAGGGCGGAGCGCAGGTCGTGGCGCTGCCGGCACGCTTCGACGGCGTTAAACTCGCGGACGGCACGTTCGTGAAGGGCGACGACGTCAAAAAGCAGTTTGAGCATGCGTTTAAGGGCAAGGGTACGTCGCTGTGGCTGCCGCCGGAGCTCATGGAGGACGTCTGTGCGACGGGTTCTCCCGCCGAGGCATTTGCTCACTTGCGCAACGACGACCTGCAGCTTTCGCTCGAGGAGCGGGCTCGTCTGCTTTATGTCGCCATGACGCGAGCGCGCGAGCTGGTCATTCTGGCGATGGATGCCGGCGTGAGCCGCGGCAAGCTGTGCGCGCCGACCTTCGACGTCGAGACCGATCTGACTTACGACGTGCTGCGCCGTATTCTGCCGACGGACGGCTTGGACATGCCGCAGCTCGATGCCGACCGCCTGGTGTTCGACAACTCCAAGCCGGGCGACTACGAGCTTATCTCGCTGGCGGACTTTACGTTTGGCGAGCAGGCGTTTGAGGCCAACGCTTCACTGGATGCCGAGGGTAGGCTCGTTCGCGGTGAGGCGGAGGCGGAGGGGGCCGATGCTGCCGCCGATCGCCCGGTCGCGCCCGGCCCCGCCGACCCCGAGCCCGATTCGTTTGAGCTCGTGTATCCCCAGACGGTGGGCGTGCGCATGGGCACCTGCTCGTATCCGGCGCGTGATTCGTACAGCTATTCGTCGATCGCCGCGGCGCTCCATGCCGAGGCCGAGGACCGTGCCGCCGAGACGCGTGTTCCCATGGACGAGGCTGGCGATGATGCGGAGTCGGATGGCTCGGAGATGACGGATACGGACGTGGCTGCTGTCGAGCCCACCGGCAATCCCATGGCGCTGGGCTCGGCCTTCCATGCTGCCTGCCAGTGGCTGATCGAGATGGGTGCCGATGCGCTGCCCGCTGAGCGTGCCGATGCACTGGCGCGTCTGTGGCACCTGACGCCGGAGCAGCGCGAACGCTTCGACGTTGCTCTGGACCGCTGGCTCAAGTCGGCTGTTCGTGCCGACCTGCTCGCGTGGCCGTGCGTTCGCGCCGAGGTGCCGTTCTTTTCGCTGGGCTGCGAGGACGAGGACATCGCTCGCTATGGTGCATATGCCGAGGGCGCCATCGACGCTTTGGCGACGAACCCGGCGGATTCGTCACGCGCGCTGGTCATCGACTACAAGACGGGCGGCACACCGGACGAGACGCCGGAACAGCTGCAGGAGAAGCACGCCCTGCAGGCGCGCGTCTACGCCGATGTGTTGCACAAGGCGGGCTTTGAGGCCGTGACCGTCAAGTTCGTCCGCGTGGAGCAGGCGAATCCAGCCATCTTCGTCGACCCCGCCGAACCTCAAGTAGTCACCTACAACTTCTAGCCCTCAATAACTTGCGGTGGAATACGGACTGTTTTGGCCAAAAAAGCCGCCAAACAGTCCGCATTTCACCGCAACTCAATAGGAGCCGTGTGGGTTTGGCTAGGTTCGGGCGCTGTCCGTGCCGTGGGGTAAAATCGTTCAGTCAGAACACGAACCCGCATCGGAGCTCATCACATGGCATTCGTCCATCTGCACAATCACACTGTTTTCTCCATGCTCGACGGCGCAACCCGTATCCAGGATATGGTCAATCGTGCCGTTGAGCTGGGCATGCCCGCCGTGGCCATTACCGACCACGGCTACATGTATGGCGTACCCGACCTGGCGCTGGCCTGCGACGCCGTCAACCACAACACGCCCGAGTACAAAACCTGGAGCCACGACAAGGCCTTCTTGGAAAAGGACCGCCGCGACGAGCTGGTGGAGCCCGATCCCGAGTCCAGCCCGCGCGAGCATGCCCAGTATGTGAAGGACATGGCCATGTGGGACGAGAAGGGCAACATCGACGAGCTCAAGCCGCCTCTGGTCATCAAGCCCATCTTTGGCTGCGAGGTCTACTTTACGCCGGACGAGACGCTTGCCCGCGACCATAAGCCCGAGCTCTACCACATGATCCTTCTGGCCAAGGACCAGGAGGGATACGTCAACCTGATGCAGACGGTCTCCGAGGCCGCCGTGCAGGGCTTTTACTATAAGCCGCGCGTGACGCTCGACAACCTGCGCCGCCACGCCAAGGGCATGATCTGCACGAGCGCCTGCATCGCGGGCATCATCCCCAAATACATCGACCGCGGTGACATGGAGGGCGCCATCAAGTGGGCCGAGACCTTCCGCGATACCTTCGAACCCGGCGACTTTTACATCGAGATCCAGGAACACGGCATCACTACCGACAATGGTCTGACCGACGAGCAGATGGACCGTACGCTCATCGATATCGCCAAGCAGGTGGGCGTCAAGGTCATCGCCACCAACGACTTCCACTACCTGCGCCGCGAGGACGCGCCCGTGCAGGACGTCATCATGTGCATTGGCATGAACGCCAAGGTCGACGACCCTAACCGCATGCGCATGACTGGCTCGGAGTTTTACATGAAGACCGAGGAGGAGATGCGGGCGATGTTCCCGTATTGCCCCGAGGCCTGCGACAACACGCTCGAGATCGCCGACAAGTGCTACGTTGAGCTGGACTGGGACTCCATCATCCTGCCGCGCTTCCCGCTGCTCGATCCCGGCGAGACGCACGAGAGCCAGTTCCGCCGCGAGTGCGAGAAGGGCCTGCGCCAGCACTACGGCGACGACTGGGCCACGCGCGAGATTGGTGGCGTCAACATCAAAGAGCGCTTTGAGTACGAATACAAAGTCATCTGCGACAAGGGCTTTGCCGCCTACTTCTTGATTGTTGCCGAGTACGTGCAATGGGCCAAGGACAACGGCATCGGCGTCGGCCCCGGCCGTGGCTCGGCCGCCGGCGCTATCGTCGCCTACGCCATGAACATCACCGCGTTCGACCCGCTCGAGAACGGTCTGATGTTCGAGAGGTTCCTGTCCCCGCAGCGTACCGAGATGCCCGATATCGATATGGACTTCGACGATGAGCGGCGCCTCGAGGTCGTGGAGCACGTTCGCCAGCTCTACGGCCCCGAGAAGGTCACCCACGTCATCACCTACTCGACCATTAAGGCCAAGCAGGCCATCAACGACGCCGCTCGCGTCCTGGACTACCCGGTCTACATGGGCCAGCGTCTGTCCAAGATGGTCTCGAGCGACCCCAAGGTCAAGCTCAAGCAGGTGCTCGAAAAGCAACCCGGCAAAGAGGACCTGTTTAACCCCGATTTTGCCGAGGCATATAAAAAGGACGACGACGCCCGCCGCATCATCGACACGGCGCTCTCAATCGAGGGCCTCACCCGTGGCGAGGGCGTGCATGCGTGCGCCGTTCTGATCTGCCGCGACCCCGTCAACGAGCACGTGCCCACCAAGCTCGACACCAAGGGCGGCGTCGAGATTACCCAGTACGAGGGCCATACCGTTGCCGACATGGGCTTGCTCAAGATGGACTTCTTGGGCCTGCGCACGCTGACGGTTATCTCTAAGGCCAAGGCAAACATCAAAAAGAACTTCGGCATCGACATCAAAGAGGAAGAGATTCCCTTTGACGATCCCGAGATCTTTAAGCTCATGGGTTCCGGCCACACCGCCGGCGTCTTCCAAGTCGAGTCCGCCGGCATGACGGCCACGATCAAGAACATGAAGCCCACCGAGTACAAGCACGTCGTGGCATTGATCGCTCTGTACCGCCCGGGCCCGCTGGGCGCCGGCATGGTCTCGTCCTACATCAACCGTATGAACGGCAAGGAGCCGGCCGTCTCCTACGACGACCGCCTGGACGACATCCTGGGCGAAACCTACGGCACCATGGTCTACCAGGAGCAGGTTATGCTCATCTCCGTCGAGATGTGCGGCTTCTCCAAGGGCGAATCGGACTCGCGTATCCGTAAGCCCGTGGCTAAGAAAAAGATTAAGCTGCTCACGTCGACGGTGCTGCACTGGGAGGATGGCTCGGACGAGACCACCTACGACCACTGGATGAACGGCGCTATCAAGAACAACTACACGCGCGAGGTCGCCCAGAAGATTTGGGACGATGTTCTCGAGTTCGCATCCTACGCCTTCAACAAGTCGCACTCCGCCGGCTACGCCATCCTGGTTATGCAGACGGCGTGGCTCAAGGCGCACTATCCGCACGAGTACATGGCGGCCGTTCTGACGTCCTATACGGGCAAGACCGACAAGATCGTTCACTACGTCTCGGCGTGCCGTCACGACGGCATCCCCGTGCTGTCGCCAGATGTCAACGAGTCCGGTACCGAGTTCACGGCTACCAAGGAGGGCGTGCGCTTTGGTCTGGCCGGCATCCGCGGCGTGGGCACCGGCGTGGCGCAGGCGATTATCGCCGAGCGCGAGGCGGGCGGTCCGTTTAAGACGCTGCACGACTTTGTCGAGCGCGTGGACTCGAGCCAGGCCAACCGCCGCGTGATCGAATCGCTCATCAAGGCAGGCGCCTTCGACTCCACGGGGTATCCGCGTCGCCAGATGATGCACTTTGTGGATAAGAACAACCCCGAGAACATCATCGATGCCGCGGTGAAGCGCCAGAAGGATCGCGCGAGCGGTCAGACGTCGTTCTTTGATATGTTTGGCGACGTTGAGGGCTCGGGCTTTGAGGTGAGCGTGCCCGATCCGGATGGTCAGGAGTGGGACCGCCACCTTAAGCTGAGCCAGGAGAAGGAGGTTCTGGGCATCTATGTCTCGGACCACCCGCTGCGCCCGTTTGAGTATGCACTAGCCAAGGCGCGCGACTTCTCGTTCTCGCAGATCGATACCGGCTACGAAGTCCAGAATCCTACGGGCGGCACCATCAACCAGGAGATTCCCGAGGGCAAGGCGCTGTGGTGGGCCGGCATGGTCTCGAGCGTGTCCAAACGCGTGACCAAAAACGGTGACCCCATGGGCATCGTGCAGCTCGAGGACATGGAAGGCGAGGCCACCGTCGTCGTGTTCCCCAAGACCTATAAAGAGGCCGAGGGGTACCTGTACGGCGAGGTCGATCCCGAGACCGGCGCGCAGCTGTCCGATGCCTTTGTGCGCATTAAGGGCAAACTCGAGCGCTCGGACCGCGGCGACCAGATCATCGCGCAGGAGATCGTGCCGCTCGAGCTTAACGAGGAGAACAACAAGCCCAAGGTGTTTGAGGTCATGGTGCCCAACAGCCGCTTTAGCCAGGGCAATATGGCGCGCCTGGCCACGGTGCTCACCGCTAACCCGGGCGGCGACCGCGTGGAGATCTTTATCGAGCAGGTGGACGGGCGCGTGCTGCGTGCCGAGGTACCTGCCAAGGTCAACGCGCGTTCGATTCCGCTGCTGGCCGAGGCCAAGGCCATTGTGGGTAACCAGGGCCGCGTGACGGTGATCTAAGCTACCCCGGGTGAGATTGGAGGAAGTGATGGCGCAGGGGACGTTTGTGCAGGCGCTTCGCAAAGAGGCGGCGTTGAGCGGCACCTTTATGAAGGGCCGCTCGCTCATGCTCAACGGCGCCGTGCTGTCGATCGAGGACAGCGGCTCGCGCTTCTCCAAAAACGTGACGGTTGAGGGCTCGGTGCGCGGTTCGCGCGGCGACCTGTACAAGACGCACGTGGCGCTCGACATGGACGAGCACGAGGTGATTGACTACGACTGCGATTGCCCCGCCGCCTATCGTTACCCCGGTATGTGCAAGCACGCTATTGCCACGGCTCTGGCGTATTTGGATGCCAGCGGCGCCGAGCCCGTCGAAGGTTTGCGCACGCCGGTCCGCACGTTTACGGCGCAGCCGAAACAGCCCGTTCGCACCGCGCCCAAAGCGCCGGCCGTCAACCCCAACTTTCCCTTTCCGGCGCCCGTCCCCACGAGCCCCAGCCTCATGGCGGCGCTCTCCGATCTTTCGGACGCGCGCATGGATGAGCTGGCGAGCATGCGCCGCAAGCTTGCCGGTGCCGTTGATCCCGACGCCCCCAAAGCGGCGCTGGAGCCCTCGTTGGTGCCGTACTACAATCCGCTGTTCGCTGACCGCTTTAGCTGGGCGCTCGAGTTCCGCATTCGCTGTGGATCGGTCTCCTACGTGGTCAAGGACATCGACGGCATGGCCGATGCCTACGTGCGCGGCGGCACGTTCTCCTATGGCAAGAAGCTCACGTTTGTCCATTCACCTGAGGCCTTTGACGAAACATCGGCAAAGCTGCTCAACCTTGTTGCGACGACAGTTGCCTATCTCGATGACATCACAAGCTCGCGTTCGGCGTCGTACGACTTTGTCCGCAGCGGTTTTGTTGCCGAGCGTCAGTTGCCGCTGTCCGAGCATAGCATCGTATATGTGCTGGACCTGCTGCGCGGCCAGACCATCTCCTTTGAGCCCGCCTGGTCGCGGGGGATGACGACGCATCGCACCTACGACGTGGCGGTTGAGCTGTCTCCGCAAGGGGAGGACGGGGCATCCGCTAAGCGTCCACCGCTGCTTGCCGCCAAAATCGCGCCGGCGGCTGGTGGTAGCTATGACCTGCGCCTGCCCGCCGATATGTACTGCTTTGCGTCGGGCGATGCCGCCTACTTGGTTGACACGCGCCGCGCGCGCCGTACCGACGCTGCATTTGCTCAGCATGCCGCACCTTTTTTGTCGCGCTTGCTGCCGTGCCGCACGCCCGCCCATATCGCCGCCGAGCAGGTGGGGGAGTTCTGTCGTATGGTGCTGCCCATTTTGCGCGACTACACCGACCTTACCGCGCCCGCTGCGCTCGATACCGTGGCGCCCGAGCCGAGCTTTGCCATGGCAATCGGCGTCGACGATGGGCTCGTGACCTGCAAGATTACGGTTACCTACGGTGACTGGTCGGCGGATCTCTTTGGCCTGGGCGCTCCGGGCAGCCCCTTCGAAGAGCGGCGCCCGGGCGTTCCGCCGCGCGACGAGGTGGCGGAGTTTCGCGTTATGGACACGGCGGCCCTGTACTTCGATTTCCACGAGGGCGGCCTAGCGTTTGAGGAACGCGATGACGAGAGCCTGTTCCACTTGCTGACCGAGGGCCTGTCTGCCCTGTCCGAGTTGGGCGAGGTCATGCTCAGCGACCGCTTGCGCCAGGTCTCGGTCCGCCCTGCGCCCAAGCTTTCGGTGCGTGCGACCGTCAAGAGTAACCTGCTCGACGTCGAACTGGGCGCGAGCGGCCTTTCGGCGGCAGACCTTGCCATCTATCTCGATTCGTACAAGCGTCATCAAACGTTTGCGCGCCTTACGTCCGGCGACATCATTCGCCTGGACGAGGGCGCCCGAGCCGCGTTTGGTCTCGCCGAGGACCTGGGTGTCGATGCCGTCGACCTGCTCGACGGCGTGTCGCTTCCCGCGTCGAGTACCCTGTTCGTCGACAGCATGCTCGCACGCACGCCGGCGCTCGAGGCCGATCGCGACGCTGCGTTCCGCCGCACCGTCGAGCGCCTGGACACGCTCGGCAAGATGGACTTTACGGTGCCGGCATCGCTCAAGGCAACGATGCGCGGCTACCAGGTCGACGGATACCAGTGGCTCGGCTCGCTCGAACACCTGGGCCTTGGCGGCATCTTGGCCGACGACATGGGCCTGGGCAAAACGCTCCAGATGATCGCGCATATCCTGGCGCGCGTGGAGGCGGGGGACACCAAGCCCACGCTCGTGGTATGCCCGGCCTCACTCGTGTACAACTGGACTGCCGAGCTGGAGCGCTTTGCCCCGTCGCTCGATGTGTGCGCCATTGTGGGCGCCAAGGCTCAACGTCGTGTACAGATTGCCGGCGTGGCCGAGCATAACGTGGTCGTAACGTCGTATGACCTTATGCGGCGCGATATCGATGAGTACGTCGAGCAGGATTTTGCCCGCGTGGTGCTCGATGAGGCCCAGTACATTAAAAATCCGCTCACGCAGGTGGCGCGCGCCGCCAAGCGCCTGCCTGCCGGCGTGCGCTTTGCCCTGACGGGCACGCCCATCGAAAACCGCCTGTCCGAGCTCTGGAGCATCTTCGACTTTTTGATGCCGGGCCTTTTGGGGACGCGCGAGTCGTTTGCCAAGCGCTTTGAGAGCCCCGTCGAGCATGCCGAGGGCGATAGCGCCGCTCGCCTGCAGGCGCTCGTGTCGCCGTTTGTGCTGCGTCGCGTTAAGGAAGACGTGGTGGCCGACCTGCCCGAAAAGATCGAAGACACGGTGATGGCACAGCTTACCGGCGAGCAACGCAAGCTCTACCTGGCCAACCAGGACCGCATCGCCCAGCAGGTGCAGCACCGCGAGGCTGGGGAGTTTAAGAAGGACAAGCTCAAGGTGCTCGCCGAGCTCACCAAGCTGCGCCAGATCTGCTGCGACCCGCGTCTACACTACGAGGATTACAAGGCGGGGAGCGCCAAGCTCGATACGTGTATGGAGCTCGTGCACGGCGCACTCGACGGCGGGCATCGCATCCTGTTGTTCAGCCAGTTTACGGGTATGCTCGATATCATCGGTAAGCGCTTGGCCAAGGAGGACATCGCCTTCCTTAAGCTCACGGGCGCTTCGTCTAAGGAGAGCCGCGCCAAGATGGTCGCGCAGTTCCAAGCGGGCGAGGTTCCGGTCTTTTTGATTTCGCTCAAGGCGGGCGGCGTGGGCCTTAACCTGACGGCGGCCGACGTGGTCATCCACTACGACCCGTGGTGGAACGTGGCAGCGCAGGACCAGGCGACCGACCGCGCGCACCGTATTGGCCAGCAACATACCGTGACCGTGTACAAGCTCATCGCCAAGGACACGATCGAGGAGCGCATTATGCAGATGCAGGAGTCCAAGCGCGACCTGGTCAACAGCGTGCTCGGCGGCGACGGCATCTCGTCGGCGCTGTTTACCCGCGAAGATGTTCTGGCGCTGCTGGGCGGCGACGGGCGCTAACCCGCTCGGGTGGGGCCGCCAGGGCGGATAGCGCACGCTGCCCCATCGTCCCCGCCCGTTATGTGTTCATTTGCAATGCCGTGGATGGTTTGTCTGCCTTTGGGCATAAGAACCATCAAGAACATTGGCACGTCAGCAAAGGAGAACATCATGGCGAAATTCTTTAAGGACCCCGACGGTAAGCTCATTGCCGCCCTTGGCAACGACGTTGCAACCCCTGCCGGTTGCACGGAACTGACCGCAAACACTGAGGACGCGGCGCACGAGAAGCACGTGCCTGTTGTCGAGACCGAGCGCGACGGTCACGTGATTCGCGCACGCGTTGGCTCGGTCGAGCACCCCAGCCTGCCCGAGCACTATATTGAGTGGATCGCCCTTGAGGCCGAGGGCCGCTTAGAGGTCCATTACCTTGAGCCCGGCATGAAGCCCGCGACGTTTTTTGCCGGCGGTTCCAAGACCGGTACCGTCTATGCCTACTGCAACCTGCACGGGCTGTGGTCCGCGACGTTCTAGGAGCGCGCCCCCGCTCGGGGTATCATAGCTAGCATATGCACATGCGAGCGCCGACTGCATCATGCGGCCGGCGCTTTTACTACGATTTCGATGGTTTACGACGGAAAGGGCTGAGCCATGAAGCTCGCGCTTGCACAGATCGATATGCGCCTGGGTGATATTGAGGGCATTTGCGGCCGCATCGAGGACCAGGCTCGTCTGGCCCACGAGCGCGGGGCGCGCGTGCTGTGCGTTCCGGCTCCGCTCTTTATGGGCGCCATGCCCGGGGGCCTGGTGGGCACTGCCGACTTTGAGCACGACGTGCTTGCCGGCTTGACTGGTGTCGCCGAGCGCATCCAGGAGCTTGACATGATCTGCATCGTGCCCGCGGCGGTTTCGTTTGAGGGTCAGCCGCTGCTCGACTACATGATGCTCAAGGACGGTCATGTGGTGCCGGCGCGTTCGAGCATTGCCCTGCAGCGTGGCGAGAACAACGACACGCGTTGGGCGCCGCCGGTGTTCGACGTGGACGGCGTGCGCATCGCCGTGATTTTTGACTTGGACCGCGAACTCGAGATGTTGCCGACCGGTGTTGACCTCATTGCGTATTTCCAATTCAATGCGTTTGACATGACCGACCGCGAGACTGCCGCCATTGCCGCCGTTCGCAGCGGCGCCTACCGCAAGATCGCATCCAAGCGCAGTGTGTGGTTTGCCTGTATGGCGCCGGTCGGTGCCTATGACGAGTCGGTGTATACCGGCGGTTCGTTTGTGCTCGACGACTGCGGTCGCGTGGTGGCCCAAGCGCCGTGTTTTGAGGAGAGCCTGCTGGTTCAGGAGATTCAGCGCGGCGTGATGCTCGATGCCCTGGAAGATCACGAACTGACCGAGTTCCGTTCCGAGGAGTGGCTGTGGCAGGCACTGGTGCTCGCCGTGCGCGACAACGCCCGGGCCCACGGTGCGTCGCGCGCCGTGGTGGCACTCGAGGGCGACTTGCCGTCGTCCCTGCTGGCGGCGCTGGCCGTCGACGCTCTGGGCCCGCGTAATGTGATTGGCCTGGTGCTGGGGCGCAACCGTATCTTTACGCCGGCGCAGGAAGAGGCCGAGGCTGCCCGCTGTGCCGCCGTCCGCGCCATCGCCGAGCGTCTGCACATTCGCACCGTCGAGCGCGATGCACCGGATGCGGCGCGTGTGCTCGATCGCGACGTGTCGGCGGGCGATGCAGAGCGCCTGCGCTCGCGCACGCTGGGCCTCATGCTGGAGGACACGGCGCTCGAGCTGGGTGCGATGGCGCTGAGCCCGCTGTCCAAAACCGAGTACGCGCTGGCGGCGCCGGCGCTTTGCGGCGGCTACCAGGGCGATTACGCGCCCTTTGGCGATGTGTACCTGTCGACGCTTGAGTTTGTGGCGCGTGTGCGCAATCGCACGTCTGCCGTGGTACCCCAAGAGCTCGTGACGCTCAACGCGGTGGAAGATTGTATGGAGCGAGTGCTGGCGCAGGCGCTCTCGACGCTCGACGGTCCGGTCGATATGCTCGACCGCGCGGCACAGCTGCTCGGCGGGCTCGAGCCGGGTGAGATCGATGGCGCGCTTGAGGCGCACGTGGACCGCAATCGATCTTTCGACGACATCCCGATGGCCGCTGGCAAGCCTGAGGCCTGCTCGCTGCTGCTGATGCTCGTTCGACAGGGTGAGGCTGCCCGCCGCATGTTGCCGACGGCGCCGATCGTTTCGTCCCGTTCGTTTGCCGAGCGCTCCTGGCCGTACATGCTCGCGTGGTCCGACCTGGGGCTTAACGGCAAGGAGCGTATGACGGTCGATTCGCTGGCGCGCGCCGAGGTGCGCCGTTTTGCTGACGAGGATACGAGCGAGCGCGTGCGAAACGAGATGATGGGCGTGCTGGGCGAGCTACTGGGTATTTCGCCCGAACAAATGGAGGAGTTGCGCTCTGAAGACGGTCAGCGTCGTTTACACGAGGGAATGAAAAAGTTCGAGGGCGAGGTTCAGGACGCCATCGATAAGATGATGGGCGGCCAGGGCGGACCGCAAGGTGGTCCTCAGGGTGGCCCGATGCCGCATCCGCCGGTTAATCCCCGACAGTTCCCATTCTTCTCGCAGAACTAAACTGGGGATGGGATTCGCTCTCAACCCCGATACTTCAACTAAGCATCTTGACCCCGTTGTGTTATTCTAGAACAGACGTTCGTGAGTAGTGCGCGGGGCCTTGCCTTGCGCTTGGTAAAAGACGAGGGGAGGTTGGCTTGGTTATTTTGGGCATCGACCCCGGTTTGGCTCATACGGGTTGGGGGATTATCGAGGAGCGGCGTGGCGAGGTTCGCTGCCGTGCCTATGGCTGCATCGAGACCAGCGCAGGCAGTCCGCTCGCGGTGCGCCTGTCGCATATCGCCCGCGACCTCAAGGGTGTCGTGGAGCGTTATCGACCCGATACCGCTGCCATCGAGAGCATCTACTTTGGCGCTAATGTCCGCTCGGCAATCCCCACGGCACATGCCCGCGGTGCCGCGCTCGTGGCGCTTTCGGAGTGCGCGCTCGAGATCGGCGAGTACACGCCTATGCAGATCAAGCAGGCTGTGGTGGGTACCGGTGCCGCAGATAAGCGGCAGGTCGCCTACATGGTGCGCACGCTCACGCAGCTCGATCACGACCCGCATCCCGACCATGCCGCCGATGCCCTGGCCTGCGCCATCTGCCACGTTAACCTCAGCCGTACCCGGGCGCTTACCGGCGGCGAGTTCTATCAACAGAGAGGAACCGGATACTGATGATCTCCCAGCTCCACGGAACGCTTGTCGAGGCCACGATGAGCTCTGCTGTCGTCGATGTGTCGGGCGTTGGCTTTGAGCTCGGCATCTCGGGCAGCACTGCGGCCACGTTGCCGACGCCCGGCGGCGAGGTCCGCCTCTACACGCGTATGCAGGTGCGCGAGGACGCCATGACACTTTTCGGTTTTTCCTCTAAGGATGAGCGCACGATGTTCGATCGGCTCGTGTCTGTCTCGGGCGTTGGCCCGCGCTTGGCGCTCGCCGTGCTTTCCACCTATACCGTGGGGCAATTGTGCTCGCTGGTGATGGCCGAGGACGACAAGGGCATGGCCAAGGTGCCCGGTGTGGGCAAAAAGACAGCTCAGCGTCTGATCCTGGAGCTCAAGAGCACCTTTGCCAAGGACAAGGGCTTTGTGCCGGTCGACGTGATTCCCGGCCAGGTTGCGATGCCCGTGCCCGCTGCCGCTCCCTCAGCCATCGATGACGCCCGTGCGGCGCTCCTTTCCATGGGCTTTAGCCCGCAGGAGACCGATGTTGCCCTGAGCGGGTATGATGGGCAGGATATGCGTGTCGAGGATTTGCTCGGCGCGGCGCTTAAGCGACTCGGAATGGATGCGTGATGTGGGAAGCCGATGACTCTCAGGACCTGTGGGCGACGCCCGGCAACTCGCCGGCGGCATCCATGGCGCACGGTGAGCGCATGGTGGGCTCGGAGCTGACGTCCGAAGACCTCGATGTCGACCGTACCCTGCGTCCCCAGCGCCTGGACGACTACTGCGGTCAGGAGCATATCAAGCAGAGTCTGCGCGTGCTTATCGAAGCGGCGCAGAGCCGTGGCGAGACGCTCGACCACGTGATCTTCTCGGGCCCTCCGGGTCTGGGCAAGACCACGCTGGCTACGGTTATCGCCAACGAGCTGGGCGCTCAGATCAAGAC
>ERZ773188.2315-NODE-2315-length-18639-cov-4.657716_pt1 | contig 18639 bp, 19 predicted proteins | sample MGYA00581011_ERZ773188 | MGnify/ENA primary metagenome ERZ773188 (study PRJEB29015, sample SAMEA2737798) | human gut metagenome | biome: human gut; feature: human-associated habitat; material: faeces | place: China | collected 2012 ...
TACCATAACTCATTCTAGTTGCAATCTTCTTTACTTCTGACATAATGCTTCACCTACCTTTTCCAAATCTGCCATAGCCTGTGCGTACTCTTCATCGTTCGGAGCTTTTCCATGCCAGCCAACCTGGTTCTCCATGAAAGATACCCCTTTGCCTTTTACTGTTTTCATAACGATCGCAGTCGGCATTCCTTTCACAGTCTTTGCCTCGTCAAAAGCAGCGCGCAGCTGCGCCATGTCATTTCCATCAGCTACATTTATTACATGGAAATTGAATGCTTCGAATTTCTTATCGATCGGATATGGGGAGCATACGTCCTCAATTTTACCATCGATCTGAAGACCATTGTTATCAACGATCACTACAAGATTGTCCAGTTTCCTTGCTCCTGCAAACATTGCAGCTTCCCATACCTGACCCTCCTGGATCTCACCGTCTCCAAGAAGTGTGTATACACGATAGCTGTCATTTGATAATTTTGCAGAAAGTGCCATTCCAACTGCTGCAGAGATTCCCTGTCCAAGGGAACCGCTGGACATGTCGACGCCTGGAATATGCTTCATATCCGGATGTCCCTGAAGGTAAGATCCGAGATGACGAAGTGTCACCAGATCCTCTTTCGGGAAATATCCTCTCTCAGCCAGTGCAGAATACAGACCTGGTGCAGTATGACCTTTGGAAAGGACAAAACGGTCGCGATCTGCTTTCTTCGGATCCTTAGGATCAATATTCATTTCCTCAAAATAAAGATAAGTAAATAAATCTGCTGCTGATAAAGATCCGCCTGGATGACCAGCTTTAGCAGCATGCAGTGCTGTTACGATGTCTTTGCGGACTTCGTTGGCAACTTTCTGAAGCTCTAAATTCTCCATTTTCAATTCTCCTTATTATTTCCCTTGATATCATGATGTGCGAATCACAACCGGATTGAATTCTTACGTAAAATAATTTCTCGGTTAATTATTCTCCAAATACAGCCTTGTAATCATTCTGGAATTTAACAATACCAGCGTCTGTCAGCGGATGATGAGTCATCTGCTCAAGTACTTTAAATGGTACAGTAGCGATATCAGCACCTGCAAGTGCACACTGTGTTACATGCATTGGATGACGAACACTTGCTGCGATGATCTCGGTATCGATGCCTGCAACTGCAAACATATCAGCGATCTGGCGAATCAGCTCAACACCGTCTGTAGAGATGTCATCCAGTCTTCCAAGGAATGGAGATACATATGTAGCACCAGCTCTTGCTGCAAGAAGTGCCTGGTTAGCGCTGAAGATCAAAGTTACATTTGTCTTGATACCTTCTTTTGAAAGAACTTTAACTGCTTTCAGACCTTCGCATGTCATAGGAATTTTTACAACCATGTTTGGATGGATCTTAGCAATCTCACGTCCCTCACGGATCATTCCCTCTGCATCTGTTGTAGTAGCCTTTACCTCACCGCTGATTGGTCCGTCAACGATCTCTGTGATCTCTTTGATAACTTCATTGAAATCTCTTCCCTCTTTCGCGATCAGGGATGGATTTGTGGTTACACCACAGATGATTCCCATATCGTTCGCTGCTTTAATATCCTCTACTTTTGCTGTGTCAATAAAAAATTTCATGATTTCTTCCTCCTAAATGAATTAGACTAGAGCGTTGCAGCGCTTCCTTTATCTTGCACTGTTCATATGCTTTCATTATAGCAGACTTCATTTACAGGTCAAGGCGTGGGATGAATTATTAATAAATATTCAATTAATAATTTTGTTTATTATTAATCATTCCATAGTTTGTTAGTATGGTATCAATCAATTTTCCACTGTATCAATCAGTTTTTCCAGCAATTTTACCAGATGTTTTTTTTAAATTATTACTAATAATTTCCAGTAAATTATTTATTTAAACTTATTTTCTTCGGATTTTTCGTTTATGGGATCCGGTTTATCCATACGTGCATAACCGGTGGTTTTTCGCACAATAATCTTGGGATTATACTCAATATTATATACACTTGTGGGACGGATGCCTTCCCCGAAACGGATGCCTGTATCGATTTTCCGGATGATAATGTCACAGGCATCCCTGCCCTTCAGATCAACGAAGTGATCAATGGTAGTCAGTGACACTCTGCGAATTCCGGAATAAAAAATATTGTCGCAGCCGATCACAGATACATCCTTCGGCACTCTCAGACGGGCATCCTGAAGAGCATCCACAGCACCAATGGCCATCATGTCATTCTGTCCGGCAATGGCAGTAAATCTGCTGCCATCCTCCAGAAGAGACCTGGTCAGGGCATAGCCCATGGAATACTCGGAATCCGTCTTTGGATTGCGACGATCAACGGACTCGTCAGCCGCCCGGATGATCACATGCCCGGAAAGACCTGCCTTCTCAAACTCCTGCACAAAACCGTCCACTCGTTTGGAACGCTGCCACTGTCTTCTGGTAAGCGGCGGCGTAATAAAGGCCACATCCCGATGTCCCAGATCCAGCAGATGCCTTGCCATAAGCCGTCCCACTTCTGTGTTATCCTGATTAATAGCATCTACTGTACTGATTTTTTCTTTGTTGCTAATGATAACCAGCGGAATGCTTCTTGCCATCTCCTCTACCTGGCTGATATAGTCCGGGTGGGGGTTGCAGGCATAAATGATTCCCTGGGGTGCCATGGCGCGGATCATGCGCAGATACTTCTCTTCCAGCCTGGCATCGCGCTGGGTATTGCAAATGAAAACTCCGTAGCCACGCTCGTTGGCTACCGCCTCGATTCCCTGAAGGAGAAGCACATAGTAAGGGCTGGTAATAGTTGGGCAAAAGACAACAATCATTTTTTCCTTTTTGTTCTCTTTTTTATTTTTGTGGCCCGGAAGCTGATAGCCCAGTTCTCTGGCCGCGCTTTCCACTTTTTCCACTGTTTCTCGGGAAAAAGAAACATTGTACTTATGGTTCAGAACCATAGAAACCGTTGCCTGGGAAACTCCCGCTTTCTCTGCCACATCTGATGAAGTCACTTTTTTGCGTGCCACAAAAATCACCTCCTGCCATCTTACAGTTCTACCCTGCCCTCCAGTGCCCGAAGCAGGGTAACCTCATCAATGTATTCCAGGTCACCGCCTACTGGCACACCACTGGCAATACGGCTGACCTTGATCCCGGTGGGCTTGATCAGCTTACTGATATACATTGCTGTAGTCTCTCCCTCCAGACTGGAGTTGGTGGCAATGATCACTTCTTTTACATCTCCCTGAAGTCGCATGATCAGCTCTTTCAGCTTGATATCATCCGGACCAATTCCCAGCATAGGGGATATTGCGCCGTGAAGTACATGATAAACTCCGTCAAATTTACCGGTTTTTTCATAAGCAGCAAGATCCCTGGTGTTCTCCACTACCATAATCGTACTGTGATCTCTTTTGGGATTGCTGCAGATTGGGCACATTTCTTTATCCGTAAGGGTGTAGCAGCACTTACAGTACTGTACGTTCATCCGGGCATCGGTGATGGCATTGGTAAGCTGCTGCACCTGTTCCTTTGGCATATTCATAATATGAAAAGCCAGGCGCTGGGCAGATTTTGCCCCGATTCCCGGAAGATGGGAAAACTGCTCGATCAGTTTATTGATATGACTGCTGTAGTATTCCATCAGAATGGAAGACCCCCACCAAGTCCTCCCAGACCTCCTGTAAGTTTGGACATTACAGCCTGGTTCTCCTGCTCAACCTTGCGAAGTGCTTCATTAGTTGCTGCAACAATAAGATCTTCAAGCATCTCGATGTCATCCGGATCTACAACTTCCTCCGCAAGCTTCACCTTGGTCACTTCTCTCTTACCTGAGATAGTTACTTCTACAGCTCCGCCACCGGCTGCTGCAGTAAACTCTTTCTCCTCGAGAGCTTTCTGGTTCTCTTCCATCTGGCGCTGCATTTTTTGCGCCTGCTTCATAAGGTTATTCATGTTTCCCGGCATACCCATGCCTGGAAATCCTCCACGCTTTGCCATTACAAAGTCCTCCTTTAACTGTTCTGATCTCATGCTGGATTCCGCATTTCTGATTTGTAAAGCGGACATAAGCATCCCCCTCACCCGCCGCTTAGTGCTCCGCGCACTTGAAACGGGGGGAATGCTTATCTGCCTTCAAACAGGCTCTATAGCATTTGCGGCAGCAGAAATCATTTTTCATAACAACATTCACATTTTTTGCAAATATTATTAATTTGCTTCTTGTTCGTCGCTTTCACGGCAACTCTTATGTTACTGCACAAAAATTAAACAGCAACACTCTTAATCTTCTGCATCGTCAGGATCTTCCTCCACAACAACATCCATATGGATATTCTCCCGGAGAGCCTGATCTACAGTAACCTTGGCAAGATTGGTATGGTTGTGTTCTTTTGCCACCACCATCTTAAGTTCTACACTCTTGCCAGTCTGGGCCAGGATGATATTCTTCAGTTCTTCCTCTGCTTCCGGATTATCTACATAGGTTTTTCCAAGGAAATCCTGGAATTCAATGTAGAGAACCGGTTCACCGGTCTGGCCATTGTATTTGGGAATAGACTTCTGGAGCATCTGTTTGAAAATACCGCTGGTCTGACCTACGATCACCTTCCAGCTGGCTACAATCTTCTGCAGATCCTCGGGTGCTGCCTTCTCAGGTGCTGCTGCCATGGCTTCTGCACTGCCATACGATCCGATTCCTGTACTTCCGGCGTTGCCAGTGGCTCCCGGCTGAACAAATACCTGTTGAACAGGCCGCTCGTCCATGCGCTGTTCCAGAACACGAAGACGATCCAGAACAGAATCCAGATTGGTCTCCATCGCCGGACGGCACAGTTTGATCAGGGCAATCTCCACCAAAACACGCTTCTGGGTGGAATAGCGTATCTGACTGGACAGGTCAGAAAAAATACGGATGTAGCGCATCAGCGTCTCTACATCCACCATCTCACTTTCTTCTCTTAGAAGTTTCAGATTCTCAGATGATACATCAATGGCTTCCTCCGGATTCTCGGAGGTTTTTACCAGAAGGAGATTACGCATGTACCAGGTAAAATCTCCCACAAACTGTCCAAGCTCTCTTCCGCCTATGATCAAATCCTCAAGAGTGCGTATCGCACCTGTCACATCTCCCTGGAGCACTTTTCGCAAAAGCTTGCTGAACACTTCCGTATCCACAGCTCCCAGAACCTCCAGGACTTTGTCATAAGTCAGTGTCTGCCCCAGATAAAAAGCAATACACTGATCCAGAAGGCTGAGTGCATCTCGCATGGATCCGTCTCCTGCCTTTGCCACATAACGAATTGCTTTTTCTTCTGCTTCCACGCCTTCAACTTTCAGAAGTTCTGACAACCGTGCGGCGATCGTATCGATTGAGATCCTGTGGAAATCATACCGCTGACATCTGGACAAAATCGTGATTGGAATCTTGTGGGCCTCGGTTGTCGCCAGAATAAAGATCACATAAGACGGCGGTTCTTCCAGTGTCTTGAGCAGGGCATTAAACGCACCAGTAGAAAGCATATGCACCTCATCGATGATATATACTTTGTACCTGCCCTCTGTCGGGCGATACGTAACCTCTTCCCGAATCTCTCGAATATTATCCACACCGTTATTGGAGGCAGCATCGATCTCGATCACGTTCATGGAAGTACCCGCCTGAATGGCTTTGCACATCTCACATTCATTACAAGGACTTCCATTCACCGGATGCTCACAGTTGACTGCTTTTGCCAGGATCTTGGCTACCGTTGTTTTACCGGTACCCCTTGTTCCGCAAAAAAGATATGCATGTCCGATACGGTTTGCGTTGATCTGATTGGTAAGCGTGGTCACAATGTGATCCTGCCCTTTGACGTCTTCAAAATTATCGGGCCTGAACTTTCGGTACAGGGCAGTATAACTCATGAATACACTCCTCTCCTGCTGCCCGGGAATATCATATTTGCAGAAATATTCTCAGGCATTAAGCCGCCGCAGGAAAACTCCCGCGGCGGCAGTTATTGTTTAGTCTCAGTCTCCGAAGCTGATACCGATCTGTTTGGCTGCTTTGACGATCTGGTCTTTCGGAGAAACCATCTTGAGTTTGCCAGCGCATTCTGCAAGCGGAACTCTCTTGATCTTGCCATTGATGATACCGATCATGATGCCGTATTCCTCATCCAGAATGGCCTCTGCTGCACCTGCACCGATCCTTGTAGAAAGAACGCGGTCATACGGGCACGGCTCGCCGCCTCGCTGAATGTGTCCCGGAACAGTGACACGTACTTCGCTTCCGATGACCTGATTAATCTGATCTGCGATCTCGTAGGAAACTGACGGGTATTTCTTGGCTCTTGCTTCGAGTTTTTCTTTGTATTTCTTCTTAGGAAGTTCTGCGTCCTCCTTGGAGATCGCACCCTCGGCTACTGCGAGAATCGTGAAACGCTTGCCTTCTTTGTTACGTTTCTCGATCGCGGAGCATACTTTCTTGATATCATATGGGATCTCAGGGATCAGGATGATATCTGCGCCGCCTGCGATTCCGGCATGGAGTGTCAGGCTTCCAACCTTGTGTCCCATGATCTCCACGATAAATACGCGGCCATGAGAAGTTGCTGTTGTGTGGATGCAGTCGATCGCGTTGGTAGCGATATTTACTGCACTCTGGAATCCAAAAGTCATATCTGTGCCATAGATATCATTATCGATCGTCTTCGGAAGATGGATGATGTTGAGACCTTCTTCTCTTAACAGATTGGCTGTTTTCTGTGTTCCGTTTCCTCCAAGGATAACGAGGCAGTCCAGGCAGAGTTTGTAGTAGGTCTGTTTCATAGCCTCTACTTTGTCAAGGCCCTTCTCATCCGGCACGCGCATCAGTTTGAATGGCTGACGGGATGTACCGAGGATCGTGCCGCCTCTTGTCAGGATACCGGAGAAATCCTTCACGGTCAGCATACGGTATTTGCCGTAGATGAGTCCTTTATATCCATCGTCAAAGCCGTAAACTTCCAGGTCGTCCACTGTATTGGACAGAGCCTTTACAACACCTCGCATGGTTGCATTTAAAGCCTGGCAGTCGCCGCCGCTTGTCAACATTCCGATTCTCTTGATCATAGAATTGTCCTCCTCACTGCGTATTGTTTTCTACGCAAAGTAGATTTTGCAGTCGTTTAAAAATCTGTATCAAAAAACATCTGCAATTTGATTTCTATTATATAATACTTTGCCCCCTCTTGACAAGTATACAAAAATCGTTTATACTTAAATTCCGCGCAGCCGGGGAGATAGCGGTGCCCTGTACCTGCAATCCGCTACAGCAGGGGTGATGCCAATCTGAGGCTTGTCTCCTGTGGGGCTGCCCTTTATAAGTGGCGTTGACGTTTGGGTCTCACGCAACAGGACTCTGTGAACCGTGTCAGGGCAGGAATGCAGCAGCACTAAGCAGAACCTCTTGTGTGCCGTGAGGGTGCCTGGGCCGAGTTAACTGTAGAGGTAACGTCCATGGGAACATTTCGAAGTGCGGCGCGCGGAAATAAAGAACTTTCATACTCCGATGACAGAGATGGCATTGGAGTATTTTTATTTTTTACAGGCAGAAGTTTCTTTATACAAACAGACCGGGAACTACAGGATTTCTTACCTGACAGTTTCCGGTCTGTTTATTCCGTGTTTTATTTGCAGAACTCTGCTACTACCTGGTTGATGAGTTTGCCGTCTGCTTTACCTTTGAGGTCGCCCATGACAGCTTTCATGATCTGGCCTTTGTTCTTGGTTGCGAGAACTTCTGCGAATTTCTCTTCCAGATAAGTCTTGATCTCTTCTGCGCTCATCTGCTGTGGTGCGTATTTTGCGATTACATCGTATCTTGCCTGGTATTCTGCACGAAGGTCCTCACGGCTTTCCGGGCAGGTATCGAGCTGTTCTTTGACTGTCTTTAATTCTTTGAGGATCACGCGGTCAACCAGCGCTTCCGGAATATCATCACGGCATCCTTCGTCGATGGCTGCTTTTTTGGCTGCGGAGATCAGAGCGGATACTGCTTCCTTGGTTGTTTTATCCTTTGCTTTCATGGCTGCTACCATGTCTTTTCTTAATGCTTCTACTGTCATTTTCATTTCCTCCTCGTTTATCGGATTGCTGTTCAGCATACGGCTTCTGCAATCACTCTTTGTTTATTATCATAGCACGATTTCTGCAAAAAACAAGATTTACTGTTCCTCTGTTTTCTGCTCCTGCATTTGCTGTGCTTCCTGCTTTGCGAGCATTTTGCGTTGTTTTTTCTTTTCGCGGAGTTCGCGGAAGAAGTCGGACAGCATTGTGGAGCATTCTTCCTGGAGGACGCCTCTGGTGGTTTTTACCTGATGATTGAAGCCTTCTACTTCAAGAAGGTTCAGGACTGAGCCCGCACATCCTGCTTTGGGATTCATGCTTCCGATCACCACCTCATCGATCCGTGACTGGACGAGTGCGCCGGCACACATCTGGCATGGTTCGAGTGTCACGTACATCGTGCAGCCTTCCAGCCGCCAGTCGCCAAGTTTTTTGCTTGCTTTGCGGATCGCGTTCAGTTCTGCGTGGGACAGGGTGTTCTTGTCTGTATTTCTGCGGTTATATCCTCTTGCGATGATCTTGCCTTCGTATACGATCACACAGCCGATCGGAACTTCTTCCAGTGCCCGGGCTTTTTTTGCCTGACGGATCGCTTCTTTCATGAATTTTTCCTGTTCTGTCAACATGTTTTCTCCTTTTTTGTGTGGTGGGTTTCCGGTCGTCTGGTTGTTACTGCTATCCAGTATAAAGAAATCCGCTTGCAAAAGCAACGAAAAATAACTAGAATAAAATATCAGATATCATGATGAAAGAAGGGGAAATCATGCCTCATATACATGGTTTAAATAAAACGACATTACTTGATTATCCGGGGCGGGTTGCGGCGACGGTCTTTCTTGGCGGCTGCAATTTCCGCTGTCCGTTCTGCCAGAACAGTTCTCTGGTGCTGCATCCTTCCGAGGAGCCGGAGATTTCTGAGGAAGAAGTTCTGCGTTTTCTCAAAAAGCGGACCGGGATTCTGGAAGGGGTCTGTATTTCCGGCGGGGAACCGACACTGAGTGCAGACCTTGAAGATTTTATTGTTAAAATCCGCGAGATGGGATATCCGGTCAAACTTGACACAAACGGAACGCAGCCAGAAGTTTTGAAAGATCTTGCAGAAAAAGATCTCATCCAGATGGCTGCTGTCGATATCAAAGCCTGTCCGGAGAATTACCCTTCCCTGACCGGGCTTCTGAAGCCCGATCTGGATGCGGTAAAAGAAACGGTTGATTTTTTGCTGCACGGGAAACTGGATTATGAATTCCGGACGACAGTTGTGCGCGAACTGCACAGCGAAGAAGATTTCCATAAGATCGGCGTATGGTTAAAGGGTGCCAAAGCTTATTATCTCCAGGCTTACAGAGACTCGGACGAGGTTCTGCAGCCTGGATTCAGCAGTTATTCTCTGGAAGAACTGGAACATTTCCGGGAAATTCTTCTGGAAAATATCTCAAGAGTTGAGATTCGGGGCATCGATTAGGCGATACCAGTAGCCTCCTTTGCCTTTTGGGATGCGGATGTTGGGACTTTCTTTGAAATAGGAAAAGCCGAACATATTCGCCATGAAGCGTTCCTGCTGGTCGTAACCGCCGGGGACGCCGAGGATCCATTGTCCGCAGGTGTTACGGCAGAGAAGAAGATGCCCGAAATTATAGTAGCCGTATTGTAAGAAGCGATTGTTACGCAGCATGCAGGCGCGGCGGCCCAGGAAGCAGAGTTCTTCCGGGGTGATCTTGCGGCAGTCGGTCAGCTCGCCATCGTTAAATGCGTCACATGGGGTACCGATAGGCTTCGATGTACGAGCCTGCCCGGGCATGTGTGATGGACGCGGCGGCGGGGGTGGTACTGGGCGACCTGGACCCGGCATCGGCGGCGGTACCGGATGACCCGCCCCTGGCTGATGCGGTGGGCGCGGTGGCTTCGGTGGACGATTCGGTCCTCCCGGCACCGGACCATACGGTGGACGCGGATATTCTTCGATTTCCTGCCCTTCTATGGACTGAGTATGGATTTCCGGCCGCGAAGTGTCCATATCCTGCGACGATTTATCCTGAGATTTCATCGCCCCTTCACCTGCACTCTGTTCCGTTATGTTTCCATCCACTATATCTCTTTCATCCTCGCCAGCATTTTCTACATTATTGTGTAGACTTCCCATCAATTTCGCATCTTCCGTTTCCTGCTCCTGTCCTCCACGATCAGTCTTTCCTTCTTCCGTTCCAACACGCTTCGATTCCCCATCAGATTTCGGCTCCTTCCGTGCCTCCGGCATCACCCGGAAGTCCTCCGGCCGGATCGGCTGGTCATCCCATTCTGTGCCAAAGAATCCTCCACTTTCCAGGATCAGCACCATACCATTCATTTCCCCAAGCGGGATCTTCCCTTGCCCGACAGCCATCGTCTCCGTTTCCAGCAGACAGTCCATCTTTCCCTCTTCCGTCCGGCAGTTTCCGATCCTGCTGCCGTCAAGCAGTCCTTTTTTCCTCACAAACCCATAAACACTACATTCCGTTCCCGCAAGCAGTCCCGGACAGCGCAGATGAATCTCCATCCTGCACACTTTCCCCCAGGCTTCTACCCTGATGAATCCACAGTTACTCCCCTTTTTTCCTTTCAGATATTCATATACATACGCCACAAAGCGTCGATATTCCGCCAAAGTTATCCTCCTGATTTTTTACATCACTTATGTATATGAACCCCCATTTCAAAATAGACCTTACAGTTTCTCGCATCCACCCATGATCCATCGCTCGCGCCACTGCTCATATCCCGCGCGGACCCATTTCTCCAGAGATTCCTTCATATTCTCACGAAGCATCTCCTTATCTTTCCCATATCCGATACAGCCCGGCAGCTCCGGATAAAAACCGACATAACCTCTGCATGGATCTTTTTTTGTTTCATAAGCATCCTCCCACAGATTTTCCGTCATCATTTCCAGCGTTATTTCTCCCAGTTCCACCATCTCATACAATCCGTCCAGAACTCTCTGATACAATCCATCTGCTTCATCTTCTGCTCTGTCTCTGTGCCGATCCAGTTCTCCGCTCAGTTCCCCCTTCTGGCTCCACACATCACAAATCTGCCGAAACTCTTTCTCCCAGATCCCATATTTTTTTCTCATCAGATTCAGATAATACACCGCATCCGCATAACAAAGTTTCCCGCTCTCGATCATTGCACATATCTGTGACAATTCATTTTCTATCCCCATATTTACTCCTTCTTTTCCTGCGGATCAGACGTGTTGTTTTTTATGTTATGTCTTTTCCGTTTCAGGACAAATATTTCCCTATTACGAAACATTATAAAAGAATTCGTCTATATCATCAATGCATAAGAGCTTTCTTTATTGCGAAATTTATTTATGAGGAAGACGATATGCAGAAAATACGACCGGACCTGGACATCGGCGGGAATATTCAGCAGATGCGTTATCAGAACAAGCTCACACAGGATCAGGTGATCGCCCGTCTGAATCTCATGGGAATCCCGATCTCCAAAAGCACTTACGCAAAGCTGGAAACAAACCGTATGAACATCAAAGTCAGTGAACTGCTCGCACTCTCACAGATTTTGCACTGCGATGTCGGGGAATTTTTCAAAAATCTCATATGATCCGTTTTTTCACTTTCTCATAAGTTTTCTTTTCATGTAGTCCATTTCGTACTTTTTATTTTCCCACTCAGACCCACCATAGAATCCCCGGAAACACTACCGACAATTTCTCAATACACAAACAAAAAAAACACCGCCAGTCATTTCTGACCAGCGGCATTTCTCATTCCATATCCATTTTTTACTTTCCGATAGAAAATAATCGTCAATACAGTTGCTGCGATCCACCCGAACGGCCACGCCATCCAGATTCCCGTACTTCCAAATCTGGGCGAAAGCATCAGTGCAAATCCGATTCGAAGAATCAGGTCCGGAATCGTCGCGATGACAAAGTAGATCATTGCCCCGGAACCACGGATGATCCCATCTGTCATAAGTTTCACCACGATCATGAAATACCACGGCGAGACGATCCGAAGAAACATCACACCCGCATGGATCGCCGCTGAGCTTTCTGCATTCAGGAAAAGTCCCATCATCTGCTGGCTGAGTCCGAAATAAAGGACTACAAACGGAAGTGCTGTCAGCTCCGAAAGTTTCAGCCCTGTCCGAAATCCCATCGGAATCCTCTCCTGTTTTCCTGCGCCAATGTTCTGTGCCGTATAACTCGAAAGGCAGGAACCAAGCGTCATAAAAATATTGATCGCAAATGTATTCAGTTTGATCGCCCCGGAATATCCTGCAACGACTGCTGACCCATATCTGTTTACGATATCCTGGACAAAAAGGTTACCCACGCTCAAAACACTCTGCTGCAGAATACTCGGCACCGCAATTGCAAGGATCTGTACAAAAAGTTTCCTGTCAAACAGCGGCACTCTTTCCGTTCCTGCAAACTTCTGCAGTCTCACCAGCAATGTAACAAGCGCCAGCACCGCCGAAATCCCCTGTGCAATAAATGTCGCCCATGCAACACCGGCTACGCCCCAGTGAAGTTTCGCCACAAACAGAAGATCCAGGACAATATTTCCTGCCGATGATCCAAGCAGAAACCACAGCGGCGTCCTGGAATCACCAAGTGCAGTAAAAATCCCCGTACAGACATTGTACAGCATTAGAAAGATCAGTCCAAACACATAAATCTTAAGATATAGCACACCGTCCTGCATGATATTCTGTGGCGTGTGGATCCATTCCATCATATTGCGGCAGAAAAAATATCCATACACTGTCAGAATCACAGCTAGACTCAGTGATGAGGCAAAAGCCGTCGTAACAGCACGCTTCACGCCTTTGCGGTCACCCGCTCCAAACAGTCTTGATACGATCACAGATGCCCCAAGGTTCATTCCCACAGCAAATGCCATAAAAATAACAGTGATCGGGTAAGACGCCCCAACCGCAGCCAGCGCATCCTCTCCCGCAAATCTTCCCGCGATCATACTGTCCGCAATATTGTATATCTGTTGAAAAGCCACACTGAACATCATCGGAAGCAAAAAACGCCATAACGTTTTATCCGGATGTTCCTTTGTCAGGTCTGTAACCATTTTTTCCTCTTTTCTTCACAAAAGGGACGATCGCTCGTCCCTCATGATTTCTGTAAAATTATAACTGATGTGTACTTCCGTTCAAAGTATCCGTAATCTCCTTGATGCTGACAGGTTTCGGGATATATCCGTTCATTCCCGCATCGCGGCAGTTTTTGCGGTCGCTTGCAAAGGTATTGGCTGTCATCGCAAAGATCGGAACATTGTTGTCATCGCAAATTTCGACATAAAGATTTGAGAGAGAATTTCTTGTTTTTCTATGACAACGTAAAAAGGAACTCCTTAAAATAAGGAATTCCTTCATCGTTAGTCGAAGTGACAGGATTTGAACCTGCGACCTCTGCGTCCCGAACGCAGCGCTCTACCAAACTGAGCCACACTTCGTTATTTCGTTGTTTAAATTTGTTATGTCGTTCAACGCAAGACATATTATATTATAGGGTATCGGAATTGTCAACAGGTTTTTTGAAAAAATTTAAAAAAATTTTCTGTTGGGATATAAGTGATTGTATCGTGTGTTTTGTTTGTATTATTCGAACTACAAGAAACATGCTTTGAGAGTTTCGCAAATTATCGCGGCAGTCGTCAAGATCTCCTATAAAATGAGGCATTTTGCCCGTTACTTCCTCTAATAATATATCCCCGCCTGCGGGGTGAGGCTCCGCGGGGCGGGGATATTATTTCTTCGGCGGTAGGAGCGCCGGAGATAGCGTTATATTGGGGCGAAATCTTTCATCTCAAATACCACATCTGCCACATTCATAGTGGGTTTCCTGTGTGATACAAGAACCACCGTCTTCTCTTCTGCGGATTCTCTGAGGGATTTGAGTATGATGCCTTCGTTCAGGGAATCAAGGTTTGAGGTCGGTTCGTCCATGAGAAGGAACGGACTGTCGTGAAGGAAAGCGCGGGCGATGCCAATTCGCTGTTTTTCGCCACCGGAGAGGGTGTCTCCGAGTTCGCCTACTTCTGTGTCGTAGCCTTTGGGAAGGTGCATGATGAAGTCGTGGATGGACGCTTTGCGGGCGGCTTCCATGATCTCCTCTCTTGTTGCACCCGGCTTGCCGATCGCGATGTTGTTGGCTATGGAATCATGAAACAGGTGGGTCTCCTGTGTCACGTAGCTTTCCATGTCGCGGAGATGCTTTGTAGGAATCTTTCGCACGTCTTCGCCGTCTACGTGGAGCGCGCCGGAATTCACATCCCAGAAACGCATCAACAGCTTGAGAAGTGTGAATTTACCAGAACCGCTCGCCCCGTGGATCCCCAGGATCTTTCCTGCCGAAATATCCAGTGAGTAATCGTCCAGAATCACTTCATTATCATATGCAAACGTCACATACTCCGCATCTGCGCCAGAAAATGTCCATCCTGCAGCACCATTACCAACATCCTGCTTCGCAGACACTCCCACTCCATCAGATGCACTGGCAGCATCCCGTTTTAAACCATCCACTACCAAAGCAGACTTCCTCTGCCCTGCACCACTCTGCACATCAGCAGTCACATTCCTGCACGCCTGTGCACCAGGCATCCACTCGCCCTCAACTTCCTCTACCTGCGGTTTCTCCTCAAGGATCGACAGCACTCTCTCCCCGCTTGCAAGCGTCTGGTTGAGGTTATTGGAAAGGCTTGACAGTGCCACAACCGGGCCGAAGGAGCCCATCATGGCGATCGTGCAGGTCAGCACTCCGTCATATCCGATACTGCCCTGTCCATACAGATTCAGCGTCAAAAACAGCATTCCGAAAGACGCGATCAGGATCACCAGATTCGTCACTGATCTCTGGCTTCCTTCCATCTCGCTCAACTTCTTCTGCACCCCCGCCAGTCCGTCAGACCTCTTCTGCATCTCATCCGCACGTTTCGCGCCCTGCTGGTACTGGATCGTCTCGTCCAGACCACGCAGAGAATCCAGCACAAAACTGTTCAGTTTGCCAAATTCCGTACGGAATTTCATACCGCTGCCGCCGCCTCTTCTGCCGTTCCAGAACGGGATCACAACGCCCACAACCAGATATGCCGCCAGTGCAAACACCCCTGCTGCCGGATGATCGCCAGCAGTTTAAACGCAATAAAATGATTGCAGTACTGTTCCACATAATGCAGCACGCCACGCAAGCGTATAAATCGATGACGCAAACTTTACATATCGGGCATAATAGGCATCGAGAAATAGAATAAGTACATAAATCGATGCAACCTTGCTATTTCGGTATCATCGGCCTGGGTGGGTGCCGGGATGGTTACTTTACGCTAACTCATCTTCTATGAAGCTAACGCATGTGGTTAGTTAAAGTCAACTTATATTACCACCTGGCAACCTGCTGCTGACTTTCTACGCTCTCTTCATTACTGCCCGACAGCCTCCAGCCAGCTTTCTACATTTTCTTCCTCACCGCCCGGCAGCCTCCAACCAACTCTCTACGGTGGCTTCTTTTTCGCTGATGACTTCGGCGATTTCTTTTATTGACATTCCCCTCTGAAAAAGAGCTTTTGCCGTTTTTCTGCGTTCGTTTATTTCGCACTCCTGACGCATTTCTTTCATCAATTCTTCTAATGCTTCGCACATACTACCCGTCTCTCCTTCTGTCTCTTTTAATTCTGATACTCGTTTTGACAAGATTTCACTATACATTTCATCTGCGTTCTTGCAATGCAGATCATGCATTAATTGTCCCAGGTCTGTGTCCTCGTTCTGAATTGAGGAGTTTACATATATGATATGTGCGCCATCTCCAAACATATCTCCCGTTTCTTCGATGACCCGATCTGCATGATAAATCGGCAGACCTTTTCCTGGTACGTCATCTCGTGTGATAAAGATCACGTAACTCTCCGGCAGCTCCTCATAATCCTGACCCGGATTTAATGTGTTCATATCCAGCAGGCCGCTGTGATAGCGTGCTCTTTTCGGCGATGCACCTTCTGATTCCTGCTGGATTTCTACATTATATCTCTTATCTTTATCGTCCTTTGCCACGCAGTCAAGAATTGCTGATCTGCCCTGTAGATTCTTGTAATCCTTCTGGACAATGTGATCCACAACCTGCAGGTCCTTCATTTCCATTATGATACGCAGAATATATTCTGCACATTCGCGTTTCTTCAGTACATTTCGCATGAAGATATCATTCATGATCGTAAGTTCTTTTATTACGTCTTTGTATCTTATGTAGCGCTGTTCCAGTTCATTATCTGGAGCTATACCAGTGGTTCCCATTTCGATAACGTCCTCCATTCGTAATGATAAAATAATTTTGCAGTGTGTTTTATGTAATTTTTTATCAGCTTGAAATGTATTTTTTTAGAGTATTATCGGAATGTATTTTTAATTTTGGGTTTTTGTTTCAGAAAATTTTTGTCCTCTGTGCAGATGAAGTTTTTTCTGTATCAACTCCTTGTTTATAGTACTTTATGTTCTTAATTTTAACAGGAATTATATTTCTGGTCAACGAAACTTTTTATAAAGTTAGGTAAATATTTGTTTCTACTTTTTTTATTTTTTGCCTTTTGTCCGGGGGATTTTTCGCCTGGGTGGCGTAAGAAGACCGTCAAGGGACGTCGCCCGTCCCCTGACAACCCCTGGGCTGGGTGTTGGACGGAAATTTTGTTTTGTGGGGTGCCCTTTGAAAAATTCTCCTGGTGTTTCAGGTCGGGAGATTTTCGTATGAATGGGATTCTGGGTTGCGCTGTGGCTCCCTGAGTCTTGGGTTTTGTATGGGGTAGGGTGTCCTGTGGACACGCAGATTGTTGGTTGGGACTGGGGATGGTTTGTATAGGTCTGATTTCTATTGGTATCCGAATCCACAAAATTCCCATAAAAAAATGGCCCAAACCACAATCAAGTAGATTCAAGCCAACAAAAAAATCTTAATAAATAACTCTCAGCCAACTCACCACCTCCAAACAAGCACTCTCCCCTCACATCCAGAAGGTTAGCAACGCCGTGCTCTCCGGCATATGCGCCTTCCCCGCAGTACAAGTCACCGTGATCATGATCATTCCCTTAATATTCCCATGACTGCTCCGCGTAAACCGACACGCGCTCAGCGGGATTCTCACCTTATTCGCGCGAAGATCAACTTCGCACAGCTGCCCATGATTCTCATACTTAAGGGACGAAAGCCACCCCGTCATATCCTTGCCATCGATCCGGGAAATGCCATGTACCGGACAGATCGTAAGTTCGAGCCAGCTTCCCCGGCTATTATTACGGATCACCGCAATATGCTCAAACCCCTGATGTGCCATGGAAAGACGCGGGCCGCCGGTACGGTTCACCTGATGAAGCGCTATCCCCACCTCATAATTGCCCCTTTCAAGGACTTTTTCCAGGAAATTCGGCGTAGAAGATTCCTGCGAGATCGTAGTGTCTTTTTTTACCTGCGTATCACTTCTGGTGATAGACAGAAGAAGTTCATAATCGACATTTTCTGTCAGCTGGCGAAGCGATTCCTGCCGGGATTCTTCGCTCACTCCCAGACGGGTCAGATAAGACTGCGTAACCTGCAGAATGCGCTCATACATCCTGAGCGCACGAGTGCCAGCCTCAGTAAAAGTATACTGTTCCGTCAGATACCCATAATTTACGCATTCCTTAAAAAAACGACTTACCGGACCGTGGCTCACACCACAGATATCGGCAACAGTCCCCACACAGCCACGCTTTTTTTCAATTTTTCCAGAGTCATCAGATAGTTAATCTGAAGCAGTGAAGGATGAAGTAGATCTTTCATAGTTTTTGTCCTTTTTTGTATATTCCTTTCCAGTGAAAAAACAAGCCTGTCTCACCATATATGAACATCCAGTTCCCTGCTGTTCCAGTCCACCGGTTCCTCGTCCTCATTCGCAAACGCGATCAGGGCATTTCCCTCGATGACAGGGTCCTGTCTCTGAATTGAAAATTCAAAAACATCAGAAGGAATGACAGGTTTCCCCTTATGCAGTTCCGCACGGATCCATTTTTGCTGATCTTTGTACCAGAGGCATCCCAGATCACTGTCTGGCTCCGGATTGATCTCAAGCTCAAACCAGCTTTTTTCTTCCTCGACATGAAGCCTGATATTCTGGGAAAAATCATGAAATTCCCGCGCGAACCTGCGGGGATACGTTTTTTCCATATAATAAATCCCCATCAAAAAAACATAGTCTCCAGGTGCATACCGATAACTCAGATCCGTATACCGCAAAACTCTCTCAAAAGTCTCTCCATAATTCACAAAATTGCAAACCTGCCGGACTGTCTCCTCGCTGACGATATGCTCCATACGGCAGGCATCTTCCCTAGCGGTTTCACTTCCCACACCGACAAACTGCAGAAACTGAGCAAAAGTCTCATGCCGATACCCACACTCCGCCCCCGTCAATAGCCCCAGCGCTTTTCGCGCCCAGCGAAACAGCCCTCCGCGTGGTCAGGAGGGGAGCGCGAGGGGAGAACGACCTTCGCAACTATGAGTGCC
>ERZ773188.2329-NODE-2329-length-18549-cov-3.576836_pt1 | contig 18549 bp, 17 predicted proteins | sample MGYA00581011_ERZ773188 | MGnify/ENA primary metagenome ERZ773188 (study PRJEB29015, sample SAMEA2737798) | human gut metagenome | biome: human gut; feature: human-associated habitat; material: faeces | place: China | collected 2012 ...
TTTCACTCTCTACGATACAGATTGGACATTCGTAGATGTCTTTTGCATCATATTTTTTAGCATAAGCTTCTACAAGAGCTTTTCTTCTGTTTACGGAAAGGCTTTCCGGGAAACAGTCACGGCTTACAGCAACGATTCCAACTTTTACTTCTGGCATGTTATTCATGATAAAAATTCCTCCATATTTATATAGTAGATATTTTATGTTTCGTTTCTTAGTTCACGATCAGTCGATTCCGACCTTTTTAATCGATTCCGACATTCTCACCCTTCAGTCCGTTGAATGCGCCTTCGATAGCTGCTTCCTCGTGACCGATCAGCCATTTATTTTTAGCGGTAAGGAGCTTGTCCTCTCCTTCTGCTGCTTTTTCAAAAGTCAGTTCTGTGTTTGTTCCTTTCGGAAGAACTACAACACACTGGAAACCACTTTCATTTACATGACACGGTGCATAATGAAGTGTTGTTGCATATACTTCAATTGCTGTACCTGCCGGAACAAGAAACGCCTCTACTTTGGATGTGTCATATGTATAATCCTTTTCTACATCCTGCTGATGTCCGATCAGCAATACCAGGTCTGTCACTGCAACATTGATTTCGGAGCTGCGGTGGTATTCCAGACCATTTAATTTCTTATTATGTCCGTTGCAATATCCGATTTCGATCGGCAGACCGCCATATCCTTTGTTCTGCAGTTCTTTTGCAACCGGCAGTGCTTCCATTTCTTCTACGGAAGGAACGTAAGTTACATCCTCCGGCACCGGAGTATGCTTCATTTCCTTCAGGAGTTCCGTAAAATCATACCCCTCCAGTACTTTACCATATCTACGGAACGCGTCATCTGCTACATTCTGAATCTTCACCTGAAGTTACCTCCTTTATTTTTTTCTGAATTCAGTATAGCATGAGCTGCTTTCAATTGCGCCAGATTTTTTGTCCTCTTTAGTGCACTTTTTTGACCTTGTATTTTTTTAGTTGTCAAAACATTTGTAAAAATTTCAAAAAAACAAGCGCCTGTGAGAGCGCCTGTTTCCATTTTTTTTTATTCTTTATCTGCTTTGTCGAGTTCACTCGGCAAAATGCCGTAACGCTTCTGAAATTCCCTTGTAAATGCGCGGCTGCTGCTGAATCCGTTGTCCAGTGCGATCTGGCTGATCGTCTTGTCTGTATTCAATAATTCTCTGTACGCGTAGGTCATGCGAATATCCTGCAGGTATGTCTTAAAATTGACATTTGCATATTTCTGAAACATTCTGGATAAATATGCATCCGAGTAGCCAAACATATTCGCAACTTCAGCCAGTTTCAACTCTTCCTGATAATGTTCTCTCATATAGGAAGTGATTCTTGCAAGCGCATCCAGACGTCGGCTGTGACGTACTTCCTGCTCCCCTGCCTCATCAAGGCGATAATAATTGACCAGAAGATACAATACATCATAATAAAAAGAACGGATTTTAAACTCATACCCGGTTCCGCGTTTACCGTAAAGTTTATACATTTCACGCACAAGTTTTGAAAGCTTCCCGTCCATTTCCGGTAGGCTTCCCGCAAAACGGATAAAACGGTGTGCCGTAAAATAATCTTCAAACTGTTTCAGCGGAATCTGCAAAACTGCCGTATGGTTTTCCTCCGGTGAATCAATTGAATGCACTTCATTTGAATTAATGATCATCAGCTCCCCCGCCTTAAGCGGATGCTTCTCGTCATTCAGGTAAAATGTCAGCGAACCTTCCATTACCGCAAAAATCTCGACGGATGTGTGCCAGTGCTTTTCCCGTACATAATTACCCTGACTTCCCTCAAACAAAAAGAATTTAAATGGCAGTCCCTCATCCGGGATCACCAGTTCATGCTGGAATTCCATGCCATACCCCTCTCACCTGTATATAGTATTTACTCTCACTAATAATAGTTTACTAATTCATATCATAACATGAAGAAGTTTCATTTACAAGCAAGCGAAAATGGCGAAAGTTTTATCTATCTTATTGCATCCTTCATGCTCTTCACATACTCTCCGACATACGGCACGCAATCTTCCCCATAGGTTTCGCACAGCTTCACAATAGCAGAACCTACAATCACTCCATCTGCCTGCTCTGTCATTTTCTTCGCCTGCTCCAGCGTGGAAATTCCAAAACCGACCGCACACGGAATATCCTTCTGCGCTTTTACAAGCTGAACCATCGCTCCGATATCTGTCGTGATATGGCTTCTCATACCGGTAACGCCAAGAGAAGACACACAGTAAACAAAACCTTCTGCCTCTTTTGCAATCATAGAAATACGTTCATGAGAGGTCGGTGCAATCAGAGAAATCAGATCCAGTCCATACTTCTCCGCTACCAATGCAAACTCCTCTTTTTCCTCAAACGGCACATCCGGAAGAATCATCCCGTCCATTCCCACTTCCGCTGCTTTCCTACAAAAACGCTCTACACCGTAAGAAAAAACAACATTCGCATACGTCATAAATACCATCGGAATTGATGTATTTTTACGGATTTTTGCAACCATATCAAATACTTTATCAGTCGTAACCCCACCAGATAAAGCACGTAAATTCGCCCCCTGAATTATCGGTCCCTCTGCTGTCGGATCAGAAAAAGGAATGCCGAGTTCAATCAAATCTGCACCGGCTTCTTCCATTGCATAAACGATTTTTTCAGTAACATCAAGAGATGGATCCCCACAGGTAACAAACGGGATAAATGCTTTTCCTTTTGCAAATGCTTCTGTAATTCTCTTATTCATGGATATCCTCCCCTCTGTAACGTGCGATTGCCGCACAGTCCTTATCTCCACGTCCTGAAATTGTAATAACTACAATTTGATCTTTGCGCATCTGTGGTACAATTTTTCTTGCATAAGCCACAGCGTGAGCACTTTCGATTGCCGGAATAATACCCTCAATTCTGGACAGATATTCAAAAGCATCTACCGCTTCATCATCAGTTACCGGTACATATTCCGCACGTCCAATATCATAAAGATGTGCATGTTCCGGTCCGACTCCCGGATAATCCAGACCAGCAGAAATGGAATAAACCGGTGCAATCTGACCATATTCATCCTGGCAGAAATAAGACTTCATTCCATGGAAAATACCAAGTTTTCCGGTTGCGATCGTTGCTGCAGTCTCTGCTGTATTTACACCACGACCAGCAGCTTCACAGCCGATCAGACGCACACCTTCATCCTCGATAAAGTTATAAAATGTACCGATTGCATTGGAACCGCCACCTACACAGGCAAGTACGGCATCTGGAAGTTTTCCTTCTTTTTCGAGGATCTGTTCTTTTATTTCTTTAGAAATAACAGCCTGAAAATCACGTACGATCGTCGGGAACGGATGCGGACCCATGACAGAGCCGAGTACATAATGTGTGTCGGAAATACGGTTTGTCCACTCTCTCATTGTCTCAGAAACAGCATCTTTTAGGGTCGCAGTTCCTGATGTAACGGCATGTACTTTTGCTCCCAGAAGGCGCATTCTGTATACGTTTAATGCCTGACGTTCCGTGTCTTCTTTACCCATAAAAACTTCACATTCCATGCCCATAAGAGCAGCTGCCGTTGCCGTTGCAACACCATGCTGACCGGCACCTGTCTCTGCAATGACACGTGTTTTTCCCATTTTTTTTGCAAGTAAAACCTGTCCGAGAACATTGTTGATCTTGTGTGCTCCAGTATGGTTTAAGTCCTCACGTTTCAGATAAACTTTTGCCCCGCCAAGGTCTTCCGTCATATGTGCGGCATAATATAAACGAGACGGACGTCCTGCGTAATTGTTGAGTAAGTCTGTCAGCTCACGGTTAAATTCCGGATCATCTTTATAGTGATTATAGGCCTCTTCCAATTCCAGCACTGCATTCATCAGTGTCTCCGGAATGTACTGCCCTCCATGTATTCCAAATCTTCCTTTAGGCATTTGCTTGATTTCCTCCTCTATGTTTTCCTTCGAAATATTCTTGTTTCTCTACAATCTCTTCTCTAATCCTGTACTGCTTTTCTTACAATATCCACAACTCTTCGGATCTTTTCCGGATCTTTCCACTTTTCTGTCTCCACACTACTGCTCAAGTCCACCGCAAACGGGTGAATCTCCCGGATCGCCTGCTCCAGATTCTCTTCCCCGATTCCTCCTGCAAGGAAAAATGGACGTTCAATCTTTGGAATCAAAGACCAATCAAATGTCTTGCCGGTTCCACCGCTGCCCTGATCAAGCAGGATATAATCTGCAGGACTCTGCAATGCATTCTCCATATCATCGGCTGTTTTTATGGAAAAAGCTTTGATGACCGGCTTATCTGTATGTGCTTTTAATTCTGCAATATAAGACTCATTCTCCTGTCCGTGAAGCTGTGCCATGGCAAGTGTTCCATCATCTAAAAGTGACCTTACAAGCTCCATTGACGCATTGACAAACACCCCGACCGGCTGAATTTCCGGTGAAAGATTCTTCACCAGTTCTCTTACCTCATCTGCTGTCACACTACGGAAGCTTTTGGGAAATTCAACGATAAATCCACAATAATCAGGATTCGCTTCATTGACTGCAAGGATATCTTCCCTGCATCTTAAACCACATATTTTAATCTTTGTTTTGCTGAAATTTTCTGTTTTCATTTCCTGTATCTCTATGTACTTATGCTTCTTCTAAAGGTGCTCCGTTCAGTTCCTCCAGTGCTGCTTTTTTATCTGGACTGCGCATAAGTGTCTCTCCGATCAGCACAGCTTCAATCTGATTTTCATGTAATTTTTTGATATCTTCTGATGTTCGGATACCGCTTTCAGATACAAAAATCACATTGTCCGGTGCAAGTTTACGAAGCCGTATGCTGTTCTGCATGTCCACTTCGAACGTCTTGAGATCACGATTATTGACACCAATGATCCTTGCTCCACTCTTTATTGCACGCTCTACTTCTTCCTCGTCATGTGCTTCTACCAGCGCATCCATACCAAGGTCTTCTGCCATTTCTCGATATTCCCGAAGCTGTTTATCATCCAGAAGCGCACAGATCAGAAGTACGGCTGCGGCTCCGTATGCGGCTGCCTGCAAAATCATATAATCATCGATTACGAAGTCTTTTCGAAGGACCGGAATGTCTACTTCCGATGCAATTTCCCACAGATACTGATCTGAACCCTGAAAATAAAAAGGCTCTGTCAGGCAGGAAATAGCCGCTGCTCCGGCTGCTTTATACTCTTTCGCGATCTCCAGATACGGAAAATCCGATGCGATCAGTCCCTTTGACGGGGAGGCTTTTTTGACCTCGCAGATATAAGACATTCCCGGTTTTTTCAGTGCCTGGTAGAAACTGTGTGGTGTTTTTGCCGTTTCAGACTGGATCAACGGATTCAGAAGCATCTGGACTTTTTTCTGTCGGATCTCGTTGATCAGATCTTCACGGGGCATTTCTTTTTTATCTCTTTCGATACGCTCTCTCGTCTTTTCGGCAATCTCATTCAATATATTCATAATAATAAATTTCCTTTTCTTATAAAGTTCAGATATACAATCCCTTCATTCGGAACAATACTCTGACTTTCCTATTATAGCACTTACTCATTTGAGCAGGCGATAAATTCATCCAGTTTTTTCAGTGCCGCACCACTGTCAATCAGTTCTTCAGCCATACGGACACCGGCTTCCATTGTCTCAGCTTTGCCTGCAATATAGAGTGCTGCACCCGCATTTAAGCATACTGCCTGACGCTTCGGTCCATTCTCTTCTCCTCTTAAAATTGCCTTTGTGATCTCAGCATTTTCTGCCGGAGTACCACCTGCAAGATCATCTTTGGAACATCTTTCGTAACCGAACTGCTCCGGTGTGATCTCATAAGACTGGAACCAGCCATCCTTGATTTCACAAACAGACGTAGGTGCGCTCATTGAAATCTCATCCAGCTTATCCTGTCCGAATACAACCATTCCTTTTGTCACGCCAAGCTTCGCCATTACCTGTGCAAGCGGCTCTACAAGTGCCTGATCAAATACTCCCATCAGTTCCATATTGGCGCCCGCCGGGTTGCTTAAAGGTCCGAGAATATTGAATACTGTACGGATTCCAAGTTCTTTACGGATCGGTGCCACATACTTCATTGCGATATGATAATTCTGTGCAAACAGAAAACAGATATTGATTTTTTTGAGGAGTTCTGCACTCTTTTCCGGTGGAATCGTAATATTTACACCAAGTGCTTCAAGTACATCGGCAGCACCGCTTTTTGAGGATGCTGCACGGTTTCCATGTTTGGCAACCGGAACTCCGCCAGCTGCAATAACCAGTGAAGAAGTAGTGGAAATATTGAAAGAATTGGCCCCGTCACCACCTGTTCCGACGATTTCAAGTACATCCAGATCATGCAGTAATTTAATACAGTGTGCACGCATTCCTGCTGCAGATGCAGTGATCTCATCAATCGTCTCGCCTTTCATGGAAAGTGCCGTCAGATAGGAAGACATCTGTACCGCTGTCGCCTGTCCGCTCATGATTTCATCCATAACTGTTTCTGCTTCCTGATATGTCAGATTTTCTTTTTTGGAAAGTTTTACGATTGCTTCTTTAATCATTTTAATTTCCTCCTGATTATTTTTTTATACCAAATTCCTATAACTTATAATCTTTTATGAATACCTATGAATTGTTCCGTTGCTCTGCAACTCTCACAATTCTGCAAACATTCGAAATCCGTAGATTTACTTTGTAAATCACTACTTTCTCATGTTTGGCGGGTTCTAAATTCAAATGCTTCTCCATGCAAGCATGGTCAGCATTTAGAATTTTTCACCCTGGTATTCATAAAGTTTTCCACCATCACTTTTCCATCCGGTGTCATGACAGATTCCGGATGAAACTGTACTCCGAAAATCGGATATTCTGTATGTTCAACAGCCATGATTTCACCATCTTCCGCCTCGGCAGTAACCCTTAAGACATCTGGTAATTTTTCTCTTACTGCTGCCAGTGAATGGTATCTTGCTGCCTGAAAGCTGTCCCCAAGTCCTTCAAAAAGAGGGCTCTTTCCAACCGTATAAATGGTCTTTTTCTTTCCATGCATCAGTTCCTTTGCATAGGAGACTTCCCCACCGAAAGCTTCACAGATTGCCTGATGTCCGAGGCAGATACCAAGGATTGGAAGTTTTCCGGCAAAGTATCGAATTGCCTCAATGCAGATTCCTGCTTCTGCCGGTCTGCCCGGTCCCGGTGAAAGGATCAGTGCTTCCGGTTTCATTTCTTCGATTTCTTTTACGCTGTATTCATCATTTCGTATAACTTTTATATCCGGCTCTACGGAACCGATCAGCTGATATACGTTGTAAGAAAAGCTGTCATAATTATCAATCAGTACGATCATTCCAGTCCCTCCTGTGCTTTCTCGATTGCCAGTACAACTGCTTTTGCCTTGTTGCAGCATTCCTCAAATTCTTTTTCCGGAACACTGTCTGCCACGATTCCTGCTCCGGAACGGATACAGATCTCACCTTTTTTCTTGTATACCAGTCGTATCGCAATGCAGGTATCAAGGTTTCCGGCAAAATCCAGATAACCGACAGCCCCTCCGTAGATGCCGCGCTTACTCTGTTCCAGTTCTTCGATGATCTGGCATGCACGGAACTTTGGAGCCCCGGAAAGAGTTCCTGCCGGAAGGATGGAATCAACTGCATCTATTGCATCTTTATCCTCTCTGAGTTCACCTGCAACTGTGGAACCGATATGCATAACCTGCGAAAAATGTTCCACAGTCATATATTTTTCTACTTCAACCGTTCCGATCTTACTGATCCTTCCTATATCATTTCGCCCAAGATCGACCAGCATATTATGCTCTGCAAGTTCCTTTTCATCTTTTAAAAGTCCGGCTTCCAGTTCCTGATCTTCTTCTCTTGTCTTACCCCTCGGTCTTGTTCCGGCAAGAGGAAATGTTGTCAGTTTTTTGTCTTCAAGCTTTACCAGTGTCTCCGGTGATGCACCTGCAAGTTCGATATCATCACTGGAAAAATAGAACATATACGGTGACGGGTTTGTCGCTCTTAAAACTCTGTAAGCATCAAATAAGCTTCCCTCTGCTTTCGCCCTCATCGGATTGGAAAGCACAACCTGAAAAATATCGCCTTCATGGATATAATGCTTTGCTTTTTCAACCATATCGCAGTATTTTTCTTTTGGAAACTGTGGTTTGATCTCAGATGCCAGCTTCAATGAAGGAAACTCCTCTTTCTCTCCATCGCGTATCAGATCTGCCATTTCCTGAAGCTTTTTTTCTGCCTTCTGATAAGACTTTTCAAGATCATCAAGCATCACTCCTGTAATCAGAAGTACCTTCTGGCGATAATGATCAAACGCAATTACCTGATCAAATAACATCAGATCCATGTCCCTGAAATCCGGATCTTCATGCTCTCCCAGCTTTAATTTCGGCTCGCTGTATTTGATATAATCGTAAGAAAAATATCCTACCAGCCCACCGGTAAACGGAGGCATTTCTTCCATCACCGGGCTTTTATATTCTTTCAAAATCTCTCTTAAAGTGTCTCCCGGATGTGCAACCTGTTTCGTAACCACCTCATCATTGCCCACTTCTGTATGACGGATCTTCATGTATCCGTCTGTGCAGGTAATTTCCATCACCGGTTCGTATCCGAGGAAAGAATAGCGTCCCCACACTTCTGTCTGGCTGGCACTTTCCAGCAGATAACAATGTCTGCTTGCCTTCCTTAAAGTTCTCATAACTTCTACCGGTGTATATCTGTCTGCATACACTTCCCGGCAGACCGGAACTCTTTTGTACTGTCCTTTTGCTGCAATCTCTCTGATGTTTTCCAGTGTAGGATACATGTATCTTTACCTCCTCCTGATGCATTTCTTAGAATGTGTCTGATAAAGCGGAGCATTTTACGTTATTGGAATATTGCAGAATAATTTCCTGTAACATAAAAAGCCCGTCCATGACAAAGATTCCTCTGTCAAGGACGAGCAATAAACTTCACCCGCGGTGCCACCTTGATTCACGAAATGACTCGTGCGCTTTGCGGAATACCTGCATATTCCCGGCAACTTACGTATGCCCTACGTCACAGAATACTAAGCTACTACCTTTCCCTGTGCCCTCAGCGGTCCATTTAGCAGCCTGCATTTCCATCCGGCTCTCACCCACCCGGATTCTCTGTGCGCGCATAACTGCTTTTATCTCCGCTTCAACGGTTTAACTGGTTAAATTGAATTTTCTATAAAATAGCATGATTTTTTTTAATTGTCAATAGGGTTAGACAGATTTCACATTTTTTATTCTCAACTTTGTGATTCCCCTCTTTTAAACTTCGGAGAATATGATATAATAAGCAAAGAAAAAAAGCAGTGTCATACAGGCACTGTCGTATCATAAAAAGGAGTTTATCCACTATGAAATTTATTTATCCTGCGGTTTTCCGCAAAACTGACAAAGGAACTTACCGGGGATTTTTCCCTGATCTTGAAGACTGTTACGGTGAGGGCGACACACTTGACGAGGCCATCGAAGAGGCTAATACAGCTGCCTACAACTGGATCACACTTGAACTTGATGAAGATGACTGCCAGCTTCCGCCGGTTTCCGATGAGGATGATCTGGAACTTCAGGATGGAGATATTGTCCGGAATATCTCCGTCAATATCAGATTTTATGAGGGTTGGGATGAATGATCATTCCAACTTTTTTGTTCAGGGAATATTTACCAGAACTACAGATACCGGTGGAACGTTGATTCGATTCCACCGGTATTTTTGTATTATGATATTTTCAGAAACATTGCCACAGCAAATTTCTACTTCTCTTTTACTGCTTTTTCTGCCGTTTTCGGAGTACCAGTATCGCCGCTGCCATCACTCCCGAAAGTACAAGGATTCCGACAAATACTTCAAGCGGTGTATTGTCTCCGGTCTTCGGACTGGATGCTGTTTTCACACTGTGTGATACAGCCGTCGTACTGCCGCCCGGTCTTCCCTGCACTGTTGTCGCTCTTTTAAGCGCTGTAGTTGATTTGGTTGTCGGTATCCGGGTAATGACCGGTGTCGCAGCAGGCTTTTTTGCAATCAGTCTTGTATTCACAAACTGAATTGCATCCGTTTTACTTCCACTTCCCTTCCTTGATGCCCAGACTTCTGATTCGAATCCTCCATGTCCATCATTCAGGACATATACCGTCACTTCATAGGGGCTCTGGTCATATCGTATATTCTTTACGGAACCGGATTTCTGAGATATTTCATAATGATATTCCCCGGGTTCCGTATATTCGATTGCTCCAAACAACCCTCTGCCCGCTCCATTTGAGACTGTAATACAAAGTTCCGTTTCCTGTGGTATCGGTACCCCGCTTTCCTTTGCGGAAAGCACATACTCAAAAACTCTGCTGTCTGCGCTGTTCTGGTTCCTGTAAATAACCGAAACCGGAAGTGTGACCCGGCAGCTGTTTCCTCCCCTATCCGCCATCACCTGACCCGGCAAGAGCAGTATCCCGATCAGCGCCGAAATGCAGAGCAGCCTGCATAACTTTTTTATTTTTTTTATCATGTCTGATTCACCTGCTTTTCTTTTTCAAGCCGCCCAAAGAGGATCACACGGCCATTTGTTTCTGCCTCAGCACAGGTTGACAGCCCGATCAGCCGGTCCTGCCTGGTAATTCCGATGTCCCGGTACTGCACAGCTTCTTTTTGGATATATGCAAGCAGTTCTGCCATGTTTTCCTGCTTTCTGACTTCCGGCCGGTACACCAGCCTGTCATAAGCATCCGTCTGAAGACACGCATACAAAGTGATTTCAACGCTTCTTCCATCCGGATAAAAAAGCCTCCCTGTCTGATGCTTTTCAAAATAAGTCCTGTCAGTAAACCGGACCACATCCCCAAACATAGCACCATTTGCCATATGATGCCCAAAGAGCAGATTATAACAGTCGCTAAAATCTGATGTGTTTTCACTGTCCAAAAAAATGGTCCCGGACAATGAAAACTCTCCATACACACCTTTGTTTACATATTCCATATCGTCTTCGCCCTGTACGATTGGATAATCCACATGGGTGCCGTCTATCGTCAGCCATCCACGGACATCCGGATTGATTGCCAGAAGTTCATTAAGACCTGCATCATCCTCATCCACTGACACAGACGGTTTATACTTCATCAGATTCTGAGAGACAAACGCCCCCTGATACAGCATTGCCGTATCCCACAGGGCATAGACGCCGTACAAAAGCATCACAGTTGCCAGAATTGCCGCCACGAAGCTGACCAGCCAGTCACCTGTCTTTGATACAAAAACAATTATTTTCATTTTTTTCCGTAATGTCTGACGCGAAGGAACGCAAAACCAAGGATAAAGGCTGCTGCTACCATGATCGCATATGGAGCGATATCCATTACGATACCCATCGGAGGTGTTGCATCTTTTGTATTTGTATAGCTGACATTCGTATCTGCCGTAATTGTTCCGGTAGCCGTACCATCTTTAGAAGAATCTGCATTTGCAATGCTGGTTGTATAACCATTCGCATTTGCCTCAACCTCTGTAATAGTATAAGAATCATTTACAGAAAGGCCATAGATTGTAACACTGTCGCCTGATTTCAGTGTGATTGCTGTACTGCTTCCATTCCACTGTTCAATTGCTGTTTCACCATTTTTTGTAACATAATATACTTCATCGTTATTGCTGCTGTTTATTGCAATATTAAACGCAAATTCTTTTGACAGATTACCAAGCTTCCCGGTTACTGTCTTTGATACCGTCAGATCCTGTACCTGACCTTCTGCATGATTATATGTGTTCGTAAAATTTGCTTCCGACAGTTTGTCTCCGGTGGCCTCATCAAAGAAGCGGTAGTCAAAAGAGTCATCTGAATATTTGTAGATATCCAGAATCTTTTTTTCTGTAGAATAAGCAATGCCTTCAAATCCACTTGTCGAAGTCTCTTTAATCACATAACGGTAAATTCCCGGTTCAACGAACGATGATGCATTGACCATAAGTGCTGTATCCTTCGTTTCCTGTTTACTCCCGATATCACTTTTTGCAGATGAAAAACCAATGCTTCCTGTTGTAGATCCATTCGCAAAAGTTACACCGCCTGCAAGGCCGACTTCTACTTTATTGTCCGGATCCGCAACTCCCGGAGCAATCTCAAAACCAAAAGTTGTATTCGGTATATATGAATTTTCATATTTTTCCAGTGTTTTTGAAATTTTAAGTCCGTCAACACCTTTGCCGATTGGACTGGTTGCTGCTATGACCGGCACAGCCATTACCGTCATCATTGCACCAGCAATTACAACAGCTGCCATTTTTTTCATAAATTTCGCTTTGCTTATCATACTTACTTTCTCCTTAAATCTTTTTACTGCTACATCTCTGCCATCCTCTGCGGAACTTCTTCCAGATACCTGTTTTTTTCTTCCATGTCTGTCTTCAGCTCTTCCAGAAACTGACGGATATATAGAATCTCATCATTCCTATTCAGTCCTTCCGCCTGTTCTTTTTCATAGATTTTCAGACTTTCAAGAAGTGTCCCGCATACATTGTGGATTGCCTCCCCATTTCCGTTAAAGCCACGGTACAATCTCCGTATCGCCTCATTTTCCGACATCTGAAATGCTGTCGCATAAAGTTTATGGAGCATATAGGTTCTGCGCCCACCCTCTTTCCAGAGTGCAATGTAACGTGTCCCTTTTTTCGTACGTGAAGACACAACTACATGCGTAGAAACCTTTCTCCCGTCAATTCCTGTGCCGTCTACTCTGCGGACAACTGCATTTTCGTTTATCTCATATAGTCCTTCATATCCTTTTATATCCCGCCACATACTCTCACCTTATCCTGTCTGTAATCTTTTTTACTGCTCCGTCACTCATCCATCAGATACCCGAACGGCGTACTATGGTAATGACTTTTCCTTTTATTTCACTTGTATCCACTACCCCAAAAGACCTGCTGTCCTTTGCTCCTTCCCTGTTGTCGCAGAGAATAAAATACTGATCCTCTTTCAGCGCCAGAGGATATTCCACCTCTGAATCATATGCCGGTGTCGTATAAAAAATATTGTCTTCCATCACCGTGCTTTTATTGACCATTAAATCTGACTCATCCGTGATCTCCACAACATCTCCGGGCACTGCCACGATCCGTCCGGTATACTGTATACCTTCCTTTTGGAATACCACAACATCATCACTTTTCAGATTTTTGTCCAGTCTGTAATAAAGCATCAGATCACCCGCACATACCGCCGGCTGCATATCTGCATTTGCCATAGGCGTTAGCCCAAAGACCACTCCAAAAAGAATCCCGATAACCGTGATCAGCAAAAACAGCCTGACCAGAAAATTACGAAGTGCTCTCATATTTCTCTCCGATTTTTATCTTTTCCGCCGTGCCGGCTTCAGAAGAAGTCCGGCCACGCCGATTCCTGCAAGTGACATCACAGCAAACGGAAGTGGCTCATCTGTGATACCCATCGGAGCCGGTGTTTCTTCTTTCCACTGCGCATAAAGCACGTTGCTATCTTCATCCAATGTATCGATTCGGATCACATCACCTTTCTTCAGAAGGACTCCATCGCTTCCGTCCGCAGAAGTGCTCCAGCCGGCGAAGTAAAATCCGCTCATCTTTACATCAACACAATCGTTATTGATTGTATAGTTCTCATTCGGATTTTCGATTTCCACAACATCGTCTGCTTTTTTCTCTCCATTTACCATACCGCCGTTGTAATTATAGGTAAGCGTTGTTTTCCTTTTTTGTGTCCATTTTGCATAAAGGATCACATCCTCTTCCGGCATCACAAATTCATTCCCCGGGTAATAATCCATACCGGTACCATCTGCCTCTGTATTCCAGCAGAGAAATCCTTTCGAGTTTTCCGGCACCGCCCAGTCTTTCGGGACTCCCGCCATCTTTGCTTTGGCACCGCCCGCATAACGTCTGGTATCAAGCAATGTCGGAGTATTTATTTCTCCGTTATTTGCATCATAAGTAAGTGTGTAACTGCCTTCATTTGCCCACTGCGCATACAACGTAAGATCTTTCGTGAGAATCTGGTCAAAGTTAAACGGCTGCGTTCCTGCTTCATCCATTGTCCATCCGACAAACCTGTAGTGTGTCCTCTCCGGATCTTCCGGCTTCCGTGCCACATGATTTGCTTCAAACTGTTGTTCCGGAATCTGTGTTGCATTCTCCCCGGTCACAAACGTAACTATGATCGTCTTTGCTCTCCACTGTGCATAAAGTGCCAGATTAGATGCCGGCATTTTTGCATTATCAAAAGAAAATTCAGAACCCTCTTCACATCCCGGAGTTGTATACCATCCTGCAAATTCCGTCATATATTCCGGAAGTGAATCCGGCGGCTGCGGTGTCCAATTCTGATTGGAAATATCCTTCTCGAAACGAATAAATTGAACTGTTTTTACCGGTTTCTGACTGACATTGTAAAATTGGAGGTCATATGTTTTTCGTGTGTAATAAAAATTATACGTTTGGTCTGCATTTTCCCGTCCACCATCGGTCACTTCCTGCTTCTCATAGTCATATCCCGTAATATTTTTGGGATTAAAAGATCCTGCCGCATATACAAACTGGCTGTAATCTGTTAATTCTGTATATTCATCATTGTCTACGTTCTGTCCCCAATAACGTACATCCAATTTATACAGATTCGATTGCCAGTCTGCTGTATAATTCTGTATTTCATTGTCTTTATCTGTCCTTATTAAGTCCTCTGTAACTGTCTGTCGCTTTGAGGTTTTAAGTATTTCTGTGTTTTTTCCGCCTTTCCATCCATTAAAATACCAGTTCCATCCCCAACCACTGTTATTGTACTGTACCTCATTTCCGGCCGGCCATCTGTCTGCGATCGCTTCACCGTATTTTGCGGTAAACGAATAATTACTTCCTGTATATGTCTTTCCTCCGATCTGAATACTTCCATTTCCGTCATTCAGATGGAATTTAAAAACATAAGAATTTCTCGCATACCGTACATTCAGTACCGTAGACCCGTCACCTGCGATCGTCACATCTTTCGATGCCTTTGAATCATAATGAAAGCAGGAATACCTTGTGGCATTTCCATAAATATCTGCTTTCACAGTACTTCCAGTCGCACCGCTTGCCGACTCCTGACTGACATAATCATATACACCTGTCGTCAACGTTTCTTTCCAGTACACAACCTTGTAGCCGGCAGTTCCTTCTCTCCATTTCGCATACAAAATAAGATCTGTTTCTACCGTCTGTCCAAATGTGTATGCCTGACTGCAATCCTCATCGGTGAACCATCCGTCAAATATATATCCGGCTTTCACAGGATCAGAAGGCTTCTGTGAGTTCTCACCATAGGAAACCAGCTGCGGATCTACTGCCGTTCCACCATTTGATACAAAGCGTATCCAGCTTGCTTTTTTTACTACCGGATAAAGGATAAAATCACCGTCTGCGCTGCTGATCGTATATTCACTGTCCGGTTGATTGGACTCTGCGTTCCCGGACCAGCCGACAAATACATATCCCACCTCTGCTTTGTATCCATAATTTTCTGAAACAGGTATAATTTTTTCACCATCTGCCAATGCTTCAGTATGAAGGATTCTACCATGCTCTCCATTATCTGTTTTGTAATAGACATAATGTACATTACTGAACTTTGCAAAAAGATCGAGTTCCACATTTTCTGTGAGATTACCGTCCTGTTTTCCGGCAATCTGTGCACCTGTTTTCAAAAAATCCTCTGCTGTAAATTCCGTTCCGTCTTCCCGAAACCACCCCAGGAATTTTTTCTTATCTGCATTTTCACCGGATGCCGCCGGTGTCTGCGGTTTTACCGGAATTTCATTTTCAGAAAGAATCTGGGTATTAATCGGATCTTCTGATTTATCTTCTGTTCTATAAAAACGGCAGGTTACCGTAAAGTGTGTTTCCGGATCAATAAGGATTGTCTGTACGCTGACTGAACCCGCTTCATCCGAACTCATCTCTGCATTCCCGGATACCTCTGTCGAATCAGCCGTTTCCTGCTTCGTTACCATCCCCCGATACTCGTCCGCATCTGTGTCCTGCATCTGCGTCGTCTCTGACACTGGAGTTTCTTCCTGCGTTTCTTCTTTCGTAACTTCTTCCTCTGCCGCTTCTTTCGACTCCTGCGGCCCCTCTTCTGCCGTCTGTTCATCTTCAGGGAGTGCCGTCTCATCAGATTGAACAGCCACCTCTGCTTCATCGTCAGTAACATCCGGACTCTGTGCAAAAATCTGCGGATCTGTCTGGCAGATGAAGGATAAGACTACAGCCAACGTCAACAGGAATGTCATTATCTTTCTTATTCCTTTTAACATTCCGTTTTTCTCCCTTCCTCCTTTTTCATATTTGTCACAGTTTTTATGTCTTTCTGTTTCAGCATTACTCCGTTTTCTGTGACACCTATAGTTTATCAGCGCGTAATTGAGTATACAACTTCCAGAATTGCAGCCTACAGCGTCATTTTTGCATATATTATTCGTGTTTTTCATATAAAGTTCGACATTCATTCTTCGGTCTTTCCGGATTTTTCAGAAATTATTTTCACTGTTTTTCAATAAATACAGGACTTTTCGGGCATCTCATGCTATGCTTATATCAACGAATAATCTATGAGGAGTTTTCTTATATGTCTGCTTTTTCCGACACACTCAGTCAATTTATCGATGACAAAAAAATCAAAGTCTATTCCATGGCCAAATACTGTGATACAGACCGTTCAACTATGTACAAATTTATCAGTGGAAAGCGTAATCCTCCGTCTGATGAAATCATAAAAAAAATGGCGCAGTTTATGCACCTCTCTCCGATGGAATGGCAAAAGTTTAAAGAAAGCTGGGATGTCGCCAGAATCGGCGCAGATGCGTATTATAAAAGAAAAAGTGTGGAAAGTTTTATCTGCAATTTTCCGGATCAGCCTTCTGCAGAATTCTACGGCTGTTCTTTTACTCCGGATCTTACTTATGCAGAAAACCGGTCCGACTGTATTTCACTGACTTCTCTGCAGCATATAAACTATTATGTCCACCAGATGATCCTTTCGGAAGCAGACCGTGATTCCGGTGAGATCAGTCTCTTTTTGCAGCCGGACTACAAATTCCTGTTTAATCTTCTTGCAAGCCTGAATCCTTCCGATTCGCTGAAGATCAGCCAGATCATGTGCGTCGGAACCAAGACAACCTTTACAGATGATCATCAGCTCATCAACCTGAAATACCTGCACAGCGTATTCCCGCTTTATATGGCAGGGCATGACTACTCACTGTACTATTATTATGACAATATTGAATCACATTACCAGAGCTTTAATCTTTATCCGTGCATGATTCTTACTTCAGATGAAGCGCTTCTGTGCAGTTCAGACTATCAGACCGGCATCTTTTTCCGCTCCGGAGAAGTACTGCGTATGCTTAAAAATCTGTACATATCCTATCAGGAACAGTGTACACTGTTCTTCACTCCTGCTCCGCTTACTCCGGAAAATCATGCCGTTGTAATCGGCAACATGTTTGATTCCGATTTCGCCGAAAATGACCTGCTCGGCATCCAGCCGGAATCCTGTCTGACACCATTTTTTACCGGTACTCTGCTGCGTGAGATGTTTAACCACGATCTCCCGAATGCAGATGCGATCCTTGCCATGGCTGAACAGGCATTTCAGATGAGTATGGACAAAATAAAAAATCAGCAGTTTTTTATCTATTCTACATATGAGGGACTTCTGCAGTTTGTACGTTCCGGACGCACAGATGAGATTCCGGAGATTTTTTACCATCCACTGACTACTAGACAGCGCATACAGGTTCTGGAAGGTGTATGTGCATGCTGCGAATCCGGTGCGTACCGTTTTCTTCAGAAACCACTGAATCATCTCCCGGGAAATCTTCATTTCTGCATCCGCGGAAACTTCGGAACGATGATCTTCAAAAACAATGCCGGCAAAATTTTTGTACTGAACATCGAAGAGACAAAGCTGGTAGAAATTTTCCGTGACTATCTGGAAAATATGGAAGAAAGCTGTTTTTACAGCAAAGAAGAAAGTGTTGCCATGATTCGGCAGATCATTGATTATCTGAAAAAGAAAAGAACCGAAACAGAATGATCTTCTGTTATTTACATAAAAACACCCTGATGTATACTGAAATGCTCAGTACTCATCAGGGTATTTCTTTTTCATTTTCATACTCGCCGGATCATTTAACTGTTTGCAGTATATAACATTTCCGACAGATAAAACAATATGTGGCAGAATTTGTGGGCAGGATTTTTTGTCTTTTCTGACAAAATCGTCCATCTTGGTCTGACCGGTTTGTATTTTGGTTTTTATATACTGCGAAATTTATGATTGACATCTTTTTTTCTGTGTGTTAATATAATCCACGCAAAATTGAATATGGTCTAATTGGAAACGCACATTCTCTTTGAATGATTAACGAACAACACATGCTCACGTAACTTACTATGAACAGTAGTGTATCAATTTAATCATTTTAAGG
>ERZ773188.2332-NODE-2332-length-18534-cov-5.366145_pt1 | contig 18534 bp, 18 predicted proteins | sample MGYA00581011_ERZ773188 | MGnify/ENA primary metagenome ERZ773188 (study PRJEB29015, sample SAMEA2737798) | human gut metagenome | biome: human gut; feature: human-associated habitat; material: faeces | place: China | collected 2012 ...
GGGCGATGCCCTGGGCTAGGAGCTTTTGGGCCTTCAGCCCGTTCTTGAACCACATACGAAAGTTCAGTATATAAATGCTTAACCATTTGATTCACATTTAAATTCTTTTGATGCAAATATACTGCAAAATCTTGATAACGCCAAATATTTGAATGAAATTAACATCATTATTGGTCAAATAATACTAAATCCCCCAACCTGCCAGAACATACAGGTTGGGGGAATTTCATGAGATGCTATGAAGCCAGCAGAGGCTGAAGCTTCGTGGCATCGAAGCAGGGACAGGCTTTCTGCATACCCGGCAAATCGCGGTGACCCAGAATGGTCTTGATGTCCGGAAACTCACGGTGAAGACGGAGGATGAGAAGCTTCATCGCCTCCTTCTGGGCTGGCGTGCGGGTATCAGAAATGCAACCGCTCGGCGACAAACCGCCCTCGTAGCAGATACCGATGGAATGAGCATTGTAGCCCAAGGCATGAGCACCCATCCGCTCCACCGGACGGCATGGATAAACCACACCTTCCAGGGTGATGTAAAAATGATAACCGATGTCGCGCCAACCGTTCACCACCACATGGTCGTGGCGCAACTGCTCCAGAGTGTACCGGTGATTGCAGCGGCTACCGCTGCAATGCACCACAATCATATCAATCTTTCTCATAAGCCGTCCTCCTCACTATAGGGTGCAGGATGATACACCCAGTGCCCCAAGCAGGGCGGTTAATACTGTCACCACAAACTTGATGACCTCGTTCAGTGTCTGTCTCTTCTTTTCTGTCATACGCTAAAGATTTTAAAGATTTAAATGAATAAAATTAAATGATACTTACCATGATGCCATGATGCAATGGTTCTACAAATTTACATTGTCACCATCAGAGCCTTCACCATCAGTACTGCCGCCCGTTGTACTGCCGCTCGTTGTACTGCCACCCGTTGTACTGCCACCAGAGGTATGCTCGCCGTCGGTAGAAGAATCGCCACCTGCAGAACTGTCGCCAGAAGTATTCTGCTTCTTGCTGGCAGCCTTCTTCACCTCCTCAATGTCAATCGTCTTGGCACCCTCCTTCTCAGCCTTCAATGCGGCACGCTGTACAGCACGGGATGCTACCTGTACAAACTCCATATTCTGGAATACAGAATAGAGTTCCGGACCTGGAGCATACTGGACGTTGACACCCTTGATATGAGTGTCGCTCTTGAAATCAGCGGCACTGTCAGCACCATCACTGACAATCTGCAGACGGAACTTGCCCAAGTCACCAAACTCCACCTGGTTGCCACGCTGAAGCTCCAGTATCAGATTCTCTACCGCACTTACCAATACTGCGGTGACATCTGCGTAGGTAACCGTGGTCTGCATCGCAATCATCTTAGAGAACTTCTTGAGCGAAGTCTTCTCGTTCACCTGGGCACGGGCATAAAACTTACCCTTACCTGCATTCTTTCCAAACTTAGGAACGTACTTTACCAAACTGTAACTAACTGACATAATACTAAAAATTTAAATTGTGATAGAATGTTCGTGCATCGGACTCTTCCCGAATGCAATGGCAAAGTTACGAAACCGGCGAAGGGGCATCTGCACACTTTCGTCCGCTTCCGTCGTCTTCTGCACTCTTTCGCCTTCTTATGTTCACTTTTGCACTCTTTTATCAGGCACGCCAATCGCTCTTAGGAAAGAAGAGAGTCGTTCATAGGAAAGATGAGTATCGCTCATAGGAGCGACAGACCACGCTGATAGGAATGATGGGTATCGCTGATAGGAACGAGGGCTATCGCTGATAGGAGCAATGACTATCATTCGTAAGAACGTGATGCTTCACTGATAGGAGAATTGTAAACCATAGATATGATTGAATAATCTTGCAGAAAGATGAACTTTTGCACTAGCAGGGAGAAGCGTAAGAAAGCAGTACTAGCAGGGAGAGGTTTAGTCACTACCAGGGTTTTTCACTCCTATTAGAAAGAGGCGCTACCACTACCGAAGATAGGACAATATTCGTAAATATCTATCTATCAAGCTATTATATAGTTATTTTTCTTAATATACTATACCCATATAGCTAATAGATATACGATTTATACTTAGAATCACAATGCGTAATGCGCAAAAGAAAAAGTTTTTTTTCAAAAATAACAAGTAAAATGCATTTTTGGGGAATAAAATTTGTTTAAGTCAGAATAAATGATTACCTTTGCATCAAGAAAGTTAAGAGAATAGGAATTTCTCAGCTCCTGATGCTTTTGCCAAGGGAGCTACTTTCTAGTGAGGATTTTCCAACTTCGCTCATTGAGTAGGATTAGGGCCTGAAAAATGAGCATTCAATTTAGATCCTTACAAGGCATTATTGTGCCCGATTAATTCGATTTGAATTATCGGCACGGATGCGAAGTAAGGTAAAAAGTCGATGCAGAACCCCCTAAAGGTCAATGTATGTTGACCTGTTCTCCTCGAAAAAGTTGGAACTTTATTTTAATTCCGTGCCGTATTTCTATAATAACATCAAGAATCTCCTTCCCGGAAGGTGATTTAAACTTAAACAAAACAAAAGCAATATGGCAACAAACAATCAAAACCAAAAATCGGAAGAGCCCGAGCCCTTCCTAATGCCTTCTCCTAAACAGGAAAAAGACGTTATTACCATTATGGGGGTACAGGGACTGTCGCACAACAACTTTTCTACCCTCGAACTGAAAATCATGTTGCAGTTAATCAAGATATCCCAGAAATTGATTGACTTCAATATCCGTTTACACATCAATAGAGAGACCTTCATCTTTACTCCGGAACAGCGTGCAGCAGGTCATATCGACCTCTGCATAAAGCTCTCAGAGTTTGATCTGGCAGATACCCGACATGCTTCTCAGTTGCGTAATGTTTTGCTCCAGATGGCCAAACACCCTCTGGAACTAGCTTACAAATTGGGCGATCATACCTTCTACACCCAGTTTGATCACCTTTTTGAATGCAAGGTCTGCCAATATCAGGGCAGATGGTGGGTTAAACTCCGCTATGACCTCCATGCCTACCGTTTTTTCTTCAGTTTTGACAAGGGCGCCTGCCACATCGACCTGAATGTGGTGCGACAGTGCCGTGGTGCATCGAGCATCAAACTATATCTAATGATGAATTGCTGGGGTGCCAAGGGCTATACCATGGTGAAGCCCGAAAATCTGATGGCTTTGCTGCATGGCAGAAAGGACTACTACAAGACCTGGTCGGCACTCAAGAACAAGGCACTCGACTTTGCCTGCAAGGATCTGAAACGCCTCTACGACCAGAGAATTATCGACCAATACCCTGTATATCAGCCTTTCTATCAATCAGAAGAGGCAGAGACGCATCACCATATGCCCGATCATATCACCTTCACTTTTATAGACCGCGCAAATACGGGCGACACTTCGGGCGACGCTACAGTTCCTGAGGAATTGCAGGGGGTACGTGCCCGACTGAAATGGCGTCTCTATACACAATATCACGTGGATGAGAAGATTGCAGTTCTAGAAAGCCAGCGCCTAGCACTCGATATGCAGGGAGAGCTGGAGGACTGGTTTCAGAAGAAAGACTACTTTATCCGTAAGTGCCAGCAGGAACATAGAAAGATCAATGTGGGTGCCTATATAGCCAAGGCATTGGATGGCTTTTTAAAGGATCATCATGCATAAAGAAGCCTCTTGCATAGATGACTCTTTGAAGAACACAAATGAGAATATAGATTATGGAAATATCGAATCGTATGTACAGCAAGACGGAATTGGGCTTGCTCTTTTTTCCGGAAGCCACCAGCAAGGCGACAGCTCGCCGCCATCTGATGGATTGGATCAAGCGTTGCATTCCTTTATGGGATGAGTTGAAGAAGCAGGGATACCTGGTTGGCTGCCAATATTTTTCGCCCCGACAGGTAGCTGTAATCTTTGAATATCTGGGGGAGCCGGACGAATGCTGACTCCTCCCGCCAGATCATTGAATGCCAAATAAAAATCAAAGGAGCATTATACAAGATCTCCCTATAAGCCAGGCTGCAGAACCTGTGCTTATGGGGAGATTATATTTGCGAGTTATTTGTCATTATAGTGACCTTCAACTTCAATTACAACAACAGTAATAATGTCATCAAAAACATTGTAAATCATAGAGAATCAAGCCATTCGTTCATCTCGGTTGAATTTTCAAAATGAAGAGTCTCTCCTTTTTTATATTCATCCATTGCTTTATCAATCTTCTTCTGCAATTCTTCATCAATTGTATTATCCTCTACAACTTCAGAAGGATGGAGAATACTAATGAGAAGACTTTCCACATAGTTGTTAAGGCTGCGATTGCTAGCCTTAGCCTTTTCTTTCAGTTCTTCCAGCAAACTGCTTTGGAACCTGAACGAAGTTGGGATTCTTGCTGCTGTTGTTGACATAATCATTAATATTTTAAATTAGTTCTGCAAATATACAGCAAATCCCTGACAACGCAAAGTTTTTTTGTGATTTTAACACATAATATTCCCCCAACCTGCCAAAACATACTGGTTGAGGGAATATCCGTGTAAACAATATTCAAGGAAAAAATCGCCTTGAAAGCACAAAACATCCAAAAAGCAATGCATTTGCACTTTCAAGGCGACTTGATTATCTTATGCCGCATTATTTCTTCTCCTCAGGAACCAGGAACTTATCGCCACTCTGCTTGACAAGCTGCTTGGCAAACTTCTCTGGATAACCAGGACGAACTGGAGTAGCACCCAAACCGTATGGAGTCTTCTTGAAGGTACCATTCTTATCGGTTGGCTTGATGATCATATCATTGTACTTCACCACCATGAACTCGAAAAGCTGGTTCCAGCGAGCCAACATCTGCTGAGCCTTCTCAACACTGTAGTCGTTGAGATACTTCACGGCAGCCTGTGGGTTCTGGGCATAAAGCTCCTGAGCCTTCTTCTCAACGCTAGCCTGAGCAGCGAAATAGCTGTTGTCCAAGCTATCACGAACCTCCTTCAAGGTTGGGAACATCAGACTGTAACGAGGATAAACCATGTTGCTGGTCATGTTGCAAACCCAGTAAGCGTTCTTCTTGCTGAAATGCAAGGCATCAGCTCCAGGAGTGTTGTAGCACTCAGGACGCTCGGTCATAGAGCAATATACTGGAGTGAACGCAGCCATATTGGCATCGTCGTTGGCAAACCAGAACACGCCGCCAATCTCTCTTGGCAACCATGAACGCATCTGGCTCACGAATACGAAACCACTCTGCTGGGTGCTGACAGGACGCTCGTTGAAATACTGCTTGCCATCCACCTTGTACATCAATGGTGTAGGACGATAAGGCATCTCCCAGATACCACCGCCGATATCAGAACCGTCGGCTACAGAAAGAGGAGTACCCTCGTAATGGTCGCGCATCACATTCTCTACATCCTGAACGCTCACCTTCTTATTAGGAACCACCCAGAGAGGCATATCCTGCGCATCAGGATTCTTGCCGAGTGCCCAATCCAGATAAGGGCTCATATCATAGAAGTGGTTCAGCATAGCCCAGGCACGGGCATCGCAGAAACGACGACCTGAGAAATCAGGCTTGGCATACGCCATCTTCCAAGAGAAATCAGCATCCTTGCCCTTGAACCAGCCCTTGCTGCGGGCAAAAGAAACCACATCCTTGGCATACATCACGTTCTTCTTGTCCTTCATGTTGAACTTGCCGATGCGGCTCTGGTTGGCATGAGCACAGATGGCATCATCCGGAATGCGGAGTGCTACCCATACAGCACCCTTGGAACCGGCACCCTTACCCATCATCTCCATGATCCAAGCCTCTTTAGGATCGCAGATGGTGAAGGTCTCACCGCCAGAGTTGTAACCGTAGGTATTGGCAAGGGTGGTCATCACCTTGATAGCCTCACGTGCCGTCTTACTGCGCTGGAGAGCTACATAGATGAGTGAACCGTAGTCCATGATACCGGTAGAATCCACCATCTCCTCACGACCGCCATAGGTAGTCTCGCCGATGGTAACCTGCCACTCGTTGATGTTGCCGATTACGTTGTAGGTCTCGGCAGCCTCAGGAATCTCGCCATAATACTTATTGCTGTCCCAATCGAAAATCTTGCGCATCTCGCCCTTGGCGTGCTTAGCCGCAGGATAATGACAGAGGTACTGGAACATTCCGTAGTCGTCGGCACTGTAAGAACACATCACGGAACCATCCACTGATGCCTTCTTGCCCACGATGAAGTTGCTGCAGGCCTCAGCCTCAGAGACACTGCCCAACATAGCCACAGCCATCAAGGCTGAAGCAAAAATCTTATTCATAAAATATACCTTTATTTATATTAATCACAAGCCTTGAAGCTCATATCCAAACCCTTCACACTGTGTGTCAAGGCACCTACAGAGATAAAGTCAACACCCTGCTCAGCATAGTCGCGGATGGTATCGTAGGTGATACCGCCAGATGACTCTGTCTCATACTTTCCAGCGATGATATCCACAGCCTTCTTGGTATCAGGCACAGAGAAGTTATCGAGCATGATACGGTTGACACCGCCGTGCTTCAATACCTGGTCGAGCTCATCGAAGCTGCGAACCTCGATTTCAATCTTCAGATCGAGACCCTTCTCCTTGAGATAAGCATGGCAACGGTCGATGGCGTTATCGATACCGCCAGCGAAATCGATGTGGTTGTCCTTGAGGAGAATCATATCGAAGAGACCGATACGATGGTTCATACCACCACCAATCTTCACAGCCTGCTTCTCCAACATACGGAGACCTGGAGTAGTCTTACGGGTGTCGAGGATGTGAGTCTTGGTACCTTCAAGGCGCTTCACATACTTGGCAGTCATGGTAGCGATACCGCTCATACGCTGCATGATGTTGAGCATGAGGCGCTCAGTCTGAAGCAGCGAACGGGTCTTGCCCTCTACGATCATAGCGATGTCGCCCTTCTTCACGTGGGTACCGTCCTGCAACAGAACCTCTACCTTCATGGTAGGATCGAAGCGTGCGAATACCTTCTTAGCCATTTCTACACCTGCCAAAACGCCATCTTCCTTGATGAGCAAATGGCTCTTACCCATGGCGTCCTCTGGAATGCAACACAAGGTTGTGTGGTCGCCATCACCGATATCCTCAGCAAATGCCAAGTCTATCAACTTGTCTTCTAATTGATCTACGCTTAACATATTATTAATGTTTATTGTTTAATGTTTATTGTTTAATCTTTTCCCGTTCCATAGAGCACAGAGGATGCCTTCCTCATCACGCTCTACCCTGATTTCTCCGCCCAGCCATTCGGTCATGGGCAACTCCTCACGGAACTCATAGTAATTGACTACTCTACCCTCGGCTATCTCCACCACTGCCTGCTGCAGGATGGTGCCATCGGGAAGCACCACGGTATGAGCACCGCATCTTCTCAGTTCCTCCATCACTATCTCGTCTTAAGAGGTTCTGCCTTCATCGGCTTCATTTCCTTGAGCGGTCTCAACGGTTTGCCATCCGGCATTCTGATAGGATGAACCGGCTTTTGGGATGACATCTCGAAGGTCTGCTCTCCCGGTTTTTCACCAGAAGAGGATGACGCAGAAGAAGCACTATCCTTGCGAAGACTATCGGATGATGCCGAGGAAGAGCTTACTGCCGGCGCAGCCACAGGCTTCAGCGGATGCATGCGAATCAGCTTGATATGCTCCAGGAACATCAGCTTCAAGGTGGTCTGAGAAGAGACACCCGTGCCGTTATCATCATTCATCAGCATGAAGTATCCCTTCACACTCTTGATGCCAAGAGAATCAGCATCAGAGAGTTCCACCGAATAATGCTGGGTACTCTGAATCATGATGGTACGCTGGGCAATACTGTCGTTACCAAACTGCACTGCGAGCATCGCAACACCATTGCGCATACCATCCTGGTAGATGAACTGCGCATCGAAATCGAGCATCAGGCGGTCGCCCTTATGGAAGGTAGAATCCACCTTGATATCGAAGCTGGTACTATTGAACGGCTTCACAGGCATGAACACCATCGATGTAGCGAGATTCCATACATTAGCCGTATCGCCAGTGGCAGAGAGATTAGCAAACTCTCCTCCCTCCTTGGCACTACCGCCCATGGCTGTAATCTCGTTGTTGTAACGGTCGGTCAGGTCCTTATACACATCCTCCAGCAGTTCGGTATGACGCATATAATAAACCATGGAAGAATCGAACTCGGCAGAGGTGACATCGTGCTTCCTGAGCACCGCCTCGCGATAAGCCAGGCTCTGTCCCTTGTCGCCGTTATCATCCATGTGTGCCATCGCCAGAGCCAGGTGATAATCATAAAGAATATCCGTCATCTTGCCCTTCGACAAGACGCCGCTAGGCAGGGAAGGCTTGCAGGATGAAACGCAGAAAAGCAATGCCATCACTGCCACAAGACAAATCATTAACTTCTTCATTCTCATGCCTCCTTTCTAATTCTTATCTTCCTTATTAGCAGAAGTCTCCTTCTTCTCCCCTTCCTTTTTCTTATTACTTCCTCCGAGCTGCTCCAGTTCCTTGCGGCAGAAGAGCAGCATGGAGATGATACCCACGCTGACGCAGGCATCGGCAAAATTGAATACAGGATCGAAGAATGTTCCCTGCTGACCACCCCAGAAAGGTACCCACTCCGGCCAGGTATAGCTGAAGAACGGGAAGCGGAACATATCTACCACCTTACCCATAAAGAAAGGTGCATAGCCATCGCCGAACGGTACCATATAGGATACGTAATAAGGCGAGGATGCAGTGAACATCAGACCATAGAACATCGAATCGATCATATTGCCGATGGCACCCGTAAGTACCAGGGCTACGAGGATGATGTAGAGCAGACGATGCGTACCCCGCTTGATGATGCGATAGAGATAGACGATGAGAGCGACGATGGCTACAGAGCGCAGCAGGCTGAGCCAGAACTTGCCGATAAACGACATGCCCCACGCCATTCCGTTGTTCTCAATGAAATCGATAAAAAACCAATCTGTAACACGAACAGACTCGCCAAGGCAAAAGTGGGTCTTGATGTACAGCTTAATCCATTGGTCGATGATAAGCAGCACAACCACCATTGCCGTGACGAGCCAGCCGATATGTAAATTCCTTTTTTTCTCCATTTATTATTTCTTTCTAGCCTCCTTGGAAGCTACACTCAATGTGGCATGAGGTACTGCACGCAAACGCTCCTTAGGAATCAACTCACCCGTCTCGCGGTCGATGCCATAGGTCTTGTTCTGAATGCGGACCAGCGCAGCCTCCAGCCCCTTGATGAACTTCTGCTGGCGCTGAGCCATCTGGATAATCTCCTCCTTGCTCTGTGCCTCGCTGCCCTCCTCAAGAGCCTTGTAGGTTGGTGATGTATCTACCACATCATTACTATCTGAGTGGTTGAGCTGAGCCATACAGTCACGGTAGGTCTGCTTTGCCACCTTTAACTTCTCTTCAATGATAGCGCGGAACTCCTCGAGTTCTACATCGCTATAACGTGCTTTTTCGTTAGCCATAGACGTTGTTTTGTTATAAAAGTTATTATTAGACTAGAGTTTTAAGGAAAGAAGTTAGAAGCAAGTAGCTTCGGATAACTCCTGACTCCTAACTTCTAACTCCTAACTATTTAATTCTTCTCTACGAGAATGTTCAACTTAAAGTCATCAAACTCGGTCTCAACACCTGCGTTGTCACCGATTTCGATGCTGTCAGCCAGTACCTGACCCTTGATGTAGTCGCCGAATGACTCGATGGCGGCATTGGTCTCCTCATTAGGAGCCACAGTCACCTTGATGCGGTCGGTAATCTCCAGACCTGTCTCCTTGCGGAGGTTCTGGATACGGTTGATCAGCTCACGAGCCATACCCTCCTTCTTCAATTCTGGAGTCAACTCTACCTCAAGCGCTACGGTCAGATTGCCCTCGTTAGATACGAGCCATCCTGGGATATCCTCAGAGATAATCTCCACGTCGGCTACCTCTACCACGGCTTCCTGTCCGTCAATATTCAATGTGATGTTGCCTGCCTTCTCGAAGGCTGCAATCTGGTTCTGATCGAGCGCTGACATCTGGGCAGCAACACCCTTCATCAGCTTGCCGAACTTCTTACCCATCACTCTGAAGTTACACTTCACCTTCTTCACGAGAATGCCCTGACCCTCAATGAAGTTAACCTCCTTCACGTTCACCTCGTTCTTCAACAGTCCGGCTACTGCCTCGATGTGTGCCTTCTGTACATCATCTACGGCAGGAATCATGATCTGCTGCAGTGGCTGGCGAACCTTGATGTTCACCTTGCGGCGCAATGCCAATACCATGGAAGTAATCTTCTGGGCGATGGCCATACGCTCCTCCAGGTCGGCATCGATAGCAGCCTCATCGGCTACAGGGAACTTGTCGAGGTGTACGCTCTCCAACTCGCCGCCCAAGTCGTGATACAACTCGTCTGCATAGAATGGAGCGAATGGAGCCAAGAGCTTAGCCACTGTCATCAAACAGGTATAGAGAGTCTGGTAAGCACTCAACTTATCCTCGCTCATCTCCTTACCCCAGAAACGTTTACGGTTCAGACGAACGTACCAGTTAGAGAGGTCATCGTTGACGAATGCATCGATGAGACGGCCTGCACGAGTTGGATCGTAGCCAGCCAACTCTCTGTCAACGCCCTTGATGAGGGTATTGAGTGAAGAGAGAATCCAGCGGTCGATCTCTGGGCGCTTCTCGAATGGCACCTGAGCAGCCTCTGCATCGAAACCATCTACATTAGCATAGAGGGCGAAGAAGCTGTAGGTATTATATAAGGTACCGAAGAACTTGCGACGGGTCTCATCTACACCGTTAGGGTCGAACTTGAGGTTGTCCCAAGGCTCGCTGTTGGTCATCATATAGAAACGAACAGGGTCGGCACCATACTTATCGATCATCTCGAATGGGTTGGTTACGTTACCCACGTGCTTACTCATCTTGTTACCCTTGGCATCGAGAACGAGACCAGAAGAGATTACGTTCTTGAAAGCTACGCTGTCGAATACCATGGTAGCGATGGCGTGCAGGGTGAAGAACCATCCACGGGTCTGATCCACGCCCTCGTTGATGAAGTCGGCTGGATAGAACTTAGGAGGAATAGCATATCCCTCGTAGGTGCTGTGGATGAGTGCATCACGGTCGGCCTCTGTGCCACGTGCCATCTCTCCCTCGAATGGGTAGTGGAGCTGGGCGTAAGGCATTGAGCCTGAATCGAACCATACGTCGATGAGGTCGCTCTCACGATACATTGGCTTGCCCTCCTCGTTGACCAATACAATCTTGTCAACGTATGGACGGTGGAGGTCAATCTTATCATAGTTCTCCTGACTGTAGTCGCCAGGAACGAAACCATTCTCCTTCAGTGGGTTGCTCTGCATGATACCGTCTGCCACTGACTTCTCGATTTCAGCATACAGCTCCTCCAGGCTTCCGATGCACTTCTCGCCACGGTTCTCATCACGCCAGATTGGCAATGGAGTACCCCAGAAGCGGGAACGTGAAAGGTTCCAGTCGTTCAGATTCTCGAGCCAGTTGCCGAAACGGCCTGTACCGGTGCTCTCAGGCTGCCAGTTGATGGTCTTGTTCAATTCTACCATGCGCTCCTTGCGGGCTGTATCCTTGATAAACCAGCTATCCAATGGGTAGTAGAGGATAGGCTTGTCGGTACGCCAGCAGTGAGGATAGTTGTGCACGTGCTTCTCGCTCTTGAAAGCCTTGCCCTCCTGCTTCAACTCGTAGCAGAGTACGATGTTCAGATCTTCAGCCTTATCAGAAGCCTTCTTGTCCCAAACACCATCCACATTAAACTGTGGGTCGTAGGCATTCTTCACGTAGTCGCCTGCGTGATGAGCGTATGCCTCCTTGTTGACGCAAGCGTTCACGAAGTTGGCATCGAGGTCTTCGATGAGATAGAACTTACCCTGGAGGTCAACCATTGGGCGGGTCTCACCCTTCTTATTAATAAGGTAGAGGGCTGGGATGTTGGCATCCTTAGCCACCTTGGCATCATCGGCACCGAATGTAGGAGCGATGTGCACGATACCAGTACCATCGTCGGTAGTAACATAGTCGCCGAGGATGACACGGAAAGCCTCGCTATCCATCTCTACGAACTTATCGCGACCATCCTCAGAAGCGAATACCTTCTCAGGATGAGCAGCAGCATATTCTGTTACGAAAGCTGGAGCAAAGGCATCTACCTTCTCGCATGGCTTTACCCATGGAAGGAGCTGCTCATAGTGCAAGCCTTCGAGGTCTGTACCCTTCATGTGGTCGATAATGCGCCATGGGCACTGCTTCTTCTCCTTGTCGAATGGCAGGAGATCGCCCTCCTTGCACTCCTGATCTGCCTTCAGATATGAACCTACCAAAGCCTCAGCCATCACGAGTGTCATAGGCTCGCCATTGTAGAGGTTGTAGGTCTCGATGGCTACATAGTCAATCTTAGGACCCACACAGAGAGCTACGTTTGATGGCAAAGTCCAAGGTGTAGTGGTCCATGCGATGAAGTATGGCTTGCCCCACTTGGTCCACTCAGCCTTAGGATCCTTGATGAGGAACTGGGCTGTGGTGGTGAGGTCCTTTACATCGCGATAGCAGCCAGGCTGGTTCAACTCGTGAGAGCTCAAACCTGTACCTGCGCCTGGAGAGTATGGCTGGATAGTGTAACCCTTGTAGAGCAGGCCCTTGTTGTAGAGCTGCTTGAGGAGCCACCAGAGCGTCTCGATGTACTTGTTATCGTATGTGATATAAGGATGATCGAGATCTACGAAGTAACCCATCTTCTCGGTCAACTCGCGCCACTCAGCAGTGAACTTCATCACGTTCTCGCGGCACTTGTGGTTGTAATCCTCGGTAGAGATATACTTCTCTGAAGCCTTGTTGTCGATATCCTTCTTGGTGATGCCGAGTTCCTTCTCGACACCGAGTTCAACAGGGAGTCCGTGGGTATCCCATCCCGCCTTGCGGTGAACCTGGAAGCCCTTCATGGTCTTGTATCTGTTGAATGTATCCTTGATACTACGTGCCAACACGTGGTGAATACCCGGGTGGCCATTAGCTGATGGAGGTCCCTCAAAGAAGATAAACTGAGGGCAGCCTTCACGCTCATCAATAGACTTGTGGAAGATATCGTTTTTCTCCCACGCTGCTAGTACGTCATTGTTTGTCTGAGTCAAATTCAGACCATTGTGCTCGGCAAATTTCTTAGCCATATTATCTATTTAAATTTTATATTGTTTTTACTTTTGGGCGCAAAGTTACAAAAAAAATATGTTTTTCCCTAATAATGAGGTAACAAATTAATAATTTTTCTATTAAAAATCCCGATTTGAGCACCAAAATAGTATCGAATACTCAAATCGGGAATCAATATTCTGTTAAGGCTGGCTGGAAAACTACAGGTTTTCCGCCTCCTGCAGCCAGATGGTGGATGCGGCATCGCTAGGCATGCGCCAGTCGCCACGAGGACTGAGGCTCACGCTTCCCACCTTCGGACCATCAGGCAGACAGCTTCGCTTGAACTGCTGGTTGAAGAAACGGCGAACAAATGTCTTGAGCCATTTCTTGATAGTCTCCTCATCGTAGGAATCAGGATCGTTGTCGCTGATCTTCACACGCTCCAGCTTGGTATCGATAAACGCCTTCTTTGCCAGCATGTAAATCTTGGACGGACGGAATCCGAAACGCAGGAAGTAATAGAGGAAGAAATCGTGCAGCTCGTATGGGCCCACCAGGTCTTCTGTCTTCTGCTTGATGTTTCCATTCTCATCGGCAGGAATCAGCTCCGGACTGATAGGTGTGTCGATGATGTCGCGCAGGGTGATACGGCTCTGCTCATCTACCCCACTCTCGGCAACATGGTTCACGAGATGGCGGATCAGGGTCTTAGGGATGCTGGCATTCACACCATACATGCTCATGTGGTCGCCATTATAGGTAGCCCAGCCCAGAGCCAGCTCAGAAAGGTCGCCGGTGCCTATCACCATACCACCCATCTTGTTGGCAAGATCCATCAGAATCTGTGTACGCTCGCGTGCCTGAGAATTCTCATAGGTTACATCATGCACGCTGGCGTCATGACCGATATCCTCAAAATGCTGGGTCACCGCCTTGGCGATGCTGATTTCCCTGATGGTGATGCCCAGACTCTTCATCAGCGAGATGGCATTATTATATGTTCTATCGGTGGTTCCGAAACCTGGCATGGTAACACCCATGATGCCTCGGCGGTCCATCTTCAGCTTATCGAATGCCTTCACGCAGACGAGCAGGGCAAGGGTGGAATCCAAACCGCCGCTGATACCCACTACCACCGTCTTGGCATGGGTATGTACGATGCGCTTGGCAAGACCCATCAGCTGAATATTGAAAATCTCCTCGCAGGAGGCATTCATATCGCTGCTGGTAGGAATGAAAGGATGAGGATTCACCTCACGCTCTAACACGAACTCGCGTTCGTTTTCGGTAGGATCGGCATCGATGTTACGAATATTGAACTGTCCGCCGAGGACCGAATATTTGATGTTACGCTGGGCGTTGACATAGGTGGAATTGGTGCGACGCTCCGAACGGAGTTTCTCCACATCAACCTGCGCGATAACCATCTGAGGATCAAGAGAGAAGCGCTCACCTTGTGCAAGTAAAGCTCCATTCTCGTAAACCAGGGCATTTCCGCCATATACCACATCCTGCGTGCTCTCGCCAAAACCGCAGGAACTGTAGATGTAACCCGTCATGGTGCGGGCACTCTGCTGGCTCAGCAGACTCTTCAAATAGTTGTGTTTTCCGATGAGTTCATCGCTCGCAGAGAGGTTGAAGATGAGGTCGGCACCAGCCAGTGCCAGCTTGTTGCTAGGAGGAGCCGGAGCCCATACATCCTCGCATATCTCTACGCCAAACTGCACGCCGTCATAGGTGCGGAAAATCTGCACATCCGGAGTCAGCTTCACCTTATGTCCGGCATAGCGGACCTCGCAGTCGCGCAAATCCTGGGCAGAGGCAAACCAGCGCTTCTCATAGAACTCGCTGTAGTTAGGGAGATAGGTCTTAGGCACGATGCCCAGAATCTGTCCGTGCTGGATCACGATACCGCAATTCAGCAGCAGATCGCCAGCCACTACCGGAGCGCCGACAATGGAGATGATGTCGAGTTTGCGGGTGAAATCGAGCAGCATCATCACCGCCTGCTCTGACGATTCCAGGAGCATCTGCTGGCGGAAAAGGTCCTGACAGGAATAGCCTGTAATAGACAATTCCGGGAAGGTAATGATCTCTACGCCCTTGCCTTCAGCCTGGGCTATCAGATCTTCTATCTGTTGGGTGTTGAAGATTACATCACCTACCTTGACGGCAGGGATGGCACTTGCCACCTTCATAAATCCGTACTTCATAATGTACACTTTGATCTTTTAACTATATGATTACTTTTATCGGATTGTTACCTGTGTGGCACCATATCCATACTCCTGGAAGGAAGCATCCTGATAGGTGCAGTTCTTATAGCGATAATTCAACTCATGGATAAGTGCCTGGCGCAACACGCCCTCTCCCTTTCCATGAATGAAGATAATCTTCTGGCCCTTGTTCTTTTTGTTCTCCGCCATTGTCTTCTTGAAGATATCCATCTGATAATGAAGGATATCAGCAGAATTCATTCCAGCAGTTGTTTCAAGCACTTCATCTGCATGAAGATCGACGATGAGAGTACCGTCATCCTTCTTGCTCTTCTTCTTGCTGGTGTTGGCAATCACCTTCTCGTCCTTGTACATCTGCTCCTTCAATCGCTTGGAATCGATGACCAGCGGACGGGCTACCTCGTCGTTCTCCACGATGGTGAAGAGATAGGCTGGAGTCTCGAAGAAATCATTCTCCTCGAAGAGATGGAGCTTGTAGAACTTCACTGGGTCCAGGCGGAACTGAACATCCGTAGCTGGTTTCAGAAGGAAAGGCTTGTCCTTCCTGTAGGCAATCATCTGGATGGCGATGTGCTCCATCTCGTTCAAAGCCTCACGACCGAATTCCTCGATGAAGAGCTTGGTGTTTGGCTCGATTTCACCCTCCGCCTTCAGGGTCCACGCATTTCCCTCGGCTACGAGATAGGTGTAGCGCAGATAGTAGTTGCTGTCATTCACCATATACGATTCGAAGCGGGTGTTGGTCACATCCTTGATATCGATAGGCACGAAGGCGAGATAGGCGCTGAGCTTGTTGCCGCCCGTACGCTCTTGAATCTGCTTTACGAAGGTAATCTCGCGGTCGGCAGCATCATACTCCTCTACGTTCATATCCACATCATTCTCGTGCTCGTTCAGGATAGCCTTGATGCTTCTGCTGTCCTGATGCAGTTCGGTGTTGGCATGCTCTTCAGCCTTCTGCTTGGCATCCATCTTGGCAGAGATCATCTTGCCCATGGCATAGTCATCCTGCTCTACCACTACCACCTCGTTGATCGGCATCGGAATCTCGAAACCATCTTCATCCTCTACCAGCACGATATTCTTGCCCTGGAAGCCGGCCACCTTTCCGCCGCCCACTTCGCTCAGGAATCTTACTTTATCACCTTTCTTCATATTTCTATTTAATTTTTTATTTTTATCTAATCATCTATCTATCCTTAACTCAAAATCTATTTTCCCTCAAGCGGAAACACTCTTTCTGAAATGAGGATACACTTTGCAAAGGTACAAAAGATATTGCAGAATATGGATGTTTTTAATATTTTTAATGCAAGTAAGAAAATAATCTTGATGAAAAGCACCGGGTTTGGGATATTTTTTATATCTTTGCAAGTAGATTGCATATAGATTGCACATCGTTAATGTATCACTCTTAAACAATGATTGATTATGATTACATTTCCATGCGCCAAGATCAACCTTGGCTTAAATATAGTAAGCAAGCGCGCTGATGGTTACCACAATCTGGAAACCGTGTTCTACCCTATCCCCCTGACTGATGCCTTGGAGATCAAGCTGATGGGAGAAGAATTTCCTAGCGAGGTAGCATGCGACCTGAAGATTACAGGCAATGCCGTGGATTGCGATGAACAGAAAAACCTGGTGGTGAAGGCATATAATATGCTGGCTGCCGACTTCAAGATTCCCCGCATTCATACGCATCTCGTCAAGCGAATCCCATCTCAGGCAGGAATGGGTGGCGGCTCTGCGGATGCTGCCTATATGATCCGTCTGCTCGATGAGCGTTTCCGCCTGAACATCGGTATTCCTGAGATGGAGCGATATGCTGCCAAGTTGGGTGCTGACTGTGCCTACTTCATCAGTGCGGACCCGGAGAATGGAGATACAGCCTGCTATGCTGAGGGTATCGGCGATGTACTGATGCCGGCAAGCGGTCCTGGAGATAACATGAAGGGATATTACATTGTGGTGGTGAAGCGTGATGACATCGCCGTAAGCACCAAGGATGCCTATGCTGCCATCACTCCTAAGAAGCCTGCGAAATGCTGCCGCGATATCGTTCGCCAGCCTATCGAGACCTGGAAGGATGAGCTTGTCAACGATTTCGAGGCGCCTATCTTTGCGATGCATCCAGAGTTAGCAGAAATCAAGCAGAAGCTCTATAATCTGGGGGCCGCATATGCAGCTATGAGCGGTAGCGGCAGTGCCATCTTCGGTATCTTCAAGCATAAGCCAGCGAATATCGAAGAGCAGTTCGAAGGAATGTTCTGCAAGGTATTAAAACTTTAGATTTTAAACACGACACAATGAACGAAGAAACACATCAGAAACTGATGACTATCAAGCGAAGCTTTCGCTTGTTGATGAACGGTCCGGGTTCGCAATCCATGCGAGACAAGGGCTTGGGATATAAACTGAATTGGGGTGTACCCTTCTATGAATTGAAGAAGATGGCGCAGGAATACGGCAAGGATTACGACCTCGCTATCGAACTCTGGAAGGAGGATATACGGGAGTGCAAGATTCTTGCTACCCTCATCATGCCTGCCGACAAGATGCTGGCTGAAATCACGGATATCTGGATGGAACAGGTACAGAGCCAGGAAATGGCAGAAATGCTTGCTTTCAATCTGTTGCAATATGTGGAATATGCGCCGGTGATTGCATATCAATGGATTGCAAGCAATAAACCGCTGTATGAGATTGCCGGTTTCCAGCTTCTTGCCCGCCTCTTTGCGAATGGTAAGGAGCCTAACGATCGTGGAATCAATGAATTCCTGGATCAGGCTGCCGTGGCATTGCAGGGTGATAATATGGGAGTGAAGCATGCTGCCGCCAATGCCGTAATGCGCTTCTGCGATTTCGGAGAGGATTTCGAGAATATCGCAAGAGGGGCGCTCAAGGGTATCTTCGAGATATAATAAATCCGCAGAGCATATTTTTAGCTCTGCGGATTTTTTTCATTGATTCCGCTAGGCGTCTCTCCGGATTTGAAATTATATTCCGCTAGGCGTTCCGCCGGATTTGTAATCATAAGTGGTTGAAAGATTATTTTAGGCATGTTGCTCTATAAAGTAGGATTT
>ERZ773188.2341-NODE-2341-length-18479-cov-4.582393_pt1 | contig 18479 bp, 16 predicted proteins | sample MGYA00581011_ERZ773188 | MGnify/ENA primary metagenome ERZ773188 (study PRJEB29015, sample SAMEA2737798) | human gut metagenome | biome: human gut; feature: human-associated habitat; material: faeces | place: China | collected 2012 ...
GTCCCCAAACAGAAATTGACAGCTTTTGTCTATTGCAAATATTGTCAAAACATGGTAGTCTTAATCAGTAATAAAAGGTAGTCAGGAAATAAGACTAATTAAATACTATTTTTGCAGTGCATGAAATAGTGATAACGCAGATTGATAATTTTTCCACCTTGTGTACAAGTCAAAAGTATCAGGTGGTATTTGTGCTGTAAAAAATAAGTGAAATTTATATACAATACATATACAGGAGTAGAGATGAAAAAGATAGATATGCACTGTCACATACTACCTGGTATAGATGATGGATCTGCAAATCCGAAAGAGACATTAGCGATGCTACGCATGGCATTGAATCAGGACTTTGTAGGTATGATCGTAACGCCACATGGCTCAGTCCGTAATGCATCCGTAGAACGAGTGCAGGAGATTCGAACATTGTGTAAGAAGTTCAGAATTCAGGCATATCAACGACTTGGAGTCAGGCTTCCGGTATTTCCGGGACAGGAAATTATGTATTCGGTAGATACAAGACAGTTACTAAAGGAAGGAAAGCTTCTGACGCTGGCAGATAGCAGATATGTGTTATTGGAATTCCTCCCGGGGACAGCTTACTCTAAGATATTCAGCGCAGTGCGCCAGATGCAGATGGCAGGTTATGTCCCAATTTTGGCACATGTAGAAAGGTATCATGTGTTAAGAGAAGAAGGCAGACTGGAAGAGCTGGCTGATACAGGGGCAAGAATCCAGATGAATTACAGCTCTATAGATGGAGGATGGAATAATAATACAGCACAGTGGTGTAAGCGACAACTGAAAGAAGGTCTGGTCCATTATCTGGGAACAGATATGCACAATAGCGGAGAACGCAGTCCACAGACAGAACACGTTGAGAAGTGGCTGAATAAGAATCTGTCTGAAGACTATGTATGGGCATTGATACAAGGCAATGCAAGAAGAATATTAGATGATCGCGGATCACACAAGCCTAAAACATAAATTGTTTCAAAATTTTTTACAATTCAAAAAGGGACAGGTTAGAAATAAAAGAAACCCTAGAAAATGGGAGGGTAAAAATACACACAATTCAAAGAGGGACAGGTAGAAGTCCAATTGGGGACGGGGTTTTTTTAAAAAACCTCCGTCCCCAAAAAACCCAAAAATCCCGTCCCCCAAGAAAGGAAATCAGATTAATGGGAAAGAATTACGACAATGATGAGATGGAAATTGACTTACTGGAGCTCTTTTATGTGCTCAAGTCGAAGATACTGGCGATTCTGGGAGTGGGACTGCTGTTCGGCTGTATTGCGTGTGCGTATGCCGGATTCTTAGTGAAGCCGCTGTACACATCTTCTTCCATGATGCTTGTACTGACCAAGGAGACGACGCTTAGTTCTCTGGCGGATCTGCAGATTGGCTCACAGCTTACCAAGGACTATTCCATCTTGATCACAAGCCGTCCGGTGCTTACGGATGTTATCGACCAGTTAGATCTGGACATGGACTATAAGCGACTGAAGAATATGATCACAGTTGCGAACCAGGACGATACGCGTATTCTGCAGTTGTCTGTGGAGTATTCTGATGCCAAGCAGGCGAAGGAGATTGTAGACAAGCTGTCAGAGGTTGCTTCCGAGTATATCGGAGACAAGATGGAGGTTACACCGCCTAAGATCATTGAAAAAGGTGAGGTTCCGACTTCCAGATCGAATACAGGCGTGGCGAAGATGGCAGTGATGGGTGTGCTGGCAGGTATGATCCTGTGCGCAGGTGTGATTGTTATCCGCACGATCATGGACGATACGATTAAGTCTGAAGAAGATATAGAAAAATATCTGGGATTATCTACACTGAGTGTAATTCCGGACAGAAAGGATTATATTAATGGATCAGGAAAGAAGAAGTCAAAGAGAAATGATGCAGGAAAACGAAAAGCAAGCTAGAACTACATATACAAATGCGCAGGCAAAAGCGGCAATGTCCCGCCGTGACAATAAGGCATCTAAGCTTCGGGTGGAGCTGACGGATCCTCGTAAATCAAATTACTTTTACGAGGAGGCGTTAAAGACGCTGAGAACAAATATCCAGTTTGCGGGAGCGGATATTAAGACGATTCTTGTGACAAGCTGTTTCCCGAATGAGGGAAAGAGTGATGTTGTCTTCCAGCTCGCAAAGGAAATGGGTATGGCCGGCAAGAAGACGGTGCTTCTGGATGCGGACATCCGAAAATCTGTCCTTGTGCAGAGATATCTCGTGGATAGTGACGTGAAGGGACTGTCCCAGTACTTAAGCGGACAGGCACCGGTGCGCGATATTTTATATGGAACAAATTATGAAAATATGGACGTGATCTTTGCAGGACCGATGGCTCCGAATCCATCCGAGCTTCTGAATGGAAAAGTATTTGCAAAGTTAATGATCGAATTGAAGCAGAGATATGATTACGTCCTGATCGATACACCTCCTATGGCAAATGTGGTGGATGCTGCTATTGTTGGCAAGGTGTGTGATGGAGCAATTCTGCTGATCGAGAGTGGATTTGTAGGATACCGTGCAGCGCAGAAAGCAATCAAGCAGTTGGAAAAGAGTGGAACACATATGCTTGGAGCTGTGCTGAATAAGGTTGATGCAAGAAAAGAAAAATATTATTCCTATTACAGTTATGGAAGTAAGTATGGTTATGGCTATGACCAGAATCATGAAAATGCGTAGGAAAGGGATGTAAAGAACAGTATGAAGAAAAGAAAGACGAACCCGAAGGTTCAGAATGCTCTGCTGTTGATTGCATGTATCGTATTATTCCTGATATTAGGTTCGCTTTTATTTTTCAATCATAAGAAAGAAGCTGCAAATAGCAGTGAGTTAAAGAAAGCGGCACAGGAAGAGATTCAGAAGGAGAAATCAGATCAGACATGGACAGAGAATCAGAACAGCGAAGATCAGAACAACGCCAGTCAGACAGACGAGAATCAGAACAGCGAAGAACAGACAGACGAGAACCAGACAGACGAGAATCAGGCAGGCGAGAATCAGACAGACGGGAACTAGAAAGGCGAGAATCATCAGGGAAACGCCACGGAAGATTCGCAGCAGTTATTATCGCAGGCGCAGCTGTACTTGCAGTGGCAGGTCTGGGATATGCAGGTATCCAAAAAAAGAAAGCAGCAGAAGCGGCAAGTGCGAAAGCAACCGCGGAAGCAGATGATTCCAACACCGTCACCTGGCAGGGAAAGACTTACAAATACAATCAAAATCTCAGTAACTACTTATTACTTGGAGTAGACAAGCGTACACCGGCAGAGACAAGAGTCGGAAAAGCCGATGCAGGACAGGCAGATGCCTTATTCCTGCTGTCACTGAACCGCAAGACGAAAGAAATGACGATGATCTCGATTCCTAGAGATACGATGACAGATGTGGAAAGCTTTGACCTGGAAGGAAAAAGCCTTGGAAAATCCAAAGACCACATCAGCCTCTCTTATGGATATGGAGACGGAGGCGCCGAGAGCTGCAAACTTACACAGGAAGCGGTGTCCAATCTCTTCTATGGACTTCCGATTCAGGGTTATCTTGCCATGAACTTAGACGGGATTCCAGAGCTTACAAAAAGTGTAGGCGGTCTGACAGTGACTGTGCCAAATAACAGTCTGGAGTATAAATATCCGGAATTTTCAGAAGGCGCAGAAGTAACACTGACCGAAGAAAATACAGAAGTTTTCTTAAGAAGCAGAGATGTAGATGAAAGCCAGAGCGCCATCTACCGGATGGAACGTCAGAAAGCATTCTTAGATGCGTTTTCAAAAAAGGCAAAAGAATGCTATGAGCAAAATGCAAAATTTGCAGCAGATCTGTTCGTGGCGATCAAACCATATACCGTCACAAATATCAGCGAAGACCGTCTGATGAAGTTGTTCCAGACAGCAGACGAAGGAGACGGCTATACAGAATGGACCGTTCCGGGAGAAGGAACACAAGGTCTTTCCTACGATGAATATCACGTAGACGACGATGCTCTGTATACAAAGATTATGGAGACATTCTATCAAGAAATAAAATAGATGAAAAAACAGACAAATGAGCAATAAGGCGTAAGGGGCTATAGAATCATGAAGAAACGATACGTCGTAGCAGGAATACTGGCAGCAGCCGGACTGATCTGCGGAGGAATTGCATATTACCAATATTATCAGGATGCCCATGCAGGGCAGGAATATGAAAAAATAAAAGAAAAAGTCGTGACAGAAGAACCAAAAAAACCAGAAGAGACACAAAAAAGTACCGTTGAGATACCAATCGACTTCCAGACATTACAGAACATGAATCCAGATATATATGCATGGATTAAAGTACCGGGAACCGTCATCGACTATCCAATCGTACAGAGCGGGACAGATAACAGCTATTATCTGAACCATAGTGTGGAACATGATGAGAACAAAGCCGGAGCAATCTTTACCGAGGATTACAATACGAAGACCTTCGAAGATCCGAACACCGTGATCTACGGACACGGCATGGCAAATGGTTCCATGTTCGACGGTCTGCATCAATATATGGATCGGGATTTCTTTGATCAGAACAAAGAAGTCATCATCTACATGCCGGACAAGATTTTGCACTACCAGATCTTTGCAGCATATCTGTACGATAACCGGCATCTGCTACAAAGCTTTAACTTTGATAACAAAGACATTTACCAGGCTTACCTGGATATGGTATTCGGTATCCGGGATATGAAGTCGAATATTGATACAGCAGCGAGTGTGACTGCAGATGACAAGATCATCACACTATCTACCTGCTATGCAGGTATGGACAACCGTAGATATCTGGTACAAGCCGTACTAGTATCTATAGAACAATAATTAGGAAAAGGAGGTAAGGACCAATGAAGAAGAAACTGATCAGCCTGGCTATGCTGGTAACAGTATTTGCAATGCAGGTTGTAGGTGTATCCGCTGCAAGTAAGACAACAACAATGGCAGCAACTGGAGCAGCCCAGGGAAAATATGACGTAGAAGCTATGTCACAGAGTGAGGTTGCAGATGTTGCTAAAGTAAATCAGACAGCAGCAGATCTGATTAAAGACGTCAATGCAGGAACTAAGACACTGGATGATATTGCAAAAGCTGAATCCAGCATCGCATCAGATCTTACAGGGGAGTCGTTAGTTTCTGCATTCATGGATGTAACACCAATTAATGGTGGCGTTCAGCTTGCAGACGGAAGATATCAGGTAACATTATCTGTACCTGCACTTACAAAAGGAATGACAGATGTAAAAGTACTTCACTTCAGTACTGCACGTAATGTATGGGAAGTTATTATACCATCTAATGTAGATCTTAACAATAAAGAGCTTACATTTGAGGTTCAGGATCTGTCACCAATCGCAATTATTGCGAAAGTTGATGCTTCACAGGCAGTGACAAATACAACAGGAACATCACCAAAAACAGGTGTTGATTCCACAAACACTGTGCCATTCGCTGGCGCAGCAGTCGTTCTTTTAGGAGCGGCAGCAGTTGTAGCATTCAGAAAAAAGAGCGCTTAATTGAAAATGCTAGAGCTTAGGGGGAAGCTGAAGTATGAACATTATACGTCAGCTTCTCTTAGGCTTGAGAAATGAATAAAATAAACGAGACAATGAATTAGAAAATAACTATCATAGGTAAAACCGATAGATAAGATAAAATGCAACAAATGATAGCGGTAAAAAGGATTTAAAGGTAGTAATTTAAGAATGAGTAAGATGAATGTGGAAAAAACAGATTTGAAAGAACAAGTGGATAAAAAACAATTTCATATGCCAAGAATATTAATTGTATATGATATGTTAGTTTATCTGATTGCAGCAGTTTTATTGCTTGTACTTTATGAAGGAAACGACAAACTTACCACAAGTGGTATCTTTCAACAAGTAGTACTTTCAGCAGGATGCATTTTCGCTGTCAGAATGGCAGGAAAAATCTATGGACAGGTATGGAGATATGGCGGGATTCAGTGCTATATCCGATTGTTTTCGACAGACGCAATTGCATTCATCATCTATCTGTTAATGGAATTATGTCTGCCGGTAGAAAAGATTACATTTGCAAGAATGCTTTCTGTGTCATGTCTGAACTTACTGGGAGCGTTAGCAATCCGTATGTTATATCGCTATGCATATAAATGTGGCAATCAGGAGAGCAAATGGGGAAAATTCCTGAATTCTGTTCTATACTTTTTTTCGGGAATCGAGCCTGGCAATGAGAAAGAAAACCGTAAGATCAAAGTTGCAATCATAGGTGCTGGACGCGTCGGAGTCGGACTGGCAGAAGACCTTATCAGCAATGAGCAGTCGTCTTATGTACCAAGATGCTTTATTGATGTCAGTAAGGAAAAGATTGGTCGAGAAATCCACGGAATCCCGGTATGGACAGAAGATGATGTAACCGTAAAAAAACTTGCAGATTATGAAATTCAGGAGATTATCTTTGCAATTCCATCTATGAAAGCGGAAAAGAAGAAAAAACTGTATGAATTTTATAAAAATGCAGGATATAAAGTAAAAGTCTACGATTATCCGACCATGTATGCGGCAGGAGGCAAGAGACATCTAAGAGAGTTCGATGTAGAAGAGTTGCTGTTCCGTAAGCCAATCGTAATGTCACATGAAAAGACAAATGCATACTACAGAGATAAAGTCGTACTAATTACCGGAGGCGGTGGATCGATTGGTTCAGAGCTTTGCCGCCAGCTTGCAAAGATGCATCCAAAGCAGATTATTATTCTGGATATTTATGAAAATGGTGCTTATGATGTACAGCAGGAATTAAAGATCGCCTATGGAAATCAATTGAATCTGCAGATTGAGATCTGTTCCATTACTCACAGAAAAGCACTGGAAAAGGTCTTTGAGACATATCATCCGCAGATTGTGATTAATGCGGCCGCACACAAACATGTGCCGCTTATGGAACACAACTGCGTAGAAGCTATCTACAACAACGTATTTGGTACATATAACTTGGTAGAGCTGTGCGAGGAATATGAAGCAGAACGCTTCATGATGGTATCTACAGACAAAGCCGTGAATCCGACCAATGTTATGGGTGCTACAAAGAGAATGTGCGAGATGATCGTACAGAGTGCAAGCACTCATGGAAAAGTAAAATATAGTGCAACAAGATTTGGAAATGTACTTGGAAGCGCAGGATCCGTCATTCCATTGTTCAAGCGTCAGATTGCAAATGGTGGTCCGGTAACCGTGACAGATAAAAGAATTATCCGTTACTTTATGACAATCCCAGAGGCATCACAGCTTGTATTACAGAGCGGTGCAATGGCTAAGAACGGAGAACTCTTTGTACTGGATATGGGACAGCCTGTAAAGATCCTTGATCTGGCAGAAAATATGATTCGCTTATCCGGAGTAGAAGGAATCGAGATCGTGGAGACAGGACTTCGCCCAGGCGAGAAGCTGTATGAAGAATTACTTGTGAAGACAGAAGAACTGGACAAGACTGAAAACAGCATGATCTTCATCGAAAGAGATACTGCCTTAAGTCAAGAAGAGATTGAAGAGAAGATGCAGATTCTCAGAGAAGCCTGTGACAGTGGAGACAATCTGATCGCAAAGCAGGCAATGAGAAAAGTCGTGCCAACATTCAAGAGCCCGGAAGAAGTCAACTGCCATGTTGCAAATGAAAAACAGGAAGAAAAGGCAGAAGAAAAAGTTGAAGTACATAAAAAGCCTGGAATGAAGGCAGCGATATTCTAAAAGCAACAGAATCTGAATAACTTTACAGAATCATTAATACATTTCTACGCATATAACAATAAAATAAATGATAAGGGAGGCCATAAATGCCTCCACTTAATCATTTTCACTTTTCCAGGATATGCCCAAAAGTGTCATAGGATAAATAACAATCATAGCCTGGAAGAGAACTCTTACAGGCTATTTGTATTTTATAAAAGAAATAAGGAGAGAGTAAAATTATGTCTAATCCTAAAAATAAATAATAATATACTAAAAGTCAATGGTATAGATTATAGGTAAAGATTATAATAACTAAGTTAAATTATAAAAAGTAAGTTAGAAGGAGTAAACAGAATGGCTTTTACAAGTAAAGAAAAGTTCGAGAAGTTTAATGATAAAATTTGGTTATCCTCACCAACAATGTATCCAGAGTCCATGAAATATGTAATGGAAGCTTATGAAACAAACTGGATGTCAACAGTTGGTGCCAATATTAATGAAGTCGAAAGAATAGCATCTGAGACATCGGGAACAAAATATGCAGTAGCATTATCCTGTGGAACAGCAGCACTTCATCTTTCTATGAAATTAGCGGGGGAAAGATTATATGGGAAACCGCCGGTAGGGGTAGGAGCATTACAGGGGAAAAGAGTGTTTTGCAGTGATGTTACCTTTAATGCAACACTCAATCCAGTTGTGTACGAGGGAGGAACTCCTGTATTCATTGATACAGAGTATGAGTCCTGGGGAATGAATCCGACAGCATTGGAGAAGGCTTTTGAAATGTACCCAGAAGTCAAATTGGTTGTTTATGCTGAACTATACGGATTTCCAGGAAATATCAAAAAGATTAAAGAAATTTGTGAGAAGCATGGTGCTTTATTAGTGGAAGATGCAGCAGAAGCAATGGGAGCTACCTGGGAAGGTAAGCAGTGTGGTTCTTATGGTGATTATGGAGTTGTATCTTACAATGGTAATAAAATTATTACAGGATCTGCAGGGGGCTGTTTGCTGTCTGATTTCTTAGAAGATGCAAATCAGGCTCGTAAATGGTCAACGCAGGCAAGAGAAAATGCTCCTTGGTATCAGAATGAAGAAGTAGGATATAATTATCGAATGAGCAATGTGATTGCTGGTGTGATTCGAGATCAGTATAATCATTTATATGAGCATATTGCTCAGAAGAAAGCAATCTATGAAAGATACAAAGAAGGATTAAAAGATCTTCCAGTACAGATGAATCCGTTTGATGAAACAAAAGCAGAGCCGAATTACTGGTTGAGTAGTTTAGTGATTGATGAAGATGCAATGTGCAAGCAGGTAAGAAGCGAAACGGAAGCACTTTACATAGCAGAAGTAGGAAAGAGTTGTCCAACAGAAATTCTGGATGCGATTGCGTCTATCAATGCGGAGGGCAGACCAATCTGGAAACCGATGCACATGCAACCGATGTTCAGAATGCATGAGTTTGTAACAGTTAAAGGATCTGGTAGAGCAAAAACAAATGCGTATATCGCAGGTGAAATCAAAAATATTGGTGCAGATATCTTCCATAGAGGGTTGTGCTTGCCGAGTGATAATAAGATGACGGTAGAGCAGCAGGATAGAATTATCGAAGTAATTAAGGCTTGTTTTGAGTAAGATAGATTCAAAGAGGAGAAAATTTGTGTCAAAGAAAAAAGTAATAGGCTGTGTTGCTGCAGGAGCTACTGTTGCAACAGCAGTTACAGCAAAACTAATGAGAAATAAAGCTCAAAAATCCACATACAAAGCAGGTATCATTAATTCGATTACCCCGCGCAAAATGGGATTTTATGAAAAATATGTAAAGAGAGCAATAGATATAACATGTGCAACTGGTGCAATTGTAGTATTTAGTCCTTTGTATTTAGGCGTCGCACTTCTTGTCAGAACAAAACTGGGATCTCCTGTTTTATTTACTCAAGATAGACCAGGATTAATTGGACCTGATGGGAAAGAAACTGTTTTTAAAATGTACAAATTTCGTTCGATGACGGATGAGAGAGATGAAAATGGGGAGCTGCTTCCTGATGATGTGAGATTAACAAAGTTCGGGAAATGGCTCAGAAATACAAGTTTGGATGAGTTACCAGAAGCGTTTAATATACTTAATGGAACGATGTCAGTAATCGGGCCACGTCCGCAACTTGTAAGAGATATGGTTTTTATGACAGATGAACAAAGAATACGACATACTGCAAAGCCGGGGCTTAGCGGGTTAGCTCAGGTTAATGGGCGTAATGCGATTTCATGGGAAGATAAGATTGACTGGGATTTGAAATATATTGAAAAAGTAAGTTTAAAGGAAGATCTAAAAATTATCTTTGAGACAGTGAAAAAAGCATTTATCAAACAAGAGGGAATAACCCAGGATGATATGGCTACTGCGGAAGATTATGGAGATTATTTGTTGAGGATGGGCAAAATAGATAAAGATATTTATGAAATAAAGCAAGAAAAAGCAAGGGATATTTTGAGAAACAATGGGGAATTTGTTAAATGTGATGCGGAGACATTAAGTTCAATTCCATTTTCTGTTGCAATGTCGGTATACAAGAGTGATAATCCATTGTTTTTTGATAAAGCATTAAATAGTATAACAGAATTACAAACAATAAAACCAGCTGAAATTGTTCTAGTAGTAGATGGTCCAGTATCAGAAGAGTTGAATAAGGTTATTGATGAATATGAAATGAAATACAATTATTTTAAAGTCATACGTTTGGAGAAAAATGGAGGCTTAGGAAATGCATTAAAAATAGCAGTGGATAATGCAAAATTTGAATTGATTGCACGAATGGATAGTGATGATATATCAGTTCCTACAAGATTTGAGGAGCAGATAAGATTTTTTGTAAACAATCCGGAAGTTGATATTGTAGGAGGAGATATAACAGAATTTATAGGTGAAGAAAGCAATGTTGTTGGAAAGAGAATTGTGCCAAAGTCAAATGCTGAAATATGTGAATACATGAAAACAAGATGCGCTATGAATCATGTAACAGTAATGTACAAAAAAAAGACAGTTGAGAAGGCTGGAGGATATTTGGATTTATTTTGGAATGAAGATTATTATTTGTGGATTAGAATGTGGATGGCTGATGCTGTATTTGCTAATACAGGAACTACCTTGGTTAATGTTCGAGTTGGAAAGGAAATGTATCAACGTCGTGGTGGAAAAGCATATTTTAAAAGTGAAAAATTTTTACAAGACTATATGTTGGAAAACCATCTAATCGGAAAAGGGATTTACACAAAAAATATAGTATTAAGATTTTTGTTACAGGTAGTGATGCCGAATAGAATTAGAGGTTGGGTTTTTAGAGTTTTTGCAAGGGAGAAGAAGAGTGAGTAAAATTAAAATTTTATATATATTTACACATTGTACAAAGTCGGGGCCTATTCAGCAGATGCTAAATTTAATAAAAAATTTAGATCGTAGCAAATATGAACCTTGTTTAATAACGGTTTATGAGGAAACAACAACGGAAATAAGTTTGTTAGGGGAATATAAAAAAATCCTACCTTGTATGTTAGTGAAAACATCAAAAATAGACATGATGTTGGGCAGAGTGAGTAAAATAAAAGCGCATATAAATGATTTTCAACCGGATATAATACATACTTTTGGTGTATTTCCAGATTATATGATCGCAAAGATGGGATTTAAAAATCATGTTTTAACATCAAGGAATTATGTTTATGATGATTATCCAGATGTATATGGGAAAGTGCTAGGCTATTGTTTGGCAAAGATACATTTGTATGCTATTAAACATACGAAATTTGCATATTGTTGTTCAAAAAGTTTGCATGATATTTATTTAAGTAAATTAAATATGAATATTCCTTATATAAGAAATGGTGTTGATTTAAGTGTGTATAAGGGAGCAAATAATTTAGAAAAAATAAAATTGAGAAAAGAGTTTTCATTACCTGAAGATAAGAAAATAGTGATTTATGGAGGAGTTTTTAACGAACGAAAAAATCAAAAGTTTTTGTTAGAGGGAATTGAGGGGGAAAAGCAATTTAATGATATTTGTTTTCTACTCTTAGGTGATGGTGTTGAGTATGAATCGTTATATGAAATGTATTCTAGGCGTTCTAATATAATAATGCCGGGAAATACTAATAGAATGTCTGATTATTTACGTGCTTCAGATTATTATATTAGTACAAGTAAATCAGAAGGATTGCCTAATGGAGTACTAGAGGCGATGGCTACTGGGTTGCCGGTCTTATTATCTGATATTCCACAGCATAAGGAGATTATAGATGCAGATAATAGAGTTGGACAATTGTATTCATCTGGAAATATAAGCGATTTTCGAGTGAAAATAAAAGAATTAGTAATGATGGATTATCATAAAACATCAGCAGCCGCAGTAGAAAGTGCAATAAAGAATTTTTCTGCTAATACTATGAGCAAAAATTACCAAGATCTGTATCAAAAGATATATTGCAAAGGAGAGTTCAATGGATAACCGAGTTATTAAGATTTTAAAGAAACCATCATTGTTGTTTATGACATTAGGACATAGGGAATTTTTTAATTGGATGGATGATAAAAAGTATTTACAAATAGCATATCGCATTGCTATGGGGAAAAAACTTGATTTGGAAAATCCTAAAAAATATACAGAGAAGTTACAATGGTTGAAATTGTATGATCGTAAAGATGAGTATACTAATATGGTAGATAAATATGAAGCAAAAGAATATGTTTCGAGAAAATTAGGAGAACAGTATATTATACCAACAATTGGGGTGTGGGAAAAATTTGATGATATTAATTTTGATGAATTACCCAATCAATTTGTTTTAAAATGTACGCATGATAGTGGCGGATTAATTGTCGTGAAAGACAAAAGCAGTTTTAATAAAGAAGCAGCTAGAAAAAAAATAAATAAATGTCTTAAGCATAGTTTTTATTGGGGTGAAAGAGAATGGCCTTATAAAAATGTTAAACCGCGAATTATCGCGGAAAAATACATGGAAGATGGATTTGGAGAACTTAGAGACTATAAGTTTTTTACATTTAATGGAAAAGTTAGAGCTATGTTTATTGCAACAGAAAGGACGAATGAAAAAGAAGAAACAAAATTTGATTTCTTTGATGAGAATTTCAAACATTTGCCGTTTATAAATGGACATCCAAATTCAGAGTACAAAATAAAAAAACCAGACTGTTTTGATGAAATGAAAGCATTGGCTGAAGAGTTATCAAAAGATATTCCACAAGTTCGGGTGGATTTTTATGAAGTTGACGGAAGTATATATTTTGGGGAATTGACATTTTTTCATTGGAGTGGGCTCATGCCATTTGAACCTGAGGAATGGGATTATACATTTGGTGACTGGTTTGAATTACCCCCAAAAAAGGTTAATTAGTAGAGATATTAAAAAGAGGAGCAAATATGAGAATAACATTGTTTATAGGAAGTTTGTCAGGAGGAGGAGCAGAAAGAGTTGTATGTAATCTTGCTAATTATTTGTCAAAAAAAGGACATGACGTTACAGTTTTAACAGTTTCAGATCAGAAAACATATGAGTTATCTCGAAGTGTAAAACATACCGTGCTTTATGGTGAAACTGGATCTAAATTGCCGCATATAATTATTAATTTATTGCGATTATTAAGAATGAACAGATATTTTAAAAAAGCACCTGTTGATTTATATATTACTTTTTTACCCGAATTAAATAACTTAATTTTATCACAAAAAAAATCAATTAAATGTCCGATTATTTTGGCAGAAAGAGCAGATCCAAATACATATTGTTCAGCGTCAAGAAAAAATCGTGTACTCTTTTCAAAATACTATAAAAGAGCAGATGGATATGTTTTCCAAACAGAAGATGCCAAGGAATATTATGAAAATCATAATATAGATGTAACTAATAGTAGAGTGATATCAAATGCTATAAATCCGGAGTTTGTATGTGAACCGTATAAAGGAGAAAGACGTAAAGTTATTGTCGGTGCAGGGCGTTTGACAGCACAAAAGAATTTTCCACTTTTGATTAATGCATTTTATGCAATCAGTAATAAATATCCAGATTATACTTTGGAAATATATGGTGATGGTGAATTAAAAACTCAATTATGTGAATTGGTTAACGATTTGGGATTAAACGAAAAGGTTAAATTTTTAGGATATGTAAGTAATATTAAAGAATACTTACAGAGTGCCAGTTTATTTGTTCTTTCATCAAACTTTGAGGGAATGCCTAATGCACTAATGGAAGCAATGGCTTTGGGTGTGCCAGTAATTTCAACAGATTGTCCAGCTGGTGGCTCCAAAAATCTAATAGAAGATGGGGAAAATGGTTTCTTAGTTCCTGTGGGAGATGTAGAACATTTGAGTAAATCCATAGATTTAATATTATCTGATAATGATTTGCGTTATAAAATCGGAACCGAGGGAAGAAAGGTTGCTGATAGATTAAGTGCTGATAAAATATATGGAATGTGGGAAAATTTCATTCTATCTTATGAAAAATAAGCAAGAGATTATAAAATAATGTTTGTTCTAAAGGTAAATGAGTTATTCTGTCAATATGTGAATGATTAAATTAGTATTTTGAAATGGGAGATTCTTATGAAAATAAAAATAGCATGCGTGATATCTCAATTAAATTTTGGTGGAGCGCAGACAATGTTAATTCGTTTGATAAAAGGGATTGATACTTCTAAGTTTGAAATTAAATTGTTTGTATGTGGAGAAAAACTCGATAATAGTTTAGAACAAGAAATAGACAGAGAAAATATAGAAGTAGAATATTTATATTTGAAAGAAAAAAACGGAGTATTGATAAATTCGCTTAATAAGTTTATTAATTATAAAAAATTTACCAAAGAGTTGAAAAAATATAATGCTGACATTATACATGATCATTTAGATAATATATATTCTTTTGTATATTGTATTATGAATAAAAAAAAGCTGATTTTTACTATTCATAGTTGGCCGGATAGATTAAATACAAAGAAAATGAGATTTTTTATAAAGAAATTATTTAAAGCAAACAATTTAGAACTTGTAGGAGTAGCTGAAGTTATAGCTAACAGAAGTGCAGAAATATTTCCATGTTCTAAAGAGATTATTACGACAATATATAATCCAGTTGATATAGGGAAGTATGATAAGATTACTGTTAAATCGAAAGTATTTAACTATATACATATCGGAAGACTTACACCTATAAAAAACCAAATGTTGTTATTAGATGCATTTGCAAAAGTAGTTAATAAAAAACCATGTTCTTGTCTTACAATTGTAGGGGATGGTATATTAAGAAAAGAGTTGGAAGAACATGCTAGAAAACTATGCATTTCTGAAAAAGTCATGTTTTTAGGTGAAAGATCTGATATTCCAGAGTTGTTGTCTAAAGCGGATGTGTTTGTTTTAACGTCTAATTCAGAAGCTTTTCCGATGACGGTTTTAGAGGCAATGGCGAGTAAAAAACCGGTTGTGGCTACAAATGTAGGAGGAATATTAGAACAAGTAGGTACTGATATTTTATTAGCAGAGCCACGAGATATTGAATCTATTTATGAAAAACTTTTAATCGTGCAGGAATCAGAAGAAATATATAATAAGGTAGTAGAAATTCAAAATGATCGTATTAAACAATTTGCGATTGATAAGGTGTGTAAGGATTACGAGGATACATATGAAAAATTTCTTGGATATAGGAGTTAGCTGTAAGTATGATAGTTAAAGTTTGCGATAAAGAAATAAATAAAAGTGTAATATTAAAAACATCAGTGGTATTAATATGCGCCTTACTATTTGGAAGAGATATATTTGCATTACCGATTAATTGTCATGTTGTCACTTTGATCAGTGTTCCCGCATTTTTATTTTTAGATTATCAATTATTGGTTGCGTTTATAATGTTTTTAATTCCTTTGATAGCAGGTGTTTCTGCTGGGGAATTAATGTTGTTGGCAGCAATTTCTATAGTATGTAAAAGAAAAAATAATGGATTTTTTCAATATATTGTAATAATGGTTACGATTGGTCTTGAAGTTTTTGCCAGTACATATTATCCAAATATAAATTATGCAGAAATGTTTCAATATTTTACGATTACAATCGTATTATTTTTGTTGCTGTTGAATTATGATTGCTTAGATTATAAAATTTGTGTTAAATATTATTTTTATGGTATTATATGCGCTGTTTTTGTGGCGATTTTTGGTTCTCTTATGAGTGGAGGGTTGGATTTATCACATTTGATTTCATATAAGTTCAGATCGCACATTGGAACTTGGGTTGAAACTGTTGATGGTGCTAGGTTGGTTTTTAATGCAAATACATATGCGTATTTTTGTTTGTCTGGTGTGGTGTGTGGTTTGTTTTTATTAAATACAAGTGTTGACAGGAAGAACAAAAAATATATTTTCGCTTTTACAGGTTTATTAGGTATTTGTGGAATGTTGAGTATATCGCGTACGTATATAATAGTATTGGTGATGGTTATTTGCTTGTACTCTATGACAGGAAAACTAAATATTCATAAAATGCTGCGGTTTGTTGTTATTTTTATGTGTTTATTTATTGGAGGATATGTCGCAATTAAATCTAACTCTAGTATTACTAGTGCATTTATGGATCGATTTACTGGTGAAGACATCGAAACAGGAGGTAAAAGACTGATTTTAATTAGAGAGTATCTAGAGGCATTTAGGGCAAATCCACGTTTTTTCTGGCTTGGAACAGGTGTGGTTGAATATAGAACTATTTTGAACGTATTTAATTCTATACATAATGCAACGCAACAAATTATAGTGTGTTTAGGCATACCAGGTAGTGTTTTATATTTAATAGCGCTTTTGTTACCTGTGTTTAAAGTGATAAGGCATAAAGTAGAATTAGTATATTGGATTCCATTTTTTGGAATAGTAGTGTTTTTACAGAGTATCCAATTTTTGAATCCATCAATGTTTATGCTTACGTATGTTCCTGCAATTTATTGTTTGAGATACGGAGCAAGAGATGTTTATCAGAAAGATTACAATAGTAAATGGGAGTAGAAAAAATGAGTTCGTTTATTGTAACGGTAGATACAGAAGGCGATAATTTATGGAATTGGCATAAAGGGAAGAATATTACAAGCTATAATTCTAGATATATACCAAGATTTCAAGAATTGTGTGAAAAATACGGAGTAAAACCAGTTTATTTAGTTAATTATGAAATGGTAATGGATGATTATTTGGTGAAATATTTAAAACCTAAGTTTCAGCAAGGCAAATGTGAAGTTGGAATGCATTGTCATGCTTGGAATACTCCTCCAGAATATGATATCAAAGAAATATATAAGGGCAATCCTTATATAACGGAATATCCAGATGATATAATGTACCATAAAATGAAATACATGACAAATATTTTGGAAGAAAGATTTGAAGAGAAAATGATTTCTCATAGAGCTGGAAGATGGGCTAGTAATGAAAAAATGTTTTCGATATTGAAAGAATTAGGTTATAAAGTCGATTGTTCGTGGGTAGCACATATGGATATGTCAAAAATACATGGAGCTACAACCCAAAAAGGATTTAACTATTCTCATGTTGAAAATCAGATTTATAAACCTATTGAAGGCATTATAGAAGTGCCTATGACAAGTGTAAAATTGCATCATAGCAATGGAGTTCGTTTTAGAAGTAAATTAAAACATGCTCTTGTAGGGGAGCAAGTATGGCTAAGAACTGCAGTGACATCTGTGGATTTGATGAAAATAATCATAAATAAACTTAATATTATGAAGAGCGAGTACATAGAATTTATGATACATTCGTCAGAATTAATGCCTAATGGTAGTCCGTATTTCGAAAATGAAGAATCCATAGAAAGACATTTTAAAGCGTTAGCAGATATTTTTGATTATGCAGAGCAGTTTTGTAAAATGCAAACATTATGTGAGTTTGCTAATGATCAAGATTTAGATATAGAATGATTTTAGGAGCGCAAAGATTATTATGAATTTATTTAAAAGAGTAAAAAACTATATACTTGGACCATATCGAGTAGCCTTAAAAAGAGGATTGCAGGTAGGGAAAAATGTAGTTATTATTGGAAGAGTGGATTTTGGATCAGAACCATACTTGATTAAACTAGGTGACGACGTTAAAATTTCATATGATGTAGCATTTGTTACTCATGACGGCGGAACATGGTCTTTTAGAGATTTAGATAGATATAAGAAGGTTATAAAATACGGTAAAATAACTGTAGGAAATAGAAGCTTTATAGGATGCCGGAGCATAATTTTACCAGGAGTAAATATTGGAGAACGCTGTGTGATTGGTGCCGGAAGCGTAGTGACGAGAGACATTCCAGACGGTTCGGTTGCATGCGGTGTACCGGCTAGAGTTGTTATGTCGACCGAGGAATATGCTGAAAAGAGTTTGAGAGGTTTAAAGGAATATAGCGAGGAAGACTATTTGAAGAATAAAGAAGACTATTTAAAGGCGTGGCTTTAAGTAAAGGAATATAGAAGATGATAAAAAATGAGTTAGATAATAATATTGGAATAATTACTTTTCATAGAACGACAAATTTTGGTTCGTGTTTACAGGCATATGCATTATATAAAAAAATTCAATTATTAGGATATGGTTGTGAAGTTATTGATTATAGATGTTCAGCTATCGAAAAACGAGAAAATCTAGATGTAAAAATAATTTCAGGTGGATTTAAAAATACAATAAAAAATA
>ERZ773188.2352-NODE-2352-length-18415-cov-6.150000_pt1 | contig 18415 bp, 10 predicted proteins | sample MGYA00581011_ERZ773188 | MGnify/ENA primary metagenome ERZ773188 (study PRJEB29015, sample SAMEA2737798) | human gut metagenome | biome: human gut; feature: human-associated habitat; material: faeces | place: China | collected 2012 ...
CAATGGGCAGCACCAAACCTGTGGCACGCTCGACAAGGTAGTAGCGCCCCATATATAGGTTGGAAAAAGCAAGTTTCCCGTCCTTGATGGCAGCAGAGGCAACCAGTCTGTCTTTCTGCAAAATGGGCAGGTAATCGGTATCCCAGCCGCCGTTGGTAAGCACGGTGGTATGCCAGATGGGGTTGCCATTGGCATCTGCGATTTTGGAATAATCTACTGTGCCGGTGATGCCGTCCGGGTGTGCGATGGTATCCGCTGCATACAGGTCGTAGACGGCTCCCTCCAAGGTGGTATCACCGTTGCTGCCCGCAGCCAGATACCGCGCTGCATCCAAATCGACTTTGGTCAGCAGGATACTGCCAAGAACGCGGTCGTTTTGCATCTTATCGGCATCCGCGTGCATCGTGTAGGATTTTTCATTGTTGGCAATGCCAGTAGGGTCTGTGTCGTAGGTTTTGTCGGTTGCGCGGTCGCCAAACGTAATTGTGACGATGGCCTCACCGGTGTCGATCAGAGTGCCGCCGTTGTTGGTGGTGGTAATATCGGCATTATAGTCTGCATTGCCGAGCCAAAGAGTTTGCCCATCCAGCGCCTTGGTGATTTCAAAGGCATAGGCCCGCTTGCCTAAAACGGAACCTGCCGCACTGGGGTTCGTTACATCCGTCCAGTCGCCATAGTAGCCACTGGGGGCACGGCTCTCCACAACCACAAAACGGCCCTCGTTGCGCTGAGTATAGTAGATGTTATCCGAACCGTTGGCATAGCTGCTGTGGTTGATGACTTTGTAGGTGCCGTCCGGCTGGCGCTCCACCGCATACTGGTTATAGCCACCTGCGGGGATATAGCGCTGGAGCACGGTGTCCCATTCATAAATCTTGAACGCTGCATCACCCTTGATACGCTGTTTGGTCTCGCTGTCGATTTTGTCGATGGCAACTTTGACAGACCACTCGTCGTTTTTCATGAGGTAATCGTTGCTGCTGTTGGCAGGAACCGTGATGGTCTGACTGCTGCCATATTCACCGCCGAAAGCATCAAAGCCGTGGGGCACCGTTACCTCGTTGTAGGAGAATTTCAGGTTGTCAAAATAGTTATGGGCAGCAGAAAGTGCAGCCTCGATTTCACCGTTGACCTGACCTTCGCAGGCGCTCTGTGCAGCAGACTGCGCGGCAGATGCCTGTGCATCGGCATCCTGCTCACTGTTGGCGGTAATGCTGCCGCTCTGGGAGGCCGACTTGCTGACGCTGAAATGCACCGTCCATGTTACAGAACCATCGCCGCCGTTCAGGTGGTAATTGTCATCTGCCGTATGTCCTCTGGTCGTGACGGACTGCATCCCATCCGGTGTAATTGTCCAGCTGCCGCCGTCAATATCGGCAGGGATGCCATCAAGGATCGGTGCAATTTCAATGCCTGCGCCATCCACTTTTTCCAATGTGTCCAGTTGGATTTTGTCGGTATTGACCGTATAGGAAAAATCCAAGGACTCGCTGCGCTCATAGCTGGCGCTCCACGGCTTATCCACCGATTCGCCACCGGTTTCAAAGCCGGGAATCTCGCTGTCGCCGCTAAGCACAACCGGGGTATAGTTCAGAACCACAAAGCGCTGCCATGCAGCATTGCTGGGCGTATACAGCGTGCCCACATACACGGTCTTGCCGGTCGGTGCCGCATAGACTTCCGGTGCATTGACGATCTCGGCAGCGATGCTGTCAGGATACTGTTCTGCCTGCCAAGACAGCAGTGCGAGGTAATTGTCTGTTGCGTTATCTGCTGCATCTAAGGCAAGACTCGCGACCGCAGGCGCACCGTTATTGAAGCCTTTCGACCACAAAGTGGCCTGATCCGGCACCCAGCCTTTGTTGAAGTATTCAGCTTCGACCCACACCTGACCAGCGGGGGTATAATTGGCTACCGGTGGATATTTGTTCTTATAGGTAGCACCGGGACCCCATGCCCACTTGCCGCGATCACCGCAGAGAGCAGGCTGACCGCCCAGATAGTTCATCCAACCAACCGAGGTATTCACGCACTGGGTAACCTGCAATCCGGCGTAAGTTGCAATACCTTCATCCGCCGAACACATTGCAACCTGCGTTTCCTGTGCAAAGCGATCCTGCAAAATACCCGGCACCGGTGCGGAATCGTCCAGCGTAACATGGACGGTTTTCGTCAGTGTCTGCGTTGCATCCGTGTAAGTCATGGTGACGCTGAAATCCTCACTGGCTTTCACATAGATACCCGCCACGCTTGCGGAAATTTCAGAGAATTCATAATGCAGCTGGCTCTGGCGTTCTTCTTCGGTTGCCGGGGTCAAATCGCCGCTGGTAAAGCTATATCCCAGCAGCTCGACGTTATCGGGCAGCGTAATGTCCGCGCTGCTGCCGTTGGCGGGGTACATAACCTGCATACTGATAGGCACGATGGCGTAGTCCTCGCCATCCATGTGCGGGAACGCAGCAGTCGTGCTGTCCGCATCCAGAAGTGCAGCATCAAGCGCCACCTGCTGGAAAGAATCATCACTGACGCTGCTGTAATCTTCATTGCCCCAGCCCTCAATGCTGATTTTGGTTTCACCAACCAGTACCGGTAGGCCATAGGAATCCAGATAATATCCAGTCGGCTCCTGCGTCAAGCTGGGGTACATCTTATGCCAGATTTCGTACAGTTCGTCACTGCCGCCAGTGTCACCTTCGGTTTTGGGTTCCTGTTGTGGGGCATCCTCGTCCAGTGATTCATCGGCTGTTTCCGGGGTTGCGGTACTGTTGGAATCGCTTTCGGATTTTGCTTCCTGCGTTGCCGCCTGTTCCGGCGTTGCGACCACAACCGGTCTTGCGCTGTCCTCCGCCAGTGCCCCATAGGGGAGCATACCGCAGCACATCATCGCCGCCATGCAAAGGGCTGTAACGCGCTGCCTCATTTTGAATTTGTGATTCATTGCACACAAGTCCTTTCTTTGTCAAAATTCATCTATATAAAAACAGCGCCTGTGGGTACAGACGCTGGAAAGCCAATAAAAAGTCCCGGCATTGCTGCCGGGAAAAGCTATTATACGAATTGTCACTTAGTAGGAAAAGTAGCTGAGAAACTGCGGAAGTTCTGCTTCCGGCAGTGTTTCCATGATTCTCAGCGCCATGTACTCCGGGCGACTGATTGCAGGCAGGAACTGCCGCGCATAGACTTTGCCCACGCGGGCACTGCCGACATCACGGATCATCCCTTTTTCGCTTAGTTTCCTCATCAGAGGGTAAATCGTTCGCGGATGCCACGAACCTTTGTATTGCTCGGTGATCTGGCCTAGAACCTGCTGCCCTGTAATGGGGTGCCCGGCGTTCCAGATAATCTGCATAACTTTCATTTCGGACTCGTTCAGCCTTGTCTTTTTTCGTTCCATGTTTATGACCTCACTGAAAAGTTACTGCCCAATAGGTATACTGTCCTGCTTCCGTGCTGCAAAACCAGCATCCGATTCCCATGCTGGAATAGTTGGGCGACACGATGCTGGCGTAGTGGTCGGGGCTGCTTTGCCATGCAGCACAAACGCTGCTTGCGGATGCAAACGGACCGACTGCAATGATTTCACCGCAGACGGCACCGGAATGGTCAAACGAGCCACCAGATGCAAAACTATCACAACGGGAGTTTGCAATAGAACTTAAGCCACCATCTACGGTCAGCGCAGGCAAACCAGCCGCGGCGCGCATGGCGTTGATATTTTCCGCTACCGCCCAGTAAGCTGAATCGGAACTGTCAATGCTCCACCACTGGTCAGTCCCTGCTGCAAGGTCAAACGGAACTGCACCATAGCTCATGGATACTTGCTGCGATGCCTCCGCCTGCTGCACAGGTGCAGTGGTTGCGGCAGGAGCCTCAGTAGGAGCTGGGGTAGGTTTCGCCGTCGGGGCTGCGGTGGGGGTCGGTGTTGCGGTAGGCTCTGCCGTTGGTACCAGCGTCGGATCAGGCGTTGGCGCAGGAGTGGCAGTCGGCGTTTCTCCACTGCTGGTTTCCGGCGTGACCTCCACCAGCACACTGGTTTCGGGGGTCTCAAGGGTTGTCGGCTGCTGCGCGGCGCATCCGCATAGAGCAGCAACCATAAGGGTCAAAATCAACATAGATTTTTTCATTCGATTCCTCACAATCTATAAAGGTAAGTGTACAGCGCGGACGCGGCGCAAATCAGAAGATTGCCCACCCACATAAGCAGCTGCGGCAGCGCAATCGGGCTGATCAGGAATGCAACGGCGGCAGAAGCTGCTGCTTCCCCATAGCAGCCATCCAGCAGCGCCAGCATAGCAGCAACACCGCCGAGGAGAGACAACAACCCGCCAAAGGCTCCCACAACTCCGTACAGGAGATTGAGGAGAAAGCCCGCTGCAAAGAGCACCAGCACGACCGGCACCGCAAGGATTCTGAGAATCCAGAGTAAAGCGATATTTTTTCTAAGTTGAATCAGCATAATTTCCACCTCCACCCTCATCATACAGGAATGATTTTATTTTGCAAGGCTGTCGATTTACCGTTCCAATTCATCATCCGATTGAATCAGTGCATCCTCCGGTTCTTCTTCCAATTCTTCCGCTTCGCCCTCAATGATGGGTGCATCATTGCCCACATTCAGCAGGGCATCCAGCTCGGCAAGGCGGGCACTTTTATCGCTCAGTTCCTGCTCCTGGAAGAACGGCTGCTTCAGTTCTTCCTCTGCATTGGTAAGCTGTTTTGTAAGCTGTTCCAGACTGCCATGCAGTCGGTTCAGGTCCTGTGGCAGAGCAGAAACTACATTTTGGAAGCGAATCATGTTGCCGGCAGCATCATTACCCAGTTCTGTCGTGTGCGTTGCCTCGCCAACAAGGTGGGCATGGAATACCTTTTCCAGCGGTTTATATTCGACTGTGATTTCAAAGCCTGCATAGTGACCTACCGGCACAGGTTTCGTTGCCCGCACTGCTGCACCGACAAGCCCCAGCAGCGCCTTACCTGCATCCTCGCGCTTATCGTAGGTTTTCCCGTCCAACTCGATAGAAAAGATGAGCTTTTTATCGGCATCATAAGACTGGTGTTCTTTTACTGTCTGAATATCCTGCTCAAATGCACGGATTCGATGCTCGGTTCCTTTGATTTGGCGCGGGAAAGCCACGGCTATCGCATCTTCCAATCGGTAATGCTGGCTGGTGTAGGCAGCTTTCAGGGTCCGCAGCCGCGCCACTTGAATGTCCAAGTCCATCTTTTCCTTGATCATGGGGTTACCCGCTGCCAAAGCTTTGATTTCGGCATAGGTGAGCGCAGCTTCGTCCAGATCCTCGCAGCTGCGGGCTGGGGATTTTGACGTCATAATTTGCGAAATAAACTTCTGTTTATTCTCGACAAGCTGCCAGCTGTACGAATCAAAAGTTGACTCTGTAACGTAAATAAATATGGAAACTTCCTTGTTCAGGTTGCCTTGACGGACCATGCGTCCGTTGCGCTGGGCAATATCAGCAGGTCGCCACGGGCAGTCCAGATGGTGTAACGCGATAAGCCGAGTCTGTACGTTGGTACCAGCGCCCATCTTCTGGGTGCTGCCCATCAGGACGCGCACAGTGCCATTTCTGACTTTTCCAAATAGTTCAGCTTTTTTTGTTTCGGTATCCGCATCATGGATGAACTGCACTTCCTCTTTGGGGATGCCCTTGGCAACCAGCTTATCGCGCACATCGTTGTATACGTCAAAGCCGTCCTCCTTGGGGGTGCTGAGGTCGCAGAAAATCATCTGAGTGGAGCGCTGCTCCTTGGTCTTTTCCCATATCTCATATACCTTATCCACACAGGCGTTGGCCTTGCTGCAGGGGTCATCCGGCAATAAAGGGTTCATGAGCCGCTGGTCCAGTGCAAGTTTTCTGCCGTCATTGGTGATGCGCAGCATATTATCTTCCGTGGGCTGCACTTTTCCGCTTCGGACCTTTTCGGCGCGGTCTGCCAAGCCTTTGACCATTCTTTTCTGGACTTCACTTGGCTGTAACACCACATTGGTGGGCTTGCCGCCCACCAGTTCCGGCACCGGCAAATGCAGCATATCGGCGGTCTGAATGTCCGCAGACATCTTAAAAAGGCTCATGAGTTCCGGCAGATTATAAAATCGCGCGAATCTGGTTTTTGTGCGGTATCCTGTACCAGTTGGGTTAAGCTCAATCGCTGTAATGCTTTCCCCAAAGGTCGATGCCCACGAATCGAAGTTGAGCAAGCCCTCTTTTTCCAACAAGCCCCTTTGCAGATAGCGCATCATGACGTACATTTCCGTCATGGAGTTAGATATGGGTGTACCGGTCGCAAACACGATACCATGCCCACCGGTCACCTCATCAAGATACATACACTTCATCAGCATATCACTGCTTTTCTGGCTTTCTGTCTGGGAAATGCCCGCAACATTGCGCATTTTGGTGGCAATCATGGCGTTTTTGAAATAATGTGCCTCATCCACCATCAGGCTGTCCACGCCCAGATCCTCAAAGGTGACGACGTCATCCTTGCGCTGCTGGTCGTTGAGCTTGTCCAGCTTTTTCTTGAGCTGCTTCCGTGTCCTCTCCATCTGTTTGATGGTGAAATTCTCAGCACGAGAGCTTTTCAAAAGTGCGATTTGGTCAATGACGTCATCAATCTGCCTTTGCAGGTACATATGCTGGCGTTCTGCCGAAAGCGGGATTTTTTCGAACTGACTGTGCCCGATAACGATGATGTCATAGTTGCCGGTCGCAATGCGGGCGCAGAATTTCTTGCGGTTTTCCTTTTTGAAATCGGTTTTCTTTGCTACCAGAATTTCCGCGTTCGGATAGAGCAGGAGCGCTTCGGATGCCATCTGCTCGGTCAAATGGTTGGGAACAACGATCAGCGTTTTACTGCAAAGCCCCAGTCGTTTCTTCTCCATGGCACTGGCCACCATTTCATACGTCTTGCCCGCACCCACTTCGTGCGCCAACAGGACATTGTTGCCGTACAGCACATGGGCAATGGCGTTCAACTGGTGCGGGCGAAGGGTGATTTCCGGGTTCATGCCCGGAAATTTCAGGTGACTGCCATCGTACTCGCGGGGACGCAGCGCGTTAAATTTTTCATTGTAGATGGCGACCAATCGCTGGCGGCGTCCCGGCTCCTTGAAAATCCAGTCTTGGAACTGCTCACAAATCTGGCGCTGCTTTTCCTGTGCAGCCTGCGTCGCCTCCTTATTCAGCATCCAAGAAACGCTTCCGTCCGCAGCTGTAACTTTATCCCGAATTTGCGTAGAGCGCAGGTTCAGGGCGTTCTCCGCAATCAGGTAGGCATTGGCGCGGTTCGTACCGTAGGTCACCGTTGCTTTGATATTGCCGTCACCAAATTTCTTGTTGGTAATGGCCCAGCTGCCGGTATACGCAGCGAATTCCACTTTGACCATCCGCCGCGTATAGTAAGGCGCATCCAGCAGTTCCTCTAAGAACTGCTGCACATACTCTGCGGGAATCCAAGTAGCGCCAAGGCGGACGCTGATCTCGCTGGCTTCCAGGTCCTTGGGCTGTACTTTTTCAAGTGCTGCCACATTGACTTGAAATTGAGGATCATTCGTCGCCACCGCTTTTGCTGCCTGCAATTTTTCACGGACGTTCCCGGACAGGTATTCATCCGCAGGGAGGTAGATAGGGTTGCCATCGGTATCGACCTTTACGGGGTCACGGAAGATAATGCCGGTCAGATCGTTGATGATGGCTTCTGTGGTTTTTCCGGTCAGCTTGGACATATACCCCAAGTCAACGTGTCCCTGCTCGGAGAGACTGAGCGCCAGCGATTCCTCTGCGGTATCCACATGGTCAACTGCCTGTGCGGGGCGGATCGTCCGTTTGGTGAACATATCCGTCTTACCCTTGAAGTTTCCCTCATCGTCCAGATCTTCCAAGGAGCAGAGCAGGAAGTAGCCGGAATCCTCGCGGAACGCGGATGCCGTGCCACGGCTGTTTATAAGCCCATATTTCTTGCGGTAGGCATCATATTGGTCGTTCAGACGGGCTTGCAGCATTTTGATATACTCATCCGGAAAGTTTTCCAGCTGGGCATCGATCAGCTCACGGCAGGTATCCCGCAGGGGCACCAGTGCGCGGATGCGGGCTAACGTGGTCTCTCCGCCCTTTACCACACGCATCTTGGAATTTTCGCGGTAGTAAATGACGTCATCCTTTACCGTATAACTGAAATTGCGCACATTGGGGTCCGCATCAATGGTGCCGCTTTCTTCTTCGGCATATTCCTGTTCGTCCACCAATGTGTACTCGGCGTGTAGGGTAGAAAGCGCTGCATCCAGTTGCTCCGCCAGCGGGCTTTGCTCATTCGGCACACAGGTAGAGCGCATTCCGTAGGGACCGCTGACCATCTGCATTTCACCGCAGACCATTTCTGGGTGGTCGATTAAATACTGGTTCAGCGGGATGCCGTTTTCTGTTTCTCCAACGTGTATCCACGGTGCGTCCTGCTCCAAGACTCTGCCGCGCTTTTGCAGAAACAGAATGTCGGAGGTCACTTCCGTACCGGCATTGCTCTTGAACGTGGTATTGGGCAGGCGTACTGCACCGATCAGGTCGCACCGGGCGGCAAGATATTGGCGCACGTCCTCGGACTTTTTATCCAGTGTACCGGAGGTGGTGATGAACGCCATAATGCCGCCGACACGCAGTTTATCTACCGTCTTGGCAAGGAAGTAATCGTGAATTTGGAAGTGCAGCTTATCATACCGGCGGTCGCTGATCTGATACTGTCCAAACGGCACATTACCGATGGCAAGATCAAAGAAGTTGTCCGGCAGGTCGGCTTTTTCATACCCTGTGATTTGGATTTTCGCTTTCTGGTAAAGCTGCTGCGCAATGCGTCCGGACAGGCTATCCAGCTCCACGCCGTACAGCTTGGCATTGTGGGTATCGAACTTGCTGTGCCGATGGCCAAAGAACGCACCAACGCCCATGCTGGGTTCCAGCACATTGCCGCCCACACAGCCGATATGCTCCAAGGCGCGATACATAGCATGAATGACCGCAGGCGGTGTGTAAAAGGCAGTCAGCGTGGATTCCCGCGCAGCGGCGTATTCATCCTCGGTCAGCAGGGCTTTCAACTGCTCGTACTCGGTATGCCAGTTATCCTTGCCGGGGTCAAAGGCATCTGCCAGACCACCCCAGCCAAGATAGCCAGCCAGAATATCCTGTTCCTGCTCGGTCGCAGGGGCACCACCGGATGCCATGCGCTGCTCGATTTCTTTCAGCGTGCGGATGGCCTGCACATTGGCAGCGAACTTTGCTTTTGCGCCTTCCGGGATGGCAGGTTCATACGGTGCAAGGTAGTTCGTGCGGTCATACTCGGCAGGTTCCTCACGCGCAGCAAGGCGGTCTACATCCTGCATGACCTGCGATACAAAGGTGGATTTCTCCGGTTTGTCTGCGCTGATTTCGGGTTCCTGTTCCTCGATTTCGTTGATGTCCACTTCCATCAGGCTGTCAAAATCGAGTATTGAGAGAAATTTTCTGTTCATTTCTTCCAAAGAAGAAAACTTCTCTTGTGCGTACAGGGTATCGTCCACAAACTTGCTGATGGTGCAATGCTCCAGATCCGCATTGACCTGAATCGTATGCTGCTCGTCCTCGGTGGTGGTGTAGCCAAGACCGATTTGGGTAAGATTGGAGAAGTCCGGCTCTGTGATTTCAAACTCGTCCTTGAGGTAGTCCTCGATGTAGGAGAGAGCCTGTTCTCTCTGCTCCTGCACCAGAGATTCACGCTGCTGCTCCGATAACACCATGCCTCCGTTGCGGGGATTGGCGTCCAATAGCTGTTGGAACTGTTCTCGGCTGACGGCGCGGCCTACCAGCGGAAAATCTTCATTGCGCAGGTGAATGTCAAATTGTCCGATGCTCTCTACGGTGAATCGTTGGTCGTTTTCAAGGTAAACGGTGCTGCCAGCTTCACAGACAGGCTTTTTGTCAGGGATGGGTGGCGTCAGGGGCTTCGATTCTGCCTGGCTGTTTATCCATGCAGGCATCTTCTCGCGTTCTGCATCCGTCAGGTAGCGGTCCATTCGGACAAGATATTCCAGCCGCTTGCCGACCTCTTTCCATTTGAGCTTTTTCTCATACCGCAGGTCATCCTTGAAATCGTAAAGGATGCTGAATCCTTTACCGTCAAAACTGACGAAGCCGCTTCCACCGTCAGCAAACGTCCAAGAGAAACCGCCGATGCCGTACTCTTTTTTGAGGAAAGCTACGGTTTCCTTTTCTGCTTTCTTCTGCTGGAAATGGTTATAGATGCGGTACTTGCCGCCCTCAAAAACGCTGCCTCTTGTAATGATGACGTTCACATCATCTTCCGTTATGTGACTGCCATCGTCCGGTTGGGGCTCTTTGTAGTGGTATGTAGGCAGGGCTGCTTTGCTTTTCGCATCCTGCTCTTCCTCAGAATAGATGTCATCCACTTCCAACGCGCCTACTTCATCGCCGCGAGAAGCATTTTCCGGCAGGTCAAAGGACAGCTGCTCGTCCTGACTGATAGCTCTTTTCGGGTCAATGGCTGCGATAAGTTCGTGGTTATCGACCAGTGCGGAGATAGCAGCAGTAACGCTGTGCCACGACAGATGCGATTCCGCGCTGCGGGTCAGGTAGGACCCCCGCCAGACAAGCAAACCATTGCTTTCTTTATAGAATCCAACGCGGGTATCATCTTCCAGCAGAAGCTCCGTAAACACGACCTTGTAGCTCTCGCGGATATACCGCAGCCTGTCGATCAGCAGCGGTGTTTTACTGAAAAAGGAAAGGATGTCCGCATTGGAAGCGCGCGAGGTCGTGTCTGCTTTCAGCAGGGACGGCAGCAGTTCTGCCGGAAATTCGGGCAAAGAAAAAGCGGAGGGCGATTCTTCGCTCTCCGCCGCTGCGGGTTCTTCCGTTATACTTCGTACAGCATCGGAAGGATCATTTCCTCCGCCTGCTGCTTCAGGCTGTTGCACATCTGCGCCCAGCCCAGCGGGTTTGTCTTGCGGTCGGGCATCTGCGCTTTCTGCATCAGGTCGTGCAGCGTCTTGTCCACCATCTGCTGCGCGTCCAGCCCCATCTTGCGGCAGCTCGGCAGCAGCGTTCCCTCCAGCATCATCTGGTCGCACAGGTTCGGCTCGTTCTGTTCCAAGTAGTCCAGCCGCATTCTGCCGTACCGGTTCAGGTTGGTTTTCTTGGTTTTCGGCAAGCTCAGGTTCGGAATCTGGTATCCGATTACGTTCGTGTACATCATCTGTGACAGCCTCCTCTCGACTGGTCGTCTGTGTGGGTGATTGATTATCTGTATTATGCACTGGTTCAGCCTGAATTGCAACACTGTCGCGGGCAAGCTGCATGACCTCGTGCCCCAGCTCATCCAGCAAAGGTTCTGCCGCTGCCTGCACATAGCCGCCCAAGCAGAGGGAGATTCGGCTGGTATCAAACTGGGTGACATTCTGGAAAGCCGGAAAATCTTCTTCCTGCACCGGGATACCCAAACGGATGCAGATCATGTACAGGGTGCTTTGTGCAGCAACTTCCTGCAAGATGAACCGCTGATCTTCCGGGTGGCTCCAATTCAGTGCGCTGTCCTCAATGGATGTCGCCAATACGCGGTTGGCGCGGTCGGACAGGGATACAACTTGCTCGGTTGCCCGATCCATTAAGCTGCCCACGGAGTTGATCTGCATAAGAAGTGGCCGGATGGCATCTGTCACTTCCCACGGGGCAGCAGCTTTGTCACCAGTAAGAACCGTGTCTGTCATGGAGAACACTCGTTTGGCAGTGGGTACACCCTGATGGCGTTGCAGGATGATGATGCTTTTACTGCCGTACATAACCTTGCGGTGTGCCTGTTCATTCCAGTATTTCATGGTAGCGCAGGCGGTGGCATCGGGGCGCTGGGCGTGGATCAGCAACTGGTTGAGGTAAGTGGTGTGGTAGTTATGCGCTGCCGTATACAGGAACCGCCGCCAGTTTTCCGGTGAGGCTGTGACCTGTGTAGCGGTCTGCTGTGCCAGTTGGAAAATATCTTGTGGATTTGGCATTGCTTCACCTTTCCGGTTCGTCCTGAACCTGTTCTTTTTGGTGCTGGGCTTCGACTTCGTGCAGTTCCGGCAGTAGGTGGCTCACATCCTTGAAGCCAATACTGTCCACATAGTAGGCAGTCTCTTTTCCGTTTGTCGTTGTGACCACAATATCACTGGTTGAAAGAGAACACATATGATAGCGCAGCGGACGATTCGGGGCATTGAACTCCTGAAAGCATCTGTCCAAATCGTAATCCGCAGGAAGATTTGCTATATAGACGCTGCTGTAATCGGCTGCATGGATGCGGCTTTTAGAATAGGCATAATTCATAAAGCGATATTCGCAGCCGCCTTTTGTAATTTGATAGATTTGGAGCTTATCCAGATTGTCTCCCGGCTGGGGGTGTTCAGGGGCAACATAGCAGCCGGTTCGAAAGTTGTCCTCTGCATATTGCTGGATATGACAGCCATAGTGCCCGACATAAGCATGGGTTACGTCAATGTTTTTTACTGCCCTAATCCGCTTTGTTCCGTCCGCATTTGTCTCAATCACGCGCTGACCGTCACGCACCTGAAATAGTTCCCGCCCATCTCGGTTCAAGAACCGCGTGAATTGCAAACAGCTGCATAGCTCATGTGCGTAAAGCCATTCTGTAATGTGCATATCCTTTTCAACCTGTACCCATGTATAACCATCCCGCTGGGTATAGGTATGCGGGCGGACCCGGTCCACGCCGATTACTTCTACAAGTTTCTCGGCCATTTGGGGGATTCGCGCATCACTACGGTCAGCATAAGGACCACGATAGTCATCGCACAGGTAATTGATGCCATTTCGCACCTGTATGATTGCAACCGCTCCGTCCGGATTCTGACGATCTATCCCTACCACCAATCGTGCATAAGGGAATCTTGTCCGTTCATTCCAAGTGCGTTCGTTGTTATAGGGCATTTCACGCAGTTGGTGATAACGCTTTTCCAAATCTGCGATATTATCAAAGAATTCCGTTGGCGTTTGCTTTTCAAATTGTTCCGGCAACGCACGGGTCATAGCATCCGGAATCAAGTAGTACCGATACTCTGCCATATCAGCGTTCCTCCTCATGTGCTTGCTCATGCGCCATCTGTCGAAAATAGCTTTCCAGAATTTTCAAGATACGGTTTTCCATCTGCTGCTTTGTGCAGCCGGTCGGAAAATACTGCGCCACCTTGCTGACGTTGATGTTCAGCACCGGTTCACGCGGCGCAACGCTCGGTTTCTGTGCCGACATGATTTCTTCCAACTTGTCCGGTGTCAGGGTTCCTTCTTTGCTGGCTACTTTCAATTTCTGTGCTTGCGAGAGGGATGGGGTGCAGTCCTGTGCTTCAGCATAATCGAGGAAACTCTGCTGCTCGTCTGGGGTCAGGTAGGAAAGTTCAACAGCGGGGTTGAATTTCAGAGTGTTGGAATCGACCTTTTTCTGGAGTTCAGGGATTAGCTCGTTAAGACGGATATATCGCTGTACCTGCTTCGCACTTTCGCCTGTACCCTCTGCTAGAATTTCTTTAGTCCGAGGTTTTGGAAAATTGGGGTCAAGTTGACCCCAATTTCCTTTAGGTCTGCCAGCACTTCGCTTGAGCGCTTCATTTTTCATTTTCAGTGCTCTTGCCTTTTCCATCGGGCTGATATGTTCCCGCTGGATATTGGCATCCACCATGTCGATGATGGCTTGGTCGTCATCAACATTCCGCACCTGCACCTTGATTTTATCCAGCCCTGCAAGCTGCGCTGCATGAAAGCGCCGATGCCCGGAGATGATTTCATAGCCACCCTCGGCGCGGGGGCGCACGGTCAGGTTTGTAAGTACGCCGTTTTCCTTGATGCTGTCCACCAGCTTCTGCATATCTTCATCGTCACGCACTTCGAAAGGGTGATTGACAAAAGGATGCAGCTCGGAAAGCGGTACTTCCGTTACTAGGTCGCCGCTTTCTCGTTGGCGGTCAGCCTCTGAGGAAAACATATCAGCGATCGCGGGCATCTTCATCGCGTTCATAAACTTGTTCTTCGCGGCCATGACCTAATACCTCCTGCGTAAAATCAACGTATGCTCTTGCGCTGCTGCTTTTGGGTTCGTACAGGATAGTGGGTGCTGCAAACGCCTGACTTTCCTGCACTTTGACGTTATAGGGGATCTCCGTAGTAAATACACGGAGCGTTCTCCCATACTTGGCGCGGACATCATGGGCATAATGCTCTGAGACTTTCGTATGCTGGGTCATCGTCAGCAAAACGCCCCTGATATGCAGTCCGGGGTTGATTTTGCGCTGCACGCTGGAAATCGAATTTGTCAGCTGCGACATACCAACCACCGAGAACGGCTGCGCCTGCATCGGGATGATGACCTCGTTGGCAGCGGACAGCGCGTTTGTCAGCAGAAGCCCCACGGAGGGGGAGCAATCAATAATGCAGTAATCATACTGGCTGCTGTACTGCTCCAGACAAGTTTTCAGCAGCACCTCGCGGCACATCATGGTGCCCATTGCCAGCTCAAAGCTGGCCAGCCGGAGATTGGACGGAATGAAATCCACCTGTGGTGCAGAGTCATCCGTGCGCTTGCTCTGATAAACGCACTCTCTGTGGGAGAGGGGCTTTTCATAGGCAACCTTCATCAGCAACTCTGTGATTGTCTGTTCAAGGTCCTGCTCAGGCGGGATACCGCAGTAGCAGGACAGGTTGCCCTGCGGGTCAAAATCCACCATGAGTACGCGGTAGCCCTGCTGGGTAAGGGCAATGCCCAAGTTGTACGCGGTAGTCGTTTTGCCCGTACCGCCCTTCTGGTTTGCGATAGCAATAGTTTTCATCTGGTTTCCTCCAAAATATCATCCAAGCTGATACAGTGCTTCTGATATTCCTGTGTGACCTGCACCAGCGTGTCGTTATAGTCCTTGCCGATAGGCGGCGGGCGGTCTTCCACGGTTTTGCCGCTGCCATCCAAGTGCTTGATAATGTCCTGCGTTCTGGTTCTACCGGCTTCGTCATTATCAAGGCACAGGACAATGTGGGTTATGTTCGGGTAGTATGTAAGAAACGCGTCCAGTGCAGCATAATTCGTACCGCCCAGCGCCAGATAGTGAATGCCGCGCCAATTTCCGGTGTGCTGCATGATTTTCAGTGATGCGCCTGACATGGCATCTATGGGCGCTTCGTACACTTCCACCGTGTCGGCATTGGCAGCAGCTTCGATGTAGAACGGATATATCTTCTTGCTGCCGGGAATATCACGGCGAAACTTGATTTGCGAACAACCGCGCAAGCTGCCACCTTTGGGTTCACCGTTTCCATCGCGCCCGACAAATACGCAATTCGGATGATCCTTGAAGCTCGTCTGATACAGGATTTTCTTTTGCTTACAGACCGTCAGAACATTGGGGTGGATGCAGCGCTTGCGCAAATAGGCAGTAGCTGCGTAGTTGTTTTTGTCCGGTCTCGGCAGCTTGAATTCCTTCGCCGGTTTCTTCTCGGCAGGGTGTGGGGGCGTTTTTACAGGTTGGAAAGAAGGACGGACACCGCCCTGTATCCGATTGATTTCCCGCACCGCTTCTACAAACGAAACGCCCTCGACCGCTATGAGATAGTTCAGCGCTGTGCGGCCGGTAGCTTTCGTTTTGAAGTACGTCCACGAACCATCCTCTGCAAAGGTCAACGAACTGTGCCCTTTGTGGCGGAATTGTCCGGGTCCTTCCGGTTTGAAGTTGTCCGGCTCGCACAGCTGCATATATTGGTACAGATTCATCTGCTTCGCTTGGGCGATTTCCTGCTCTGTTACACCGGGCATACTCTACCACCTATTCTGTTTTCCTAACTGTAATTTATATTCTCAGTATCACTATAATCAGTCTAATTATTATCAGTATTAGTTCCGTGTGATTTTCAAGAATCCAGAAGTGTGAAAATCACATATCAAGAATCACCTTTTTCACAGCTCTTGTCATTTATCGTTGCTGCGAAGTTTTTTACATAAATCAAATTCGGTCTACCAAGCCCCTGTCGCTTGCGCTCGATAAGCCCTGCCTGCTTTTCCAGTTCCACCATCAGGCGCGTGGCTTTCTGGTTGGCACAGTTCAGTGCATCCATGATTTCCTCCACGGTGAAGATAATGTAAACCTTGTTCTGTGCATCTAACCATTGATTTTTCAGCGACAAACTCATTCGATCCAGCAGAATCCCATACAGTACCTTGGCATCGGTGGACAGCTCCCTGAAGTTCGGCTCTGTAAATAGCGCTTTGGGTATGCGGTAAAAAGAGAACTGCTCGGCTTGAGCGCCGTAAAAATATTCGTATTGCATCTCACTTCTCCTGCCTAAAAATGGGTGCAGCTAAGAAAGCCCACAAAACTACATTTCGTAAGCTATTACATATTGTAATCTTGATTTATCTTTCCAGTTCGTCCTCACGCTGTGGGCGCTGGCGGCTGGAGCGCTTGTGCTCCCAATTCCGCAGCAGCGAAATGATGACATTCTGCATCTGCTGCGGTGTATAGTTGGATGGGAAGTACTGCTGCACATCAGACTGATTCAGAAAGAACTTTTGCCGTTGGTTCGGCTTTTCTTCTGTCAGTAGGGTATGCAGGTAATTCTCCGTCAGCGTTCCATTTCGGCTCATGTCTTTTAGTGTTCGAGACTGAACCAAAGACGGTGTAGCATCACACATATCCATTTCTTCTTTGAGCCATGTCTGATGTTCACCTGTCATATAGGAGATTTCGACCGCTGGGTTGAATGCGATGCGACCGTCATCGACCATTTGCAAGATGGATGGAATTAGATACGTCAAACGAATGTAACGATGTATTTGATTACGGCTTTCATCAACTTCTTTACCCATAGCATCAAGTGTTCTCAACTTTGTCCCAAGTTGGGACGAAGTTGCTTTTCCTTGATGTTTCATCGCTTCCATGCGCATTTTATAAGCAAACGCCTTCTCACTTGGCAACACATGCTCACGCTGGATATTGCTGTTGACCATCAGGATCGTGGCTTCGTCATCGTCTATGTATTCCACTCTGGCAGGGATGCTTTCGATGCCGAGTTCTTTACAAGCCTCCCACCTGCGATGTCCGCTTATCACTTCATAGCCGACACCAACCTTTGGTCTGACGATGATGGGCGTAATGATGCCGCTCTCTGAAATACTGTCTACCAACTCACTGAATTCCAGATCATGTCGGATATGGAAAGGATGATTGGAGAATGGATGCAACTTATTTATTGGAATAGTTTCCTCTTTGCTTGCTCTGTAAGCAGGCGATGTTTTCCTCGTCATGCTGCGTACTCCTGCGGTTTTTTGATAGCTCTTAAGTACCCCGATTTGACCCCAAAAATGTACCCAAAAATCGTATACTTTTTGCCGAAAATGTACCCAAAGGGCATTTTTGCATAAAAAAAGCCCCTAATCACTGTAGTACAGCGATTAGGGGCTTGCTATGATTTATAGAACGACCTTAACCGTCAGGTCTTTCCATTGCTTCGGCCAAAGCACGCAGCCACGCGAATTTCGATAAGAACGAGCCTTATCGTAATCCACATTTAATTGTAAAAATCTACGTGACTTAAGCGCGTGGATTTTTAATTGCTGCCTGAGCAGCGGCCAGACGTGCGATGGGAACGCGGTACGGAGAGCAGGAAACGTAATCCAGGCCAACGTTGTGGCAGAACTCAACGCTGGAGGGGTCGCCGCCGTGCTCGCCGCAGATGCCCAGACCCAAGTTGGGGTTGGTTGCGCGGCCGTCATGGGCAGCCATCTTAACCAGCTTGCCAACGCCGATCTGGTCCAGATGCTGGAACGGATCGCTCTCGTAGATCTTGGTATCATAGTAAGCGGTCAGGAACTTAGCAGCATCGTCACGGCTGAAGCCGAAGGTCATCTGGGTCAGGTCGTTGGTACCGAAGCTGAAGAAGTCAGCTTCCTTAGCGATCTCACCTGCGGTCAGGGCGGCACGCGGGATCTCGATCATGGTGCCAACTTGGTACTTCATGTCAACGCCAGCGTCAGCGATCAGCTTGTCAGCAGTCTTGACGATGACGTCCTTGACGTACTTCAGCTCCTTCACTTCGCCAACCAGGGGCACCATGATGTGCGGGGTGATCATCTTGCCGGTCTCAGCAGAAACCTTGATGGCAGCCTTGATCACAGCATTGGTCTGCATCTCGGCAATTTCCGGATAGGTAACGGCCAGACGGCAGCCGCGATGGCCCATCATGGGGTTGAACTCATGCAGGCTGACAACAACGTTGTTCAGCTCTTCGGTGGTCATGCCCATATCCTTGGCCAGAGCAGCGATGTCCTCGGGCTTGGTGGGCAGGAACTCATGCAGCGGCGGATCCAGATAACGAATGGTCATCGG
>ERZ773188.2354-NODE-2354-length-18401-cov-20.110433_pt1 | contig 18401 bp, 34 predicted proteins | sample MGYA00581011_ERZ773188 | MGnify/ENA primary metagenome ERZ773188 (study PRJEB29015, sample SAMEA2737798) | human gut metagenome | biome: human gut; feature: human-associated habitat; material: faeces | place: China | collected 2012 ...
TGAGCGCTACCTCTACCTCATTTGGCACAGCGTAAAATTCCCGCAGTTCGCGCGGCGTATCGTAAATCTTGAGGTTGGATATGTGCCAGCCGTACAATCCATTTGCGCCGTTTGCGTATTTTCGCATTTCCGCAGCAGACAAGCACGTGTGTAAAACATCATCCTCGTCCAGCCAAAATCTGCTGTTTGAAAAAAGGTTCGTTGCCCTGTTGCAGGTAAACTCCCCGATAACCTTGCCATTCCCCCGATATGCTCCTCCGCATTTAGCAGCCTTGAAAACATCCGCTATTTTATCAGGATGGAGAGACCGTTCCCCTTCCTTCAAAATCCAAAGCATATCAGCGCTCTGCGTGCAGTAGATGTAGCACTTAAACGGCGGAATGAGTTTCGGTCGCGTCTTGCGCACCTCGGTCGTTTTCTCTCCGCTTATGATCTTCTCGCACCACTTCGGGCGGATGCTGATCAGTACAGCTATACTCATGCCTTTTCTCCTTCCTCCGGCGCGTCCTGCAATCCTAATTTCATAAAACACCCCCAAAATGTTTTTGCCTGTTTTCCGCTTCTGTGCCCGAACAGTGGCTTCTCTCCGATTGCTTCCCACACTTTTTTAGCCTCAATCTGCACCTCCGACCACTTGAAGATCAAAACCCCATCCGGTTTCAAAACACGCATACACTCACGAAAACCATCATGCAGCATCTGCGGCCAGTTTTCGCTTAGCACACCGTATTTCTTCCGCATCCACGAGTTTTCGCCTGCACGCTCCAAATGTGGAGGATCGAATACCACAAGCGCGAATGTATCATCTGCGAACGGAAGATCCGTGAAGTCACATTGTATATCAGGGGCTATCACACATTGCCGTTCAGAATCATTCTTCGTGCTTTTCCAGATTCCAGTGTATGATTCGCGCCTGCTATCGCAATACACTGCGGCCGGATGTGTTTTGTTGAACCAGATCATGCGGGAACCGCACGTAACATCAAGAATTTTCTTTTCCATTGTGTTCCTCCGGCGCTTCCGGCAGCAGCATCCAGTGGGTGACGCTGCACGGTAGGCCCATGCACACCCATCTTTGGGCCTTCGCGTGATAGCTGCCAATGTCGACGCCAAAGTCTTGGCTGTAAATCATGTAATTTACAAGCACGTCATCTTCTTCGTTTATCCACACTTCCGGCAGCCTGTCCTCCACGCTGATCCACTGCGGCACCTTCTCCCGCAGCGCCGCGTTCTCGGCGGTCAGGCGCTCGATGAGGTCGGCTGCGTCCATTCCAACCTTGTTAACATCGCAGCTTGGCCATGTGTCCATTCCCAGTTTTTCTTTCAGTTCCGCGTCCAGCTGCTCTTTCCGGTAATACGGGCAGCCCGTGCAGTCTTCGGATAGACCGCCCGGTGTAGATGTGCGCCGCAGCGTCTGCACGATTTTCTTGCCTTTCATTGCGTGTCCTCCATTGTCTTTCCCCATGCGGCCAGCTGGGCGCGGATCGCCGCGCAGAGCTTTCCGGCCTTATCCTCGTCCTTGATGTGGGAAATGGCCTGTGTCAGCTGGTTAAAGGCCGCCTGCCACTGGTAGAAATACAGCTGTGCAGCCGTCATGTCCTTGTCGGCCTCGGCAAGCTCGCGGAGGCGGTCAGCCTCCACGCCCAGCGCCTGCGCTGCCAGATTTATCATCGTGTCCTCCGTAAATGGAGCCTTGATTTCCTCCGGCGTCAGCCCCGCGTCCTCGTAGGCTTTCAGCCGCCAATAAATTTTCATTGCGTGCTCTCGCACCGCGGCTACGTCAATCACGCTTCTGCGTGTCGTGTGCTCGTCCACCCGAACATCAGGTATCGTCAGTCGTTCCATAGTTTTTCCTCCACATACCGCCAGCTCTGCGGCGGGCGGGTAATCGGCTTGGGTTTTGCCTTGAGCGCTACCTCTACCTCATTTGGCACAGCGTAAAATTCCCGCAGTTCTCGCGGGGTGTCGTAAATCTTGAGATTGGAGATGTGCCAGCCATATAACTCATTCGCGCCATTTGCATACGCTCGAATTTCATCAGCAGTTAGGCACGTGCGCAAGATATCATCTTCGTTCAGCCAAAAGCGGCTATTCTCGAAAAGATCTGTCACACGATCACATATAAACTCGCCGACGACGCCGCCCAGAACCGAACGGTAAATGTAGCACTTAAACGGCGTATCCATCTTCGGGCGCGTCTTGCGCACCTCAATGGTCTTCCGCCCTTCCATGATCTTCTGGCACCCCCCGAGCGAATGCTGATCAAAACAGCTTTGCTCATGCTCTTGCCTCCTGTTCCAATTCTGCGCGGAACCGTTGTTCCAGTTCAAACACGCCGCGCGGCTTGCCTTTGTAATAGCCTTTCATTGGCCTGTCTATTTTCCGTTGCAGGTCTTTCAGGCGCTCCCAGTATTCCGGCAGGTAAATATACATATTCCGCAGTTCCCGCAGGTTCTTGTTGCAGCAGCACCAGCACGAAACACGATCCAGCACGTCATAAAGGCGGATCGTGCCCTCCAGCCACGAAAACCCGTTTTCATAGCAATATGCCATGGCGTCGGCTTCCGGCATGCCCCACTCCGCCAGCGGGTGCAGTTTATACGGCTTCCGTTCTTTTTCCAGTCGCGGCGTTTCGTCGGCAGCTATGCCAACGTAAACCATAGCGTCCCGCGCCTCCGCGTACCTGTCTATGGCTTTCAGCTTCCCCGTGGTTCCCCAGCGGCAGAGGCCGCCACACCAGCCATAACCTTGGTGTGTGCCTTTCTGCTTACTGCAAACCGGCCTTTCCAGCATATCAAACAGGAACGGGTTTTCCGGCTCCAGTCTGGTGTACTTGATCCCCAGCTGCTCCAGGCGGGGTAACATTTGATCCCGTGTGTGGTAAATCGCCTCAAACTCCATTCCAGTATCGTAGAAAACCACCTCATTCAGCGGGTAGCCCTTGGCAATCAGCATTAGGAGCATGGCCAGGCTGTCCTTGCCCCAGCTGACACTTGCAATATGCCATTTCATTCCGCTTTTGCACCTCCAAACGCCACCAGGTCGAAACAGGTCTGTTTCCCAACGTGCTGGCACCACGCCCATTCCAGCATGGCGCCGCGGCTGTACACCATCAGCTTTTCGCCCTGGATCTCCATCCGGTCGGCCTCGATGTTCGTCAGATCGTTGCAGCGATCGCAAACAAATCTCATGTCTTGTCCTCCTTGTCCTCCTTGTTTTCCGCAAGCATTCGCTCGACCGCCTCCAGCTGGATCGCATCAAGTTCGTCCCCGTGGCGCTGCACGCCTTGCTGCAATCGGGCAGCGCCCTTTGACACCGGCCCCATCACCCTGTCCACAGCTGCACGTTCCAGCGGGTTCAGCTCGTCATGGTGTCCCTGCGCGCCGTAGCCGGGCTTTGCAGCGCGGCCGAGCGCCGCAGGGCGTGTGCTGGCCTCTTTCAGCCAGTCAAACACGATCCCCTTGTAATTTGCGGCCATAGAGCGGGTTATCACGTCGACCATTGCAGCCTCGCCATATTCCTCTGCGGCTTTCGTGATCTGCGTAACAAGGCTTTGCAGGCCGACAGGCTTATACTCCTCCCGCCGTTCTCCCTTGTATGCCACCCATTTCTCAACGGATTCGCGCAGTGTGGGGGGAAGGGGGGGAAGAATACTGTCCATGTCCTTTTCCTTTGTCCTTTTCCTTTGTCCATAGCTTTTTTTGCTTTCATCGGAAAGCATTTGCTTTTTTTGCTTTTCGTTGCTTTCGTCAAAAGCATTTGCTTTTTCGGATTCAGGACGACCGCCCTGCTTTCCTGCCTCACTTCTGGACGCGGAGACGGCTTTTTGCGCCGCTACGGATTCGTCAATGTCCCGTCGAATCGCAGGCCAAATGAAACGTTCACTCCCGCTGAACTCTGGCTCTGCTCCCGACTCGCGATAATCCATCGCAGCCAGCACCAAGCGCCCCACCTCAGCGGCACTGTACGCCTCGAAATAGCTCCTGTAACTCAGCCACAGCTTGACGTATTCCTTTTTATCTCCCATCCGTCAGCCCTCAGAACGGCAGGTCGTCGTCGCCGATCTCCATCTGCGGCATATCCGGCGCAGAGAACGGAACCGGCGTTGTGCTCGGCAGCGGCTTGAACTCCGAAGAGGACGGTGCAGCGGCAGAAGCATTCTGCCCGTCCCGCTTGCTGTCGCCGAAATAAACGCTTTCTGCGACGATCTCTGCCGTTTTGCGCTTATTCCCTTCTTTATCCTCCCAGTTGCGGATCTGCAAACGGCCAGACACGACGGCCATCCGGCCCTTGGAGAAATACTTGCTGACGAACTCAGCCGTGCCGCGCCATGCGACGACATCCACGAAGTCCGTTTCCTTCTCCGCGCCCTGCGCCGCGAAATCGCGGTCGCAGGCAAGCGTGAAGGATGCAACAGAATTTCCGCTTTGCGTCTGCCGAAGCTCCGGGTCACGGGTCAGGCGGCCCATCAGGACGATTTTATTCAGCATTTGCAGCGCTCTCCATGACCTCGCCGGTTGCCTGATCGACCGGCATATCGTCTACCATTTCCGCATCTGCGACAATAGTAGGAACGCTGAACATATCGTCGCTGATCTCCGTCTTGACCGTGCTGTCCTGCGCGATCTGCCGGACAAATTCGGACTTCATCGGGGCATATTTCAGAACCTTTTTCAGGACGGTCTTCTTTGCCATCTCTTCGAAGTTGGTCTGCCACGGGCCGGAACCGTATGCCTTGCTGTACTTCTGCGCATGGGCGCGGACATCATCCAGCGTCATGATCTCGAATCCGTAGCCACCGTCCTTTGTTTTGAACATCGCCCAGACGTTCACCGGGTCACCGCGATCTCCGTTCAGCTTCGGGATAAATTTCAGGCTGCATTCTGTGCCATACTCGGCAATCAGCGTATCGTTTGAGTGTCCGACTTGTGCTTGGATCGTCTGGATCTCGCCGGAGCGGTATGCAAGGTCGATCATGCCCTTATAGCCAAGCTGGAACTGGCATTCCAGACGGTTCTGCTTCCCGTTCCAATACGGGATCAAGTATGCCTGCCCAAGCGGCGTGTTCGGCTCCAAGCCAAGCTGTGCGGCGGTCATCATCGCGCCGAGGAAAGATTGCGGCGTACACTGCGCCAGCTTCGGATTCGTGGAAAGGGCGGAAAGCGTGATTCGCGTGAACCGTTCCGGCGTCATAACGGAGGGAAGCGCTTTCTTAATCTCACCCTCCATCTGCTTGATATACTGCTGCATTGTCGGATTTCCGCCGTTCTGTGCCTTCATAGCCGTTTGCGCGGTTGCCTGCTGGATTTTGTTCATGATTCTTCCTCCTGTTTCATTTCTGTAATTTTGAATGGCCGGGCCTGCACCGTTTTATAGAACGGTGCCAAATCGATATCCGGGTATGCCTCTTTAAAGGCTTTTGGCTGGAACGTCTGCCGGTTTTGCTGTTTCCAAGAGACGTTGTATCCGTTGCAGGCGGCCCGCTCTGCCGTGCCCATATCGAGCTTGATCGTGTTTTCAATCTCGCGGCTGCGCTCTGCCAGTGCCGCCGCCTGGCGCTTGATCTGCATATACTCAGACAGCAGCTGTTCGCGTCCGAACAAATCAAGCTGTTCACCATTGCTATCGGCATAAACCGTGCTGATCGCGTCCGTCGTCGCCTCAGAACCGTCCGGTGTAGGCGGCGTATCCTCCTCGACGCACCGCCAGAAAAGCTTCTCCGCCTCCATCAGCGCGGAGATTTCCGCCTCATCGCGCTCGAGCGTGTATGTAAAGAATCCGCGCCCGAAGACGAGAACCGCCAAATACCAACGGTCAAGGCCGGTGACGGCCAGATAATGCACACACTGCGCATAGTAGCGTTCAGGGAACTCCACGCCGTTGAACTGCCGAATGTCAAGCGTCGAGGTTGTCTTGCATTCCAGCCCTGCATTTTCGCTGGAAATTCGCCTGTCAATGTCTGCGTGCGCCCACGGATACGCGGGATTCCGAATGATGTAGTTGCAGCGCCGCACCTTTTTTCCGGACGCTTCCTCAAAACGCTTCGCAACATACTCCTCGAGATCTCTGCCAATCCGCATAGCCTCTGTGTCTTCCTTTTCCGGGAGACGCCCGGTCTTATCCATCCATACCGTGTACGGGCTTGCAAAGCGGCTCATTCCGATAACAGCCGCCGCGTCACTCCCGCCGATGGACTTTCGACGTTCCTCCAGCCATTCTTCGCGGCTCATCTTCGCCGTGGAGATTGTATCGAGCATTTACTCCACCTCCACAAATTCGCCGTTCTTCAGCTGATACCAGGTATCGGCCTTGATCTTCTCGCCGTCGACAATTGCCGCTTTGACGGCAATAATCGGATGTGCTTCCCCGTCCCATTCGCCGCGCTCGACGCAGCAGATCGCGCAGCCAAGAGCGCCCATCGCTTTGCATTCGAGGCCAGCCGCGAGCGCCACGCCGGCTTTCCCTGTGGCGGAGGCCGCGCCCCGATAGCCCGTGGCGGAGGCCGCGCCCCGATAGCCCGTGGCGGAGGCCGCGCCCTGATTGCCCGTGGCGGAGGCCGCGCCCTGATAGCCCGTGGCGTGATTCTCTTTTTCGGCGTTTGCGCGCTTGATCGCGTCCTCAAATCCGATTTGATTCTTGATATATTCGATCTGCGCTTTCACGAGGCCAGGAACGCCAATCTCAGCTTTCAACGTCATTTTTTTCGCGACGATTTTGCTATCATTCAGGGCACGCTCGTCAGTTACTTCTTCGGCATCCGCCTCAAAATATCGGCTTTCGTTCGGTGCATAGTGGTTCAGCACATCAATCGGTTGTTCGCACGCGTGCAGGCCAGCCCTGCAAAGATGCGGCTCTCCATCAAAAACAGCGGCTTCGCCAAGCTTGTATTGAAACCCGCGGCACTTCATATCCTTATCCGTGCCTTTATAAACTCTCATGTTGATCCTCCTGTTTCATCTTTCCCACCAGCCACAGCGGCGGGAACAAATAACGGTCTTCGTCCTCCGGCTCGTCCGGCTCATACTCCGGCTCCGGAATGCTCAAGTACAGGTTTTCGCCATCATACGCCATTCCGGCTCACCTCCTGGCGGATCAGCGCTTCGCAAAAGCTCTGCACCGTGGAATAGCCCAGCTTTTTCAGAAGCCTGTCCAACTTCTTAGCCTGCTCGTCCGTCAGCCGGAAATAGTACCGGTTCACCTTCCGGCGCTTATCGCTGCGGTTCTTCGGTGCGTCCATCGCCTTGATCGCCGAAGCTGCCTCCGGAACAAGCTGCACGCCGTATTTCTCCGGCGCTTCGCACTGAGAAAGCAGGCATTTGTTGAACTTCGGGTAGTCGGCCCGATGTACCGCGTCGACGCAGGCTTTCGCACCGTGCCGGACGCGGGAATCCGTTAAACTTGACATAGGTTCCTTTCTGCCCTATAATGAGGGCGACAATCGTTTTCCTTTCGGCCTCTGTCGCGTTGCCGCGCGGCAGGGGTCATTTCTTTATGCCAGCCCGTACAGCAGCGCTACGAGCGCGACGAAGCCAGTCACGACGCATTCATACGTCATTGCGGCTGTCCCTGCCATTGCTGACAGGATCATCGCTGCGCCGCTTACCCAAAGGCACAGGCCCTTGACGATCCGCAGTGTTGCCTTGCGGGCCTCCAATTCCTCCCGCAGCCGTTCCCGGCGTTCCTCAGTCGTTTCCACGACAAGGTTTGTTCTCATGCTATCCACTCCTTTTTCGATTTCTGTTCGTTGCTTCGCAATTCGTTGCCGCTGCTAAGCGACGCTTCGCTTTGCCCCTCCCCTGCTTTGCATTCGTTGCTGCGCCGTAGCTGCGCGTAGCGTCCAGGTGCTTTGCTGTGCCCCTCCTTTGCTACGCTCGTCCACGCCTCGCCCTGCCGTTGCGGTGCCGTGCCACGCGATGCCATTGCAGTTCATTGTATTCCTGAGCGTCTCCATGCTTTTCCTTTGCTAAGCCCATCACCGCTGTACACTGCCGTTGCGCATCTGCGCCCATCAATACGAAGCAGTTCCATTGCTGCGCTCAGCTCGGCAGCGCGAAGCTAAGCCCTTGCACTTAATCCGCCAGAACCTCGTATGTAAATCTGCCCTTGCCGGAGTTCCGCCACTGGCCGATGCCGCGCAGGCGGCCATACTCCAGCCATTCCAGCACTGCCTCTTTGTGCGCCTTTTCATCGAGCATCACGATATCTAGCTCGATGGAGCTGCCTGCCGGGATTTCCTCGGAGTTCGCAAGGCTGACGCGCTCACCCTGTGCGGTCTGTGCGCGAAGCGGCCTCTGGCATTCGCCGATCTCGCCGTTGACCTCAATGGGAATCATGCGCGGCTCTACAAAGATCAGGCCGTCGATGATCTTCTTATAGGCTTTCAGGGCGCTGGATTTCTTGGATTTCACGCGTGCCAGCATACCGCAGGCGTCTTTGAAAAAGCCTTTGACCTGATAATCGTACAGAATCGGCTGCCCGTCGGTACGCGGGAAAACGGTTTTGCCCTTTTCGGCAACAGCGTCCGCGCCGAGCGCTGCGATCTCATCCTCAATCGTGCTTGCGTCCGGGGCCTTGCTTGCGATAAAGTCCCGTGCAATGTTCTCGTTGCTCGGCCATGTGCCAAGAACCGGCTCCAAAAATGTTAATCTGACTTTCATTTGTTCCTCCTCATGCTCCGAGAAACCGCAAAAACGGCTCTCTCGGAATCTTTACTCTGTGCTTGCTTGTGCAGCAAACCGGGAAGCCCAGCTTTTCAGGCTGTTCCCTCGCCATCAAGCGAAGCCATTGCGGGGTACAGCCGAGCACCTGCGCCGCCTCGCTTGCGAGGATTGTGGGCTTTGACATTGCCCGGATATCGTCCAGCGTCATTTTTCCTCCTTTCTCGGCTTTAATAGCTCGTCCACTGTGCAGCCGTACAGATCTGCGATTTCGTGAAGGCGCGCTGTCTTCGGATACATCTGCCCGGTTTCCCACAGATAAACGGATGCGTCTGAAACCTTTAGCGCCTTGACTACCTGTTGAACGGTCAATCCAGCGGCAAGCCTCGCTTCCTTAAAACCCATGCCTTTACATACCTCCTGTCTGAGAATACTAAGTTTTTCTTGACAACTTAGTGAATTGTGTTATTATGAAAGTACCACCTATCATTATTAAACAATCCGATAAGCTGTCCGGGGCGGTGTTCTTTTCACGCCTCATAAGCCGAGGCATGAATCATGTGCAAGTCGTTCAGAGAAAGAATCAGGTTGTTCCTCAATCGGAATAAGCGTTACAAATCCATAGAAGAAAACGGTCTAAATGTGCTTGTCGAAACCGAAGGCTCGAAAGCACGCACGGAGAAAAGGCGGTTTCTTATCAACATGTTTTTCACCGTCGTATCTGCCGTCGCCGCAGTCGCTGCCGCGATATTTGCCGCCCTTACTTACATCAACTCGTAACGGAAGGCAATGACCGCACGCGCAATGGAATGTCCCGAACTGGTCATATCCGCAGTCTGAACTAACAATCTGAAATCCCCATATATACTTGTCTTTCTTCACGCCATCACCTCACTTGTAAGTTCCGCCCTAACGAAACCTAGTATACACTAAGTTGCTCCTAGTGTCAATAAAAACTTTGTAATTGCTAGGTGTAAAGTTATACAAAAAGGAGTGTTGCTTTGTGGTTAAATCGCCCATAGTCGCACGAATCAACGCCCTGCTTGCTGCAAAAGGTATACCGAAACAGCAGTTTTATAAGGATTGCAGTATTACGTCTGCATCGTACTCTCTATGGAACACAGGGAAAACAAACCCTTCTATGAAAAATCTTAAAATTATCGCAGAATATCTCGGTGTATCAGTGGCCGACCTGCTGCCGGACGGGGAACTCGTTCCGCAGGAGGGCATAAAAAAAGACCCCATCCCGAAGGATGGGGCGGTGAGTCAAGAAAAGCAGCAGCTGATTGATATGATCGATGGGCTTTCTGACGAGCAGTGCAGAAAGCTTGCCGGGTTTATTGCAGAAGCGCTGAAACTGATGTGAGGGCCGCTATGGATAATGTTTTTATTCCTTCCGATCCAAATGACCGGCTCCGGACAGAGGCGGAGTACCAGAATTGGATGAATGAACGCGAAAACAGGAAAGATGATTTCCCTTACATCGCACTTACAAGGACACAGCTTGATCTTTTGAGCCGTTCGCAGGACGACGCTGTGCTTGTAACAGAAGAAAATGAAAACGATATTGCCGTTCTTTGCGGGCACGGCTTTGTATACCGCCTCGAAAACGGCGGGAAGGTCGGTATACTCGCCAATAAAAGGGGCGAAAACTACCTCGCATATGAAAAACAGGAATCATCTAAAGAATGCAGACTGACAATCAAAGATATCATTGTTGCCCTGATAGGGGCTGTATGCGGGTTCCTTCTGAATTGTTTGTTAAACGGGTAAGTTCCCGCGCTGCCACTGGATATTCAGTGCTTCTCGGATAGCTTCGGCCTTTTCAGGGGTAATGTCTGTCGCCTCGTAATCTTTGCAGGGATTATCTTTCCCGCAGCCGATCACATACCAGCCGCCCCAAGTGGTGTATCGGACGACTACGTGCTTGCACCCAGAGCAGGCAAGGCTGGGACATTGCGGAAGTGCTGCGTCACTGATGAGCGCAGACCGTCGCGTCTTCTCCTGTTCCAGCAAAAGCTGCTCTTTCAGATTGCGGTTTTCTTCTCTCAGGCGTTCGAGTTCTTTTCTTGCAAACAGCATTGTAACCTCCTTAATACATACGCGGCCTGTTCGTCTGTCAACGACAAAACGGCAGCTTTTAACTCCTCGTGAACGTTTGTTTTCTTGGCATCATTATCGCATACTTCCCGTAAATTTTCAACCATTGTCCGCTCCTATCTCCGTTCTTCCAAATTCCGACGTTTATTTTTGTGCAGCTTCTACATTGCGGTTGCTGGTTCTAAGTGGTAATATGTAATTGTTTACAAACCATATAAGGAGTGCTGCATTGATGACTAAAAATGAATATATTGTGCAGTGCCCAAGATGCGGGGCAGAGTTCCCGGAACGGGAGAAGTTCTGCCCGCACTGTGACACGCCGAACCGAAAGATGATCTGCCGCTCCTGCGGAACGCAAATCAATGCAAGCGCCCGCGTCTGTCCGGAATGCGGCGCAAGAAACAAAAAGATGATTTCGGTTCAAAAAATCGCGATTCTTTCTGTTCCGTTCGCTGCCGTTGTGCTGGCAGTTGTCCTTATCGCATCAAAGCCCGCGAAGAAACCAGCCGATCCGATCAAGAGGCAGGAGCCGGATACAATCTCCGCATCGGAGTCGGCAAAGACGGAAGACGACGCACAGACCGAGGAAACGGCAACCACACCGATAACGGCTGAAAAAACATGGGGCAATAAGATCAAGCTCACGATCCCAGCCGACTTTATCGGCGAAGATGCGACGCAGCAGGCATTGGACGAAAAGGTAAAGGAAACAGACGGGCTTCTGTCTATAAAGCTGAATCCTGACGGCTCCGCGACCTACGTTATGACGGCGGCACGGCACAAAGAGCTTATGCAGGAGCTGGTGCAGAACATTGACGCCCAGCTTGCGGACATGGCCGGTTCCTCTGACTACCCAAACGTCATTTCCGTCGAAGCGTCCAGCGATTACACGTCCTTTACTGTAACGCTTTCTACTGATGTGGTTGGGCTTCAGGACTCACTCCTTACACTGGCATTTTATATGTACGGCGGTATGTACAACGCATTCAACGGAACTCCGGTCGATAACGTGCGTGTGCAGTTTGTAGACCAGGCCGGCAATGTGCTGGAGGAAGCGAACTCGAGGGACGCACAATAAATTCAGTGCAGGATCCTCGGCTCCCGCCGCTCGTCCTGCTCCCGGCCTACGTCCGCGACGCAGGCAAACAGGAGCGGAATGCCCTTGATGTAGTCCACGCTGACGCTATGCACATCTGTCAGCTTCGCACCGTCTACTGTCACGTCCACTTTCCCGTTGTTTACCCGGATGTTGATGCACTCCATATTTTTTCCTCCTGTCATTTATTATAGAACGATTGTTCTAAAAATCAACATGGTATTATGAACAAACAGACCGCGTTATTTTTGGGAATCAGGAATCCGATGGTGTACAGTTTATGGGACTGATGATTTGATATAATATTCGGTTTGACCGGCCCCATCGTATCTGGAACATACGGTGGGGCCATTTCAGCAGATGCCGGATTCAGGAACTATCTGCTACGTTTTCATTGTACCAGATAATGTTTGTAAGAAAAGGGCGAATCCTGCGTTCTTGTCACATGTTTTGCATTTTTATATGGAAAATGTAAGAAATAAAACTGAAACTTACGAATGGAGGCGTAATCATGTCCGCAATACAGGATCTCGCTCCGTTTATCGGCGCGTATCAGGGGAAGATCAGAAGGGCAAAAGATGCAAGCGGGATGACGTTGGAGGAGCTATCGAACGAGTCCGGCGTTTCCTTCTCTGCCGTGAGCCGATTATACGCTGGAACACAAGCGGATCCACGGCTTTACAACTCGGCTGCGCTATGCAAAACGCTCGGGTTGTCGCTCGACGAGCTGTTCGGCCTTGAAAATCCCGTCGGAAGCCCGGAAAGGCTGACCAAGCAGATCCATCATGTCGAGCTTGAAAACGCCAAGCTGGAGGCAACAGCGGCCGCACAGAGCGCACAGATAAAGTCTACACATACAATGTGTTACGTCCTCGCCCTGTTTTGTATGCTGCTCTCCTTTTCTCTGATTGCCTGCCTTGTGATGGATGCGAAGAGTCGGAGCGCAGGCCTCATTCGCGGTGGAGATTTGTCCGTAGTTGCATGGGTTTGCATTGCCCTGATCGTAGGTTCAGCGCTGGCTTCGGCAATTACTTTCTACGCGATCCGAAAAGAACGTGGAGGGAAACATGGAGTGCATCAAGTGTAAAAAAGAAATCCCAGACGGCGCGCCCTGCTGTTGCTGGTGCGGAAAAAAACAGGAAGCGCGGCGAAGCCGGACGCGCGGGAACGGGCAAGGAAGCGCTTACCAGCGAGGGAAGACGTGGACGGCGCGTTGGACAGAAAGAACTTACCTAGACGAGAACGACAAGCTTCGGCAAAAGATGCGAACAAAAGGCGGGTTTACATCAAAGCGCGCCGCCCTCCAATATGCCGCAAACCCTCCAAGGGAAGAGCAGCGAAGCCCCACTCTCAGGGAATACTACAAAACGTATCTGCGTGGGGATTATTTATCCTTGTCGGCTGACCGTCAGGGTGCCGCAGAAAAGGCTTTTTCGCGCATGAAAGAAATTGCCGACTGCGAAATTGATACGCTTACCATCGCGCAGATACAGGATGTTATCGACCACAACGCCAGCACCTATTACACGCGGAAAGATATGAAAACCGTCCTCTCCCACTGTTATAACCTCGCAATCGCAGAAAAGCAAACAACCGTGAATCTTGCAAAGTACATAAAGCTTCCGGAATTGGAAGAGAAGTCGCCGGAACCGTTTACCGACGCCGACGTAAAAAAGCTATGGGAAGCGTATGCAAAAGACCACTTCATTGGGTTTATTTTAACGATGATTTATACCGGCATGATGCCCGGTGAGCTTCTGAAACTCAAGAAAGATATGATTGACTTTGAAAAGAATGAGATCGTCCGAGGCGGCATAAAGACAAGGAAGCGGAAGGAAACGCCTATGGTCTTCCCAGATTTCGTTGCGCCGGTGCTGCATGAACTATGCGAAGAAAGCAAATCGCGCGTCGGAAATATCTGCTGCATAAACAAAGATAATTTTTACAAGAGATATTATGAGTGTTTGGAGCTTGCCGGAGTGCAAAAGCTACCACCTTACTCATGCCGCCATACAACCGCTACAGCCCTCGCGATGAAAAACATCGACCCGTTTACGATCAAGGAAATCATGCGCCACACGAAGATAACGACTACCCAACGGTACGTACACCCGGACATGAAAGGCATGGTCGATGCCGTAAATCAGTTGCAAAGCGACTCGCCAGAGTGAATTCTGTATGCTACAAAATATGTTACAAATGCCAATTCCCCCAGTGTTTTCAATGGTTTTTTCTCCCCTGCTAAGGGAGTAGGCGTCTAAAAAGCGCGCGAGAGTTCAAATCTCTCCTTCCGCGCCAAAGTACCGGTTTTAGCTTGAAAGCAGCTAAAACCGGTACTTTTTTATGCTTTTTGCCCTATTTTCCGCGTATTCCCAAAAAGAGAAAAATCACATTATGACACGCTATGTAACATAAAATCATTTCCTGTATGCTACATTGTATGCTACAAATTAAGCGCAATGCGAGGGGACTCCCCTGTTTTTTGCTACATGGACTTTATTTTCCGAAGCATAGAATCATAGACTTTTCGGTTCACAAGCGATAATGTGTCCATAAGTTCATCAACAACCGCCCAAGCCTTTGCCGGGTTTTTCCCAGCTACCGCAAGTAAAAACTCACTGTCCCCGTACTCGCCAACGATAGCCGGTTCTGCGGTCACAGGGGCGGGAGCGCCGGAGTAGTAACCCACATACTTACCGCCGTCGCCCCGTTCCTCTTCCTGCATCTGCTTGCGGATCACGTACAGATCCGCAAGCTTAGCGTAATTCTTATAGTCGGATTCCTCATATTCCAGGCGAGCAATCTCTTTCCGGATTTCGGCTGCATCCAACATATTGCGCTCTCCTTATGCCCGCTCGATCTGCTCCATGCAGCGGCGGATCGCTTCGCGGGTTTTATCGTCGTCCGCGTCGCGCATCATATCGTCCAGCTGCGCGCGCATATGCTCGCGGGCGTCCGTGCGGCTGTAGCGGCCCATTGCGTCACGGCGGCGGCCACGGTAAGAGCTGCCCCGGCCGTAAGTACCGCGCATATCCGCCTCCCACTCGCCGTCGCGGGAATAGCCGCCGTCTTCAGCCATCTCGATCTTGTAGGTATTCTTGATGGAGCTGGTCAATTTCTGGATCGCGTCGAGGTCGCCTGCGGACATTTCCCGCTTCTCGGCAATTTCGTCCAGCTCTTTGCAGAGCATTTCGCGGAGATTCCTCATATCATACATATTGCTTCCTCCTTTCATGCTACGCGCTCGACGGTAAGATTGCTGTTTGCAAAATTAACCGTTTGCGCGCTGGTGTTTCGCATACCTACCGTCAGGCAGCAGCCTCTTGGCACGCTCACCTGTGCGGATACATAAACGTTAAAGTAGTTTTCTACCGCTGCCGGTGTCACGGTCGCCGTCGCGCTTGCAAGGGCTTCACCGTTGATGGCAAGTGCGGCCGTGATCGCCTCGACCGTGCCGCCGGTTGGAATTGCGATGTTGCCGCCGTAGGAGACTTTGAAAACTGCTCTACACTGATTCGTCAGCCCGCGCAGCGTGATCAGGCCGCTGCCCTCGCGGTGCACGATGCACGGCTTGCTGCTCACTGCCGTTTCCGCCAGCGGGACGTTCTGCCCGGCGGCGACGCCGACGATGTTGGAATTCGTAAACTCAGCCAATTCCAAACACCCCGCTTCCCGAATTGCCTGCTTTGCAGTAGTTCAAAATCGGCTCCATCGCCGTCTTCATCGCCTCTGCGCAGCTCGGCTGCTCCATTTCGTCCACCGTTTTCAGGATACAGGCGTATGTGTAGAGATCCGTGATGTTCATCTTGTACAGATCCACGCCCATCAGGTGATCGATGAATTTCTTCTTGAGTTCCTTATATGTTGCCATAAAATCATTCCTTTCATAAAAAATACAGCGGCGGGACGATTGCCCCGCCGCGTTGCTATCGAGTATCGGCAATGGGGGCCGACCATTTTCGTGAGGCCACGAAAAAGCTCTACGATGTGGAGTTGTTACGCGCAGTTGCCGCAGCCGTAGTTGTAGCCGCTGTTGCAGCAGTACGGATTCGCGACAACATAGGCCGGGCTGGGACTCGGGCGAAGCGTGGAAACAAGGTAATTGTTCTGCGCCGCCTGCGATGCTGCCAGCTGGTAGCCGAAAAGCTGCTGGTTCTGCTCGGCGATCTTCGCGTCCTTCGCCGCAAGCTCCTGCGCCGTCAGACGCTGGTCGATGCTGCGGAAGCCGCAGTTCATGGCGTCGATGATGTCGCGGGTGGTGTTCTGCACGGTGTTGCGGGTGTCGCACGCCTGCGTCGCCATGTCATAGCGCACCTGGGCGATTGCAGCGCGGTTTTCGCAGCAGCACTCCTGTGCCTGCATCGCCATGTTGTTCAGCTGCTGCATAAGCGCGGCCTGCTGGTTGCAGCGGGAAAGCTCGGCCTGAGCAAAGCCGTTTGCCATCGCCATGTTAGCGCCGCTGGCAAGCTGCGCCTGCTGGTAAAATCCGTCGCAAAGTCCCTGATTTACACTGTCGATCTTGCGCTCGACATTGGCAAAATCAGAGGTCAGCACATAGCCGTCGACCACGCCGCCGGAATTGCCAGCGTTGTTGCCCCAGCCATTGCCGCCCCAGCCGCAGAACGCAAACAGGAACAAGATGATGAGGAACCACGCGCCGTCACCGCCAAAGCCAAAGCCGTTACCGCTGCCATTGGCAGGGGCCACAGGCATGGTCATGGTGGGCATACCCTCGGAAAGAGACATAGTATCACTCCTTTTATTGATGTAATTTATCTGAATCGCGGCCACGATCAAGAAACAAGTTATGTTTCGTCTTATGTTTCGTCTTAGGTTTTTGCTTTGCCTTTGCTTATTCCATCAGACTTTGAAATTGCTTCGCCATCTGCTGGAGCTGGTTCAACTGCTGCTGCGTGAGCTTGCCGCTTTGCAGCAGCTTCTCCACCTCTGCCTTGGGGTCGCCCTGGAAATTCGCCTTAAACTGTTTGAACTGCTGCACCATCTGCATAAAGCCGTTGCCGCCGCCCATTGCACCGAAAAACGGATTATTCATCGCTCTTTTCCTCCTTGCGCTTCTTGCCCTTCATTTCGCTCACAAGCGCCGCCAGCGCGTCGAACTCCTTACGGGTTACATATTCCACAGAGGGCGCTTTCTGCGTGTCAGGAGCGCTTGCAAGCCGCTCCACGAGGTCATACACCTTGAGCGTCGGCTTGCTTTCATCGACCTGTTTCAGATACACCGTGGGAGCCGTCGAATCCCACAGCGCCACCGCCGCATTGGGCGCGACCATCCAGCTTCTTGCCTCCTGTTCGCCGGATACCCACTGCACGCCGCTCTGCGGCAAAGGATTTTGCGGCATCGGCGGGATGGCCTGCATCTGCTGCTGCCTCAGCTGGGCGAGGTTGTCCTGCATCGGCGGCATATAGGGGTTTCCGTAGTATGGATAGTTCATGCTTCATCCGTCCTTTCCCAGTAATACAAGGGTGTTTCGGCTCCGGAATCCCATGTGTCGTGCCAGTCTCCGTCTATCACGCACACCACATGGGACACCAGCGCCAGCAGATATGTACCACGCGGGTGATCTATTGCAAAATCACTCACGGAATAGCTGTCCGAACAATCATCCGGGATAATATGCCGTGTAAAGCCCAGCTTCTTGAGATACGCGCCCCACACGGTGTTGGCACTGGGCATATCCGCAAGTGCCAGCCCCTGCATACAAAGCTGCACATACGTCTCATGCCAGCCCTGCCCCGTGGCGCGGCAGATCGCGCGAACAGGACAGTCTCCCACGTTCTTGCCGGAGGGATTCGGGTTATACCATACGAACATCACGACCACCTCTCTTTACCGCCAGCATACGGCAGATATTGCCGGAGAAAGCGTCAAGAAAAGGGCGAAAAAGTGCGTGAATATAAGAAAAAAGACACACCTACACGGTGTGTCTTTTTTCTGCTCTCAGGCCGTCGGCCATTTTTTTGTATGCGGTACGGCGGCGGCGCTTTACGCCGTCAACCGATACGTTCATACGGAACGCTTGCTCCACGCAGCTTCGTCCCCGCACGTCGCATTCCGCGATACACTGTGCCTCCTCCTGCGGCAAGTCAAAAGATTGGATCCACGCGATAGCTCTCTTGGGTGCCATGCTATGCAGCATAGCCCGTATTTCACGGTGCTCCTGGTTCATCCTGCTTTACGCAGGCTTGCGGATCGCCTTGCGGCGGGATGGTGCCATAGGATGGTTGCCCTATCGCCCGTTGCTCCTTTCCTTGATTTACGGTGCTCGCCACCGGTTTTTCAATTCCTTCACGGACTCGACGCCCTGCTCATTTTTCATGATGGCCTCCACGCCCTGTCGCACGTCTGACTCCTCATAGCCGTGCTCCAGCATCTCTTTATAGATCAGCCGCGCCGTCTCGGTGTCTTTGTCCTTCTGCGCCCGGTACAGCAGCTCGCACCACCGTTTTCGGTTCCCGGCGCTCCTGTCCATGCGATAGATCGCTTTTTCCATCTCAAACATTACCCGCACATTCCCTGTGTCGTTTGC
>ERZ773188.2363-NODE-2363-length-18322-cov-3.281710_pt1 | contig 18322 bp, 15 predicted proteins | sample MGYA00581011_ERZ773188 | MGnify/ENA primary metagenome ERZ773188 (study PRJEB29015, sample SAMEA2737798) | human gut metagenome | biome: human gut; feature: human-associated habitat; material: faeces | place: China | collected 2012 ...
TTCCGTATTGTTATGATCATCTTCGGTGTGATCGGCTGCCTGGTATTTTTCTTCTGCTTCTTTAACACAAAAGAACGTGTTATGGTACAGGCGGAAAAAGTTAGCCTGAAAGCAAACATTTCCTGTCTGCTTCACAATGGCCCGTGGAAATTATTTGCGCTGAACATTGTATGGTTTTTCGGCGGATATGTAATTCAGGCAAGTGCAGTTATTTACTATTTTACCTATGTAGTACAGAACACCAGCATGGTTCAGATCGTTGCCACCATTACAATACTGGTGCCAATTGTAACCAACCTTCTGGCTCCATTCCTTGTAAAGCTTACAAGCAAGAGAAACCTGATGATCGGGGAAGCATGGTACATGCAGGCGGTCTTCTCATCATCTTCTTTGGGGGTACCAATGTTCCGGTGCTGATCGGCGGTGCAGTGGTCGCAGCAGCCGGATACGGTCTGAAAGGAAGCATGCACTTTGCAATGCAGCCTGACCCGGTTGACTATGGTGAATGGAAAAGCGGTGTCAACACAGTCGGAACTCTTTCAGCAGTGAATGGTTTTGTCGGTAAAGTCGGTATGGCAATTGCCAGCAGTATTGGTGCAGCACTTCTCCAGTTCGGTGGATTTGATGCAACTCAGACGATCCAGACAGTGACAGCACAGCATTATATCACTGCCATGTATATTTGGGTTCCGATTTTCACAAATATTGCAACAATTGTTACTATGATGTTCTATGATCTGGATAAGATTTATCCGCAGATCATCAAAGAACTTGATGAAAGGAGAGCAAACGCATAATGGCAGAGGTAAGTATAGACCTTAACATGGTCCGTGTGACCAATGATGCATTTGTGGAAAAAGCAGAGGCATGCGCACCGAAGCTTCTTGAGACTGTAGTTCGCCCTGTTTCCATCGTAGATATCGTAAAAACAGAAAATGTATATCCGGATGTTAATAAGAAGGACGACATCGAAAATCTTTCTTCTTATCATCTTGCAAAAGGAGATAAGATCTGTCTGGATTTCGGTGATCATCAGGTAGGATATGTTACAATGAAATTAAACTCTGTAGGAAGTCCGCAGGATGCACCGGCATTTTTCAGACTGAAATTTGCAGAGATTGCAAAAGAAATCACAGAGGATTCCAAAGATTATGACGGATGGATCAGCCGTGGCTGGATTCAGGAAGAATTTATCCATGTAGATGTCCTTCCGGTAGAACTGAAACTTCCGAGAAGATATGCATTCCGTTATATGGAGATCGAGGCAATTGATACCTCCCTGAAATGGCAGCTCGTTGTCGAAGATGTAAGCTGCACCAGTGTTTCCGCAGTTCGTATCGAAGATGTGGAGCCGGTAAAAAGTGATGACGAGATGATCAGAAGACTTGACCGTGTTAGCCTCCGCACGCTGCAAAACTGCATGCAGTCTGTATTTGAGGACGGACCGAAGAGAGACCGTCGCCTCTGGCTCGGAGACCTTCGTCTGCAGGCACTTGCAAATTATGAAACATTCCATAACATGGATCTTGTAAAAAGATGTCTGTATCTCTTTGCAGCGCAGACGAAAGATAATGGACAGGTAAGTGCATGTCTCTTCACAGAACCGAAATTCATCGTAGATGACACATTCCTTCTTGATTATTCTATGTTCTTCGGTGCAACGCTTTACGATTATTATGAAGCGTCCGGTGACAAAGAAACCTTAAAAGATTTAAGTACCTGCGCATATCGTCAGATGGAAATCGCAGAAGAGTGGTTTGATGAAAAAAATCTGCTGAAAAACGGCGAAGGTTTCTGGGGATTTATTGACTGGACCGATGGACTTAATAAACAGAGTGCCATGCAGGGCGTATACATCTACTGTGCAGGGAAAGTACAGAAGATCGCGGAAGTACTTGGTGATACAGAAAAGGCTGCTTATTTTGCAACAGAAGCAAAAGAAAAGACAGAATCTGCAAGGAAATATCTTCTGGATCCGGAGAGCGGCCTGTTTGTAAGCGGAGAGGAAAAACAGCTCAATTACGCGAGCCAGGTGTGGATGATACTTGCCGGTGCAGTATCCGCAGAAGAAGGAGCAGAAATCCTTGATAAAGTCATTGCACTGAATCCGGAAAAAGGAATGGTTTCTCCGTATATGACCCATCATTTTGTGGAAGCACTTCTTAAGTGCGGCAAAAAAGAACAGGCAATGGATTATATGAAATATTACTGGGGCGGCATGCTGAGCCATGGAGCAGATACCTTCTGGGAACTTTACAATCCGGAAAATCCGGCAGAATCTCCGTATGGCGGAAGTATTGTCAACAGCTACTGTCATGCATGGAGCTGTACACCGACTTATCTTCTCAGAAAATATTTTATCTGAAAAACGGATTACGAAAACGATTTTCGAATATCCGCACGAACATGATTAGAAATGGAAAAAGGAGTCAGATTATGGTAAAATTAACAGTAAAGATCGTATCCATGCAGGATGCGGACAAATTTAACAAGCTTTGCAGCAAATTTGACTGTGACATGGATCTGCAGAGTGGCAAATATTATGTAGATGCAAAATCCATTATGGGAATATTCAGTCTGGATCTCAGCAAACCGCTGATTCTGAATGCAGATACAGACGATGAAGCAAAAGTAAAAGAAACATTTGCAGATTTTGTCGGAGAGGAATAATCATGACACGTACTTTAAAAGAAAGAACATTTGCCGGTACAACAAATCCGGAAATCCAGCCATGGGAAACAGAACATCGTAAAGTTGCAAGACGTGCAGCCGCAGAAGGCATCGTTCTTCTGAAAAATGAAGAACATGTCCTTCCTCTGAAAGAGGGCAGTGCGGTTGCCCTCTATGGAGCAGGTGCTGGCAAGACGATCAAAGGCGGCACCGGTTCCGGTGATGTTAACGAAAGAGAAAAGGTTTCTATCTGTGAGGGCATGAAAAATGCCGGATTCCAGATTACTACAGAAGCATGGGTCAATCGGTACAACGAAATTTATGACAAAGCCCGTCAGGACTGGAAAAATGATATTTTATCCAGAACCGGATATGGTGCGGACACCATGAGTTTCTTTGAGGTCTACAGTACGACACCATTTAACATGCCGGCAGGAGACAAAATTGAGAAATCAGCAGGTGATGAAGCTGAGAATGCAATTTATGTGCTCAGCCGCATCGCAGGTGAAGGTATGGACCGTCTGGCAGACAAGGGCGACTATTATCTGAAAGACGAAGAATACGAGATGCTGGCAGATATCTGTGCAAATTACGAAAATGTCATCGTTGTGATCAATGCAGGCGCACAGGTAGATCTTTCTTTTATGGACGAGTTTACCAATATTAAAGCACTTCTGACGATCGTACAGCCGGGTATGGAAGGCGGAAATGCATTTGCGGATGTTGTTTCCGGCAAGGTGAATCCATCCGGAAAGCTCACCGATACATGGGCATACAAATACGAAGATTATCCGAATGCAGAGACATTTTCCCATAATAATGGAAATGTTGAGACGGAAGTTTATGAAGAAGGTATGTATGTCGGCTATCGTTATTTTGATACCTTTGATGTGCCGGTACGTTATGGCTTCGGATTTGGGCTTTCTTATACAGACTTTGAGATAAACGACTACTGTCTGGAAAGTCTGGAAAACAAAAAAATGACTGTTTCTGTACAGGTGAAAAATACCGGCAAAGTTTCCGGTAAAGAGGTCGTTCAGGTGTACACATCTCTTCCGGGCGGCATCCTCGAAAAAGAGGCACATCGTCTCGTAGCTTATGCCAAAACATCTGAACTTAAACCGGATGAAAGCGAAAAGATCACTGTAGAAATTTCTCTGGAACATCTGACTTCCTATGATGAAAAGAGAGCCGCATGGATTCTGGAAAGTGGATTCTATGGAATCTGGATCGGCAACAGCCTTGCAGATGCAAAACTATGCGGCGGTGTAAAACTTGATAACGAAGTGATTCTTCGTCAGGTAAAAAATCTTTTCCCGCTGAAGCAGGAACTGGATGAAAAAACACAGACTTCCGGAAAAACTTCATCCCGCGAAAAAGAAGCGGAGAAACTGGCAGCAGAACAGAAGCTGAACGTTGCGCAGCTGTATACGGCAGATTTTACGACAGAAGTCATCGAATATAAGAAAAACGGTGAACTCTGTGAAAAAGATGCGCTGGATTTTGTCAACACACTGACAGAAAAAGAGCTGATCGATCTGGCAGCAGGAGATCCGGGTAAAGCACAGGGCGGAAACCTCGGTGCGGCAGGAATTTCTGTTCCGGGATCCGCAGGTGAAACACACCGCTGTGCAATCGACAAAGGCCTGGCAAGTATCGTACTGGCAGACGGTCCGGCGGGACTTCGTCTCATGAAATACTACCACGTGAACGATGGAAGCATTGTGACCATGCCGTTTGAATTCAGTCTGGAAGGCGGCCTTTTCTACGATGATTCCAGAGAACTTCCGGGCGAGAGATACTATCAGTACTGTACCGCGATTCCTGTAGGAACCCTGCTTGCACAGACATGGAATCGTGCACTGATCCGTGAAGTTGGTGCGATGATCGGTACAGAGATGGAATATTTCGGTGTGACACTCTGGCTGGCACCGGGAATGAACATTCACAGAAATCCGCTCTGTGGAAGAAACTTCGAATATTATTCTGAAGATCCGTATGTGGCAGGAACCATCGCAGCAGCAATGACAGAAGGTGTACAGTCCAACTATGGATGTGGCACAACCATCAAGCATTTCGCATGTAACAACCAGGAAGACAACCGTATGGGATCTGACAGTGTGATTTCCGAGCGTACACTCCGCGAAGTATACCTTAAAGGATTTGAAATCGCAGTCAGAGAATCTCAGCCACTGTCTATCATGACAAGCTATAATCTGATCAACGGTGTTCATGCAGCGAATAATTATGATCTCTGTACAGAGACCGCACGTAATGAATGGGGCTTCAAGGGTATGATCATGACAGACTGGACAACAACAGAAGTTGATGAGAAATGCACCGCATCCGGATGTATGAGAGCCGGAAACGACCTCGTGATGCCGGGATGTTTCGGAGACCATGACAACATGCATAAAGAACTGGCAGAAGGAACCTTAAAGATCGAAGACCTGAAAGCATGTATTGCACGACTGGTAAGTGTGATCTGGAAATCCAACCAGTACCTTCAGTAAAGCTATGAATCGTTTAATTTTTCATATTGATGTAAACAGTGCGTTCCTTTCATGGGAATCGGTACGCAGAGTGAAACAGGGACTTCCGGATCTCCGGAGTGTCCCTGCTTGCATTGGAGGAGATCCGAAAAAGCGTACGGGAATCGTTGTGGCGAAGTCCATTCCGGCAAAAAAATACGGAGTTCAGACAGGAGAACCTGTGGCAATGGCACTCTGAAAATGTCCAGACCTCGTCATTGCAAAAAGTGATTTTGAACTGTATATCAAATGCTCCAGAGCGTTCAAAGAGATCTGTGCATCCTATGCGCCTGTAATGGAATCTTTTTCAATTGATGAAGTTTTTCTGGATATGACGGGGACCTCATTAATTTATCCTGATCCGGTTCGGACGGCTCACGAGATCAAAGACAAGATACGAAATGAGCTTGGTTTTACAGTAAATGTGGGGATTTCTGCGAACAAACTTCTGGCAAAAATGGCATCTGATTTTGAGAAACCGGATAAGGTGCATACTCTTTTTCCAGAGGAGATTCCGACGAAGATGTGGCCGCTTCCGGTACGTGATCTTCTGTTTCTGGGTAAAGCTTCCGAGAAGAAACTGACAGAAGCAGGCATTCATACGATTGGTGATATGGCACATGCAAGAGAGGCGGAAATCCAGACTTTACTCGGGAACAAAGCTGGCCATCAGCTCTGGCAGTATGCGCGCGGAATTGATGATTCTCCGGTCAGGGCACAGCCGGAAGAAGCAAAAGGTTTCAGTGTGGAAACAACCTTTAATGATGATATTGTTTCCGTAGAACAGGTGCTTCCGATCCTTCTGGAACAGTGCGATGTTGTAGCGACAAGGATGCGCAGAAAAGAGAAAAAATGTACCTCCGTATCGGTAACTTTCCGCACACTGGATTTCCGAAACAAATCGCATCAGACAACTCTTCCGAATGCAACGGACATGACAGATGAGATATACAAAAATGCGAAAAAACTGTTTATCGAATCATGGAAGGGGGAGCCACTTCGGCTGATCGGAGTGGCACTTACAAACCTTACGGACGAGAGCTTTGAACAGATGTCTCTGTTCGAAGACAATGAGCAGAAAGAGCGCCACAGAAAGCTGGATGCTACGATGGATGCAATCCGTCAGAAGTTCGGAAATGACAAAATTACCCGTGCGAGTATCATGAACAGCAACACCGGAATTGCGCGAAAAGCACGCGCACAGATGAAAAATGAGGACGAGAAGAAATAGAAGGAGAACCATTATGAGAGTACTGATTACAGGGACGAGCTCCGGTATCGGAAAAGGAATTGCAGAAAAATTTCTGAAAGAAGGACACAATGTTACAGGCATTGACCGTAAAGATGCATCAATACAGAATAAGAATTATACGCATATCTGCATGGATATCCGGGCAAAAGAGCAGTATCCGGAATTGGAGCCGTTGGATATTGTGATTAACAATGCAGGTGTACAGAACGAAGAAGATATTGATGTAAACTTAAAAGGGACCATAGGCATTACAGAAAAATACGGGATTCGTCCGGGCATCCGATCGGTACTGATGATCGGATCTGCCAGCGGACACAACGGCTCGGAATTTCCTGAATATGTAGCAAGCAAGGGAGGAGTTCTTTCCTATACAAAAAATGTTGCCCTGCGTATTGCAAAATACGGTGCAGTATGCAACAGTCTTGATTTTGGCGGAGTCCTTACAGAACTGAACAAACCTGTCATGGAAGATAAAGCTTTGTGGGACGAGATCATGGAGCAGACGCCGCTTAAGAGATGGATGACTGTAGAAGAGACTGCTGACTGGGCATATTTTATGACCGTGACCAACCGTTTCTGCACCGGTCAGAATATCCTGATTGATGGACTCGAAGCCGGAAATGCGCATTTCGTATGGCCGGAGACAGACAACTGAAAAAGAATGATAAGTGACCGGATCCGAAGAGGATTCGGTTATTTTTGAGCCTTTTTGAGATTGACGTTTTTTTGTCAAAATGCTACAATATTGGAAACCGAAAAACCTAAAAGAGTTTCCGGGTTTCCAAATGGAGGATTGAATGCGGGAAAAAATTATTGATGCAACGGTTGAGGAATTTAAACAGAACGGTCTGAAATTTACGATGAACGATCTGGCGAAACGGCTGGGAATCAGTAAAAAGACAATCTATACCGTTTTTGAAAGCAAACAGGCAGTTCTGGTAGCGGTGGCTGACCGTTATGCAGCAGATTTATACAGTATGCAGGAAGAACTGGAGGCGGACGTAAGCCTGAATGTGGTACAGAAACTGGAGAAGCTTTTGTGCGCGCTTCCGGAGAAATATTCCAACATTGGACTGAGCCGGATTTACGAACTTGCGGAGAAATATCCGAAGCCATACAGACATCTGATGCGGTCAGTAAACAATGGATGGGAACAGGCAGAACAGTACCTGAGGAAAGGCATGGAAGAAGGTCTGATACGGGAAGTTTCCATTCCGGTAGTCATGGCAATGGTAAAAGGTACTGTAATCCGTTTTATGGAGTCAGATGTTCTGTACCAGAATGAACTGACCTATGAACAGGCCAAAAAAGAAATGGTGGAAATATTAATGAAAGGAATAAAAGCAGGTGGAAAAAGTTAGAATTCTTGAGATTAAAGAAAGCGTGTTTGCAGACAATGACAGACAGGCTGACCAGCTTCGAGCCAGGCTGAAAGAAAAAGGCGTATTCCTGATGAACCTGATGTCATCACCCGGTTCCGGTAAGACGACAACACTGAAAAAAACGATAGAAGCACTAAAAAATGATTTCCGTATCGGTGTTATGGAGGCAGATATTGATTCGGATGTGGACGCACTTGCGATTGCAGAAACAGGTGCAAAAGCAATCCAGTTACATACCGGCGGCATGTGTCATCTGGATGCAAAAATGACAGAGCAGGGGATTGAAGGATTGGGCATTGAAGATGTAGATCTGGCAATCCTTGAAAATGTGGGAAACCTCGTCTGTCCTGCCGAGTTTGACACAGGTGCATCCAAAAATGTGATGATTCTTTCCGTTCCGGAGGGACATGACAAACCGCTGAAATACCCATTGATGTTTGAAGTATGCGATACTGTTCTGATCAATAAGATCGATGTACTTCCATACTTTGATTTCGATATGGAACTGGTGAAAAAATACATTCATCAGAGAAATCCCAAAGCAGAGATTTTCCCGGTCAGTGCAAAGACAGGAGAAGGCATAGAAGCATGGACTACATGGCTGAAAAAGCAGGTTGCTGACTGGAAATCATAAAAAGAAACAGAGAGAAGGGAAAGGAAAGAGAGATGAAAAAAGGACTCGACAAAGAACTTTATCCGGATTATGTTTACCCGGAATTTACGCCTGATCCGAATGAACCATTTCGTGAACCAATTGCGAAACTGGGTAAAAAGATCACGGACCGTATTCCGCAGAAACTGGGCCTTAAAAAGATCACCAGAAACGATCCGGAGTATTGGGGACTGGCCGGAGTGCTTTCCGATGAGGAAGCAGAACTGGCACTGAAACTTGGGGTGAGAAAGCCAAAAACACTGTCGGAGATCGTGAAAATTTCAGGGCTGGAAGAGAAAAAATGTGAGGCGCTTCTGGAAGAAATGTCACGCAAAGGACTTCTCGAATACAACTGGGAAAATGCGGCACATGAGAAGCAGTATGTCCTGCCGATGTATGTACCGGGATGTGCGGAATTCTTTAATATGAACGCAAAAATACTGGAATCCAACCCGGAAATGGGTACATTTTTTGAACATATGTCCCGTTTGCCACTGGAGAAAATTACTCCATTTGTACCGGAGGGTGGAGCAGGTATTGGCATGCATGTCATTCCGGTAGAAAAAGCAATCGAGATGGAAAATGAATCTGTTGATCTGGAACATATTTCTTACTGGCTCAGTAAATATGAGGGAAAATATGCAGCAAGTCCATGTTCCTGCCGTCGTTCCCGACTGACACATGACGAAGGCTGCGCCGATGATCCGGAAGGATGGTGCGTTGCAGTTGGTGATATGGCAGATTATGTTGTAGAGACACAGAAAGACGGACGTTATATTTCAAAAGAAGAAGCACTGGATATTTTCCGACAGGCAGAAGAAAACGGTTTTGTACATCAGATTACAAACATTGACGGAAAAAACAAGATTTTTGCTATCTGTAACTGCAATGTAAATGTCTGCTATGCGCTTCGTACGTCACAGCTCTTTAATACACCAAATATGTCTCGTTCTGCATATATCGCAAAAGTAGAGAAACAGAACTGTGTCGCATGTGGAAAATGCGTGGAAGCCTGTCCGGCAGGAGCGGTGAAATTGGGACAGAAACTCTGCGATAAAGAAGGATGCGATATTACATATCCGCGGATGCCGCTTCCTGGTGACCAGCCATGGGGCGAACATATGTGGACACATAATTACCGTGATGTCAATCGTATCAACTGCTATGATACCGGTACAGCACCGTGTAAAACAGCCTGTCCGGCTCATATCGGAATACAGGGATATCTGCAGCTTGCAAAAGAAGGCCGCTATGAGGATGCACTTGCACTGATCAAGAAAGATAATCCACTTCCGGCAGTCTGCGGGCATGTATGTAACCGTCGCTGCGAAGATGCCTGCACAAGAGGCACAATCGACGAAGCTGTTGCAATCGATGAAGTCAAATGCTTTATTGCAGAACGTGATCTGAATGCAGAGACACGCTTCATTCCGAAAAAAACAATTCCGTCACTGAAAGGCGGATTTGAAGAAAAAATCGCAATCATCGGAGCCGGTCCAGCTGGTTTATCCTGTGCATATTTCCTTGCACTGACCGGATACAAACCGACGATCTTTGAAAAAAATGCAGAACCGGGCGGTATGCTTCGCTATGGAATTCCGTCCTACAAACTGGAAAAAGATCTTCTTGCTGCAGAGATCGATGTGATCCGTCAGCTTGGCGTAGAGATCCGCTGTGGTGTAGAAGTCGGAAAAGACGTTACAATCGAAGATTTACGAGAGCAGGGTTATAAAGGATTTTATGCTGCAATCGGATGTCAGAGAGGAAGAAAACCGGGAATCAGTGGAGAAAATGCCGAAGGTGCATATACGGCGGTGGATTTCTTAAGAAAAGCAGGTGGATCAGAAAGCTTCCCGCTTGAAGGTGATGTGGTCGTGGTCGGCGGCGGAAACGTAGCCATTGATGCGGCAAGAGTCAGCAGCAGATGTACCGATGCGAAGATTTCCATGTTCTGTCTGGAAACAAGAGAAAAAATGCCGGCGAGCAACGAAGAAATCGAAGAAGCTCTCGAAGAAGGAATTGAGCTGAACTGTGGCTGGGGACCGAAAGAAATTCTGGAAGAAGACGGTCATGTAAGAGGCGCCGTTTTCAAAAAATGTACTCGTGTGTTTGATGCACAGGGCAGATTTTCACCTGAATATGATGAGAATGATACAGTGACAGTGCCGTGTCGTCATGTGATCTTTTCCGTAGGACAGGCAATCGACTGGGGCCATATGCTGGACAATCTTCATGTGGAACTTCGCCCGAACGGCGGCGCACTTGCCAACAAACTGACTTACCAGACTTCCGAACCGGATATTTTTGTAGGCGGTGACGTCTATACAGGTCCGAAATTTGCTATCGATGCGATCGCAGCCGGACGTGAAGGCGCGGTTTCTCTGCATCGTTATGTGCATGAGAATTGTACACTGACCATCGGACGTAACCGACGCGATTTCATTGAACTGGATAAAGAAAATATTAAAGTGGAAACTTACGACTCATCCAGCCGTCAGATTCCGCCGAAAGCCGATGTAAAAGAACAGGCAAAAACTTTCCGTGATCTGTCACAGAGCCTGAGCGAAGAGCAGGTGAAAAAAGAAACTTCACGATGCCTGTCCTGTGGCGCATCTGTCGTGGATCCGAATAAATGTATCGGTTGTGGTATCTGTACTACGAAATGTATGTTTGATGCAATACATCTGCACAGAGGACTGCCGGGAGCATCTGTGATGCATACATCCGAAGAAAAACTGAAATACATTCTTCCGAATATGGTGAAGCAGTCGATCAAAGTGAAATTCAAAAAGAAAAAATAAGAGCTGTGCAGCAGCTCTCGGGTAAAGGAGAAGCGTTATGCACGAGCTTGGAGTAACATTTCATATCATGGACCACCTTGAAAAGGTGGCCGAAGAAAATAAGGTGACACATATTCGTAAAGTCACCCTTGAGCTGGGGGAGGTCTCGACAGTGATCGAGTCCTATCTGCAGAATTGCTGGACGTGGGCGGCCCAAAAACGGCCGCTGTTCAATGAATCTGAATTAGTGGTGGAAACATTACCTGCAGTTACATACTGTGAAGACTGTCAGAAGACATATCCGACCGTGGAGCATGGCAGGATCTGCCCACATTGCGGAAGCGAGCACACATATTTACTGCAGGGAAATGAGTTCAACATTAAGGAAATAGAAGTAGAGTAAAGGAAAGAAAGAGGGAGAGAGTATGTTTTTTCAAATCTACGGAGAGACAGCCGGATGGCAGCTTCTTGGATGGCTGCTGGTATTTGCCGGACTTGTCGTAATGAATGAAATCGCAAGAAGATCCAAAGCAGGCGGCATTGCATGTTTTCTGATTCTTCCTGCAGCACTTACCGTGTATTTTATTGCTATCTATGTCGGTGCAGCAATGGGAGCTGAATGGGCACTTAATAATGATACGTACGTGCATATGAACAGCTGGTTCCATTATGCAAAACTGTATGCTGCAACAGCCGGCTGTATCGGATTTATGATTCTTAAGTATCACTGGGGAAAACTCGGAAAATCTCATGGATTTAAAGCTTTTCCGTTTATCATTGTTGCAATCAATATCCTGATCGCAGTAGCATCAGACTTTGAATCAGCAGTCCGTGCCGGTTCTCTGGCAGGTGGCTGGTGGCTTTCTTCCGAAGGCGTATGGCTTTACGGCGGCTGGTGGAACGTATTAAACGGACTGGCCGGTCTTTTGAATATTTTCTGTATGACAGGCTGGTGGGGAATCTACTCCTCAAAAGACAAAAAAGATATGCTTTGGCCGGACATGATCTGGGTATATGTCCTTGCATATGATATCTGGAATTTCCAATATACATATCTGAACCTGCCTACACATTCCTGGTACTGCGGTCTCGCACTTCTGCTCGCACCGACCTTTGCAGCAGCACTCTGGAACAAAGGCGGCTGGATACAGAACCGTGCCAACACGCTGGCACTCTGGTGCATGTTCGCACAGGTATTCCCGCTGTTCCAGAATGCAAGCCGTTTTACAACAGTCACTTCCGTATACGGACAGGGCGGCATCGCAGCAGCAATGGGAAGCAGTATGCCGACTACCGCAGAACCGACCGCACAGGGAATTATTTCCGTACTGTCATTTGCAGTGAATGTATTCGTCTTCGCATACATCCTGAAACGTGCAAAAGTACAGAAAAAGAATCCGTGGAAGAACGAGATTTTTACAGATACAAAAGACTACAAAGAAGCAATGGAAAGAGCATAAAGAAGAGAAGGGCACTGACGGAGGGCAGTGTCTTTTTTTGCATAAGATAAAGAGATATAACTCAAGATAGAAGAAGCTAATATTTAAGCATAAAATATTTTAGAATATAAACACTATTCGCAAAATTCATGAATATACGTACTAATATTCGGTTAATATTACGAGTTGTATGATTGATGAAAACGACATATAATGACCTTATACTAAGGATGAAGGGGGAATGAGGGAATCAGACTTTCTAAATATAAGATTTGGAAAATCGAAGAATCCGTTTGAAGTTGTAATTGAAGATAAAGAATGTCTATGGTACAATAAGAACAAAAATTTGATATTAAAGAGGGAAAATATATGGCAGTATCATACAACGGATTATGGAAATTATTGATCGATAAAAACATGAAAAAAGTTGATTTGATGAACCGTATTGAAATCAGCAGCAGTACCATGGCAAAAATGACAAAAGAAGAACTGGTGTCTCTAAAAGTCCTGGAAAAAATCTGTGCAGAACTGGACTGTGACTTCGGAGATATTATCCATTATGAAAAAGTGCAGAATAAGGATAGTGTACAGTAATGGAATACATCTATTATGGTAATTGAAAATATGTGTGTAGAAAGGAATAAAGAGGTCAATATGGGAAAAATTGAAGGTGTTCAGATTAAAAATTTTGGTCCACTTAGAGATATTGTAATGGGAAAAACTTTAAACTATCAACAGGGGGATGCTCTTGGAAATGTTACAGCCATCATTGGGCCGAGTGGTAATGGAAAGAGTACACTTGCAGATGCATTTGGATTTTTGGCCGATTGTTTGGAGATGGGTGTAGAAGAAGCTTGTGATACAAAAAACAGAGGTGGTTTCCAGCAAATTCGTTCACAGGGAGTTGAAGAACCTGTAAAATTTGAATTATATTATCGAGAAAAGAGTAACACACGTCCAATCACATATGAACTGGAAATAGATGAAGATTCTATGGGCCGTCCATATGTAAAAGAGGAACGTCTGCGTCAACGCGTAACCAAGAGAGGGCGACCGTTATCTTTTTTACTTCTTCAAAATGGGCGCGGTTATGCGTATGAGGGAAAAGAAGGCGGTGCAGATGATGATGGACGTAGCGTGCAGGGAGAAAAAGTAGATGTAGAATTGGCTGATATCAGAAAACTTGGTATTGTAACTTTGGGAGCAATGAAACAATATGAGCGAATTGAAAAATTTTTGAATTTTTTAAAAAGCTGGTATCTCTGTTATTTTTCACCAGATGCTGCGCGTACTTTGCAAACAGCGGCACCACAGCCATATTTGAATCGTACGGGAAGTAACATAAATAATGTTGCGCAGTATATGTATCGAGAAAATAAAAGGGAGTTTACGAAAGTCTTAAAAGAAATTCAAACAAAACTGCCCAATATTGAGAAAATTGAGCCGGTCAAATTTGACAATGGACAAATGATGCTTAAATTTTGGGAAAAAGGATTTGAGAAAGCGATTTATTCTCCGAAGATGTCTGATGGTACTCTGAAATTGTTTGCTTACTATTTATTATTGCACGAAAGTAATCCACGTCAGCTAGTATTTATTGAAGAACCGGAAAACGGATTATATCATCAATATTTAAAACTTCTGGCAGATGAAATGGTGAAAAGTGTTGGGACGGGATTTTCAAAGCAGTTGTTCGTTACTACACATAGTCCTTTTTTTGTAAATGCGTTATCTCCAGAAAATGTGTGGGTACTTGAAAAGGGTGATGATGGCTTTTCAAAAGTTAAACGAGCGTCAGAATATGCATTTGTAAAAGAACTTTCAGAAGAAGGAATTCCGTTAGGGGACATGTGGTATAGCAAATATTTCGGATGATGGGAGAGAACTATGTATTTTCAGTTTTTGATAGAAGATAAATCAACAGAGATTTTGGTAAATCATATCATGGAAAAAATAAAGGAAATGTATCCAGATATATTTATTGATTTCAATATAAAATCATTTAACGGGATTGGACATTTATCAACACATGGAAGTCTACAGGAACGCAAAGGAAGCGGATTGTTGAATAATCTTCCTTTATATTTGAGAGGGTTTGATCGTTCTCTGGCGCAAATGCCGCAGGCAGTTATTGTTGTTGTGTTGGACAATGATAAACGTGATTGCACAGAATTCCAAAATGCGTTAGACAAAATTGCAAAAGAATCTGTGCAATTAATTGACTGGGTAGTTTGTATTGCTGTAAAAGAAATGGAGGCGTGGTTATTAGGAGATGAGAATGCTATTACCAGTGCCTACCCAAATGCAAAGAAAAAATATTTGAAAGCCTATGAGCAGGATGGCATATGTGATACATGGGAAGTGTTGGCAAACATGTTATATCCCGGTGGACTGGCAGCTTTAAAGAAAAAGTCTAAGAATAGCTATAGTGTAACCGGAAGTGCAAAGTGCGAATGGGCAGATAAAATTGGTAAAGAGTTAAATCTGGAATGCAATCTTTCTCCAAGCTTTAATAGATTTTTACGGTCACTTCAATTGCGAATTGATGCTGCATAATACATATTAGGAGAGAGGACAAAGAGACTTGTAAAATATACAAAGGATGTGAAGACATAGAATCTTATTGATGAGATGATTTGCTATTTGTGAATATTGAGAAAGACACTGACGGCGGTCGGTGTCTTTTTTGGGCTAAAAATACAGGTATCAGAGTTGTAAATATTGTAGCGGCTTGGTGGAAAAAGTAAGAATAAATGAATTAATTCCTGTCTGGGAAGAAGAACACCATATTAAAATAGAGTATGTAAAACGGACCGATACATTGTATGTGTGAACAAAAATTCCGAAAACGAAACACCAGACAGGCACGACAGAGAATGGAAGAGCTGTTTCGAAATATTGAAAATGAAAATCCAGAGATAAAGAAACTGGCATTTTGCTGAGAGAGAATGGTTATTTTGGAGAATATAAGAAATATTACAGAATAACGTGTAAAGCATGAAATTGTATTAGTATAATCTGGCTGTTATGCTATAATTAAAAATAACAGTTCATAAAAGTAAACGTACCTTCGGAGGAAACCATGTGTAAAAAGAACTATGCTACAAAATTATGTGCAGTAATGACTGCAATGTCCATAGTATTGTCAGGATGTGCTCAAAGTACGGGGACAGATGTAAATGACAATTCATCATCAACATCTGAAAATCAAATAACTGAAGAAGAGAATAATAAAATTGCAGAGGATATCGAAGCAGAAGCGGACGATATCATTGATTCTGAAGACGTAGAAGAATCAAGTTTAACTCCTACACAGCGAAATTCTGTTAATATGTTGAACTATATGTCCGCACTAACCCAAGAAATAAATGCATCAAGTGGAAATCAGATGTTTTTGGAAGAGGCATATTCTTCGCTGGTTAATGATATTTATCCTAATGCTGTAGATACGGAAACACAGGCAGAGATTACCAGTCTTATGGATACGATAGAGAATTATAGGATGATTACAGTAAAGCGTAAAAGACTGGAGTATATCTATGAGCAGAATCGTGCGCAAGCACTTCGTCAGAAAATTCCCAATCCTGTTGGGGTATTAAGTGCTGTTCAGTCTGGAAGTATATTAAAGTCTGCTGCATCTGTTCTTTATATGGCAGTTGACTCTGTTTCCAGTTATAAGGCGGCTACTTCACAGGCAGATCTTCAATATATACAAGATGGATGGGAACTTGAAGATCAAGAGCTAACTGAATTACATAACAGTACAAAAAATGCTTTGAGCTATATGTTTGATATGGTAAGAGATTACAATTTTGATGGAGATTATGCTTTATCGGAGGAGGCAATAAAAGATTTTGTTAAATGGAAATCTAAACCAGATTCGCAGCTTATCAGTAAAATTGAATGGTTCAAATCTCATAAGGATACTTATCAGAATTTTGGTCGGTATTGGCTGGAATTGGTAAAGGACTATTATAATTCAGAGGATTATGAGAATTGCATTGAATCAATTAGGCAGTATGAATCTGTTTCAACTCGGATTTTTCGTAAAGATACAGACAAAGCAAATGTTCTTCCTATGGTCATCATTGCGGCAAAAGAAACTTTAAGCGAGGCAGAATATATTGAACTTGCCAATAGCTATTGTTCTGAAATTTATGATAACACAAAGGATGATGACTGGAGCCTTAGATATTTTGTGGCTCAGATATACATGGATTTAAATATCTTAACAAAAGATGAGCTATATTTGGAGAAAGCCTACGAAATTGCGCTTGGCAATGTTAATGTTCTGGTTGACGAGCAAAGAACTTTGAACAAAACATATATGGAGGAAATCCAAAAAATTGAAGCAGATAAAGATTCTACAAAAAGAGAAAAAGAGGAAATCAAAAAGTATAATAAGTTGTTGAAAGAACAGCGAAAAGTAGAATTACCTCCTGTAAGTGAAGCCTTGTATCTCAATATAGAATTGTTATTTGCATTAGCCAATGAGATGCAAGTTTCAGATGAAGAACAGAAACGGATAAATGCAATTTTACATGAAAATGGAAATGAAATTTTCCTTACAAAAGCATTAGATAATAGATTTTGGTTTGGTAAAAAATCAGAAGATATCAATCTGGATGAGGTAGAAATCTCTTTTGATGGAGAAAATTTATCTATTCCGGCAGCGTACATTGCAGAGGGATATGCTATCCAAATGACAATATCCGGTGGCAAAAAAGACACTCAAATAGAAGACTGGAGTGTTAAAAAAGTTAAAAGACCTAAAAAGGAAAAAGAATGTTCGGAATTTGTTGTTTCATTTGAAAGTAAAAAGGCAAAGGATTATAAATATCATGTCGGTGATAAAATAACGATAAAAGTAGATCCTGTTGCAGATACACCTGATGGTAATATAACGCTCAATTACAAAGTAAAGTCGAGTAAAAAATTCGGTGTATTTGATGGCATTAAATTTGAAAGGCAGAAATAATGATTAAACGCATATGGGTACTGCTTTTGAGCTGTCTCCTTTTCTTTTCTTTAGCAACGACTGCAGTGGCTTGTGATGAAGAGCAGACAAATACATGTGTTCCGCAAATACTATTTGGGAAAAGTTTGCCAAGAAAAGTTAATGATGAAAATGTTCAGATGCTTTTGAGCGCATTATATCTTTGTAGTATGCAAGCTGATGGAGTTGGAGAAGACAAGGTTAAATACTTAAAACAGCGAAAAGTTTCGGGCGTTTCAAAGCTGAAAAAATTAGATGTTTCTGGAAAAACGGTATTAGAATGTTCTCATAATACCTGGGAACATGAATGTGTAAGGGTTAAGAAACAGCAGGAAAATAGAAAAGAAGTCCTTCAAAATACTGTTAACAAAATTTGTGACTTTGGTTTTATTAATAATTTAGTTGGGAGTAAAAAAGGCAAATGTAATAGTTTTGCTGCATTACTTTATTATTCCCATATCCTATCTGATTATTTGGCTGATGAATCTATTGAAACAGGTGTAAATATAAATGGAAAAGAAGTTCCGTCATACACCGGAGAAAAAGTTGTTAAATTGAATGGAAATAGACCATCTTTTACTCCAAAACAGAAAAAAAGTTCGGAATCCTTTATTGAAACA
>ERZ773188.2371-NODE-2371-length-18285-cov-17.291388_pt1 | contig 18285 bp, 19 predicted proteins | sample MGYA00581011_ERZ773188 | MGnify/ENA primary metagenome ERZ773188 (study PRJEB29015, sample SAMEA2737798) | human gut metagenome | biome: human gut; feature: human-associated habitat; material: faeces | place: China | collected 2012 ...
CCTAACGACCAAAAGGGAGGGGCCTCGCCCCTCCTTTTTGGATGATCCTCCCCGCTCTTCTGACGGCGCGGCATTGCTTCGCTCGCCGCGCTTCTAATAGAAAAAACGACCGCGCCAGCGGTCGTTTTACTTTGTTCTGGGATAGGGGGTGTCCTGGTCGGTCAGGCCGGCGAGGTAGTCCATGCTGGTTTCCAAGGCAAGGGCGATGCGGCGGCACTGTTCAAAGCTCATATTTCGTTTGCCGGTCTCGATTTTTGAATAATCGCTCTGGTCAATTCCCGTCAGCATCTGCATTCTGACCTGTGAGAAGCCTTTCTTTTTGCGCAGTTCTTTCATACGAGTCATCTAATCACCCCAACAAAATTATGGCAAATTGGCCTATTGATAATAGGGTGATATTGACCTATAATTGTGTAGAGGTGATAAGATGACGACTTATAAAACGCTATATCACTTGATGGTACGCAGTATGAGCGAAGCCATCGACCTTTACGACGAAGGTAAAGGCATTCTTGCCCATGAAGTCCTGAAAAAAGCCCTGTTGGACGCAGAAGACCAAGTCATTTCACACGACATCATTTCCGATGAGCCCATCAGCAATGACTACAGCAGTGCCGACCCAGCAAAAGGCTAAAAAAGCAGTACCCCTAAGCGGCAAGCGCAGCAATGCCGCGCCGTCAGAAGCAACAGCGGGGTGGATAATCCAAAAGGGAGGGGCAATGCCCCTCCCTTTTGGTCGTTAGGGGTGCAGGGGCGAAATCGAAACGCCCCTGCCGTTCTCTTAGGGGTTCAAAAGGGGACCTTCTCTCACGTGAGAGAAGGTCCCCTTTTATCCGCACTCCCGCGCGGCGCGGGAGATAATTTCACGTTTTATTAAAACGCGATCACACCCAAATGCTCGAGCAAGATCTTGAGCCCGATCAAAATGAGAATGATGCCGCCGGTGAGCTCGGCGCGGCTCTTATAGCGCGAGCCGAACACATTGCCGACGTACACACCCGCAATCGAGATCACAAACGTCGTGCAACCGATGATCGTGATGGCAGGCACAATATTCACCTGTAAAAAAGCAAACGTCACGCCGACGGCCAGCGCGTCGATGCTCGTGGCGACGGCGAGAATCAGCAGCTCCTTGAAGTTGACGCCCGTGTAGGGCTTTTCCTCTTCTTCCTCCTCTTCGCGGCTCTCCTTGATCATGTTAAAGCCGATCAGCGCGAGCAGGACGAAGGCGATCCAGTGGTCGAAGCGCTCGATATACCCTGAAAACCGGCTGCCGAGAAGGTAGCCCGTCAGCGGCATCAGCGCCTGGAAGCCGCCGAAAAAGAGGCCGATGCAGAGCGTATACTTTTTGTCGATCTTCTGCATGGAAAGGCCCTTGCAGATCGACACGGCGAAGGCGTCCATCGAAAGCCCGATGCCGATGAGGAACAGCTCGAAAAATGTCATGGTAAGATCCTCCAAACAACAAAAAAACAGGCGCGGTACCGCACCTGAGCATAAGAAAAGAGACACAGGTACAGCGAAGCCATACTTGAGTCTCGTTGTTTAAGACAAGCCAGACCGCAAAAGCGGTCAGTCTGTTGACTTGCCACGCCATCTAAAGCAGTTGACGCCATCTACTCCCTCAAAGTAAGGAGCAGTATATCATATCCCCGCAGGGCCGTCAAGCATTCTTTGACTCGCATTCAGACATTTTTCATTCAATGTATCATTATTTCTGAATCATTCGATAAAAATGTGAAATCATTGACAAAAGTTCCCTTGCCATTCCCACGCTGCTGTGCTAAACTGGAAATTACATTATAAGAAAGGATCCTCATACCGCTATGGAATTCTTATCGAACAAGCCCCTTCTCATCACCGACACCATTCTGCGCGACGCGCACCAGTCGCAGGCCGCCACGCGCATGACGCTCGAACAGATGCTCCCCGCCTGCGAAATTCTCGACTCGATCGGCTACTACTCTCTCGAGTGCTGGGGCGGCGCCACGTTCGACGCCTGCCTGCGTTTTCTGGATGAGGATCCGTGGGAGCGGCTGCGCCAGCTGCGTGCCCACCTGCCGCACACGAAGCTCCAGATGCTCTTCCGCGGCCAGAACATCTTAGGATACAAGCACTATGCTGACGACGTCGTCGACGAGTTCTGCGGCAAGTCCATTGATAACGGCATCGACATCATCCGCATCTTCGACGCGCTCAACGATGTGCGTAACTTAGAGCAGGCCATCAAGTCCACGAAGAAATACGGCGGTCAGGTCGAGGCCACTCTCTCCTACACCATCTCCCCCATCCACAATGAGGATTATTTCGTGAAGCTCGCTAAGGAGCTCGAGCAGATGGGCGCGGACGCTCTCTGCATCAAGGACATGGCGAACCTGCTGCTGCCGATGGATGCCTACTCCCTTGTCAAGCGCCTCAAGGAGACCGTCAGCATCCCCATCCACCTGCACACGCACAACACCAGCGGCACGGGCGACATGGTCAACCTGATGGCCGCGATGGCGGGCGTCGACATTGTCGACACCGCGCTCTCCCCGCTCGCCAACGGCACGTCCCAGCCCGCGACGGAGTCCCTCGTCGCCACGCTCAAGGGCACGCCGCGCGACACGGGCCTTGACCTGAACAAGATGAGCGAGGCTGCCGTCCACTTCCGCAAGGTCGCGGATGAGCTCAAATCGAGCGGCGCGCTCGACCCGAAGGTGCTGAATGTCGACACGAACACGCTCCTCTATCAGGTCCCCGGCGGTATGCTCTCGAACCTCATCTCCCAGCTCAAGCAGGCGGGCAAGGAGGACAAGTATTACGACGTGCTCGCTGAGATTCCGCGCGTGCGCGAGGACTTCGGCTATCCCCCGCTGGTCACGCCGTCCAGCCAGATCGTCGGCACGCAGGCCGTGCTGAACATCATCACCGGCGAGCGCTACAAGATGGTCCCCAAGGAGTCCAAGGCCATGCTGCGCGGCGAATACGGCAAGCTGCCCGGAACCGTCAACGAAGAGGTCCGCGCCAAGGCCGGCATCAAGCCCGAGGACGTCATCACCTGCCGCCCCGCCGACCTTCTGGAGCCCGAGCTTCCCAAGTACCGCGAGGAGTACAAGGACCTCGCCAAGAGCGAGGAGGACGTGCTCTCCCTCGCGCTGTTCCCGCAGGTCGCACCCAAGTTCATCAACCGCCGCAACCTGCGCACGCCGAAGCCGCACCGCACGATGGCTCCTATCGCGCACCGCGAAGCGAAGGAGCGCGCCGTCGCGCCCTTCTCCCGCAAGTAAAACGCAATGAAAAATCGCCCTTCCAAATGGAAGGGCGATTTTCTTATTTTGTCAGGTCGAGCTGCATCTGCACGTGCGGGATACCGTCCTCTAAAAATTCCTCCGACGTCTGGCGGAAGCCGAAGTCCTCGTACATCTTCTTCACATACGTCTGCGCTTCGATCGTGATCTTATCGGCGTGCAGCTTCTCCGTCGCCGTGCCGATGGCCGCGGCGACGATTTGCTTCCCCAGGCCGCAGCGCCGCTTCACGGCGATCACGCGGCCGATAGAGACCTCGGGGAATGTCGCGCCGCGCGGCAGAACGCGCGCATAGGCCTCGATACCGTCCTCGTCCCGCAGCCAAACGTGATAGGCGTCCTTGTCCGCGTCGTCGACCTCCTGATAGTAGCATTTCTGCTCCACGACGAAGACCGACACGCGCAGCTTGTAAATTTCATAGAGCTCCCGCGCTGTGAGCTCGGAAAAGTGCTTGACGAACAGCTCCATGCGCTTTCCCTCAGCGGATGAAGTGCGTGGCGATGCGCTCTTCCTTTTCAGGCAGGCCGAACTGCTCCTTGCCGAGCGCGATGCTCTTCATCAAAAACGTCATGTTGCGCGCGAGCATGCGCATCGTCTGCCGGCCCTCTCCGTCCTGCTCCGCCTCGCCCGGTGCGCGGCCGTGGATGCTGTTCCAGTACTGGCTGGACGCGACCGGCATGCCGGAGATGGTGAAATACTTGTTGAGCTCATCGAACGTCGCCGAGCAGCCGCCGCGGCGCGCGCAGACGACGCTCGCGCCGACCTTCATCGTCTTATCGAACGACGAGATATAGAAAAGACGGTCGAGGCACGCGACAAGCGTCGCGTTCGCGGACGCGTAATAGACGGGGCTCGCCACGACGAGGCCGTCCGCCTGCTCGAACTTCGGCGCGAGCTCGTTGACCACGTCGTCAAAGACGCACTTGCCGAGCTTGCCACAGGCTCCGCAGGCCGTGCAGCCGCGCACGGCCTGATTGCCGATGAGCACGGTCTCGACCTCCACGCCGCTTGCCTTGAAGATCTCCTCCATCTCACGCAGTGCGACGGCGGTGTTGCCGTTTGCGTGCGGGCTGCCGTTGAGCATCAGTACCTTCAAATTTTTCATTGCTGTCTTCTCCTGTATCCTCCGCGCGCCGCTGAGCGCTTGCCTTGCTCAACGCGCACTGTTTTCTATTCTCTCGTCGATCTCGCGAAAAAGCCGCCGGTAGTCTTCGTTCGACCAAATCCTTTTCGGCCGCCAGCAGTCCCGCAGCTGTCGCAGCGCGGGCGAATCGCCGCAAAAGGCTTTCACCCGCTGCGCCGCGAATTCATTGGCGTCCACCTCGTAAGGAAAGCCCAGATAAGCGTCGCGAAACCTCTCTTCTCCGCCGTCCAAGCGGCACTCCTGCCAGGTTTCGCCGCGCAGGCGGAAGCACGTTCCATCATAGAGCACCACGTAGGAAAGGCTTACGCGGATCATCGCGTCGAAGCGCTCGGGATGCTGGTACTGCTCCGCGTGCCGCAGCTCGTGGACAAGATAGAACATCGCCTCGTACTCCGGCGCACTTTGCAGCACGGCCGGATTGAGAAAAAGCGTTTTTGCCACCGGATCAAACGTGCCGTTGGCCGTCTCGTATCCCTGCGGCATGTCCCACGAAAGTACGACGGACAGTCCGCGCTCCGCGCAGATACTTTCGACCAGCGCGCGCCATTTCGTCTGTTCCAAGGGCAGCCTCCTCTCGATTACTCCTCGCCCGCGTCCCCTGACATGCGGTGGGCTTTGCGCTCTTTTTTGTAGCGGTACATGTTGTGGTCGGCGCGGTCCTTGACCGTGACAACGTTCTCGCTTGAAATCTCTGCCGAGCCGAACGACACCGTCGGCAGGAAGTCGAGTTCCTTGCGGCGCTCGCTCAGCCGGCGCACAAAGTCCCGCGCACAGGCGTGCTCCTTGTCGCCGTCGCGCAGCAGCACACAGAATTCGTCGCCGCCCGTTCGGTAGCAGTAACCGTGGCGCGCATAGGCCTTCTTGATGCACGCGGCGATCTCGGCAAGGCAGATATCGCCTTTCACGTGGCCATATCGGTCGTTGACCTGCTTGAAGTCGTCCACGTCGAAGACGACGAGCACCTCGCCGCTGCGGCACATCTCCGCCGTGCGATTGAGATAGCTGTTCTGATTCAAAAGGCCGGTCAGCGCGTCGAGCTGGTTCCACATCTCGCTGCAATAGATGAAATACAGCACCGAAAGCAGCGTGACGCACAGCCATGTCACGTGCAGCTGCGGCAGCGCGATCTGGATGATCGTCTCCGCCGCCAGAAAGACGATGAGCGGATAGATCAGTACGCGGCTACGATTCTGGAACACACGCGCTGTGATGGCCGTACAGGCCGCAAGATAAACAAGCGCGGCAAAGTACGCCGTGACGTAAAACGCGAAAAAGTCGCCGCGCGAATAAAGGTTCTCCTCGCTCACGGAGAACACCATCCCGCCCGGCAGCATCAGCGCCAGCGAAATGAGATACGCCGCCTCGCACGCGACCGCCGTTTTGAACCCGCGCCGGACGCCCTGTTTTTTGTCCAGCACATACACAAGGCAGAGCGACACCGCGGGCGACAGGCCGAAACCGAGGTAGTTCGACAAAATATTCAGACAGCGCAGATGCACCGGCGCACCGTCAACCAGAATCGTGATGACCTCGAGGATCGAGATCACGCCGATGAGCACAAAGGCGAGGAAAAAGCCGCGCTTCTGCTTGCTGTTGAGCGTTTCGCTCAGCTTTGTGAGGATGCACATGAACGTCAGCACGAAGAGGTCGATCGTCGTTAAAACCAAGAAATACTGATCTATCATAAAATCAAAAATACCTTCTGCCAAAATAAAAGGCCGATCATCCGGCCCGACAAAAATCTCCTCATTTGTCCTCTTTGGGATATTTTTTAGTATATCACAAAGTTTGACATTTGCAAAGCACAGAATGCGACGCACAAAAATTCTGCATATCCCGCGCATGGCCAAAACGCGGTAAAAATTCACATATCTTACGATTATCCGCCCTGCGTATCCCCAAATTACGGAATAATTGTGCATTGTGCAAGGCATATATTTCCCGTATAATGCAACCATTCCGCGGTCTTTGCGGAAAATCGGAAAAAGGGGCTCCGCCCCGAAACAAAAAAGGAGATTTGCAATGAAAAAAACTGTCACTCTGGCGCTCACCCTCGCGCTTGTGCTGGGCCTTTTGTCCGGCTGCGCCAACAATGACACACCGGCTGATAACGCCGAGAACAGCAAGGCAGCGGAGACTGCCGAAAACTTTACCGACGAAATGAAGATCCCCTACGCTGTCGACCTGTCCCCTGAGGACGGCGCGGACTCCGTGGAACGCAGCGGCGACCATGAAAACTCGCCCTACTTCGCCCACCCCGACGTCTACAACATGGAGTCCACGGACACGCTGACCGTGCTGCCCCACTTCAGGACCATGCAGCAGACCAGCGAATGGTCCTGCGGCGTGACGGCGGCGCTGATGGTACTCGACTGGTACGATGCGCTCGGCGACTGGAACGAAGAGTCCCTCGCGGCGCTGCGCCACTCGCTCGACGGCACGGAGCTTGAGGGCTATCCCGGCACCACACTCAACCAGGCCATTGACATTTTCAACGGCGTAGGCGGTTTTGATATAATATCCTCCAACGACTATCCCGACGGCATCTGGCTCGACGATATTCAGGGCTGGCTGAGCGAAGGCAAGCCCGTTATGATCTGCTGGAACGACTGGGGCGGCCACTGGCAGACCATCATCGGCTACGATACGATGGGCACGGAAAATGAGAACGACGACGTCTTCCTCGTCGCCGACTCCTGCGACACCACCGACCACAATCAGGACGGCTACGGCATCTATCCCGCCGAGCGCCTGATGTACAACTTCACGATGTACGGCGCGTTCCCTGAAAGTGAGGGTGGCAGCGACATGCTGTTTCTTGTCGCCTCTCCCAGCGCGAAATAACGATCCAAACGCAGCAAAAAGCAGCAGGCCGTCGGTCTGCTGCTTTTTCGTTTCACTTACTGTCTGCAAATTTTGATAAGCAGGAGCTTTCCATCCCGCACGGAGATTTTCGCGGTCTTTCCGGGCAGGACCTCGTTGCTCACGCCGTACTGGTATTCGCACGTGATCTCCGCGCCGTCGAGCGGGTACTTCGCATCGCGGATCGTAATCCCCCTCGCACAGCCCGTGATATTGAGCAGCGAGAAAAACGGGTACTTATCCTCGATGGAGACTTCGTCCTTCGAGACGATCTGCATCTCCGAATAGTCGTCCACAATCCCCGCCTTTTTGCCGAGCGAATTGAGGTAGAGCAGGATCGACACGTTTCCGAGCGTGTGGTCGAGCCGCGCGCCGATGACGCCGATGAGCAAAAAGTCGTCATACCCGCGCTGCACCATCGTCTTGACGGCAAACACCGTGTCGGTGTCGTCCTTTTCACACGGGAGCACGATGGTCTCTACATCGAGGTGCGGATTGCAGTGCGAGTCAAAGTCGCCGACGATCAGCGTAGGCTTCACGTCCAGTGCTTCCAGGTGCTTGAGGCCGCTGTCGCAGAAGACGACGGCATCATCTTCCCTCAAGTACTGCTTCACGCGCGCATAGTCGCCGATGTCCGCGCCGCCGACGATCACGCAGCGTTTTTTCTCGCTCACTGTCTCATCTCCCATGCCATCTGCCAGAAAGCCATCTCGTAGCGCGAGCAGGCGATGAAAATGTCCTCCAAATGCCGGAGCTGCTCTTCCGTATAGTGCGCGGACAGGCGGTCGAGCGTTTCGATCAGCATGACGTTGCCCGCGGCGTACCCGTCTGAGGCGTAGCCGCGGATCCAGTCGCCGTAGAACGGGTCGTCGACCGACTCGGGGCGGTTCGCAACGATCTTCTTGGCGATGACCTCGTAGCTGTAAGCGCACGAGAGCACCGCCGCCAAAACCTCGACCTCGCTCTCATCATAGGCGACACGGACCATGTAGGACGTGTAGGAGAGATTATCGAGCGAGGGCTTCATCGCGTCGATTTCCTCCTGCGTCACTGCAAACTTACCCATGTAACCCTTGTGCACGTCCAGCTCGCCGTTCATCACGTTGATGTACTTGGCAAAGAGGTTCGCCGTCTCGACGCTTTTCGCCTTGGCGACGCCCACGGCGTAGGTCTTGGCATAGTCCTTGAGATACAGGAAGTCCTGCATGATGTAGTAGCGGAACTTATCACGCTCCAGCGTGCCGTTCTGGATGCCGAGCACAAAGGGGTGCTCGTTGTAGGCGTCCCAGATCGTTTTGCTGGCGTTCAGCAGTCTTTCAGATGTTTTCACTTGGTATTCTCCTTTGCAAACTCGCCCCGCAGGTCAAAATTGTGCTGCATGGGCCCCGCCCCCTTGCCGAGGTCCAGCATCGCCGACAGCGCGCCGGAGATGTACTCCTTCGCCCGCGCGACGGACTCGCTGAGCGAGTAGCCCTTGGCGAGGTTCGACGCGATGGCGCTCGAGAGCGTGCAGCCCGTGCCGTGAGTGTTGGGATTGTCGATGCGCTTGCCCTCGAACCACTGCATCTCGCCGCCTGCGTAGAGCAGGTCGTTGGCGTCGTTCACGCGGTGACCGCCCTTTAAGAGCACGGCGCAGCCGTAGGTGTCGCCGATGCGCTTGGCGGCGCGCTCCATGTCGTTCTTGCTCTCGATCTTCTCACTGGAGAGGATCTCACCCTCGGGAATGTTCGGCGTGATGACGGTCGAGAGCGGCAGAAGCTCGTCGATGAGCGTCTGCACCGCATCGGTCTTCATCAGGCTCGAGCCGCTCGTCGCGACCATCACGGGGTCGACCACGATGTTCTTTGCCCCGTAGTGGTGCAGCCGCTCCGCGATCACGCGGATCAGGTCGGAGGACGAGACCATACCGATCTTGACCGCGTCGGGGAAGATATCTTCAAATACCGCGTCCAGCTGCTCTTTTAAGAATGCAGGCGTTGCCTCCTGAATTGCCCTCACGCCGGTCGTGTTCTGTGCCGTGAGCGCGGTGATCGCGGTCATGGCATAAACACCGTTCATCGTCATCGTTTTGATGTCTGCCTGAATACCGGCGCCTCCGCAGGAGTCGCTTCCCGCGATGGATAATGCTGTTTTCATCGTTTTTCGTCCTTTCGATTCAAAATGCATCTCTTTTGTTATGCGACAGAGAGTGGTGCCCCCGGTCTGCCGCCCAAAGCCGCGGCTTTAGTCCGCCGCGGTCATTGCCCAGAATTGCTCCAATTGCTCAAAGCTCGTAATATAGCAGTCCGCCAGCGCTCTGACCTCGTCCTGGCGCTTTTCGCTCTCGTCGAAGACCGCCGCGACGGTAAAGCCGTCTTTTTTCGCGGTCTCGATGGCGTGGATGGCGTCCTCGAAGACCACGGTGCTGCCGCGCTGCGCGCCAAAATGCTCCATCGCGCGGCGGAAGATGACGGGCTCGTCCTTGCCGTGCCCGACCTCGCTGCATGTGAAGATCGCGTCGAAGAGGGCCTCGATGCCGCAGCGGCGCAGCGCCGATTCGATGAGATAGCGGTCTGTCGCCGTCGCGATGCAGACGTCGACGCCCTTTGCGCGCAGCTCTTTCAAAAACGGGACAACGCCCGGCTTTGGCTGCACCTCGTCGCGGTAAAAATGCTCGATGATGCGGTCGATGCCCGCCATGATCTCCTCGGGCGTCTCCGCAAGGTCATACTCTTTTTTCAGGTGCTCCGCCGCCTGCAAGAGGCTCAGCGCGCGCAGCTCCTCGCGCACGGTGGGCTTGGGCTCTTTGCCGCGCGAGCGCACATAGCTCTCCGCCACCGTGTCCCAGAGGTACATGGAGTCGAACAGCGTGCCGTCAAAGTCAAAGATCACGCACTTGAGCTTCATGCGTTCACCATTTTTTCCGACAGCGCGCGCAGCTCGCGGCATTCGCTTTCGATGTCCTCCGCCGAGAAGATGGCGCTGACCAGCGCCACACCGTCCACGCCCGTGCCCGAAAGCTCGAGGATGTTGCTCTTGTTGAGCCCGCCGATGGCCACGACCGGAATATCGACCGCGTCACAGATGGCCTTGAGCGTTTCCTTCGGAAGCACGTCGACGTCCGTCTTTGTCGAGGTCGAGAACATCGCGCCCACGCCGAGGCAGTCTGCCCCGTCGCGCACGGCCTGCTTCGCCTCTTCGACGGAGTGGACAGAGACACCGACCATCATGTTGTCGCCGACCTTTTCGCGCACCTTCGCCGCGGCCATGTCCTCCTGCCCGACGTGCACGCCCTCGGCACCGCAGGCGATAGCGACGTCCACATTGTCGTTGATAAACAGCGGCACGCCGTAGCGCTTGCACAGCGCCGCGATCTGCTTCGCCTCTTCGAGGAAATCCTCGTCGCCGAGCTTCTTTTCGCGCACCTGCACACAGGTCGCGCCGCCCTTGAGCGCGCATTCGACCTGCTCGTATAAGCTTTGTCTGCCGACCCACGCGCGGTCTGTGACGGCGTAGAGCAGCATCGTCTTCTTATCGCACTTCATACTTTGCGCCTTCCTCCAGCTGTTCGGGCGTCATGTTGTAGATGGCGTCGATGATGTAATTGCGATAGGTGGAGTTGCCGTCCTGCGCGGAAAGGCGCGCGTGCGCGATCTCGCCGGCAAGGCCCATGGCGCAGACCGCCGCCGCGGCAGCCTCCAGCGGATGCTCGGGGTTCGCCGTCACATACGCCGCCGTCATGGCGGAGAGCTGGCAGCCCGTGCCCGTGATGGAGGACATCATGGGGTGGCCGTTTCGGATGCAGTAGGCCTTTTTGCCGTCCGCCACAATGTCGATCGCGCCGGTGATGGCGATGACCGCGCCCGTCTTTTCGGCAAAGGCCTTGGCGAACGCGACCGCGCTGTCAAGATTCTCCTCGCTCACCTTGTCTGCGACGTCAGCGTCCACGCCCTTGGTCGTGCCGCTGCCGGAGGCAAGGGTCTTGACCTCGGAGATGTTACCGCGGATGACAGTGAACTTGACCTCTTCGAGGAGCTTCTGCGCCGTCTCGGTGCGAAGCTTCGAAGCACCCGCGCCCACGGGGTCGAGCACGGCGGGGTGATTCAGCGCGTTCGCGCGCTTGCCCGCAAGGAACATCGACTCGATCGTGCGCTTGTTGAGCGTGCCGATGTTGATGTTCAATCCACCGCAGATCGTCGTGATCTCCTCGACCTCGCTTTGGTCGTCCGACATGATGGGCGATGCGCCGCAGGCCAGCACGATGTTGGCGCAGTCGTTCACCGTGACATAGTTCGTGATGTTGTGGATGAGAGGGCACTTGCCTCTCACGTTTTCGAGCATTTTCTGAAACATATCTGTTTCTCCTTTCTGAATAAAAAACAGGAGGCGCCCACAACGGGCGTCTCCTGTAAAAAGCCATGAGGTCAACTTCCTACGGCGGCATTACCCGCATCAGGTGAAAGGGTCGAAGTTGGAGCACTTCCTCTCAGCCCGCCTGCACGAGCTCCCCTGTTTTATTTTGATGATTGTATTATACGCCTTTTTTCGGCAGCCGCAAGGGAAAATTGATTCAACTGCCGCAACTCGTCGATCAAAGTGCTTCATCCATTCTGCCGCAGCAGTTTTCCGGAACGGTCAGCGCTGCAATTCACTCTTTGGTGAGCAGGCAGACGGTCTCCACGTGTACTCCGCTGTCGCTAAATTCTGCCAATAACTCTTTCTCTATTGGAAATCTGTATGTTATTGATTTGCAGAAATGCGCCTTTGTCTTGCGCTCCTCTGGCATATATAACTGAACGTCGGAGATCAGATACTTAATCAAGGATCGCTGTTCTTCTTTTGTCATCATAGCATAGATTTTATCGAATGACGATAGCAAAGCGTAAATCTTTTTAATATTAAGTTTTTCCTGTTGAATGGTTTCTTTTTTCATCTCGGCGTCTCTCAACGCATCCTCTGCTTTGTATATCTCGGTGTACAGATTATCTAAGCGCCGAGCCATATCGGCGCGTCTCCGTTCTTGATACAGATCTTCGGTATCAATACGGTCAATGTCATTCTCTAAACTGGACTTGCTGCGCTCCAGCTTCGAAAGATTGTTCTGGATGTAGCTGATTTCCTTCTCAATCTCCGTCAGATCAATGGCACTCCCAATCTGTCGCTCGATATCCTGAACAAACTTTGGGTTGCAAACCAGCTTCGACGTAAACTCCATGACTTCCTTTTCTACTTGTTCTGCAACAACACCATTCCTCTTGCAAATTGATGTTCCACGGTGCTTCAACGCATATGAGCAGATGTATGATTCTGTTCTCCTCTCTGTCCCATCCGCGTTTGTCCATTTGGTAACACCAATATACATTGGCGCTCCACATTGTGGGCATTTTACGATGCCAGACAACAGATGGGCATGGGTTTGCCCGATATTGTGATTTCCCTTTTTGCCGCGAATTTCTCTCAATTCCTGTGTCCTATGAAACTCCTCCTCTGAAACTATTGCTTCGTGGGAGATTGCGTTGCTCACAATAAAGTTGTCCTGTTTCACCAAACGGTAGTCATTTTCTGTCCCCTCGACCTTTTCTGTTCGCCGTCGTCCATATGCGATTTTCCCCGTGTAAAGTGGATTGGACAGAATCCTTTTGACTTGATTTGTGCTCCATTCGCCATAGCTTGGCTTCACCGCATTCTTTGCCGGTGGCCGCGATATATTGTTTCGATTTAGATGAGCGGATATGGCTGTATATCCCATATTTTCGTACAAGAATTTCTCAAAAATCAGCCTCACAACTTTGCTTTCTTCCTCGTGTGCAATCAGTTTTCCTTCTGATAAACGATATCCGTACGGAGCGAACCCACCATTCCACCCTCCGCGCTTTGCCTTCTCCTCGCGTCCCAGATAGCTTTGGACGATAATGTTTTCTCGCTCCATCTCAGCGACCGCGCCGAGAATTGTAATAATCAGCTTGCCGGTCGTACTGGATGAATCTAATCCGTCCTCCACCGACAGCAGATGCACCCCATACTGTTTCATAAACTCTAACGAGTTTAGCGTGTCCCGCGCATTGCGTCCAAAGCGCGACAGCTTGAACACAATAACGTAATCAACATCAACGGCTCCAGACTGAATATCATCCATCATACGCTGAAACTCCGTACGACCTTCGATACTCTTACCGCTCTTCCCTTCCTCGACATACGGATCCGCCGCAACTTTCATTCCTTGCCGCTCCGCCCACTCAGTTAAGTAGCGTTTCTGACCATCGAGGCTATAGCCTTTGACCTGTCTTTCACTACTGACGCGTATGTAGATAATGCACCTTTTGCCTTCCTTCGTGTTATACATCTTTAATCCTCCTATATCGAACAGCGGCCAGTTTGATTTCAGTCAAACCAGCCGCCGATTGTTTTCTCAAAAATCAAACTCAATCTCAGCCGCATACTTTACGAGAATGGCAGACAGCACGTTGATAAAATCACGATATGCCTGCGTTTGCTCCTGATCACTGTCAGCTGAAGGAATTATGTCTATCTCGTCCACGAAAATCACCTCCTTGTACGCAGTTTTTCTGCTATGTATTCGGCACGATATACGCAGTACGCCCAATCTCGATTATTTCCGTCTACATACACTCGACTCTGGTATCCCCTCGACGAGTTTGTCAAATACAGCAGGTGATATTGATCCAACAGCTTTAACAATTCGCGTCCAGACTTCATTTCCAGATGTTCTGCCATGTTTTCGATTTGGAAATCTGCAAAAGCCATAAAAGCCTTGTGTTCGCCGAACGGAGTAATCGGCGGAGTTGTCTTTCCGTTAACCATATCCATCACGGCGGCGTAAAGAGTTTCCGGTGTCCAACCACATCTATTTGTGCGGAACACTGGGAGTTGATCAATTGCTACCATCAGTGCGCTCAAAATTTCCACGGGCTGATAGACCTTCCCCTCCGAAACCCGGCCTAAATAATCAAGGGTAACCTGTTCAAGGAATTTCGCAAGCCGCGCCTTCATTCTCGGAACAGGAATCCCTTCGGGAATGAAGTTATACATAGCGGCGAAACGTAGATCTGCCAAAGGTACAGTAACCTTAGGAGAATATTCGCCACTATCGTACTTTTGACAAAACTCGATTGTGCGGTCGCCTTTTTCGTCAACACTGATTGCCGCGTACAATTTGCCGTCCAGTGCATTTTGAATCTGCGCCATTCCCGACGCAGGTGAAAACACCCCCTGCACAAGAGCTTCTGCGTACTCAGAAGAAAGGGCCGTATCATCTGCCTGCTCTTCTTCAGGTACAAGAGAAGCGTAACTTGGCGTGTTGACCACTACTGCCCCGTTGCCGTCTCCACTTGCTTCAAGCGGGCTGCAGTTATTTATAATCTCTATGCCAGAACCTATATCAGAATCCATCGTTGATTCCTCCCTTTCCATTTTTGTCGCGGTTCTTTGACTCGCCCACAGGATATCAAACAACAATTTTTGCGTCAATATGCAGTTTTTTAATCAAAATATGACGTTTGTGCAACTTTTTCTTTATATTTATACTGGGCAAGCCCAAACAGACTAGTTGAAATTTGTTTGCACTCATTCACTTTTGTTTACGGGGCGTGCCTGAAAGAAACGTTGGTTTTGAGAAATCAAACGGCAGAGTGCGAATCTTACCTCATTCTTAATTATGTCAGATTCGAGTCCCAAAATTTTCCGTTTTGCACAAACAAACAGGCAAGAGATTTGCCGTCATTCACTCCCTTGCCTGTTGCTGATTATTCGGTTATTCGCCTAAACATATTATCCAGAAAAGCAGTTCCATCTTGCACAAAAGCAGGCAGCACAACAACAAAAGTACTCCTATCAGCATTCCCAGAACAAAGGCAAGAAGGGGCGACATCATACCGTCACCCCTTCTTGCTTACCTTTAGCCTTCTTTGTCGGTTTACCCTCACACACTGCGACATCTTCCACATCAATGTTGCTGTGGATTATCAGATCGCCGCCGTCACTCATCCGGATACCGCCAAAGATGAACACTTCCATCATTGCCTTCACCTGCTCCTCGTTGAGCACTTCATAGCCGCAGCGATTGGTGATGAAATGGTATTCCGCTCCCGCAGCGCCCTTAACAACTTTCACCAATGCGAAATACTTGTTTCCTTCCACTTCGCCGTCGGAATCGTTATCTCGCGCAATAGGTGTAAATGCACGACCAGATTTACCCAAAAGGTTCCGTGTAAACTCCTGATCGATGACCACGTTTTTCTCAGAATCAAGCATCAAGCCATTGACCAGTTCACCGAGCCGCAACTTCGCTCCAACCTGTTTATCAGAAAGAAACGAAAAATCTTTTCCGTTATAGGCACACCAGCTGACCAGGCGCTTTCCGATGTAATCACCATACACAACAGACCACTTTTTACACATAATTCGAACCAACCTTTCACATTATGATTACGGTCTTTCTAAACCGTATCGGAATCATAACGCTGAGTTAGTCTCTGTGTCTGCTGACGAAATAGCTGGAGTTTCATCAATGCGATTGGTGATGATGTCGCAGTCTAAAGGAGGGGATAAATGGAGCACTTGTCGTTACAAAACCACCTTTCCTCAAGCATATATGCACTCTAATTAAGCATTCATTGTTGTCAAAACAGGCAGCGCAAACTTTCACCTATTCGGAATCACTTATCAAATCTTCCTCTATAAACCATTTTCAAAATCCCCACCAAAACTACCGCAAATCACCCCTTAAAAAATACATTCGCCAAAAATTTATTCAAAATGAGAAATTTTATCCGAGAAAAATGCGACCTAAAGAGAATTCCGAAAAAATCATTGTTTGCGCAAATATTTCAGCCACCTAAATCGTTTTGGTGCAGTGTTCCTAAAAGGGAGAAACTTGTTTGTTAGACAATACATGCTATACACCTCGATCTCAACCAGCAGTTAGCAAGATGAAATCTTTCTCAATATTTGGAATTTTTGAAACAATAACACCTGCCTCACCCCGATTTCTTAACTATCTTACATTTGGCCGCAAATCCAATGTATCTCCCCAACAGGCAAAAGGAAAGGGCAGGTTTTAATGCCTGCCCCTTCCTTGCTTCTGTTCAATCTTTCCCGGCTGAGAATCCCCACCGCTTTGCCAGCGCACGACCAATCGTCCCCAAGCACTGTACATCTTTTGCATACTGTCCATCATATCCCATGAAGATCTGTGCGATCAGTATTCCTTGGGGGGTGTAGATGTAATACAGTTGCCCATCCTGCTTCATAACCAGTTTGTTGCTCATATGAACTCCTCCTATCTGTATGCAGCATCTCCAATTATGACTTTATTTTTATCAGAAAGTCGTTATTGCTATCTATTTGAATCAACTTTCTTTGATTTCTTAATGATTCACCTGTTGAGGGAGGGAGAACAGAAAATTTTCCTCCTTGCTATAAGCCGAAAGGGAAACAGCTTCTTGCGCAATTAAGCTGTTTCCCTCTGTGCAATTTACGACCAATCTCATTCATCTATATTGTATCATCTCATCTGTAATTTTATCAGCCGATTTCGAATTGTACTTGGTGAACATCCAAACAGTTCCGCAATCTCCCTTAAAGTTTTACCTTCCTCTCGCTGCTGCATAATTACAACATTATCAATGCCCTGATCATAAGCGTGAGTATTCTTGCCATAACCTTTTTGCCTTTCGAAGCATTTACGCTCCCACTCCCTATACTCCAGATCCTCGCAATACTCAGCCTGAGAATTATCCCAATCATCGAAGTTGCTTGCGCAATATTCTTCGCCAAAAAGTCCTTCCATCTGCCACCTTTGATTCTCGTCATACGCACCATACATAATTGATGCACCTACTTTCTCATATTTTTTTAGATTTTGGGGAACCACGTTTGAAACAACCCAATGTATCACCAAAAAAGCGCCACTGCATCCCATTCAAAAACCGCACTGTATCTCTCAAATTTTCAACAGCAGCATTGGAAAATCACCTTCTCATTTCTTGTCCATTGGAAATGTCAAGAAATGTGCAGTCGGGAAACACCCAAAATCTGAAAAGCATGGTAATACAGCGCAGTTTTCCGAAGTGGAGCGTAGCGGAACGCAGGAAAACTGCGGCGGCATCGGATCAGGCTGCCGTCTGCGCCTGCGCCCACTCCCGGTACTTCGCAGGCGGCAGTCCCAGCGGGTTGCGCGTATAGATCCTAACGCGGTTGTAGTAGATAAAAACATAGCGGAAAATGATCGTTTTGACCTGTTCTCTCGGCAGCTTGTATGCCGCAATCTGGTAGATCTTCTCTTTTTTGAGCGTGGCGAAAAAGCTCTCCATCCGTGCGTTGTCGAAGCAATGTCCGGTGCCGCTGAGACTTTGTATCATGCCGCAGCGAGACAGCTCGGAACGAAGGGCTAAGCTGGTGTATTGACTGCCGCGATCCGAGTGGAACACCGCTCCGCTCAGACTCGGATAGAGCCGCTCCAACTGCCGCACCGTGTCAATGCACAGCTCCTTCTTCATATTGTCCCGCATTTCAAGCGCGACGATCTCGCCGCTGAAGCAGTCCATGACCGGAGACACATACAGCTTGCCGTCCGCGCACTGTACCTCGGTAATATCTGTGAGAAATTTTTTCAAAGGGCGCTGGGCACTGAAGTCCCGTTTCAGAATGTTTTCCTGCTCCTGCGCTTCTGTCGTGGCTTTCGTGATTCCATGCGGAATGCGTCTTTTATGGAGCCAGCCATTCTCTTTCATCACGCGATACACTGTCCTCCGGCTGACGTCAACGCCGTCCTGCTCAAGCGCAAGGCAGACGCGATCCACGCCGTAGTTTCGGTTATCCGGATGCTCTTCGAGAATCTTTTTGACCTTTCCCGCAAGAAGCTGACGGCTGCTGTGCCTGCCCCTGTTTCGAAGCCACCGGTAATAACCGGACTCGCTCAAGTGCAGAACACAGCACATATCCTTTGCCGTGTAGACGCCCTTGCGTTCGGCTACGAACAGGTGCCGCTCACA
>ERZ773188.2374-NODE-2374-length-18279-cov-5.298123_pt1 | contig 18279 bp, 9 predicted proteins | sample MGYA00581011_ERZ773188 | MGnify/ENA primary metagenome ERZ773188 (study PRJEB29015, sample SAMEA2737798) | human gut metagenome | biome: human gut; feature: human-associated habitat; material: faeces | place: China | collected 2012 ...
ATGCAATTTGTGCAGCTGAAAAAGTTAATGATAATAAATATATTGGGATTCAAATTATATTTGAAAGCAGCATGATTTATATAAAAGTTGAAAATACATATATTGGAAAGCTGAATATAGATGATGAGAGATTTTTAACAACAAAATCCAACAAAGCAATGCATGGCTTTGGATTATCAAATGTCAAAAAAACAGTAAAAAAATATCATGGGAGTACAAAATTTAACTACACAGCTAATCTCTTCACATCAGAAGTTATATTATATTTAGAATAGCAAAATAGCCAAAATCACAAGTTTGATTTTGGCTATTTTGCTAATTATTTTCCTTTTACGTCGCTGAAATTTCCATTCACGTCGATTGTTCGTTTTTGAGTGATTATTTGTGGTATAATAAAGTGGAAATGGAGGTGATATTATGAATGCTTTATTGATGCTTACAGCAAAGGTTGCAGAAGCTGTTGCAACTATGACTGCAAATGTTACAGAGGTTTCATAAAAAATGAGTTATAATTTCTTATATTTATTTGAAAGGGGTGCGTTCCATGAATTTTCTTAAAAAAAGTTTATCGAAAATATTGTGTTGTGCTTTAACCGTAAATACTCTCGGATTGTTCTCAATAGTTTTAACAGCAAAAGCCTCCGAGCCGGATTATAAACTTCTGTATACAGTTGAACAAGATGGAACAGCAACTATTACAGGGTATGAAGGCATGGTTAATACTTTGGTAATTCCATCAGAAATTGATGGGTATCCTGTTTTGAAAATTGATGTTCAGGCATTCGCTACATCAGGCGAAGAACTATATAATGATGAAAATTCTTATTGTTCTGTTGAAACATTGATAATCGAAGACGGTATTACCGAAATTGAACTGGAAGCTTTTCTGAATTGCAAGAATCTAAAAACTGTAACATTACCTAATACATTAAACTATGTATGGGATATGGCATTCTGTGGATGTGATAGCTTAAAGGAAATTAAAATTCCGAGTGGTACTGGACAAATTTGTGAAGCGGCATTTGGCTACGAATATGAATGTAATTATATTGAGGGCGTATATGATTATGAGGCTTGGACAGAGAAAATGGATGACTTTACGATCTATGGAGAAGTGGACTCTTTAGCCGAAATCTACGCAAACGAAAATGGCTTCACCTTTATCTCGCTTGATGAACAACCTACCACCACAACTATAACTGAACCAATCGTTACTACCACAACAGCATCGACAACTATTGTTTCCACAGATGAAACAAAAACTGAATCTACAACAGATACGACGACAATTTCTGGTACCGTTACAACAGATGGAATAACAACTGTTGTGATGACAGAAACTGAAACTGATTCTAAGCCAACAACAACCGAAACTGATACTGAGCAGACAACAGCAACAACCACAATAACAATCGAAACTGACACAGAACCGACAACAATGCTAACAACTACTGATACAACAGGTAATATTACTACAGAAAGTTCAACTGTTACTGCTGTAACAACTACTGAAACAGATACCACCCTTCCACAAACTGGTTATTCTAAATGGTATCAAGTCATTGCCGGATTAGCAGCGTGCATGACAGGAATTGGTGGAGCAATGGTAATTGGTTGTGGTAAGCTGAAGAAGAAAAAAAGATAAACTACAATTATAAAATCAGAAAAAGTGCTATGTTTCGAATGCAATTTCAAGCATGGCACTTTTCTATAGTAAGGAGGAAAAACATATGAAATTTGTGAAAAAAATCGTAAGTGCAATGGCCATTTGTGGACTTGTTGTATTTAACATTCCATTTTCAACGATACCGGCGAGTGCTGACATTTTTTATACTTTAAATGATGGCGTGTTGACGATTAAATCGCAGGGATCTGTTGAGTACAACAGTGGAACAAAATTGCCATGGTATGATAAAAGTGATCAGATTACGTCAATTGTATTACAGAATGGTGTTACAAAAATTGGTGATTCTCTTTTTTCAAATTTGCCTGCTCTTGAAACAGTTGATTTTCCAGATACATTGATTTCTATTGGAACGAATAGTTTTAGGGGATGTTCTTCACTGAAAAGCATAGAACTACCATCTTCACTTGATTCTATCGGAATTGGTGCATTTGGAAATTGTACACAGTTGCAATCCGCCAAACTTTCTGATGGATTAGAAAGTATTGGAAGTTGGGCATTTTCTTATTGTCCAAAATTATCGGAAATTCAGCTGCCTGAAACACTTACAGAACTTGGAAGTGCTGCTTTTTATGAATGCTCTTCACTGTCGCACATTGTAATTCCCCAAAATGTAACAGAACTTAATGAATTTACATTTGTTGCCTGCTCTGCATTAGAAGATATCACGATTGAGGGAGAGTTAACTTATCTCGGTGGGGGTGTATTTAATGGGACAAAGTGGTTTTCTGAACAACCAGATTGGATAATTGTTCAAGATAAATTTTTGCAAACCTATGTTGGAACGGATACAGAACTTGTTATACCGAACGGTATAGAATTTATTTGTGATAGAGCATTTGCAAATAAAAATATACAATCGGTAATTCTTTCTGATTCGGTCAAATCAATTGGCTCAAGTACTTTTGCAAGTACAGATTTAGAAACAATTGATCTGAATCAGGTAGAAACTATCGGTGAAAGTGCATTCAATGGGTGTAAAAAATTGGTATCTTTAACAATTCCGAATACGGTTACATCTATAGGTGGAATGTTAACGAGTGACTGTAGTTCTCTAACCAATTTGCAGCTCAGTAACTCAATTACTTCCATTCCGAGAAATGCATTCTACAAGTGTACCGCATTGGTAGAAATAAACATTCCTGATTCAGTAACTGAAATTGGAAGATATGCTTTTTCAGGGTGTGATTCATTGGAAAAAATATGGATTCCGGAAAGTGTTGTTAATATTGAGGACTATGCTATGGGGTACACCGGAAGTAAAGTTTCAGAAATTCTAACAATCTACGGTAATTCAGGTTCAGCAGCGGAGTCTTATGCAAATAAAAACAATATAGCATTTGTTGCAATATCGTCTGAAACAGTTGAGGGAGACGTCAATAATGATGGAACTTTTACAATTGCTGATGTAGTTTTATTGCAAAAGTGGATTCTGACAAAACCTGACGCTACTTTAAAAAATTGGAAAGCAGGCGATTTGTGTGAAGACAATATTATTAATGTGTTTGATTTATGCCTGATGAAACAAAACATTATTGATAAAATTAAGTAGCTTTTCATTTTGCTTAAAAGTAAGGCGGTGTAGACGTTGCAAGGAACATCAAAAAAGTGGATGCTAAGAATCGGATTGGTTTTCACAATTGCAGGAATTGCTATACTATCAGTGTTTGCATATAAGCACATCAGTCGAGAATTATACAAGCAAAAATTACTGAAGGAATGCGTTATTTTGGAAATTCCAAATCTGAATATTAAAGTACCAGTTATGGATGGAACAGATAAAGAGTAACCGCCAACCAGACCAGCGGGCAAAAAAAATGAGCCGAGATCAACCTCGGCTCAAATCCCGTATTCGGTTCATCACAATGAATTGCAGTGAGTAACTGTGAATTACTGTGCGGTGAAATACTGTCAATTACTATGAAATACTGTGGATGAGAAGCTGTCACTTAACCTCAGCCATGTTTTCAACGATCTGATGATATGTTCTGTGGCAGGTTTCAGGCAGAGTAGCACTCCACGGCATGATGCTGTCAAGCTGTTCTTCTGAAGGTGTTTTGCCCCATGAAGGGAGAACAAGCATCAGATAGGAGAGATAACCAAACACATTCAGTCCGTTTCGCTTGGCTGTTTCGATCACGCTCATGAAGAGAGCACTCGCATCTGCACCCTTATCCGTCGCAGAAAAGAGAAAATTCTTACGGTCGATCACAAAAGGCTTAACGGTGCGTTCTGCAAGATTATTTGTCATTTCCACTTCGGGATGATCTAAAAACAAAAGAAGCTTGTCTTTCTGATTCAGGGCATAGGTGACCGCCGTGCCAAGGTGTGAACCTTTGCTCGGTCTGAGCGTTCCGATGAAGTTGTAGAATTCTTCTATGATCGGTCTTACCTCTTTCTGCCGCATCTCCAATATCTTTTCCGGCGGGACGTTTGCTTTTCTTGCTTCACGCTCCAAGGCAAATGCTCTGTCGATGATCTCGACAGCTTTTGCCGCTTTGCTGTTTTTATCATTTTCAGGTATGCTGTCCACAAACTTGCGGCGAGCGTGCGACCAGCAGCCTGCGTGCAGATATTCTCCCGAACCATAAGACCCCAGCCCATCGGTCTGCACGATACCGTCATAACTGCCGAGAAGTTCCTCCGCAGTCACCTTGGAACGGCTGTCCCGATAAGTATAGATCGCGATCAGAAGCTTTGCTGACGCTCCTGTGCAGACTACCCACATCTGTTCCAGCTTTTTTACGGGCTTTCCCTGTATTTTCAGGACACGCAGCGTAGTCTCATCAGCGTTCAGGACGGGTTCGAGGTAAGCATACTTCCAGAAGTGCTTCACAACAGGTATAAGCCATTCTGAACTTTTGATGATCCAGTTTGCAAGTGATGTGCGGTTCAGGTAGATGCCCTGCATCTTGAAGTGCTGTTCCATACGGTAAAGCGGTTCGCCAAGCAGATATTTCGCCTCAGCGATATATGCGATCAGTTCTGCTTCCGGCAGACCTCTCGGAATGACAGGCGCAGGAGTCAGATTCGGAGCCTTCACAATATTCGCCTTATCTCCGTGCTTATCGCAGTGTTCACATTTGTAGACCTCACGAAAGTACGTGATCTTGAAGATTTTCGCAGGGATAATGCAGAGCCGTGTGGTAATGTATTCTTTTGAAAACGGCACGAGCCTACTGCCGCAGACCGCACATTTTCTCTGATCTTCGGGGAGCGTATGCACGATCTCTTTCGTTTCAAGATCACCACGCAGTTCATTTCTTCCCCGATGCTTTCCGGTTTTCTTCGATTTTTTGGTGATGGAATCCTCGGTAGGCTCAGCGGCAGAAAGATTTGACAATTCTTCCGCTTCGTTGAACACATTACCGTCCAGATTCATCTGCCCATCGCAGATGAATTTCGATTTCTCGCTTTTCTGTCCGAAGAGCATCTTGTTCCGTTTGAGTATCTGCTCTTCCAGATGCTCGATGTGAAGAGCTTGATCTTCGTTCGATTTTTTCAGCTCATCATTTTCTTTTTCAAGCTCAGAGCACTTCTGCACAGCGGCTTCATATGCTGCTTTCAGTTCTTCGTATGTCATAGCAAAAGCACTCCTTTCCCTGAAATTCCAGACGGTTCATGATACTCTGATTATACCATAATTTGTCCGATCTTTCAAGAAAAAGAGTGCCATTGAAGCATAGAAATATTGTCCACATTACTGTATATTTTCATCGTGGAAAAGTCAGCATATATCCACACCGCCGGCTACTTTTTTGATTGCCTTTGGTTGGTCGATCGACAGTCCCTGCGTGAGCCAGATGAATTGTTCACGGGTAATATTCCTGACTTCCTGTTCATTGCGCGGCCAGGAGAATTTCCCGTCTTCAAGACGTTTATACAACAGCAGAAAGCCGTCATCTTCCCACAGAAGCACCTTCATACGATCTCTGCACCTGCCGCAGAACAGAAATGCACTGCTTGTAAACAGGTCAAGCTGAAACTGCTGTTGTACAAGTGCCGCCAGCCCGTCAATGGACTTCCGCATATCCGTATGTCCGCAGACGATGTAGATATTGTCAGCAGTTAAGTCTTTCAGCATTCTTTCAGACCTCTCAGCAGCGTAAGGAGAAACTCCTCAGATATATCTGGCGGCATTTCGACCTCAATCCCGTCCTTACGAACAATTACCTTTTGTGGGACAGCTGGTTCAACCTTCTCAGGTTCAGCACCACTGGCAATACATTGTGTTTGCACCGCAGCTGTCGTGCAGGTGACGCTTTGAGAAACATTCAGCGGTACGATCTGCTGCAAAGGCAATCCAGCTCGTTTCAGCAGTTCTTTTCTCACCACATTCAGGCGTGAGTAGTATGTGTGCTGGCTGATACCTTTTTCCTTGCACCAAGCAGTTACGGTCATACCACTGCTCTGGCATTCCTGTATCTGCTCTGCCCACTCCCTGTGACGAATCTCGGTTTTTACTTCTCTGATCGTTGGCATATTCTCAGCTCCTTTCGGGGTAAATCCCTTTGGAACTATTTTATCGCTTTTTTAGTGCCGAATCAACGTTAGGGTCTGGTTGGCGGTTACGAAATGCCAGTCAATTCTTTCCATGTAGGTTGCATTCCACTTGCTTTCTGTGCATAGTACGTCAAAATATAAACCGCATCCTGAACGGTAATCATACCATCCTGATCCACATCAGCAAGTGCGAAAATAGCTTCATTTTCTTCTGGTGTTTCACTGAAGATTGATTCTAATCCAGCTGCTCGCTTTGCGTAGTACGTCAGAACTGCAACTGCATCGGAGACATCTACGATACCATTTCCATCAACATCCCCATATATTCCCATTTCAATTGGTTCTGTTGTTGTAGTATCTGGATTTTCCTCGCTGGTTGTTGGAACTGTAGTTGTGGTTTCAGAAGTTGTCGTAGTAGATATTATAGTTTCTGCTGTAGTTGTTGTAGTTGTCGGAATTGTTGTGGTTGTAGTCGATTCGGTTGTAGAAGTTGTAGTTGTCGGAATTGTCGTGGTTGTAGTCGATTCGGTTGTAGAGGTTGTAGTTGTCGGAATTGTTGTGGTTGTAGTCGATTCGGTTGTAGATGTTGTAGTTTTTTCAGTAGTCGTTGTGGTTGCTGGAATTGTGGTAGTTGATTCAGTTGTAGATGTTGTTGTACTATTTATAATAGATCCTGTGGTTGTTGGTTCGGTTGTAAATGATGTTGTTGTAACTGCGGTAGTAGTTTCTGTTGTAGATGTTGCCGTAACAATAGTTGTCATACTATTTATAATGCTAGTGCTTGTTGTAGTTGGTTTTGCTGTGTTTGTTGTGGTAATAGTAGTAGACTTTGTAGTTGCCTGTGTTGTTGTAATCGGTTTCGTTGTCAACTTCGTCGTTGCAGTTGTCTGCTTGGTTACAGATGTTGTTGTCATTGGCTTTGTTGTCAACTTGGTCGTTGTAGTTGTCTGTTTGGTTGTAGATGTTGTTGTTACTGGTTTCGTTGTCAACTTCATCGTTGTAGTTGTCTGTTTGGTTGTAGATGTTGTTGTTACTGGCTTCGTTGTCAACTTCGTCGTTGCGGTTGTCTGCTTGGTTGCAGATGTTGTAGTCATTGGCTTCGTTGTCAACTTCATCGTTGCAGTTGTCGGTTTGGTTGTAGATGTTGTTGTTACTGGATTTGTTGTCAACTTCGTCGTTGTCGTCATCTGTTCACTTGCAGATGTTGTTGTCATCGGCTTCGTTGTCAACTTCGTCGTTGCAGTTGTCTGTTTGATTGTAGATGTTGTTGTTACTGGCTTTGTTGTCAACTTGGTCGTTGTTACAGTTGTAGTAGTGGTTGTAATCGTCGTAGTGGTAGTGGTAGTTGTTGTTACCTGTTCATTGAAATACTTATTTCCAGAACGATAAACTTTCTTCCCATGAATCTTCGGGTACTGATCCACACCAATTTCCTGTTCCCAAACTTCCGCTTCCTGTCCATCCTGCAGCAAATATGCAACAGAACCGGACTGGAATTGTTTGGTTGTCTTTGCTGTAACACCAGATAGGAGTTCTGTTTGTCCTGGGAATTGATTCTTGTCATAATAGCAGTTAGAAATCGTTTCACAATCTGCAATTGGAATCACGCTTCCCTGCAACGAAGTTGTTACTGCTCCGGCATAGAAACAATTCTTGATATTACTTTTCTTGATATTACTTTCCATTGCAAATGCAGTAATGCCGCCTGCTTTCGTAAACGAATCAATCGTTCCAACACTCGAACAGTTGACAATTTCTGAACCGTGCGCTTCTGCGGTAATACCACCAGATACCATTGCATAGACATTGACTCTGGTTTCACAACAAGAAATCGTACTATTCCCTGCTTGTGCAGCAATTCCGCCAGCATAGGAATAATCAGCACCAGCATTGAAATAAGAATCTGCTACCGTTACATTCTCAACCGTTGCATTTTCCAACAGTCCAAACAGTCCCAAATACAACTTTCCTTGTAATGGTTGTGTTCGGTCTTGACAGAAATAAAGCCCGTTGATCGAATGTCCTCTACCGTCGAATGTTCCAGAATACGGCGTTGTATAGGAAGCTCCAATCGGTGTCCATGTGATAAATGCACCATCTGCAAGGTCGCCGCTTGCATCCAATACACCCTGATTGACTGTAATATCACAGCCAAGCACTGCATTTGCATCGGTCTGTCCCTCGTTGACCAGCTTTGCAAATCCATACAATTCCGCAGTGTTGGTAATTACATAGTTGCCGTCTTCATCGGTCTGCGGTGTGACGCATCCATATCCGCAGACGCTGCAAACCTGATTTTCATCCCAAGTGTGTGCGGTCTTTTCAGCATCAATTCCTGTACAGCTTTCATTCAGACAAACCAACCAATGGGAATCCTCATCAAAGCCATAACGATAATGATGCTTCTGCTCCGTCGTTTGCCAGATTGCATATACACTGCAACAAGAATCATCCACCGTGTAAGTGTCCCCAGCCTTGCAAATCGTTTCCTGATAATCGTCATAATCGTCATTCGTTACAACTTTCCATCCGGCAAAGACATAGGTTTCATAAGCGGTGTTTTCTCGCTCCGGGATCGCCCAATCATCAACTTGATTTTCTCCGACAGGAAGTTTTTTCGTGTAACGTGTTCCGCCATCACTGAATGTTCCGCCGTTTGCGTCAAAGTAAAAGGTACACTCTGAAATCTCTGTAACAGCCGTCAATTCTAAATAACCAGTATCTTCTGTCAGGGTAATCGCTGCATTCGGGTCATCCAATCTGTATACCGTTTCATTCGAGTCTTTCCACCCGACTGTCTGATAGGTACAGATTCCGTCTAAATCATATGGAACTGGGAAACCGCTAATCGGATATGTTCCGAAGTCCAAAAGAACCTGATTGCTTTCATTAAAGTCATGTTCCGGTGCAACTGCATTTCCTGTTGCATTTTGGAAGTTTTTATCTGTATGAAGAACCACAGCAACGCCCTTTTGTTTCCAAACAGCAGTAAAGACGGTATCCCGTTCTTCATCCGAAAGCGTAAATTCTTCCTCTAAGCCATGAATGATGTCAGTTTTATCCCGACTATCCTTCCAGCCAACGACTTCAAATAAATACTTCTCTGGAAAATACGTTTGAACGGGCTGATTCAATTCGGAGAATTTGTGTGTTCCCTCTGCAAGCAGCATATTAGAAGTGTTCGTGCCACTATAAGTATAGCTGCCGATCTGACCGATTGGTTCTAATCGTTCACTATCCAGCCGAATTTGCATATTGCATACCCAGTGTGCGGTCAATGTCTTGCTTTGTTTGTCAACAGTAAATTGGTCGTTCTCCAATCGGTTTCCGTCTTCATCTGTCCAATAATCTATTGTATAGTCGGAAGACAAGTCCGAACTGTCACGGTTCGGGCGGGTATTTGCCCAGCAGGTATAATCTGCAATGTTATACGTGCCATTGTCCAATTTCTTTGTGAACGTCTGATGCTTCTTGACGTCTGCACTTCCATAACTCATAAAGTAACCATCTTCGCCCGCATCAAATGTAATCGTATGTCCGGTGTGTCCTTCCCGAATTTCCACCTTTTTGAATACATTGACTGCAGTTGATTTTCCATTCGGATAATAGAAATGCGTCTGCAAGGAGGTCATTGAAGCATAATCATACACTTCATATCCCGTTTCACTGTCGATGTGCTTCGTCGTTTCATACAAGGTTTTGATGTAGGTTTCCAGCGGTAAATATGGGGTATATGGCCCTTCATATACATAAGTCTGAACAGAATCGCCTTCTTTGGTTTCATTGGTCAAATAAGGCTTTGCTGAAGCTGGAAATTCCGGTTCAAACTGCAATGGCAGTTCGATTTCTGTCTGGAAGGTAAGCGGTTCTTTTTTGTAAATTGCGGTCAGCGTCAGGCTCTTTTCTGCGGTGAATAAGCTCCTCTGCCGATAGTCAATTTCACCATCGCCATCTGCATCCCAGCCTTCCAGCCACCGCAATGTTTCACCATCTTCTGTTGGATAAGCATTGTCAATCAGTTCATGCGGTATAACGGTGTCTCCGGGAAGTACTCGATGTGTAAGCTGTTCCTGCTCCGTCATCGTTCCATCGTCATTTTTCACACGGAACTGCCCCATTTCACCCGGCAGAAAATCAATCTTGTAATAGGTCATAAAAGCAGGACGGAAGAAAATATCACTGGTGTAATAAGTTGTCTTGTATGCTTTATCTGCCCGGATCCATGCGTCTATTGAAACAGGATGATATTCCCAATAACGGAACTTACTGAAATCGGAAGAAGCTGCAATGGTCTGCGTGAAGACATCTTCTGTTTCTCCCTTTGCATAGACTTTTTCTCCACCAAATGTCACTTCTTTTCCGTCAAAATTGATTTCCAACCCATTTTTCAATGTGACTTCGGTAAAGTCCTCATATTGCTGCTTGTCGCCATTATAGGTTTGAAAATGCAGCGTGATTTCTGGAATTTCATAAATCCCTCTTAAAATCATGCCATCCTCCGTGGCTACCGGTAAAATGGCTTTTCCTTCGTCATCCAATTCATAATCGTTGACGCCATCGCCATCTTTATCCCATCCCTGTACCAGACCATAGCCTTCCATATAGGTGGAATCATACGGGGCTTCTATGGTGTCACCAATTTTAAATGCACGCGTTAGGCTCTTTACACCTTCTGCTTCGTTGCCGGTTTTGTCATAGGCATCTTCGTTGCCGTACAAGAATGTAATGTTGCAATCCCGATAGTTGGCACGATATGCCTGTACAAAGCCGTCTTTGGGAGGTCTACGGTTAATAAAATCAACTGTATTCCATGCATAACCCCACTTATTTTTGTAATAACTTGCATCATAAGTTGCCAACACTTCCTCCGGACTTTTGTCGAATGAAGTCAATCCCATCCTTTGTATCGTATCATTTAATTCATAATATTGAGAGGCACTGGGATTCCAAGTTGAATCCCAACTCGTTCCATAACTTAGGGCGGTTAATTCAGAAAGTCCATCGCCTGTTACATAATCTTGCCCTTCCCATCCCGTAAACATTGCATTTTCTGCTTCCTTTGGCGGAACGGGTGTTTCCCCAACCGTACAAGCCCGAACTTCTGCTTTCCACTGTTTCGCCTCTACATCATAATAGGAAAATGACACATAATACTGTTTTGGGGTCACATCCACATAAAAAGAAGTATCTTCTGCAATGTAAACATTGCGCATACTATATTCACTGTTTGGATGATGATTAAAGGGTTCGTCATTGCTCCAGCTGTATCCATCCACCCGAAATACAACTTTGTCCAAATCCTCGTGTACTTTAAAATAACCAACTGGTTCTATTGCAAGCACTTCTTTTGTTTCAAGGATCTTAGTCGAACCATCTGGGAACTTATATCCAAAGCTTGCCGTATAGGTCTTACTAAAATCATCAATCGATGTAATATCGGTAGATGGGTCTGACCAATATAGTTTCGTGGAAACAAAGGATTCTCCATCTGCGGTCTGTGTCGAAGAGAGCGAGAACATCGGAATATCAAAATAAATATCCACATTTGCGATGAACGCCTTTGCATTCGTCTTGTTCGTATCAACAGAAACCATTCGATTGGAATCATTGTAACGCAAAGCCTTGTTGGAAAATTGCGGATAGAAATTGCCGTTTAATTCTTGGTCAACCGCTGTTGTAAGTTTTCCTGTCGTCAAGTCCACATATTCTGGTTTCAGTCCACAGATTTCAATGATATTTGCCTGATTCTGGTGCATGAAATAGCGGTTGTTTCCGTCTTCATCCTGACTGAATCCAACGCCGCTACCAGTAGACTTTTGGCTGTCCAATCCATATACAACATATCGGCTGCCCCAGCTGAACAGCTTCCACTTATCTTTGAACAATCTTGCATCCTTTTCCACATCGAATGCCTCTGCTCTTGCAAACGCCTTGATTTCCAGATAGATGCCCACTTCTAAGTAATAAGCCCCGTTGAATTTCTTCTCTACGAGAGAGGAATGCTGCCGTTCTTTTTTCAGGCTGAAATTGACATATCCATACAAATCCGTATAAACGCCCACTTCAATCGAAATTCCGATTTCTCCATATTTTTCAAGTCCTGTAAAGGAAAGGGTCAGCTCGCCTTTCAAACCTGTTTCCACACCAATTCTTCCGCAGGCATTGAAATTGTAGGCGTAACGGTTTGCACCGCTCAATTCATTTTTATATCCCTCTACTTTTCCGCTGGAAATGCCTCTCATACCAACCTGTGTCGCATCCAGTTGGGTAAAGTTACTGGAAATGCCAGCTGCCAAATCCAGCCGCAAGGTATAATTCAAATTCAGACTAACTGTGAAAATTGGAATAAACGGAATGACACGGAATTTTCCGCTGACAATCGTTTCATCGCAGATGTCAATAAATCCAGTGTCCGCATTAATAATATCACTGTATCGCTGGAGCATTTCTTCTGAAGTCATCTTACTGGTGACACTTTCGGAAACGTCCAGCCATTCGCCGCCCTCTTCCCGAATGGCAACATTGAAATCAAATGTCACCTGCGAATAGATATTTGCAGCATAGTCAAATTTTAAATTGATACCCTGCCATTCTTTGCAGCCCTGCATGTTAATTTTCAGGTATTCGGTAATATCGGTTGCGGCTTTGATTTCCACGCCGTTGACGACCTTGTCAAATTCTACCATAACCTGCATCGCTGACCACTCTTTATTTTCTGGGTCGTTATAATCAACACCGGGGAAATTCGGGTTTCTTGCACTATCTCTGCTCCACGAAACACTGACCGTAATATCACCCTTTTTTGCAACGGGAATCCTTACGGTTTCTCCCATGCTCAGACCATCCCGGAAAGGAATGTTGTCCATCTCCGCTGCGGAGGCAACAATGTTGTTGAACAGAAACACATTGTCGTTGGGTTTCTCATCGGAAAGATTCTGGAAGGTTTCATCATCCAAAATGGCACATGTCAGCAAATCTTCCAGCTGATGGATACCGTCACCCGCTAATATATTCTGTTCGATTTGTTCGGTGTCAATCAACTCTTCTGCTTCCACGTTCTCTTCCATGTAGACATCCACATCGTCAATGATGTCTGCAAGGTCGGCATTTTCTACGGTGACAAAATACCAGTCCTTTCCGCTCAAAGTGCCTTTATCGCTCTCTTTTACAAGGAACTGGTCATTCACCAAGTTGACGGAAACAAACAATGTATCATCATCGTACAAATCGCCGAAAGTATCCGGATTCTTTCCGGCTGCAACCCATTCATCATAGCCATTCAAGAAACAAATCGGTGTCTTTTCCGTGATGACAAATTCTGCACGCTTCGGAATATAGAACTGATATGTTTCCCCTTCTCGTACCACATCATCCCAGTCCAGATAGACAATTTCTTTCTTGAGGACAACTTCTTCCACATTGTCCTTGTGAATCCGCTGGGTAACCGTGTTCAAGTCTTCACTTTCGCCGGAAATCAGAGTTGCTCCGTTTTTTGCATGAAAATCATATGTAAATCCTGCCTGATAATCCTGCTCCGGCGTTACTTCGTATTGATTGTCTTCCAGTGCGGTTACATGAAAGGCCGTTGGCAAATCGCCCAATGCGGAATCAATTTCCAAGTAATCCATCCAGTTTTCATCTGTAATTTCCTCCTCGGAACGAATCACAATGGGTTCTTTTGCATCGCAGTCCGCCACATATGCCGTATCCTGTTTGGTAACACCCTGTTCCGGCTCTTCATAAGCTGCATATAGAACGGTGTTTTCCTCGAACGGGTCTTCTGAATGAAACGGTTCGGTACAATCCCCATCATAAAACCAGCCCGTAAAATTTTGGTCTTGCTTGCTGGCACAGGGAACAGCAGTCAACACCGAACCCTTTTTCAATGTCACTGCTTCGACGGTCTCACCGCCGTTCGTGTTGAACGATACAGTGACTCGATTTTGTACGTTCCGATACCACTTCACGCCAATGCCTGCTGCAATTGCAAGAATGAGCATTGCTGCTGTGATGAAAATAACGGTTTTCTTCTTGTTCTGCCGGACTTTTACCGGTGCTGGATCTGCTGCCATAAGATACCCTCCTTCATATGTTGTCAGATCGTTGGCGGATGACGGATGAAATATGTTTCATTCCCGTTTTCCCTTAATATTCAATCGCAGGGTCAACGGTAAAATGAGATCTTAATTTTGCGGTGAGCGACTGAATCGCCCCTTCTGCGGTGGTTTTCAAGTCCATTTGCAGGACAACGCCAATGGCTTTCTTTTGTTCTTCCAGCGGTACACGATAAGACGTGAGCGACATCTCTAAAAACCGCTGAATTTTCTTTTCCAGTGTAAAATATAAATCGCAGGGAACTACCATATAGCCCCGCATCATACCGCTGCTGCCAATCACTCGTTCGTAAAAATCCGATTCAGAATTCGCTTCCGGAAAATACTGTCCAAATAATTTCTGAACTTCCATTGCTGTATGATGAATGATATAGTTTAACGATCCCTCTGCACTGTATGCCTCTACATAAATGCTGCGGAGCGTTTCTTTCATTTCTGTCACTGCCAGCTGAATAGATGTTTCCACTGCATAAATTAATGCTGGAAACGCCTTATCCCCTAAAAATTGATTTGCCATATCGAACTGATTTTGAAACATATATTTGACGTATTCCAACAACAAGGCATCTTTGGTCGGAAAAATATTAAAAAAAGAACTATGAGCAACATTTGCCGCTGTTAAAATATCTTTGATGGTCGTGTCATAATATCCCTTCTCCAGAAACAAGGGCACGCACGCTTCCATGATTTTCATCTTTGCTGCCCGGCTATCATATCGCTTTGCCAAAAAGCATCCTTCTTTCTTAGATTGAAATTTAAACCGTAAATTGTATCTTGGTACAATCTTATCATATTTTCAAATGATTGTCAATCATTTCTCACAGTTTCATCATTTTAAACAGAACAATTGCCAGCAATCTGGTCATTATCACAATTTTTATCATAAAAAAACAATTTAACTGCCACGAAAGCATCATTTATCCTTTTCATCTCGACAGAGATTCTGATGATGTTGACAATGGCATCCATTCTTGCAGTCGGTTTCTCTCTTTTGAAATTATGTATACTGCTTCTCAACTATTTTTATTTCCAATTCTAAAAAACAGAAAAATAGAAGAAATCATACAAATTTTTTCGGCTTTTTCCAGTTAATTTCTCGTCTGAATTCAATTTTTCATCATGTTTTTACCAAAGCATCCCTGTTTTTACATATTAAATTGCTTATTTTTACTTAGCAATTCTTAATTTATTCATAAAAAACAAAATCGTGAGAAAATTATATTCCTTTTCGTTTCTGTTTTGCCTAAAAAACCGTCCTATTCCACTTTTGAATTTTGTACCATATTTACGAAAAATAGATTGACGAACTGGATATTGTTGACATCTTTTTCCCAACATGATATAATAAAGATAATCAAAAGCAGTATGAGGGTTGAGATATTTTCATTCCATCAGAACCAAAAGGGTTCTTTTTTCATTTCTCCCAGTTCTCGCCCTTCTTTGAATGTTCATGCAAAAAATTGCACGGTTTGTGCGTTTTTCCGGCAAATTGCTGAATTGCAAGGAATATTTGCAATATGATTGACAATCATTGCAAAGCATGGTATCATAAGATTGCCTTAAAAAACGCTTTGCTTTTTATACACGATTCAATCTTCTTTTGACGAGTCTAAAAGGCAAGCCAAAACGAGAAAGGAATATGGTACAGTGGGGACTCTCAATCAAAAAAACAAAAACAAACAAGATGATGAAACCGAAATCGACTTGGGAAAATTGTTCAAAGCATTGATGCGACGTCTGCCAATTATTTTGCTGGTAACACTCTGCTTCAGTGCCATTGGATTTTCCTACGGCAAGTATTACCTCCCGTTGGAGTACACCTCCAGCACCTACATGTATGTAAAAAATGGGGATGCTTCCGAAGAAAAAACTGCCATCAACCAACAAGACTTAATGGCTTCTAAGTCACTGGTAGAAACCTATATTGTCATTTTAAAAAATGACACCGTTGTAAAACAGGTTGGCATGAGTTTGGTCAGCAAGTTCGGGGTATCCGAAATTTCAAAATGCTTTACGGTCAAAAATGGGGTCATTTCTACCTCTGAACTCAAAGATGCAATTTCCATGTCGGCGGACGGCGACACAGAAGTGCTGAAAATTTCTGCACAAACCAAAGATCCACATGTGTCCGCTGAAATCTGCGACATTTACGCAGAAGTTGCACCGACATTTCTCATCCGCATCATTGGTGCAGGGTCTGTTGAAGTCATCGGCGATGCCGAAGTACCGCAATCCCCCTCCGCTCCAGATGTGAAAAAAATTACTATGATGGCAGCCGCAGCAGGATTTGTTCTTTCTGCCGGTGTTGCAGTCTTAATTTACCTGTTGGATCGCACCATCAAGGGCGAAGATGACATTCAGTCTTTCTCCATCTCTTATCTGGGCGAAGTGCCGGAAATGGTGGAGGCTCGCAGCGGAAAACGGAAACGCCGCAAGAAAAAGAACAGCCCTTCCGCATTGCGGAATATGCTGCTCTGTGCAAAAGATATTCCGTTCCCGTGCTCGGAAGCTTACCGCTCCATCCGCACCAATTTGATGTTTGCACTGGCTCCACAGGAACATAAAATTGTTGCAGTAACCAGTCCAAATGCTGCGGACGGAAAGAGTTTGACGGCTGCAAATATTGCAATGGCAATGGCGATGATGAACAAAAAAGTGTTGTTCATCGATGCAGACTTGAGAAAACCGGTTCAGCACCAGCGGTTAAAGCTGGAAAACAAGGTCGGTTTATCCGAAGTTCTGGGGCATATGACAACTTGGCAAGTGGCTCGCCATCTTGCACCGCTGCCGAACATGGATGTGCTGACAGCTGGTACTTGCCCGCCAAACCCATCCGAACTGCTGGCATCTCCGGCAATGAAGAAGTTGCTTGAAGAAGCCGAACAGCAGTATGATTATATCATCATCGACACACCGCCGGTGAATGTTGTTAGCGATGCGTTGGGGCTTTCCGATTGCATTGGTGGCATCTTAATGGTAGCACGCTACTATGTTACCACAACCAAGGAATTAGAAACCGCTTTGCAGGCAATTTCTGTAACAGGTGCAAATGTATTGGGTCTGGTTCTGACAGAAGTGGATTTCAAACAGGGTGGCTATTACAAGAAGTATTATAAAAAAGGCTCTTATTATACCTACGGAAACGGAAATGGAAACGGAAGCAAAAAGAAATCTCATTCTCATTCCACACAGCAATCTGAACCCGTTTCTACAACAACAGATACAGATTCTGATAAACAGCCTGTTTCCTAAGAAGGAGGCAGTCCAATGATGATTGATTTTCACTGCCACATCCTCCCCAAGATGGATGATGGTTCTGATTCTATCAATACTTCCCTCGCAATGCTGCGGGAGGAACACACACAAGGGGTAAATCGTGTGGTTCTGACACCGCATTTCTACTGCGAAGAGGAATCGATAGAAGCGTTCTTACAGCGACGCAAAAAGGCTTTTTCTGCCTTACAAACCGCTATTTCCGACCAACCGCATACAGACGATATTCCAGAGCTTTGCTTAGGGGCAGAAGTTGCAATGTCCAGTGCATTGGCACAGATGGACTTACAACCGCTCTGCATTTCCGGAACAAATGTCTTGCTGTTGGAGTTACCATATTATCGCCGATTTCGGCTGAAAGATGTTGAAACTATCATCAACCGAAACGATATTCAAGTTGTATTTGCCCATATTGAGCGGTTTTCCCGTTTATGGAATAAAGAGACCTTTGCAGCAGTCATGGAACTGCCTGCCTACAAACAAATTAACTGTAGCTCTCTTTGTCATGCTCGCTGGCGACAGCGGCGGCAGTTGCTCCGCTGGCTTTCAGACGGAGAAGTGCACCTGCTGGGTACAGATGCACATAACCTCACCAGTCGCCCTGTGAATTTTCAGGCAGCTGCACAGCTGTTGCAGCGAAAGCAGCGAACGGCAGAATTAAAAGCCTGTATGGAACTTGCAGAGCAGTTGACAGAAGACGGCGTA
>ERZ773188.2375-NODE-2375-length-18278-cov-6.659661_pt1 | contig 18278 bp, 8 predicted proteins | sample MGYA00581011_ERZ773188 | MGnify/ENA primary metagenome ERZ773188 (study PRJEB29015, sample SAMEA2737798) | human gut metagenome | biome: human gut; feature: human-associated habitat; material: faeces | place: China | collected 2012 ...
CCAGGGCGCTGCCCTGGGCTAGGAGCTTCTGCCCTTTCAGGGCGTATTGGATGTGACTTATGCCAAACCTCCTTTTATATTCAGTTTATCTGTCGAGAATCATTAATCCCATCCAGGATTCTGCTTCAAGGCACCTTGTGACAAGTCGATTTCCTTCAGAGGAATAGCCCACAGGTAATCGCGGTTAGGATTGAACTTGCGAGTCTCTATCAGAATCTTCTTTCCGTCAGGATCGATGCCATAAACAGGCTTGGTAACATCCTTCTCCGTAGTTCTGTAGCTGCGGGTGTCGAAGAGATGGATTCCCTCGAATGCCAGTTCCAGACGGCGCTCCAGGCGGATGGCGTCGCGCATCTGATCCTTGCTGAGGCCCTCTTTCAAACCAGGAAGGTTCACACGCTGGCGAATTTGGTTCACTGCATTATAAACCTTAGCATCTGGAGCAGAAAGGTTCTCATTGCGAGCCTCGGCATAAGTGAGCAGCACCTCAGCATAGCGGATGTAGATGAAGTTGGTCCAGTCGTAATTCTGGATTCCATAGTTGTCTGGATTGATGTACTTGCGCATGCTGTATCCGGTACGGGTATGGCTGCCGTCACCCATATACTTGTTGTTGAATGTCATCGGACCGCAGGTTGTTCCTGGCCAGAAGATAGAGTAAGCCAATCGTGGATCGCGGTTCTCGAATGGCTTGGCCGGGTTGTAGAGTGGGGACTCTGCGATAGACTTGCCATCGGTACATGGATAAGCATCCACCATATCCTGGGTAGGAGACAAAGCCTCCCAACCACCGAAGTCGCATGGCGAGAAGAACAGACCAATCACGCTACCCTCGCTACCATTCTTAGGATTCTCGACATACTCACGGTCGAAGAGAATCTCGTTGCAGGTTTCTGCTACAGGCTGGAACAGGTCGCCGTAGTTAGGGTACAGACCAAACTTACCGGTCTGCATCACCTGCTCGGCAGCAGCTTCAGCCACATCATACTTGTGGTTGTAGAAAGCCATACGGGCCTTCAGGGCGTAGCAAGCACCGGCACTAGCCTTACCATGGTCGGCAGCAGTACGGATTTCCGGCAGGTTAGGAGCCGCCTTATCCAGGAGCTTCACAACATATTCGTAGGTCTCTTCAGCAGAACTACGGGCTGGAAGTGGCTCGTTCAACTGCAGCGGATGATCCAGGATAGGCACGCCGCCCATATACTTCCAAAGGTTGTGGTAAGCGAAAGCCTCGAGGAACTGCACCTCGGCAGTAAGCTGTGCCTTTGCCTTCTCGTTCATGGAAACTTCTCCGATGTGCTCGTAGAATATCTGGCAGCGGCGGATGGTCTCGTAAGCTGCCTGCCAGAGCTGCAGGAAGTGAGGGTTGCTCGATACGGCTGTACCGGCTGACAAGACTCCCTGCTCAGCACCTACGTGAACCGGGATGGCATTGTCTGTATAGCAGTCGGTCATGATAGTATGGTTCTCCGGCTCTATCAGATAGAGGTAGATACCTGTTGCATATTTGTTTGCATCATCCGCAGTCTTCCAGAAAGATACGTCAGACAGCTGGTCTTTTGGGTTCCTCTCCAGGAAGCTATCGTTGCAAGAACTCAATCCCAAACCGCAGGCAAGGATCAGTCCACTCAAAAAATGATATTTCAATTTCATAATCTACTCGTTTTTAAAAGGTTACATTAACTCCGAATGAATAATTTCTTGTAAGAGGATAGTAGTTGCCTGATACTGCCTCTGGATCTACGCCGTCGAAGCTGGTGATGGTAAACAGGTTGTCGATACTACTGTATATTCTCAATCGGCTAATGCCATATTTAGATGTCAGCTGCTTAGGAAGGGTATAACCCACCTGCAGGTTTCTCAACTTGGCATAAGATGCATCCTGAACCCAGAAGCTGGAAGTTACTCGGTTCTGAGAATCCTTCATTGACAAGCGTGGGTAAGCGGCATTCGGATTAGGATTGCTCTCGGTCCAGCGGTCCATGTGAATCTCGTTCACCTTACCGCCATTGTAGAATGCATATCTGATTTCTGCCACTGGCATACCCTTTACGTCGGCTGCACCCTGGAGCAAGGCACTCATGTCGAAGTCCTTGTACTGAACAGAGAAGTTCAGACCGAAGTTGATCTTTGGGAAGTAAGAACCCAATACCTTACGGTCGCGGCTATCTACTGAGCCTGAACCATCCAGGTCGCGATACTTCAAATCACCTGGTTTTGGAGTACCGGTAGCCTGAGGAACATGAGCCTTTACGTCGGCTTCATCCTTGAAGATGCCATCGCATACGTAGCCATAGTAAGCCCACAATGGATCACCTACCGACTGTCCTGGAGTGTCACCACCCTTCAGGTCGAGAATCTTGGTAGATACACGGCTGAAGTTGGCGCCTACATTGTAGGTCCAGTCACCGATGCGGTTGTTATGACCCACCTGCACCTCGAAACCGGAGTTGCGAACCTTTCCGGCATTCTGCATAGGAGCACCTACACCCAAGGTATAAGGGATAGGAAGCTTCAGGAGGATGTCGCGGGTTTCCTTATGGAAATAGTCGAAGCCGAAGGTCAGCTTGTTGCCCAGGAAGGTAGCATCGATACCGAAGTCATACTGACTGGTCTTCTCCCAGGTCAGATCTCGGTTAGCCATAGTGCTGGCGATAGAGATACCTGGATACAGGGTGTTGCCGAAGCTGTAGTCGTAGCCATACTCGTAGGTGGTCTGGTAAGGATAGTTAGAACTAACGGTATCCTGGTTACCCAGGAGACCCCATGAACCGCGGAGTTTCAGGTTATCTACCCAAGAAACATTAAACCAGGATTCCTTTGAGATTCTCCATCCTACAGAGAATGATGGGAAGGCACCGAAGCGCTTGTTCTTTGGGAAACGGGAAGTTCCGTCATAGCGAAGGTTTGCCTCGAACAGGTAACGGTCATCGTATGAATAGTTCAGACGGCCGAATACGGAACGCAGAGAGTATTCTGTCTCTGTACCGTAAGTGGTCTGAGTGGTCACTTCACCGGCATTGATCTGGTCGAGTGTATTTGAGTTAGGCAGGTTCTTTCGTGAAGCCTGCAGATAGCGCATCTGGTTGTAAATCTGAGAGTAACCCAGCAATGCGCCTACGGTATGCTTACCGAAGGTCTTGTTGTAGTCCAAGTATGCCTGGAGGTTCAGTTCCACCTTCTTGGCATCATACTCGGTCAGCTGGTTCTGGGTTGTCTTGACAGGAGTATCTGAATCTGCTGTGTAGAAACTCTGGGTATATAAATGGGTTGGATTATCCAGCAGGTTGAATGTGGTGGCAGCAATACCACGCAGCTTCAATCCGTCGATGATGTCGAGATCCATTCCCAGACTACCCTGGAAGTTGTTGTTGATCTGCTTGCTGGTTCCGCCGTTTCGGGCAGAAGCCACAGAGTTATGCTCGTTCTTGAACAGGGCATAGTTGCCGTTCTTGAACTGGATAGGAGTAACCGGAGTCTCGCGGAATGCGTAGTGCATCAGGTTGTCGATGCCTTCTGCTGGAGCAGTCATCACGCTGCGATATACTGCCATGTTGGTAGTAACCTTCAGGCGCTTGTTGATGTAAGCCTCCAGGTTGGCACGTACATTGAACTTGTTATAGTTGGTATTCTCTATCAAACCGTCCTTGTCGTGGTAGTTGATAGCCAGAGAGTAGGTAATCTTGTCGCTACCGCCCTTGATGCTCAGGTGATGGTTGTGGAAGAGGCCGTTCTCGCTCAGCAAGGTACCCAACCAGTCGGAGTTGGCATAATGATCCGGGTCAGAACCATCCTTGAATTTCTTCAGGGCATCCTGACTGTAAGGCTCGTTCAATCCGTCGTTTCTGTATGCTTCGTTCATCAGGGTTGCATAGTCGTAAGAATCGAGGAACTTAGGCATTCGGGTTGCACTCTGCCAACCTACGTATCCGTCGTAGGAAACGATGGCGCGGCCACGTGAACCCTTCTTGGTGGTAATCAGAATCACACCGTTTGCCGCACGCACACCATAGATGGCAGAAGCCGCAGCATCCTTCAGGATAGAGATGTTCTCGATATCGTTAGGATCCACGCTGCTCATGGTAGATTCCACACCGTCGATGACTACCATCGCACTAGCGTTACCCATGGTTCCGAGACCACGTACACGCAGCAGACCGCCGTCGGCACCTGGCTGACCGCTGTTCTGGATAACGGTAACACCCGGCATCTGACCTGCCAGCATGTTGGTTACGTTGGCGCTGGTACGGTTGACCAGCTTATCTGATGAAATGGTGGCAATGGCACCTGTGAGGTTTACTTTCTTCTGAGTACCATAACCTACAACTACGATTTCGTCGATAGCTTCGGTATCTTCCTTCAGTTCGATGTTGTACTCATTGGTAGAGCCTACGGTTACGAGGATGTCTTTGAAACCGATATAGGAAATCTTGAGTTTTACACCCGGACGTACATTCAGAGTGAAATGACCGTCCAGATCGGTGATGGCAGCATTGGTTGTACCCACTTCGAGCACGGTTGCACCAATTACAGGCACACCATGGCTATCGGTTACGGTACCCGAAATCTGCTTGCCTTTCTGCTGGGTAGCCAGTTCAGTTGCAGTAGATGCGTTTGAAGGCATAGGAAAAGCGATTCCACCCAAAAAGAGCATACACGCACACAGAGAATAGCTTCTGAGAAGCTTTAAATTCTCCTTTTGTTTTTTCTTCTCGTTCTTCATATCATAAAGTTTAGAGTTTTTAGAGCCCCTTTTTATTAGGACTGCAAAATTGTTATATTATAGATAGGTAAAATTTGAACCAGTGAGGACTGATCATGCCAAGTCGTTTAGAGATGTAGGTCTGTCCTTCGTGGTTTTTAATTTTGTTTAAGTGGGGGCAAATATACACAAAACTTTCGTTCTTTTTGCATTTTTATGTAGAAAAAGTCTTTGAATTGTCTATATTTAACGTTTGGTAACATTAAAGTGCCAAGGAAACCCACTTCTGGCAGATAAGCTTGCAGCTATTATCCGTAAAATGAATAAACTATTCGTATTTATAGTGTTGTGTGATGATGTCTTGTCGGTGCACAGGATACCTATATATATTAAGGTGGAATCCGAAGCATTTGAGCGACAGTCGTCACCTCTGGGTGCCTATTTCCTGGGAAAATGGTGCTCCAGTGTTGAAAAAATGATAAAAAACACGGTCGCTCTGCTCGTTTCTAAATTATTTTAATTACATTTGCAGCATGAAATGATAATACTGCAATCATCGTTTAATAGAATTCAATAAACTGACAAAATTGCAACTATCTGTGAATATGATAAATATCTTAATACAAAACTATAATAGTAATGAATAAAAGACTGTTCGTAACATTGAGTATGGCAGGACTGGCAATGGTGGCCTTTGGTGCAAGAAAACCGAAGGCTGCCATTAAGTCGTCTGTAAAGACAGTAGCCATCCAGCAGCCAACTTTCACAGAGTGGCACGACCTCCAAGTGAATGAAATCAATCGTTTGCCTCTGCACACAATGCACTTCGCTTACGATCCTAACGACTTCCCTGGAACAGGTGCTGAGTATCTTGACAAGAAGAAGAGTATGAACTACCTGTCGCTTGAGGGCACATGGAAGTTCAACTGGGTAGCCAATGCAGATGAGCGCCCTATGGATTTCTACAAGACTGACCTTGATGACTCTAAATGGAACAACATCCAGATGCCAGGCAACTGGGAGATGTTGGGCTATGGCCAGCCAGAGTACGTAAATGTTGGCTTCGCTTGGCGTGGCCACTTCGACCAGCAGCCACCAGCTGTTCCTACCAAGGACAACCACGTAGGTTCCTATCGCCGTGAAATCAATATCCCATCCAACTGGGATGGCAAGCGCGTCATCGCTCATTTCGGTAGTGTAACCTCCAACATCTATCTCTATGTCAACGGAAAGTTTGCCGGTTATGCAGAGGATAGCAAGGTTGCCGCTGAGTTTGATATCACTCCTTTCCTGAAGAAGGGCAAGAACCTCATCGCCTTCCAGACATTCCGCTGGTGTGATGGTTCATGGTGTGAGGATCAGGACTTCTGGCGTCTGAGCGGTCCGGCACGTGAGAACTATCTCTATGCCCGCTCTAAGGATCATCGTCTGCTCGATGTCCGTGTAGAGACTGAGCTGAAGAACAACTATAAGGATGGTTACCTCAACATCACAGCCAAGGTGCAGGGTAATACCCTGGCATACTTCGGTCTTTACGACCCGGATGGTAAGGAGGTAATCGTTACAGGTACCGATAATGTAAGAAATGGTGTGGCTAAGTATCAGCTCCGTGTGAAGAACGTTCGCAAGTGGAGTGCTGAGACTCCTAACCTCTATACCCTCGTTGTATCTCCTATCCAGAATGGCGGTATGTACTTGCCATACGAGATTGTACAGGTAAAAGTAGGTTTCCGCAAGGTGGAGATCAAGAACAAGCAGTTCCTGGTCAATGGCCAGCCTGTTCTCCTGAAGGGTGCCGACCGTCATGAGATGGATCCGGATGAGGGCTACAACGTAAGTGAGCAGCGTATGATTCAGGACATCATGATGATGAAGCGCATGAACATCAATGCCGTTCGTACCAGTCATTATCCTAACGATCCTCGCTGGTATGATCTCTGCGACAAGTACGGATTGTATGTTGTGGCTGAGGCTAACCAGGAGAGCCATGGTTTCCAGTATGGCGACGATGCGGCTGCCAAGAAGCCTGAGTTTGCCAAGCAGATCATGGAGCGCAACCAGCACAATGTGTCTATGTTCTTCAATCACCCTTCCATCGTAACATGGAGCATGGGTAACGAGACCGTGATGGGCGACAACTTCCTGCAGGCTTACAAGTGGATCAAGAGCCAGGACAAGACCCGCCCTGTTCAGTACGAGCAGGCTCGCCGTGGCGAGGGTACAGATATCTTCTGCCCTATGTACTACTCTGTGGCAGCTTCCGAGAAGTATGCCAAGGATCCAAACAGTCCGATGCCGCTCATCCAGTGTGAGTACAACCACACCATGGGTAACTCTGGCGGTAACCTGAGCGATTACTGGGATCTGATCCGCAAGTATCCTATCCTCCAGGGTGGTTTCGACTGGGATTTCGTAGATCAGGCATTGCACCGCAATATCGTGAAGCCTATGAGCATCCTGCCTTACAAGATGAACAATGAGGAACTTCGCAAGATAGAATATTGCTACGGTGGTGATTACAACAAGTATGATCCTAGCGACAATAACTTCAACTGTAATGGTATTATCGGTCCAGACCGTCAGATGAACCCTCATGCTTACGAGGTGGCTTATCAGTACCAGAACATCTGGGCCAAGATGGTGAATGCCGAGACAGGCGAGGTAAGCGTACACAATGAGAACTTCTTCCGCGACCTGAACAACTATGCCCTGGCATGGAGCCTGGAAGAGGATGGCGTAGAGACTCAGAATGGCACCATCGCCGACCTCGATGTTCCTGCACAGCAGACCAAGAACTTCACCATCCCTTACGACAAGAGCAAGATCAAGGGCAAGGAAGTATTCCTCAACATCGACTTCCGTCTGAAGGAGGCTGAACCATTGCTCACAGCCGGTCAGGTGATGGCTTATGCCCAGCTGCCGGTAGTTACCAAGCAGGCTTGCTCTGGCGACTGCAGCAAGATGCTGGCTCAGGGACATGGCAAGAAGAAGATGAAGCTTGCTGCCAAGAAGAATAATGTGGTAGCTGTTACCACTCCTAACCTCACCTTCAAGATCGACCGTTCTACCGGTCTTATCTCTGAGTATGCTTACAATGGCAAGTCATTGCTCGGCGAGGGTGGTACCTTGAAGCCAAACTTCTGGCGTGCTCCTACCGACAACGATATGGGTGCAGGCCTTCAGAAGAAGTTCAAGGCTTGGAAGAACCCTCAGATGAACCTGAAGAACATCGACGTGAAGAAGGACAAGAAGACCAACTCGGTAACAATCCTCACATCATTCGATATGCCGGAGGTTCAGGGTCAGATGGATATCACCTATGTAGTATTCGCCAATACAGGTGCCGTGAAGGTAACAGAAGACTTCAAGGCTACAGAGGGTGCTAAGGTAAGCGATATGTTCCGTTTCGGTATGTTGATGCAGATGCCATACACCATGGAGAAGAGCAACTACTACGGTCGTGGTCCTATCGAGAACTACTCAGACCGCAAGGACTGCATGCGCATCGGTGTTTACACAGATGATGCCGACAACCAGTACTTCCCATACATCCGTCCACAGGAGAGTGGTACCAAGAGCGATATCCGCTGGTGGAAGCAGACCGATGCTACCGGCTTGGGCTTGCAGGTGAAGAGCTGCACTCCATTCTATGCCAGCGCTATCCACTTCGATACCGAGGAGCTCGACGATGGCGACGACAAGGAGCAGCGTCACAGCTTCGACCTGAAGAAGTCTAAGTTCACCAACCTCTTCCTCGATTCTGCCCACATGGGTGTAGGCGGCGAGAACTCTTGGGGTGCTTGGCCTTTGGAGAAGTATCGTGTACATTATGGCAACAAGACCTTCACATTTACCCTCATTCCACAGGGTAAATAGTAGAAAAACAGCGATTTGAACGAAAATCCAATATATTATATCAGAAAATCCACCTCATTTGGGGTGGATTTTTTGTATCTTTGCATCGGTATTCTGATACGTTATGCGTATTATCCATAGGAATATAAACAAACCTACAAAACAACAATAACAAGCAATATGAGAAAAGCAAAAATTTTCGCAGCAATGCTGATGGCGATGTCTTCGCTCGGAGCCTTCGCGCAGCATCAGTTTATGGTTCAGGCCAACAAGCCTGGAGTAGAAATCCAGCCTACCATGTATGGTATCTTCTTCGAGGATATCAACTTCGGTGCCGATGGCGGTCTCTATGCAGAGATGGTGGAAAACCGTTCGTTCGAGTTCCCACAGCGCCTGATGGGATGGAATACATTCGGTAACGTAACCCTCAGCGACGTGAAGCCAGCCTTCGACCGCAACCCTCATTATGTAACTCTCGAGAGTGCCGGTGCGCGTGAGAAGCAGACCGGTTTGGAGAACCGCGGTTTCTTCGGTATGGGCTTGAAGAAGGATATGAAGTACGATTTCACCGTTTATGGCCGTCTTCATCTCATCGATGGCAAGCAGGGCAAGATTCGTGTGGAGCTGGTCAATTCCAAGAATGATGTCATTGCCAAGCAGGTCATCAACATCACCAACAACAAGTGGCAGAAGCTTACAGCTACCCTGACATCTCCTCAGACCGATGCCAAGGGATTGATGCGTGTATATCTGGAGAAAGGTTCTGAGAGCGTAGATCTCGACCACATCTCTCTCTTCCCAGAAGATAACTGGAATGGTCTCCGTGCCGACCTCGTACAGGATCTCGCTGACTTGAAGCCAGGCATCTTCCGTTTCCCTGGTGGATGTATCGTAGAGGGAACCGACCTCGATACCCGTTATGAGTGGAAGAACTCTGTGGGTGCTCCTGAGAACCGCCCACTGAACGAGAACCGCTGGAGAGATACCTTCCCACATCGCCTTTTCCCTAACTACTATCAGTCATTGGGCTTGGGCTTCTACGAGTACTTCCTCCTTTCAGAGAAGATTGGTGCAGAGCCATTGCCAATTCTCTCTGTAGGTCTGGCTTGCCAGTATCAGAACGATGATAAGGATCCTAATGCGCATGTAGCAGTCAAGGATCTCCAGAGCTATATCGACGATGCACTCGATCTCATCGAGTTCGCCAATGGTCCTGTCACCTCCAAGTGGGGCAAGCTCCGTGCCGATATGGGTCATCCAGCACCATTCAACCTGAAGCAGATAGGTATCGGTAACGAGCAGTGGGGACCTATGTACCCTGAGCGTCTGCAGAAGTTCATGGAGCAGATCCATGCCAAGTATCCTAAGATCAAGATCTGCGGTTCATCTGGTCCATCTGCTGATGGAAAGGACTTCGACTACGGTTGGGAGCAGATGCGCAAGTTGGGTGTAGATATGGTAGATGAGCATTACTACAAGAGCCCTGAGTGGTTCCGCAGCAATGCCAGCCGTTACGACAAGTACGACCGCAAGGGTCCTAAGGTATTTGCCGGCGAGTATGCAGCCCATGCCGAGCACGATCCTAACTCTTGGGAGGCTGCGCTTTCAGAGGCTGCCTTCATGACCGGCTTGGAGCGCAATGCCGATGTGGTTTATCAGGCTACCTATGCTCCTCTCTTCGCTCATGTAGAGGGATGGCAGTGGCGTCCAGACCTCATCTGGTTTGATAATCTCAGCTCAGTGCGTTCTGCCAACTACTATGTTCAGCAGCTCTACGGCGAGAACAAGGGTACCAATGTGTTGAAGCTTACCGAGAACGGCAAGGCTGTAGCTGGCGAGAATGGTCTCTATGCCACAGCTTGTTTCGACAAGGCTACCAAGAGCTACATCGTGAAGATTGCCAACACCTCTAACGAGGAGAAGGAAATCAACGTTACCTTCAATGGCATCAAGAAGTTGAACCCTGGTAAGATGACTGTTCTTCATGCTGATGATATCCAGGCAGAGAACAAGATCGACAACAAGAACGTGGTTGTTCCTGTTGTATCAGATGCTCAGGCTAACGGCAACGTCTTGAATGTGAAGATGAAGGCGAACAGCTTTGTAGTATATAGATTTTAAGTTTTAGTTTTAAAGTTTATGTAGTGTATAACCATTTAAGGTAGAAAAATGGCGAATCCCTTGCAGCAGAAATGTTGCAAGGGATTTTTCTTCACTAAAACGATGACTTGTTTTTATTAACGGCTTCTCAATAGGGATAATGCATAGAGAGGCAGTATGGTGACATGCCTTATGGCATCATCGTCCTGCTTGACTCTTCATGCCGCCCTGGGTGCCCGAACACCTCCCTTATTGACAAGTTCCTGAGGGATGCCGGCTAAAATAAGTTCTATGAGCAGCTGAGACAGGTCGCCTTTCAGGCGATGAGTTAGTGTATGTTTCTATGTATATATTCTGTCATAATCGTAACTACTTGAATAACAGGCGCAAATATAGCGAAAATACTCAAATCCGAGAAATAAATCGCGTTAAAATACTCAAATCCGAGAAATAATAATCCCTAGAAAGGTTACGGTGATGATATTCTTTTCTGTGCAAAGATACACATTTCAATTAATTAGAAGATTTTTTGTAGCTTAATCTGTTCTGTTTCTGATTACTCAAGCCGATTTGTTTTTTTTGTTGTCGAATAAGCCCGAAAAAACGACGTTTAAACACATTTGATAACAAACAGGCACGATGACCCGAAAAGGGAGGTTGCGAAAATACATTTTTTTATATATCTTTGCAATCAATAAGACGATGATACCCGCAGCACCCGAGTAGCAGCCCGCAAGCATTTCAATCTGAAATCAAAATGTAAGTTTGATGGCTTTAAGAAGAAAAAAATGTTCCAAAAGCTTGCCCGTTTGCGTTAATTTACCTATATTTGCAGGGTAAATTCGTAGAAAACCAAACTTTCGCAGTCCAGGACTGCGAAAGTTCTGTAGAAAATAATTGAAATGATGAAAAATGATAAGTTTTGCCTCTGGCAGGTTCTCCTGCCTCTCTTGCCTCTGCTGATGATCCTGGCTTCCTGCCGGAAATCGGCAGAGGAAACTGCTGATAACCTGCGTATCGAAAAACTGCATCAGCTCGATGAACTCCTCAATGCGCAGTCGCCGCAGGCTAAGACGGAAATAGAAAAAGGTATGAAGCTGGCGAAAGACAGCCTCACGTTTTATGAGTATTATGCCAGGAAGGGAAGATGGTTCTGCCAGTCGGCAACGCCCGATTCTACGGTAGGCTATGTGGACCGCACCCTGCGCTTCGCCCTCCGTCAGCCCGATACTCCGCGCCGCAACGGACTTCTTGCCTATACCTACAACTGTCAGGGCATCAACTATCATAATTTTCATCGCAAGGCAGACGAGGTGGTTTCGCTCTACCAGTCTGCCTATGCCTATTCCATGCGTAGCGATGTGCAGCACCAGGCGCCTAGCATCTGTGCCAACCTGGGTGATGCCTATCTCTTCAAGAATCAGTTGCCGCAGGCTGCCTCCTGGTATCGCCGTGCGCTCTTTCTGGCAGATTCCCTCCAGTTGCCCAAGGAGGAGAATGTCTCCCTCTATGTGGGTCTGGCTACCATCTACCTGAAACTCAATGATTTCGATGCTTCGCTCCAGTGCTATCAGCAGACGGAAGACCATCTCCCGCAGATGTCGCTGGCTATGCAGGCGTATTATCTGAACAATTACGGCAACTACTACTATTATAAGAAAGACTATGCCCAGTCGCTCCGCAAATTCCTGCAGCTGAAGCAGTTGCTGGAGAAGCACAAGAAGGGCGACTGCTTCGACATGTATCTCTGCAAGCTGAATATGGCAGATGTGTATCTCAATCTGGACAGCATTGCCCAGTCGGAGAAATATCTTGCCGAGAGTGAGCCTTTCATGGTGGCCAACCACGATCGAGAGGCGGTATATTACTGTAATACGATTCATATCGGTCAGGAGGTGAAGAAGGGAGATATGGCGGCCGTTACCCGCATTCTGGACAGCGAGAGGCAGCAGTTCGGCGAGGATCTCAGCAATCTCGTAGCCTTCAACCTGCGCCAGATCCGCAATCAGTATCTGCAGCGATATTACCTCGCCAAGGGCGATTACCGCATGGCATTCGAGAATCTGCGCAGGGATATGCAGAAGAATGATTCGCTGGAGCACAACAGAATCAAGATGAGAGCTTCTGAAATCATGGACCGCTTTACCCAGGATACGCTGAAACTGCACCACGACCTGGTGCTTGAGCACAAGACGGCACAGCTGAACCAGACCCGCTTCATCGCCCTGGCGGTGGTGCTGCTGATTCTGCTGCTGTGCATGTTCTTCGTCATCAAGAGCATGCGATCTGGCAAGCGGCTCGAAGAAAGCAGGCATCGCGTGCTGCAGCTGAAGCTGGAAGGAGCTAGAAACCGAATCTCTCCTCATTTCGTGTTCAATGTACTCAACAACAAGATCCTGCATGCCGGTACGGCGGAAGCCGACGAGCTGATGGGGCTTGCCCGGTTGATACGCAGCAACCTGGACCTGTCCTGCCAGTCGAAGGTATCGCTGGCCGCAGAGATAGGTTTCGTGAAGCAGTATCTGGCGGTGGAAACTCCGCTGATGGGCGATGATTTCGATTTCTCGCTGCAGATAGATCCCGAAGTGGATGTGGAGAATACGTATATCCCGTCGATGTTTGTCCAGATTCTCGTAGAGAATGCCCTGGTTCACGGTCTGAGAGGCTGGGAGGGAAGGAAAATCTTGCAGGTAAAGGTTGGTAGAAAGCAGCCGGGCTATACCGTGGTTTCCGTGCTGGATAACGGCAGGGGATTCGATATCCGCCAGAAGGGGAAGAAGCGTACCGGACTGGGCATCATCACCCAGACCCTGGCTGTGGTGAACGAGCATAATCGCCACAAGATGACCTTCTCGCTGCAGAACCGGAAGGCAGAAGACGGCAGCGTGGCAGGATGCCTGGCGCAGGTATGCATACCCGATGGCTTCGTGATGTAACCCCCGCTGGCAATACTTGAATATAAATAATATAATAAGGTGTATGAAAGTTGTAATCATAGACGACGATAAATCTTCAGGCAAGGCCTTGGCTGATTTATTGGAAACGAAATACGATATGGAGGTGCTGGGATGCGCGCTCTGTGGGCTTGACGGCCTGGCGATGGTAAACAGGTACCAGCCCGATGTGCTCTTCCTGGATGTCCAGCTGCCCGATGTGAATGGCTTGGATTTCCTGGATAAGCTGTCGGGATTCGTGCACCGCCGCTGCCAAGTGGTGATGTACACGGCATACGATGAATATATCCTGACAGCCTTCCGCAAGCAGGCATTCGATGTGCTGCTCAAGCCTATCAATCCCCAGGAGCTGGATACCATCGTCAGACGACTGGAGAAAGAGGCTGAGAAAGAGGCAGAAAAAGAGCTTGAGGCTGAGAAAGAGGCTGGGAAAGAGGCTGAGAGAGTGGTAGGGGCTGGCGTGAAGAATGCACCCGTTGCTAACGGCAAGCTGCTCTTCTATACCAACTCCGTGGATTTCAGGCTGGTGGATAAGGAGAATGTCTGCCTCTTCCAGTATAATCACGAAGTGAGATGCTGGGAGGTGGTGGTAGCTGACAACAGGAAGCCTATCAGGCTGAAACGCAGCGTGAAGAGCACCGAGCTGCTTGCGCTCGCCCCTCATTTCATGCAGGTAAACCAGAAGTTCATCGTCAACATCAATTACCTCATCGAGGTGGTTGACAATGTATGCCATTTCTATCCCCCTTTCGATGAAATCGACTATGTAAAGGTGGGCAGACTCTATAGAAAGAAACTGATAGATAGATTTTTAAGTATTTAAAACATAAGTAGGTATGATGAGAAATGTCTTATAAGACATTTTCAAGGAAATACATCAAGAGTTAATTAATCGATTGTTTAATTTTAAAAAAGAAATAAGAAACAGATAGAAGTTATACGCCAGAAACGCAAGTCTGCGATTAGGTGCGCGATAGCCACCATCGCAAAAAATGAGAGTTTGATAACTATTTTATGTAATAAAAAATATATAACAATGAAGAAATTTGCTTTATTACTCATTGCATCAGCATTGTCTCTTAGTGTATTAGCGCAGAAAGATGTAGCAGGAACTACAGAGTTTAATTTCAATATAGGTTACGACTTCGGACTCCAAAAGGGAGGTGGAAGCTATCTTTCATTTCAGCCAGAGTTTGGCAAACATTTCACCAATCAATTCTATTTGGGAGTGGGTACAGGCGCCTACGTAGATGATGGATTTAATTCTGTCAGCATACCAGCGTTTTTACGTGCAGAGATTGACTTCCCGATGAAAGGCATAACTCCTTATGTCTCTTTACAAGGTGGTTATGACTTTTATACAAGTGGAGAAGGTACCGGATGTGGATGAATCAATCCGACTGTAGGTGTGAAAGTTCCTGTAGGCAAGAATGTGGATTTCAATCTTGGCTTTGGCTATACCCGAACCATCGTGGAAGGTGGAGGCATGGATTTGCTGGGCTTCAAGGCGGGGCTTAGCTTCAATTCATGTGGGCACGGCTTCTCTCAGTTTATGAAGTCATTGGATTACAGTGTTGAGCTAGAGGGGCATACTCCTATGACCGTGAAAGAGGAGGATAGAGAATATACAGAAGAGGTAAAGATAACGAATATGTTTGGAATTCGTTTCTCTGCATTAGCCCCATTGCCAGTGGAGAATCTTTACGCTGGTTTGAGCTTAGGAATAGGCCGATATACGGAAAAGAATACTTTCTGTAGAGATGATATTGAAGATAAATATGATGAGACTGGTATATATGGCAATGTTATGGCGCGTGTAAAATACAAGGCAAAACAACTCGCTATTGCCGATAAGGTATATCCTTATGCACAAGTAGATGCTGGTGTTGAAGCTTTGTATGACGCAATGTTCTGCGTTCAGCCTGCCGTTGGTATTTCTATCGATACCAAGGAGAACCAAAGTATTGATATTTCAATAGGTTATTCTACCAAAAGATGTGAATATGAACAAAACAAGGGTTGTATGCGCATAGCTGTCGGCTATACTTTCTAAGAATTTCTTAAAGTAGTAAAAAGGGTATATAGGCTTTAAATAATTCCTATATACCCCTTTCTTGTTATCTAAAGTTATACACTCCAAATGAATAGGGTAAAAACAACAATTTCCTGTGCTCAAGTTGCAGATTGTGGGCAGAATCCTGTAATCAAAATAAGAAAAGTTTGAATTATACATAAAAAATCGGGCAAAATGATAGCAGTTAGCCAATTATTTCGTAACTTTGCACCCGCAAACTTATAAAATAATAAAAGAAGAATGGCTAATTTGAGATTTGAGGTTGTAGCCGAGGCCTTTAAAAAGAGACCTGTTGAGGTGGAAACTCCCAAGGTGCGCCCTTCGGAGTACTTCGCCAAGTATGTATTCAACCGCCAGAAGATGTACAAGTATCTGCCATCTGATGTGTACGAGAAACTCATCGATGTGATAGACAACGGTAATCGTCTGGACCGTTCCATCGCGGATGCCGTGGCTGCCGGCATGAAGCTCTGGGCTGAGGAAAACGGGGTAACACATTATACTCACTGGTTCCAGCCATTGACAGAAGGTACTGCCGAGAAGCACGATGCCTTCGTGGAGCACGATGGTAAGGGTGGTATGATTGAGGAGTTCTCCGGCAAGCTGCTGGTGCAGCAGGAACCGGATGCCAGCTCTTTCCCTAACGGCGGTATCCGTAACACCTTCGAGGCTCGCGGCTATTCTGCATGGGATCCTACATCGCCAGTGTTCATCATCGACGATACCCTCTGTATCCCTACCATCTTTATATCTTATACAGGTGAGGCGCTGGACTACAAGGCTCCATTGCTCCGCTCGCTCCATACCCTGAGCGAGGCGGCTACCGAAGTGTGCCACTACTTCTACCCACAGGTAAAGAAGGTGCAGACCAATCTCGGATGGGAGCAGGAGTACTTCCTGGTGGATGAGAGCCTCTATTCGGCTCGCCCAGACCTGATGCTCACCGGACGTACCCTGATGGGTCACGACTCTGCGAAGAACCAGCAGATGGACGACCATTATTTCGGAACCATCCCTGAGCGTGTGCAGGCTTTCATGAAGGATCTGGAAATCCAGGCACTCGAACTCGGCATCCCTTGCAAGACCCGTCATAACGAGGTGGCTCCTAATCAGTTTGAGCTGGCGCCTATCTTCGAGGAGTGCAATCTTGCAGTAGATCATAACATGCTCCTGATGAGTCTGATGAAGCGTGTGGCTCACAAGCACGGTTTCCGTGTGCTGCTTCACGAGAAGCCATTCGCCGGCGTCAACGGTTCCGGCAAGCACAACAACTGGAGTCTCTGCACCGATACCGGCGTGCTGCTGCATGCGGCAGGCAAGACTCCTGAGGATAACCTCCGCTTCGTAGTCTTCATCGTAGAGACCCTGATGGGTGTATATAAGCACAACGGACTGCTGAAGGCATCCATCATGAGTGCTACCAATGCCCACCGTCTGGGAGCCAACGAGGCACCTCCAGCCATCATCTCCTCATTCCTGGGCAAGCAGCTCACCGATCTGCTCGACCATATCGAGAAGGCTGACAAGGAGGAACTCTTCGCCCTGGCTGGCAAGAAGGGCATGGAGCTGGATATCCCTGAGATTCCGGAGCTGATGATCGACAATACCGACCGCAACCGTACCTCACCATTCGCCTTCACCGGCAACCGCTTCGAGTTCCGTGCCGTAGGTTCTGAGGCAAACTGCGCATCTTCTCTCATCGTATTGAATGCAGCCGTAGCTGAGGCGCTCGAAGACTTCAAGGCTCGTGTAGATGCCTTGATAGCCAAGGGCGAGGACCAGACTTCGGCTATCATCGACATCGTAAGAGAGGATATCAAGACCTGCAAGCCTATCCGCTTCGATGGCAATGGCTATTCTGATGAGTGGAAGGAAGAGGCTCAGAAGCGTGGCTTGGATTGCGAGGCATCCTGCCCAGTGGTCTTCGACCGTTATCTGGACAAGGAGAGCATCGAGATGTTTGCCAAGACCAATGTGATGAGCGAGAGCGAGCTGAAGGCGCGCAACGAGGTGAAGTGGGAGACCTATACCAAGAAGATTCAGATTGAGGCTCGTGTGATGGGCGACCTGACCATGAACCACATCATCCCTGTGGCTACCCACTATCAGAGCCGTCTTGCAAAGAATGTAGAGGGCATGATCCACATTTTCGGTGGCGAGGAAGGCAAGAAGCTGACTGCCCGCAACGTGAAGATTATCCGTGAGATTGCCGAGCGCACCGAGTCGATAGAGCGTGGTGTAGAGGCATTGGTGGATGCCCGCAAGGTAGCCAACAAGATAGAGAGTGAGCGCGAGAAGGCTGTAGCCTATCATGATACGGTAGCTCCGAAGATGGAGGAAATCCGCTATCAGATCGACAAGCTCGAGCTGCTGGTAGCTGATGAACTCTGGACCTTGCCGAAGTATCGTGAGCTGCTGTTCATCCGCTAAAGCTGATTCCGTATCAATTCCGTGCGTAATCCGTACAGCAGGAATGCTCTTCCGATAACTCAGCGTAATCCGATGAAGAAAAATAAAGAATTAAGGAATAAATAAAAAAAAGGAGGGTGTGTCATAAGTCTGTGACGCACCCCTTTTTATTTTTTGCCTTTTC
>ERZ773188.2382-NODE-2382-length-18249-cov-22.929757_pt1 | contig 18249 bp, 10 predicted proteins | sample MGYA00581011_ERZ773188 | MGnify/ENA primary metagenome ERZ773188 (study PRJEB29015, sample SAMEA2737798) | human gut metagenome | biome: human gut; feature: human-associated habitat; material: faeces | place: China | collected 2012 ...
TGGAGCGTATCTGTATCGATACGCTCCATTGACTGTTTTATGAACACCCATCTAAAACAGCGGGGATTTTTTTGGTTGTTTATTTGTTTTCGTCAGTGTTTTCCGCGGAAGTATCCGGCGTTTCGGGCTCAGTCGAGGGCTTGTCCTCAGTCTGAGCATCTTCGCCCTTGTCCTCCGGCGGCATTTCGATCTTTTCGCTCGTCATCGAAATGTGCTTGGCGGGCGCTTCGATCACGCTCGGCTGCGAGGGGCGGAAGCCGTCCTCGCTCTTGCGCGTGGAAGCGTAGGCCTCTTCGACGGTCGAGGGATCGCGGCCTTCGAGGATAGCGACCATTTCACCGCCCGTGATGGTCTCCTTTTCAAGGAGGTAGGTGACGACCTTGTCCATATCCTCGCGGTTGTCGCGGATGACCTGTACGGCGTCCTTGTAGCACTCGTCGAGGATACGCTTGACCTCGCGGTCCATGATGGCGGCGGTATCCTGCGCGCAGTCGAGGCCGTAGCCGCCGTCAAGGTACTGATTGCGCACCGACCCGAGCGCGACCATGCCGACCGCGTCGCTCATACCGTACATGGCGACCATGTTGCGTGCGATGCTCGTCGCCTCCTGAATATCCTGCGAGGCGCCGTTGGTCATCGTGTTCATCACGACCTCCTCGGCCGCGCGGCCGCCCATCGAGACGGCGATCTTCGCCATCAGCTCATCGCGCGTGCGCAGGTTCGTCTTGTCCTCTTCAGGCATCAGGAGCGTGTAGCCAAGGCTTCCCTCGGTGTGCGGGACGATCGTGATCTTCTGCACGGGCACGGCGTTTTTCTGCTTGTAGGCGACCATCGCGTGGCCGACCTCGTGATAGGCGACGAGCTTCTTTTCAAACTCGGTGAGGACGCTGCCTTTCTTCTCGCTGCCCGCGATGACGAACTCGAACGCCGCGAGCATGTCCTCCTGCGTAACGAGCTTGCGTCCCTTGCGCACGGCGCGGAGCGCCGCCTCGTTGGCGAGGTTTGCAAGGTCCGTGCCCACGCAGCCCGCGGTCGCGAGCGCGACCTTCTTGAGATCCACGTCCTCGGCGAGCTTGATGCCGCGCGTGTGGACCTGCAGCGTTGCTAAGCGGCCGGCGAGGTTCGGGCGGTCGACGGTGATGCGGCGGTCGAAGCGGCCAGGGCGCAGCAGCGCCTTGTCGAGCACCTCCGGGCGGTTCGTCGCGGCAAGCACGATGACGCCCTTGCTCGGGTCAAAGCCGTCCATTTCGGCGAGCAGCTGGTTGAGCGTCTGCTCGCGCTCGTCGTTGCCGCCGCCGTAGCGCCCGCCGTCGCGGGATTTGCCGATGGTGTCGATCTCGTCGATGAAGATGATGCAGGGGGCGACCTTCGACGCCTCGGCGAAGAGGTCGCGCACACGGCTCGCGCCGACGCCGACGAACATCTCGACAAAGTCAGAGCCGGAGATCGAGAAGAACGGCACCTTCGCCTCGCCCGCAACGGCCTTGGCCAGCAGCGTTTTACCGGTACCGGGAGAGCCGACGAGCAGCGCGCCCTTGGGGATCTTCGCGCCGATGGCGGTGTATTTTTCAGGATTGTGCAGAAAGTCGATGATCTCGACGAGCGATTCCTTCGCTTCGTCCTGACCGGCGACGTCCGCAAACGTCACGCCGGTGGACTTTTCCATGTAGACCTTGGCGTTGGCCTTGCCGACATTGCCGATGCCGCCGATCCCGCCCATGCCGCCGGACTTTTTCGCGATGAAGTTCATCAGCAGCATGAATGCGCCGACCATCAGCACCGTGGGCAGAATATAGCTCACCATGAACGTGAGGATCGGCGAAACGGGCGGCTGATAGGGCTTGGTGTAGGTCACGCCGTGCTCATCGCACAGGGTAATCAGATTTTCCGTCGCGTCGGGAATGATGGTGGTGAAGAGCGTATAGTTCTGATCATAGCGCTTGCCGTCGTCATCCGTGTAGGTAAAGCCGTCGACCGGCGTGATGGTGAAGACCGTGTCGCCGAATTCGATGGACTTGACCTTCCCCTCCTCCACGAGTTCGACAAGCTCGCTGTATGCGATCTCGCACGAAGACTCGGCGGTGCGGGCCTGATCGAGCATGACGGAGAGGTAGTTTACACCGATCGTCAGCAGCAGCGCCCATAGGACGATCGACCACATGCCCCCGCCGCGCCGGCGGTTCTTGTCGCCGCGATTGCGGTTGTTTCTGTTGTTTGGCTCCATGTTGTTCCTCCTGTCGGGAGACAGAAAAATGCGAAGATGCGCACTTTTTGAATTAGTGATTTCAACTATACCATATATAAGAAAATCGCACAAGTTTTCTACGGTGAATTTTCGATGAACTTTTGCTTTGCGCCCTCTTTATCTTGCCCTTGTTCTGTGTTATAGTTGCAATGGAGTATTCTATAAAAATTTGTCACAAGGAGAAATTTCTTTTATGGATAAGGAACGCAAGGAAAAGACCGCGCGCGTACAGGACGCGGAGGCCGACGGCATCATCGAGGGCCGCAACGCCGTGATCGAAGCGCTGCGCGCGGGCACGACCATCGACAAAATTTTCATCCAGAAGGGCGAGACCGATAAGACGCTCGGCCACATCGCCTCGACCGCCCGCGCCGCGGGCGTGGTCGTCGTGGACGCGGACAAGCGCAAGCTCGACTTCATGTCCCGCACGCACGCCCATCAGGGCGTCATCGCGCTCACGAGCGTGCGCGAATATGTCAGTGTTGAGGATATTTTGAACATCGCGCGCGAAAAAGGCGAAAACCCCTTGATCGTCGTCTGCGACGAGATCTCCGACCCGCATAACCTCGGCGCGATCATCCGCACGGCGGAGTGCGCGGGCGCGCATGGCGTCGTCATTCCCAAGCGCCGCAGCGCGGGCCTCACGAGCATTGTCGCCAAGACGAGCGCGGGTGCGGTGAGCTATGTGCCCGTCGCGCGCGTGCCGAACATCCCCGCGCTTTTGGAGCAGCTGCAAAAAGAAGGCGTCTGGGTCTTCGGCACGGCGGCCGAGGGCACGAGCGACCTCTACTCCGCGGACCTCAAGGGCCCCGCGGCCATCGTCATCGGCAGCGAGGGCGACGGCATGACGAGACTGGTGCGCGAAAAGTGCGACTTCCTCGTCAGCATCCCGATGAAGGGTAAAATTTCGTCGCTCAACGCCTCCGCGGCGGCGGCCATCCTCCTCTACGAGGCGGTGCGCCAGCGCTTGGGGCAGTAACGGTAAAGAAGGAACGATATGGACCCCAAAGACCTTGAATTTGAAGAAACGCTCGCCGACTCCGAGCTGCTGCTGAAAAACACGGCCCGCAGCATGGACGAGGACGCGGAATTCACGCTCGAGAGCATTCTGGCCGAGTACGGCAGCGGCACGCCCGCCGCGCCCGAACCGGAAGAAAAAGAACCCGAGCCGCCGGCGGAAAAGAAACCGCCGGCAAAGGTCGTCCCCCTGCCGAAAAAGGCGGAGGCGGCGAAAAAAACGGTGGATGAAACGGCGGACGAGACCGCCCGCATCCCCGTCATCCCCTTCCCCGGCGCGAAAAAGGCCGAAGAGCCGGTGGAAGCCGAGCCGGAAGAAACTCCCGAAGAAGAGCCCGCGCAGGACGACGAGCCGAAGTCCATGAGCTTGCAGGACATCCTGGCCCAGACCGTGCAGGAGGCGCTCTCCGAGCGCGAGGACACGGTCATCGAGGAGGAGCCGCCGCGCCGCGGTTTGTTCTCCCGCCGCAAGATGCGCGACACCGAGCAGCTCTACGACGACGCGGAGGAGGAAGAGGACGAGGAAGAAGAGTTCGAAGAGCCTGAACCCGAGCTCCCCGAGCCGCCGCTGACCGAAACGCTCTCCGACTACCGCGCGCAGCTTTCGGGCGCGACGAAGGCGCGCCGTGGGGCGGGTATTTTCACGCTTTTGCTGTGCGTCATGGCGGTGCTGGAGCATTTTTCCATCCTGCCGGAGGCGTACACCGCTGATCCGATGATCCGCGCGCTGCCGCTGCTGGCGGTCGAGGCCATCGTCTGCGCCATCGGCTGGCGCATTTTTGCGGGCGCGCTGCGCTCGCTCAAACAGGAAAAAGTCACGTCGGGCTTTTTGACGATGCTTCTATGCCTTGTCACGCTGCTCGATACGGCACTCTATGCTTTTCTTCCCGCGCGCGCGGCGCTGTCGCTGCCGCTGCCGGTGCTGGGGGCGATGTCGGTCTACTGCGCGCTGCTGGGCGAAAGTCTGCGTCTGCACGGCATGTATGACACGTTCCGCATCGCGGCCATCGGCAATGCGCCGTATATCGTCACCGTGACGGCAGGGGGCGCGGCCAAGCGCGTGGGCCTGCCGGACGGATTTTCCAATTCCGCGCGCGCGAACGACCCGTATTCCCGCTGGCAGAGCGTGCTGCTGCCGGTCTTCCTCGCGGCGGCGGTCGTGTTCGGCATGCTCTCGACGCTCGAGACGAAGCAGAACGCGCTGCTTGCGTGGAACCTCTCGGTGATGCTCGCGAGCGCGAACCTGCTCGCGTTTCCGATGGTGTGCGCGCTGCCGCTCAAGCGCATCGCCGCGCGGCTTGCCAAAAGCGGCAGCGCCGTGGCGGGCTTTTCCGGCGCGGACACCATCCGCCGGAGCAACTGCGTTATCCTGACCGATGGCGACCTGTTCCCGCCCGGAACGGTCACGCTCGGCGGGCTCAAGGTTTTCGGCGAGGAGAGCGGCAAGGTCATCTCCTACGCCGCGACGATGGCCCACGCGTCCGAAAGCGGCCTGAGCCGCCTTTTTGACAATCTTCTCGCCAGCGACGGCGGCTTCCGCGAGCAGGTCGAGGACGTCGACTTTTACGAAGAGGGCGGCGTCGGCGGCCGCATCCACGGCGAAACGGTGCTCTTCGGCACGGCGGGCTTTATGAGAAAACGCGGCGTGAACCTGCCGCGAAACCTTGGCCTCAAGACCGGCGTGTTCCTCTCGGTCGACGGCACGCTCATCGCGGTGTTCGCCGTGAAGTACATGCCTGCGGAAAATGTCGACTGGGCGCTCCACGCCCTGCACCACAGCCGCATCACCCCCGTGCTCGCCGTGCGCGACGGCAACATCACCCCTGCACTCTTAAAGCGCAAGTTCGGCACCGACGCGCGCGCGGTCTACCCCAAGCTCTCGACGCGCTTGGCACTCTCCGAGCGCGGCGGCGGGCGGCCGTATGCGCTGCTCATGCGCGAGGGCCTCATGCCGTATGCCGAGGTCGTGCTCGGCAGCAAGCGGCTCTGCGCGTCCGCCAAGCGGTGCACGGTGCTTGCATTTTTAGCCGCCACAGCGTCAACGCTCCTTGCATTTTATTTAACTTTTGTCGGCGCATACAGCGTGCTCACGCCGTTTTCTCTGCTCATTTACGTACTTTTGTGGTCGCTCAGCGCGCTGGTCGACGCCCTGCTCAGCGACCGTTATTGACACTTCGAACGAAGAAAACGAAAATTTGCGGAAAAATATGGTTGTAATGGAGAGAAAAACATGATATCATTTCTGCATTGAGTATTATCCCATCTTATGGCGCGAGCCGATCTGGGATTTACGATTTTCGGAAGGAGACTGACCCATTATGAGTGCAAAAGACATCCGCAATATCGTGCTGCTTGGCCACAGCGGCAGCGGCAAGACCACCCTCGCTGAGAGCATGCTGTATCTCACCGGCGGCACGGACCGTCTGGGCAGAATTGCCGACGGCAATACCGTTTGTGACTACGATCCCGAAGAGATCCGCCGCCAGATCTCCATTTCTCTGGCCGTGGCTCCCGTGGAATACGACAGCTGCAAGATCAACGTGCTCGACGTGCCCGGCGGCTTCGACTTCGCCGGTGAGGTCGCGGAGGCCGTTCAGGCTGCCGACGCTGCCGTCATCGTCTGCTCGGCCAAGGCCGGCATGAGCGTCGGCGCGGAAAAGGCGTGGAAATATTGCGAGAAGAACTCTCTCCCCCGTCTGCTCTACATCTCCAAGACCGACGAGGAGAACTCCGACTACAACGCCGCGTTCAACACGCTGCGCGAGCGCTTCGGCAAGAACATCGCCCCCGTCGTCGCCCCCATCTGGGACGAGAGCAAGAAGGTCATCGGCATCATCGACGTGCTGCATAAGCGCGCATTCGAGTTCGGCCCGGGCGGCGGCCGCGTCGAGATCGAAGTGCCTGAGAACAAAAAGCCCGTGCTCGATGAGCTCTACGACGCGCTCAAGGAGTCCGTCGCCGAGACGAGCGAGGAATTTATGGAAAAGTTCTTCGCCGGTGAAGACTTCACCTATGCCGAGATGATCCATGGCCTGCGCCAGGGCGTCAAGGACCTGTCCCTCTTCCCTGTCGTGTGCGGCTCCGCCATTCAGGGCATGGGCACGCGCATCCTGATGGATACCATCGTCGAGCTTCTTCCCCAGCCGCAGGACGCCCGCGCCCTGATGGCCGAGAATGAGGACGGCGAGTCCTCCGAATTCGTCGTCGCGCCCGGCGCACTGCCGACCGCGTTCGTCTTCAAGACCATTTCCGACCAGTACGGCAAGTATTCCTACGTCAAGGTGCTCTCCGGCTCCATTAAGCCCGATATGCCCATGGTCAACGCCCGCACCGGCGAGACCGAGAAGCTCGGCCGCCTGTACATCCCCAAGGGCAAGAAGTATACCGAGGTCAAGGAGCTCACCTGCGGCGACATCGGCGCCATCGCCAAGATGGACAAGGTCAAGACCGGCGACACGCTCTGCGAGCCGCGCAAGGTCGTCAAGATCGAGCCCATCCCGTTCGATGAGCCCTGCTACAGCGTCGCCATCGCGCCCAAGACCCGCGGCCAGGAGGATAAGATGGCCCAGGGCCTCAACCGCTTGAACGAGGAAGATCCGTCCTTCCGCGTCGTCAACAACGCCGAAACGCACCAGATGGTCGTCTCCGGCGTGGGCGACATCCAGATCGACGTGCTCGTCAACAAGCTCAAGAGCCGCTTCGGCGTCGAGGTCGTGCTCGACACGCCGCGCGTGCCCTACCGTGAAAAGATCCGCAAGACGGTCTCCAAGCAGGGCCGTCATAAGAAGCAGACCGGCGGCAGCGGCCAGTTCGGCGACGTTTGGATCCGCTTCGAGCCCAACGAGGAGAGCGAAGAGATGGTCTTCGCCGAGGAAGTCTTCGGCGGCAGCGTCCCCAAGAACTTCTTCCCCGCGGTCGAAAAGGGTCTGCGCGAGGCCTGCGTCCACGGCCCGCTCGCGGGTTATCCCGTCGTGAACCTCAAGGCCGTCCTTTACGATGGCTCCTATCACCCGGTCGACTCGTCCGAGATCGCGTTCAAGACCGCGGCGAACCTCGCCTACAAGGCAGCCATGCCCGAGGCGTCCCCGGTTCTGCTCGAGCCGGTGTGCGAGCTCAAGGTCACGGTGCCCGACCAGTACATGGGCGATATCCTCGGCGATCTCAACAAGCGCCGCGGCCGCGTCATGGGTATGACCCCGACCGGCAACGGCGAGCAGGTCATCGAGGCCGAGTGCCCCGAGGCAGAGCTGATGAGCTACGCCATTGACCTGCGCTCCATGACCCAGTCCCGCGGCTCGTTCGTGATGCACTTCGTGCGCTACGAGCAGTGTTCCGCCGACGCACAGGCGAAGGCTGTCGCTGCCGCGAAGGCGATGCAGGAAGCGGAATAATTGCTTCTGCACAGCAGAAAATAAATAAAAAGAGAGGGCTTCTCGAAAGAGAAGTTCTCTCTTTTTCCGCGCATGGCGCGGAGGGGGGGAGGCAGCGCCGCAGGCGCTGCACGAGTCAAGGGGGCCATTCTCTTTCACAAAAGAGAATGGCCCCCTTGAACCCCCAAGAGAAAGGTTTTGACATTGCAAGCGAGCAGCTCGAAGAGCTGCAATGCTTGCCGATTGCACTGCCTGCGCGCGGCGTTGCCGCGTTAGCATTGCTATACGACTTGGCCTACTCCTATTATCTGCTGCCGCTCTGCTGATCTTGTAGAAGTACAGCCTAATTCCCGTCTATCGCCAGTCTCCACAGTGCGGCGAGCGCAGCAAAGCCGCATTCGGTACGCAGTCTACCGCCCAATGTAACGTCACACGCGCCTCACGATAGTAAGGCGCGGTTGCGAACGGTCACGATTCGCAGAAGATTCATGGCGAAGCCATGTACACCGCACCTGATTACGCAGCGCGTGCAGCTCTTCGAGCCTAAGACCGGCAATGTCGGGGGTCGAGGGGGACTCCCCTCGCCTTTCTCTGGGGGATTCAAAGGGGGTATTCTCTTCGAAAAGAGAATACCCCCTTTGGTGCCGCAGCGCGCACGCCGCTCCCCCCAACGCGCCCTATGGGCGCGAGAATACGAGTTCCCCTACGGGGAACATTATTTTCTCTCGAGCGAAGCTCGATAAGTGAGCCGCAGGAACGTGGCGTTCAGGATGACACTCACGACCTCCGCGATCGGAAACGCGAGCCACACAAGCTCGAGCCGCCCTGTGAGCGAGAGCAGATACGCCGCCGGCAGCAGCACGACGATCTGGCGGCAGACGGAATTGATGAGCGCATAGATGGGCTTGCCGAGCGCCTGACACGCGCTGCCCGCGATGATGCTGAAGCCCGCGAGCGGGAAGTGCACGCCGATGATGCGCAGCGCAACACGGCCGATGGAGAGCATTTCGTCCGTCGGCGAGAACATCCCCAGCAGCGTTTCGGGGATGAGCTCGAAGAGCGCGCAGCCGACGCACATGATGCCGATGGCCGTGAAGACTGTCAGGCGGACGGTCTTGCGCACGCGGTCGAATTTCTGCGCGCCGTAGTTGTACGACACGATGGGCACCATCGCGTTGTTGAGGCCGAAGCACGGCATGAAGATGAAGCTCTGGAGCTTGAAGTAAGCACCGAACACCGCGGTCGCCGCCTCGGTGAACGAGATGAGAATTTTGTTCATGCCGAACATCATCACCGAGCCGATGGACTGCATGATGATCGACGGAATGCCGATGGCGTAGATGTCCGCCACCGTCGCGCGGTGGGGACGGATGTCCTTGAGGTGGATCTGCACCTCGGGATTTTTCTTGAGGTTCAGGAAAAGGCCGAGGCCCGCGCCGACGAACTGGCCGACGATCGTGGCGATCGCCGCGCCCGCGACCTCCATGCGAGGAAAGCCCAGAAGGCCGAAAATCAAAATCGGGTCGAGCACGATGTTGCACACCGCGCCCGCGATCTGCGAGATCATCGAAAGGTCCGTCCGCCCCGTGGACTGGAGCAGGCGCTCGCCGTAAATTTGCAGGAACAGTCCGAGCGAGCCGCCGATGCAGATCATCACATAGTCGCTGCCGTAGGCGATGATCTGCGCATTCTCCGTCTGAAAGCGGAAAAACGGCGTGGCGAGCGAAAAGCCGAGGACAGCAAAGACAGCGGCGGTGCAGAGCGTCAGGAAAAGTCCCGTGCCCGCGGCGCGGTCGACCGCCTGCATGTTCTTTTCACCCAGCGAACGCGCGAGCAGCGCGTTCATACCGACGCCCGTGCCCACGGCGAACGCGATGCACAGCGTTTGCAGCGGAAAAGCGAGCGACACGGCGTTCATTGCGTCCTGACTGAGCCGCGCGACGAACACGCTGTCGACAATGTTGTAGAGCGCCTGAAAGAGCATCGATATCATCACGGGCCCCGCCATGTTGGCCAGCAGCTTGCCGATGGGCATCGTGCCCATCTTGTTTTCTCTGGTATTTTCTGCCATGTTTCCTCCCTGTTTACCTTTTTCGTTCCGACATATAAAATTCCGGCGCTTGCCGCGCCGGAATCAAAATCAAATCATTTTTTCCAACGACATGTGCGTTGGAAAAAATACCCCTTAGAGCGCAAGCGTGCGAACGGAGTGAGTGCGACGCAGCGCTCGGCAAAACCCAAATCAAAAATGCACCGCAGTGCATTTTTGAATTATTTTTTCAGCTCCCCGTTCGCAGACTTGGTGAGATACGCGTTGATGAAGCCGTCGAGGTCGCCGTCCATAACGGACTGAATGTTGCCGGTCTCGTAGTCGGTGCGCGTGTCCTTGACGAGCTGGTAGGGCATGAAAACGTAGGAGCGGATCTGGCTGCCCCATTCGATCTTGAGCTGCACGCCCTTGATGTCGGAGATCTTCTCCGCGTGCTGCTGAATTTTGAGCTCCATGAGCTTGGATTTGAGCATCTGCATGGCGTAGTCGCGGTTCTGGAACTGCGAGCGCTGGGTCTGGCAGGCGGTGACGATGCCCGTGGGCTTGTGGATGAGTCGAACGGCAGAGCTCGTCTTGTTGACGTGCTGGCCGCCGGCGCCGGACGCGCGGTAGACCTGCATTTCAATATCCTCGGGACGAATTTCGACCTCAATGTCGTCGGGCAGCTCAGGCATGACCTCGAGGGCTGCAAAGCTCGTCTGGCGGCGGGCGTTGGCGTCGAACGGGGAAACGCGCACTAAGCGGTGCACGCCGTTTTCGCCCTTCAGATAGCCGTAGGCGTTCTCACCCTTGACCATGACCGTCGCGCTCTTGAGACCGGCCTCGTCGCCGTCGAGATAGTCGAGCATCTCGAATTCAAAGCCGTGCTTGTTCGCCCACTGCATATACATGCGGTAGAGCATCTGCGCCCAGTCCTGCGCCTCGGTGCCGCCCGCGCCGGCGTGGAAGGTCAGAATCGCGTTGCAGTTGTCGTATTCGCCGGAAAGGAGCGTCGTGAGTCGCGCCTGCTCCACATCGGCTTCGAGCTTTTTGTAGCCCTCTTCGAGCTCTGGCAGCAGGCTTGCGTCGTCCATCTCCGTTCCCATGTCGATCAGCGCGAGCAGATCATCGCGCGTGGAAACGAGCTTTTCGTAGCGGTGAATTTTATTGTGCAGCTGCTTGGAGCGCATCTGGTTTTTCTGCGAGCGCTCCAGATCGTTCCAGAAGCCGTCCTCGTGCGCCTCGAGCTCGAGGCGGTTCAGCTCCTGACGGGCCTGCTCGATCTCCAGCGCCTTGAAGAGGTTTTCAAATGTTTCGTCCATCGCAAGCAGCTTCTGCTTGTAGGAATCGTATTCGATCACAGCCATGGCGTTCTCTCTCCTTACTTTTATCCTTCATTAGCCGAAAAAGTATATCACACACACCGTACAAAGGCAAGAAAAATCCGCCTCTCGGGACGAAAATTCCCGTGGAAGCGGCCCTTTTTCGCCTTTCCGGCGATAAAAACAAAAAAGCCACGCTTTCGCGTGGTCGATACAACGGATCTCAGCGCTCGCTGATGATCTGCTTGGTGCTGCCGAAGATCATGTCGTCAACATCCTGCTTGATGAAGTTCTCAAACATATTCGTTTTCACGCTCCTTTCCTTCATTTACTTCAGTTTGTATTATAAGCGCGGAAAAGGCAAATTTCAATCGTCAGCTCTCATGGCTTTGCCCAAAAAATTAGCGGCTTTTTCATGCAAGTTGCTATATCTACACTTGCATTTCCGTTATTTTCCACTTATAATAAAATAGAAATGATATTTGAAGCGGAGGAGTCGGACTATGGCGGCTTTCGTCACATTTGAGGATGTTTCCAAGGTCTACCACAGCGGAGAGATCGAAATTCGCGCGGTGGACCACATCAGCTTTACGATTGAAAAGGGCGAATTCTGCGTCATCGTCGGCCCCTCGGGCGCGGGCAAGACGACGGTCCTGAACATGCTCGGCGGCATGGACGCCTGCTCGGGCGGCACCATCACGGTCGACGGGACGCTTGTGAGCGGCTTCAACGCCCGCCAGCTCACGACCTACCGCCGCCACGACATCGGCTTCGTTTTCCAGTTTTACAATCTCGTCGGCAACCTCACGGCGCTTGAAAACGTCGAGCTCGCGGCGCAGATCTGTAAAGACCCGCTCGACGCGGCGACGGTCTTGAACGAAGTCGGCCTGTCCGCGCGCGCGAACAACTTCCCCGGTCAGCTCTCCGGCGGCGAGCAGCAGCGCGTCGCCATCGCCCGCGCGCTGGCGAAAAATCCGAAGCTCCTGCTCTGCGACGAGCCGACCGGCGCGCTCGACTATGTGACCGGCAAGCAGATCCTCAAGCTCTTGCAGGACACCTGCCGGCAAAAGGGTGTGACGGTCGTGGTCATCACGCACAACAGCGCCATCACGCCGATGGCCGACCGCGTCATCCACATCAAAAACGGCACGGTGGAGAGCATGCAGTGCAATGAGCATCCGACCAGCGTGGAACTGATCGAATGGTAACGAAGAAATCGGAACGAAAGGGGGCGGCGCGATGAAAAACGCCATGCAGAAGGACTTCTGGCGCGAGATCCAGCACACGCGCAGCCGCTTTTTCTCCATTATGATCCTGGTCGCGCTATCGGTCGCGTTTCTCTCCGGTCTCAAGGCGACCGCGCCGGACATGAAGAAGACCGGCGACGATTATCTCGATTCCCTGCACTTGGCGGACATTCAAGTGCTTTCGACGCTCGGCCTGACCGACGATGACATCACGGCCATTCGCGCGCAGGACAAGGTCGAGGACGCCGAGGGCGAGTACGTCATCGACGCGTTTGCCTCGTCCGATTCACTCGACGCGGTGGTCAAGGTCCTCTCCCTCACGGGCCGCGGCATCAACGAGGTGCTGCTGCGCGGCGGGCGCATGCCCGAGCGCGCGGACGAGTGCGTGGTGGAGGAAAACATGCTCTCGCTGATGAACATTGAAATTGGCGATCGCATCACTCTGACGCCGGGGGACGATCTCTCCGACGCGCTCGCGCAGGACACGTATACGGTCGTCGGCACGGTGCGCTCGCCCGTGTACCTTGCGGTGGAGCGCGGCACGTCGACACTCGGCAGCGGCACGGTCAAGGCGTATCTGTACCTGCCGCGCGAGGCGTTCACGCTCGACTACTACACGGCGGCCTATGTGCGCGTCTCCGGCGCGGCGGAGATGACCGCGTTTTACAGCGACTATGACGACTATATCGACGCCGTCATCGACGAGCTGGAGCCGTTCGGCGACGCACGCTCTCAGCTGCGGCACGACGATCTTGTCGACGAGGCGACGGAAAAGCTCGACGATGCGCAGCGTGAGCTCGATGACGCGAAGGCCGAGGCCGACGAAAAGCTCGGCGACGCGCAAAAAGAACTGAGCGACGCGCGCAAAAAGCTCGACGACGGCTGGAAGGATTACTACGACGGCCAGCAGGAGCTCAAGGACGCACGCGCGGAGCTGGACGACGCAAAAATCGAGCTCGACGACGGCGAGATGCAATACCTCAACGGCATGGAAGAGTACGAAGACGCGCTGGACGAGTACGAAAAGGGCAGGGCAGAGTATGAAGACGGCCTCGCCCAGTACGAGGACGGCGTCAAGGAGCTTGAGAGCGGCGAAAAAGAGCTTGCCGCAGGCAGGAGCAAACTGGAAAGCGGCCAGCAGCAGCTCAATTCGCTGGCCAAGACTGTGACGGACGCGCTCGCGGGCACAGGCTCTCCTTATGCGGGCGCGCCGGGGAAGCTGCTCGACGATCTCGGCCGCGGCGACAGCGCAGCCATCGCTGCGACGGACGCCGCGCTGGGCGGTATGCGCGCGCAGCTTGAAGGCGGCATCGCGCAGGCGCAGGAAAAGATCGACGAGATGCAGGCACAGCTCACTGAGGTCAACAAGAACCTTTCAGCGCTTGAGCAGACGCCCACTGAGGGAATGCCGGAAGAGCAGCTTGCGGCGTATCAGGCGCAGCTTGCGGAGCTGCAAGGCGCAAAGCAAAAGCTCGAGGCCGGCATTGCCGAGGCGCAGGCGAAAAAAGCGGAGCTTACCCAACAGCTTGCCCAGCTGCAAAGCGTCAGCGCGAGCAGCATCGCCGCAAACAAGCGGGAACTGGACAACGGCTGGAGCGAGTATTACAGCGGCGCGGCCGAACTCGACGCGGGCAGAAAAGAGCTGCTTGACGCCAAAAAGCAGCTAAACGACGCAAAAACGCAGCTCAACGACGCGCCCGCGCAGCTTGCGGACGCGAAAAAGGAGCTTTCTGACGCGCGCAAAAAGCTCGACGACGGCTGGAAGGACTACTACGACGGCGAAGAGCAGTACGCCGACGGCGTCAAGGAGCTCTCGGACGCCTACACTGAGCTGACGGACGGCGAGCGCGACTACCGCAAGGGCCTGCGCGAATACGCGGACGGCAAGGCGGAGGCGGATGAGAAGATCGCCGACGCGCAGGAGAAGATCACCGACGCGCGCCGCAAGGTCGCGGATATCGACAGCTGCGAATGGTACATCTTCAGCCGCAGCTACAACCCTGGCTACACGGGCTTCGGCCAGGACGCCGACCGCATGGCGAACCTCGCAAGCGTGCTGCCGATCATCTTTTTCCTCGTCGCGGCGCTCGTGTGCCTCACGACGATGACGCGCATGGTCGAAGAGCAGCGCGTGCAGATCGGCGCGCTCAAGGCGCTCGGTTACAGCCGCCTTTCGATCTCACGGAAGTACATCGGCTACGGGCTGCTGCCGAGCCTTGTCGGCGGCGTTCTGGGCCTTGTCATCGGCTATATCCTGTTCCCGAAGATGATCTTCACGGCCTATCAGATCATGTATCAGATGCCGGATATCGAGCTGCACGCCTACACGGATATTTCGCTCTTTTCCGTGCTCGCAGCGGTCGCCTGCACAACAGTCGCGACGCTCTGGGCCTGCCTTGCCACGCTGCGCGAAACGCCGGCGAGCCTGATGCGCCCCCGCACGCCGAAGGCGGGCAAGCGCGTGTTCCTTGAGTATATCAAGCCCCTGTGGAGACGTATGTCGTTCATCCACAAGGTCACGGCGCGCAACCTCTTCCGCTATCAGAAGCGCTTCTGGATGACGGTCATCGGCATCGGCGGCTGCACGGCGCTCATCATCGCGGGCTTTGGCATGAGGTCTTCCCTGCTCTTTACGATGTCGCGCCAGTATGACGAGCTGTTCCACTACTCGGCACAGGTGACGCTTGCCGACAACGCCCTGCCCGAGGAGCGCGCGGCGGTGGAGGACTTCCTTGCAGGCGACTCCCGCGTTGTGAACTACATTCCCTGTGCGGCCTCGTCCGCCACGGTGGTCACCCCCTCCTATTCAACCACCGCCTATGTCGAGGTGATGGCCTCCGACGAGATCGGCAAGGTCGTGGACCTTTTTGACTACAAGAGCGGAGATCCCATCGCAATGGGCGATGAGGGCGTATACATTGACCAGAAGCTCTCCGAGCTTTTGAAGGTCTCGGTGGGCGACACCTTCTTCCTCGACGGCGACGTGCGCGGCGATGTGACGGTCGCGGGCATCTACGAGCACTATACGGGCCACTTCATCTATATGACGCCCGGCTACTATGAAAATGCGCTCCACGCCGGGAGCGAGCCGAACGCCTACCTTCTGAACTTCACGAGCGACGATACCGACACCTGCAACGCCATTTTTGAAAAGCTGCTCGACATGAGCGGCGTGGCGACGACCTCGCGCATGCGCGACACGCAGGATACCTACATGCACAGCATGGAGCGCGTGGACTTCGTTGTGGTCATCATCATTCTGGCGGCGGCGGCGCTGGCGATGGTCGTGCTCTTCAACCTTTCGAACATCAACATCACTGAGCGCCAGCGCGAGCTCGCGACGATCAAGCTGCTGGGCTTTTACGACGGCGAGGTCTCGGCCTATGTGTATCGCGAGAACATCGTGCTCACGCTGTTCGGCATCCTGCTCGGCTGCTTTATGGGCCACTGGCTGCACATTTACCTTGTGCTCTCGACGGAAATTGACCTCATGATGTTCGGGCGGCAGACCGCGCCGTCGGCCTACGTGTACGCGGCGATCCTGACGGCGCTGTTCTCGCTGCTCGTCAACGTGCTCGCACACTTCAGGATGAAGAAGATCGACATGGTCGAGAGTCTCAAGAGCGCAGAATAAAATTTCTTGTTTCAAGGCAGGACAGTGTGCTACAATAAGGGGCGGCAAAAGCCGCCCCTTACTATTGTCGAAAAAGCGGCGCGCCGCTTTTTCGAGGAGAATTCGCTGCGCTTCGTGCCTTGCCACCCGCAGGGCGGCTGCGACATTGCACCGTCGCGGCATTACGATTCCCGCGCCCTTTCAGGCGCGCCAATCGTGCCGTTTCCTCGAAAACGGCTTGCTGTTTCCGTCACAGACGGCGCTTCACCGTTTTCCGCTCCGCGCAAAGTGTTTTCTGCCAGAAGGTGAATTGCCCCGCAGCGGGCAAGAGAAGCCCCTCTGGAGGGCGCACGTGTCGCGGCAGAAAACGGATTTGAATTGATTGCGTGCCGTGCGCGGCACGCAACTCTGCGAGGCTTTTTTGCTTATAGCCTCCTATTAGATTGGAGTTCCCATGGCGAGACAAAGAAAAAAACATCATTTCTGGCGCAACCTGCTCATTTTGATCGTGCTGTTCGGCATTTACCTCTACTGGGGCAACCGCAACATCGAGACCGACGAGGCGACATTCACCTCAGGCGCGCTGCCTGCGGGCTTTGACGGCTGCCGCATCGTGCAGCTCAGTGATCTGCATGGCAAATACTTCGGCAAGGGCAACGAGCGCCTGTACAGTGCGGTCAAGGCCGCGCATCCGGAGTATATCTTCGTGACGGGCGACTTAGTCGACCGCAAGACCGAGAACCCGACCATCTACGCCGGCGAGGTCGGCGCGGCGCTCTCGGCCATCGCACCGACGTATTACGTCACGGGCAACCACGAATGGGGTCACGGCACAAAGGTCGTGGAGGAGATCAAGCGCACGCTGCGGGAATCCGGCGTGACGGTGCTCTCGAACGAATTCGTACCGCTCACGCGAAACGGCGACAGTATCGTCCTCGCAGGCATCGACGATCCGAACGGCTACGCCGATCAGGAAACGCCGTACGAGCTTGCTCAGGAGGTCTACGCCGCCTGCGGCGACCCCTTCTGGATGCTGCTCGCGCACCGAAACGACCGCTTTGCGCGGGAATACAGTCTCCTCGGCGCAGACCTGACGCTCTCCGGTCACGGCCACGGCGGCATCTGGAGATTTCCGTTCGTGGGCGGGGTGTTCGGCACGCAGAGGAACCTCTTCCCCACGCACACGGCGGGCTTTTATTCAGACAACGGCGCGTCCGTCTTCGTCAACCGCGGGCTCGGAAACTCGCCGCGCGTCATCCCGCGCATTCTGAACAGACCGCAGGTGGCGGTCATCACACTGGAAAGGGGCTGAGGCTATGCGTGAATTTTCTGCCGGAAGCTACGATGTCGCCGTCATCGGCGCGGGACACGCGGGCATCGAGGCATCTCTTGCCTGTGCGCGCCTCGGCATGAAAACGGTGTGCTTTACCATCAACTTAGACGCGGTGGGCAACATGCCCTGCAACCCCGCCATTGGCGGCACGGGCAAGGGCCATCTCGTGCGCGAACTGGACGCCCTCGGCGGCGAGATGGCAAGGGCGGCTGACTTAGCCTGCATTCAATACCGCATGCTCAACCGGGGCAAGGGCCCCGCCGTCTGGTCGCTGCGCGCGCAGGCCGACCGGCGGCGCTACCAGAGCGTGATGAAGCACACGCTCGAAACGCAGGAAAATCTGCTGCTGCGGCAGGCGGAGATCGTCGACTTACGCGTCACCGACGGCCACGTGTCCGCCGTTGTGACCGAGACAGGCGGCGTTTACGCGGTCAGGGCTGTCATCCTCTGCTCGGGCACATTTTTGGATGGCCGCACCATCGTCGGCGAATGTGTGCGCGAGAGCGGCCCCGACGGGATGCACGCCTCGCTCACGCTGGCGGACGCGCTCAAAAAGCTCGGACTGCCGCTGCGCCGTTTCAAGACCGGCACGCCGCCGCGCGTGAACGCGCGCAGCGTCGATTTTTCTCAGATGGAGGTGCAGACGGGCGACAAAACGCCGCTGCCGTTCTCGTTTTCGACGGAACACCCGCCCGAAAATCAGGCGGTCTGCTACCTGACTTACACCACGGAGGAGACGCACCGCGTCATCCGCGAAAATCTGGATCGCAGTCCCATCTACTCCGGCGTCATCGAGGGCGTCGGTCCGCGCTACTGCCCGAGTATCGAGACAAAGATCGTCCGCTTTCCCGACAAGCCCCGCCATCAGCTCTTCATCGAGCCCATGGGCCTCGATACAGAAGAACTCTACATTCAGGGCTTTTCGTCGTCCATGCCCGAGGAGGTGCAGATCGAAATGCTGCACTCGGTCAAGGGCCTTGAGCACGCGGAGATCATGCGTCCGGCCTACGCCATCGAGTATGACTGCATCGACCCGACCGCGCTCTACCCGACGCTTGAATACAAGCACATTT
>ERZ773188.2384-NODE-2384-length-18232-cov-6.218903_pt1 | contig 18232 bp, 19 predicted proteins | sample MGYA00581011_ERZ773188 | MGnify/ENA primary metagenome ERZ773188 (study PRJEB29015, sample SAMEA2737798) | human gut metagenome | biome: human gut; feature: human-associated habitat; material: faeces | place: China | collected 2012 ...
ATAAACGCAAAAATCCCCGATGAGTACAGAGAAAATCTGAAACTCATCGGGGCTGTCTTTCTGTCCGCACATTCGTTTTTCGTCACCGCATTTTCTACAATGATCGGTGACAATTTTTGTTTTCATACTTTTCGAGTAGAATATCAGAAAAACTCGGAGGTAAATATGATGAAAGGACTAAGAATTACAACCAAAGATATTGCCGGATTCAGAGAGCATCTGATCTTGGAAGAACGGAGTGCAGCAACCATTCAGAAATATATTCGGGATATCAAGGCATTTGCGAAGTACGCAGAAGGAGCGGTCACAAAGGAAACCGTCATTGCTTACAAGAAACACTTGCAGGAGCAGTACGCCGTGCGGAGCGTTAATTCCATGCTGGCCAGTATCAACAGTCTGTTTGTGTTTCTTGGCTGGCACGATCTGAAGGTGAAAGCCTTGAAGCTGCAGCAGCAGGTCTACTGTCCCGAAGAAAAGGAGCTGACCAAAGCGGAGTACACCCGACTTTGCCAAGCGGCGCAGCGCAGGCACAACGAACGGCTGAATCTCATCTTGCAGACCATCTGCGGTACCGGCATCCGGGTCAGCGAACTGCAATTCATCACCGTGGAAGCGGCCAAATACGGTGAGGCGGTGGTGCACTGCAAGGGCAAGACACGAACCGTGTTTATCGTGCGGGAGCTGCGAAAAAAACTGCTCTGCTACGCGGCAGAGCAGAATATAAAAACGGGTATGATTTTTGTGACTCGTACCGGTAAACCCATCAGCCGCACAAATATATGGCGGGAGATGAAAGCGTTGTGCGCCGAGGCAGATGTAAACCCGCAAAAGGTGTTTCCCCATAACCTGCGCCACCTGTTCGCCCGTGTGTTTTACGGCATTGAGAAGGATATTGCCAAGCTGGCGGACATTCTCGGTCACTCAAGTATTAACACCACACGAATCTACATCATTTCCACCGGTATAGAGCACCGCCGCCGGATGGAAAATATGCACCTGATTCTATGAAAAAAGCCACCAAATTGGGGGTGAGTACATAATCCGCATTATGTTGCATGTAGGCAAAATTTCTCTAAAGGTATTCAATTATCCATTAGCATTTTATCACCTATTTTAGCGTAACGCAATAAAATTAACAGAGAAAAGTATGATTCTGCCGAAAATTGTCTATCTGAACACAGCAAAAGAGAGCCTTTTCAAAACAAAAATTGAAAAGGCTTGGATTTTTGCGCTGTTTTGCAGATTGGTAGCGGTATACCTCATAGGCAAGCTCCCGTGCTGGCAAAACGACTGCAACATAATGCGGATTATGTTTTGGACAATTTTATGTGGAGGGAATGTTTATGGGAAAAATCGCAGATCTCATCAAATACGAGGGGGACAACAGCACCTTCATCTGGAAGCATCCCTGTGAGGACTCTGCTAAAGAGGTGTGGCCTCCCTAATTCCTATATGTGCAACATTTTGCAGTACAAGGAGGGGCCGTTATGGATCAACGAATATTGCTCAATAGAGCGATAAGCAAATTAGGAGGCGTAGCCCCCGGAACGGAATTCCTTTTGAAGGATTTATTTGACAGAGTGGACTGGAGCAACATGAAAGTCGTTGAACGCCTTAACTTCGGAAGAACATTTAAAGCAGAAGTGTTAGCGGGCAATATACCTTTTGTTTCTTACATAGGAAAAGCTCAGAACAATTCAGCAAAATATAAGAAGGAGAGATGACAATGTCAGTTTTTAAGGAATGTGATACCCCACAGGTGCTCGATTCTCATAATACGACGGCCACGGAAGGCAGTTGTACTAACGAGCCGAGCAACGAGCCGCAGGAACTTTGTGTAGATGAGGTGCAGAGCGGTAGTGACAGGGGTTCAAGTTCAGTTGCCTCAGATAATAGCACTTTGGCAGAGGCAGAGAACATCGATAATTCAAGGATAAGCTGCAAATTTTCACTAAAAAGAATATGGCCGTGGCTACTTGGCGCAGCCGTTGCGATTGCTGCAATTTTGGTTTTCGTGTTGACGCAAAAATCTCCTGTTGAGAAGTTGAATGAGTACATTCAAAATAATGGGGAACCTTTTGAAGGCGGTTACAGGTTAGTGAGCAAGGAAAACATTGAAAAAGGGCAGACTTCGCTAATTTCTTATGGCAACGGCTCTTATGTTTTTGCTTGGGACATGGATAATTCCATTATGGAAAATTCCTTCCGCCTTAAAGTAGAACCCAAGAGTAAGATGGCTTCGTTTGAAATAAAGGAAAATATTACATTGGTAGTTGGCTTTAGAGGCGCAAGCGATTCCGTGACGGCGACTGGAACTATCGAAAAAACAAAAAACATTTCAAGTTCCGATGTCAATTTTGAGACATATCGCCCGTTTACTATACAACTTTTTACGGCAGGGGATGTTAGTTATTATAACGAGGAAATGGTAAAAGACGATGTAAAGTCAACCATTAATAGTATGCTGAAGAACATCAATGATATGCTTGAGCTAAGTGGAACCGGAGCGACATTGGCTGATTTTGGTTTTACATCATAAGGAGGGAATATAGTATGAAGAAAATCATTTTTGTGTTTCTTGTTTTACTGATGGCGTTTCAGTTAACCGCCTGCAGCAGCGAAGCGTCTAAGGCTCTTAGAGAAGCTAACAAAGCATTTGAAAATGAGAACTGGACAGATGCCCAAGTAGCGGCGAATCAAGTTATTTTGAATTATCCGGGCACAAAAGAGGCTGAAAAGGCTGCCAAATTAGTGGAAGAGGCAGGCAAAAAGTTAGATTATGAGGAAGCCGAAGATCTGGTTACTCAAGCAGAGAAGGCATACTCGGAGAATCAGTGGAAAGTCGTAATCAACAGCTTTAGTAAAATCGAGAAGCTTGCGCCGGAAAGTGATTTGGTAGATCGGGCAGCAAAATGGAACGATGATGCGAAGGCAAATTGGATACGGGAGCTTTCCTCGAATATGCAAAATGCGTACACAAGTGGTGATTGGCAAGCAGCCCAATCATATGCAGCAGATTTGATACAGTATTTCCCGGATACTGATGAAGCCCAATCAGCAAAGAGCATACAGAGTGAGGCAAAGGCAAAAATAGAGGAAGCAAACATAGCCGCCAAAAGAGAACAGGCGAGAAGTAAGCTTCGGATTTCGAGATGCTGGGTTAATGGACCGGACTCTGCCGGAGGGTACGAATTGTATATCAATTACGAAAACAAGTCTGACAAGGTAATAAAATACTTTAGATTTGGCGTCACTTTTTATAATGCGGTCGGCGATCCGATCAGCACCTGGCACATAAATAAAATCGAATACTGCGAAGACACAGGACCGATTGCTCAAGGAGAGGGGATGCGCGGCAATTCGGAGTATTGGGGAAAATTCTATGATTCACCAATTGATCACCCCGAAATTGTAGATGTCGAAGTAGAATATATGGATGGCACAACATGGGAACTGTCAGATGAAGAAATTTCGTATGTGCAGTATTAATGGATTGATAAATACGCAGAAAGAAAGGAATTAACAATATGAAACGATGGAGCCTGTTTATTATTTCTTTGGTCTTAATTTATATCTGTGTTGGATGTGGAAAGACTGAGTCAGATACAGAGAATCCTTCCCAACAAGATCCTTCGCAGACGGATACGGATTCCGAAAATAAGGGAAGTACAGAAAATGAAGAAACAAATTATGAGTTAATTGCATTTGGCAGCAAGTTGACTTATGATGACGCTTTCTCATTTTCGGTTGCAGAAGGATGGGATGTTGAGGAGGAGGTTCGTGTTTCCGATCACGAAAGTTATGTCAATCACGGATCGCCGTTCTTTGTAATTAAGGGAGAGTTTCAGAATCTCTATACCGAGGCATGTTATGTAGACATGTTAGCTTCCGTCACCTTTGATGATAAGTGGAACTATGATGGTATGGTTATTGCATATGATTCTGGTTATAACGGAATTGTCCCCCTGCAAGAGTGTACATTGAAATTCGCATTTGAAGTTCCGCAGTCAGTTATTGACTCTTTTGAAAAATGCACTTTGAAGTTGGATTATAATACGAAACCTCTACCTGTTTCCGAATCGGAAAACTACGATTATTTCGGGTCCATGAGTGAACATAAATACATTGAGTTCACCCGATAATTTATCATATTCAAGCTGATTGTTTTATTGGCCGGTTGACGAAAGTATTTCTCACTCGTCCTATTTGGCAATAGTTGATCGCAAGAGTAACTTACCAGGAGGTCACTATGACACAGGAAAAAGCCAAGGAAAAATATGATGAGCTGTTTGCAACCGAAGCGGACAAGGCTGCTGCATTTGATGAAATTGCCCGGCGATTTTACTTCGCAAATTTCGCAACCATGTCCAAGTCTGATTTTGAAACGCTACTGTTTTCCCTCTATTTGGAGCAGATTCTGAATTGCAGCGAAAATAACTACGATGCTTACAGCGATTATACCCTTTCAAAGGTACTGGGCGTTCCTCAGTCCAGAATCAGCACGCTGAAGGTGCGTAAGGAACTGCAATATCCCTATTCCAAATTCGACTGGAAGGAGTCTTTCAAGCGGATTTCCCAAAGAGCCATCTATGAAGACGGAAAGATTAGGCTGTACATTCCCGACAGGAATCTCTATTTGGAAATCAAAAATGCCGTTGAAACCAGTGGCGGGTATGTGGAAATGCAGCTTTCTCCCAATCTTTTGCAGATTCGCCCGGAATACTTCGTTGACCTGGTTCTTGCCATATCCGATGATGATGACCGCAAAAAAGCGAGTGAAGAAATCAAAAAGAGAGCCAAAGAAAAAGACAAGACCATTGAGTTCATGGAGAGAAAATCGTTTGGACAGCAACTTGGGGGATTCGCTCCGGAAATAATAGCCGACCTATTGAGTAATATACCCGGAGTAGGCCCTCTCGTAGGTACATTGTTCAAAAATGTTTGCAAAGCGATTATAGGACAATTTTGAAAGTCAAATTTCCAGCACAACTTATGCTCTCACAAAACAAAAACCCGGGGCACTGCGACGCAGTGCCCCGGGCGTTGTTACATGGCATATTTTTTTGCTAACACTTACCCTTTATTCACCTTGCCTTGCGGTGGCGCAAGCTGTTTAGAGCGGGCTACCAAATAGGCAGTCCGCTCTATTTGCGCATATATCAGTTCGCCGTTTGTGATTTCTACTGCCCTGCCACGGATGCTATTCATCTTCCGGACCCACTCCATCGAATTGGCTGCTTTCAACTGTTCGGTCACACCTTCACGCTTAGCCATTTGCTTTACCAGCCGCTCGAATATTTCCTCAGCCTGCTGGTCAATGCCCGCAAGATAGCTGTTCAGCTTGCCGCTGGTCAGCAGATTGCCATAGAGTACACGATGATGTTTCTTGAGATACCGAAGATGGCGCTGTCCCCATATCCCGATATATGCCTGTTCTTCTTCCGGCAGTTTCAGACAAGGCAAGTAATAGTCGCCCTGCAATTCGTACCACAGACCGTTTCTGTCATCAAATTTGTATTTTTCCATATTCATATCCTCCGTTCTGTAATCTTGAATTTCTTGGCTTTTTTCTATAACCATTGTATCGGGAAAATTTTTAGAAATCGAATGTGCGAATAAAAAGAAAAACATCAAGTAAAGTCTAATGACTTGTACTCGATGTTTTCTCTCGCCTTTGCCATCCCGATTACTTTGCCAAAAACTTCGTTATCGGTCGGTGCCGGTTGCCAGGTGCTTTGTTTTTAATATTCAGCTGGATTATGCCCACTCAAGTCTTGGGCTTTGATTTAGGGTTATAAAATGCACTCTCGATACGCTTTTCGTCCAAATAATCCACGTATTTCGGGCTGTACATAGGTTCCTTGCGAATTTTGTAGCCGTTTTGTAGCCAGCTATTTTATACGTACTAACCGTTCGCAACGATTTATTTTGAATGATTTGCAGCAGATTTCGATATGATTCCCGCCAATAATCACCCGGAAATTGACCGCCTGATTCACCTCAAAAAACATCTTGGAGGTATGACCATGAGCAAACTTATATCCTATCAATTCAACATAGACACAGCCTGCGTAGAATTGGTTTTTGACGATAGAAGCCAGATTTCCATTGACTTCACCGCCGTTGAAAGCGAAGCTGCTGACAACCGCTTCCAGCAGTCAGAGCTGGATTATCTGATCTACAATGACCCGCTTGCTTATGCCGATCTGATTCTGAACAGCAAGCTGAACGTCCTGTTTGAATAAACCGACATGAGCATAAACGACAGCGTCCCGGTTCATAATGATTGGGACGCTGCTTATTATATCATTGTATTTTGCGAACTCATTCCTCGAACAGATACAGAAGATATCCGTAGCCCTCTGCTTTCATCTTTGCGTAAGGCACAAAGCGGAGGGACGCGCTGTTGATGCAGTAGCGCACGCCATTGGGGGACTCCGGATCGCCGGTGAACAAATGACCAAGGTGAGAATCTCCGGCACGGCTTCTGACCTCTGTGCGGCGCATGCCATGGCTCAGGTCCTCCAGTTCCACTACGGCGGGCTCTTCAATGGGCTTTGTGAAAGCCGGCCAGCCGCAGCCGCTCTCAAACTTATCCGTGGAGGAAAAGAGCGGCTCGCCGGTGACGACATCCACATAGATGCCCTTTTCAAACTTATCCCAGAACTCGCCTGTGAAAGCGCGCTCCGTGCCGCTCTCCTGCGTAACACGGTACTGCTCCGCCGTCAGCTTGTCCCGGATGGATTCCGCCGCGGGCTTCTGATAGTCGCCCGGATCGATGCGCAGCCGGGAAAACAGCTCCATCTCCGCGCGCGGGATGTGGCAGTAGCCGTTCGGGTTCTTTTCGAGGTAGTTCTGGTGGTACTCCTCGGCGGGGTAGTAGTTCTTGAGTGGGCCGATCTCCACGAAGAACTTTTCACTGCGTCCCCGCTCGATCTCCGCGATGCGCTCCACCGTTTCCTTCGCGCTTTCGTTGGTGTAATAGACACCGGTCTGATACTGGCTGCCCCGGTCGTTGCCCTGCCGGTTCTCCACCGTGGGGTCGATCACATAGAAGTAGGCCAGCAGCAGGGCGTCGAGACTCACCTGCCCGGGGTCATACTCCACCCGCACGGTCTCCCGGAAGCCGGTGTTCCCTTTGCAGACAGTCCGATAATCGGCGTCCGCCTCGCAGGTGCCGTTGGCATAACCGCTCTGCGCATCAATTACGCCGGGGATGGACTGCATCAGGTGCTCCATGCCCCAGAAGCAGCCGCCCGCCAGATATATGACGTTTTCCGTGGTATCCATATACATGATTCCTTCACCGGACATATCAGAGGACTGTCCGGTCATTTCCTTCTCGTCCGTTTTCTTCGGCATATTTTTCTGCCCGGCAGCGCAGCCGCTCAGCAGCAGCACCGCGGTGAGCAGAAGGGGCAATGCTCTCCGATACATGGTGAAGTCCTCCTTTCTGAGGAGATAAATCCGTTTGTCAGCCCATATCGGCGGCAAGAGTCTGGTCGATGAGCTTCTGCAGCGTTTCCATCTGCGCCTTGCTGGTGACGGCGCCCACGATGGGATCGCCCACGATGTTGCCGCTGCGGTCAACCACATAGGTGGTGGGGTAAGCGAAGATGTTTGCGGTGAACATGCCGGCCTCGCTGTCGGAAGCGAAGTACACATTCTGATAGGTCGCGCCCTTCTTCATCAGCACATCCTTTGCATCAGAAATCGCCGCTTCGTCGCCATCCAATGTGAAGGAGTTGATGCCGATGAGAGAGCCGCACTTTTCGGCGAGCTCCTTGCTCAGCGCTTCCAGTTCGCCCAGCTCACCCACGCACGGGCCGCAGGTGGTGAACCAGAAGTTGACAACCGTAACGGCGCTGCCGGAAAAAAGCTCGTCGCTCGTCACATCGTTCCCGTCCAGATCCTTGCCCACAAAGGAGGGGAATTTCTGCATGCTGCTGTTATCGGGGAGCATGCTGGTGTCGCCGGAGATGTTCATGCTGCCGTCTGCGGGCACGCTCATGGCGCCGTCAAGGGATTCCTGCGCCGCCTCGGGGTACTTTTTCTCGATCATGGTGAGCTTGCTTTCAATGTCGCGGATCTTTTCCGCCTCGCCGCGGATCAGCTTCAGCTCGTCCGCCGTAAACTGGTCCTTGGCGGATTCGATGGTGTCCAGCAGGAAGTCACCGTAGTTTTTGCCGTCCTCCTGCATGGTCATGCTCTTGTCGGCCGCCATGAAAACCTTTTCCCAAAGCGCGGTGTTTTCCGAGAGGATCGCGTTTTCCTGCGCCATCAGCTCCTTGTGCATGGCGACAGCTTCCTCGGCGTTTTTGGGCTCTCCGGTCATGGCGTCGCCGCTGCCTGTCTCACCCTTTGCGCCGCACGCGGCCAGAGACAGCACCATCATCACTGCCAGCAGCAGCGCAATACTTTTCTTGACGTTCATTTTGTTTCCTCCGTTTTTTGTTTTATTTGATTTACGTTGTTTGTACCCGGTATATTCTGCTCGCCCGTTCCGAAGCCGAAGCGGAAGCTCACGGCGTTTGTGGGACAGGCGCGGACACACATTCCGCAGCGGATGCACTCGGTATGGTTGGGCGTCTTCGTCACATCCACATCCATCTTGCAGGCTCTGGCGCATTTCCCGCAGGAGACGCATTTGTTCCCGTCTACCTTCATCTGGAAAAGCGATACCTTGTTCAGCAAAGCGTAGAACGCGCCCAGCGGGCAGAGCCATTTGCAGAACGGGCGGTAAAAGAGCACGCTCAGCACGACTACCGAAATCAGCACGCAGAGCTTCCATGTGAACAGCTTCCCCAGCGCCGCCCGAATGCCGGCATTGGCAAGAGACAGCGGGATTGCCCCCTCCAGCACGCCCTGCGGGCAGAGATACTTGCAGAAGTAAGGATCGCCCATTCCCACGTCGTTCACAAGGAACGCCGGCAGCAGAACGACCATAACCAGCAAAACGGCGTATTTGAGATATGTCAGCGGCTTGAGCTTTTTTGTGGAGAGCTTTTTCGTCGGGATCTTGTGCAGCAGCTCCTGAAACCATCCGAAGGGACACAAAAAGCCGCAGATCAATCGGCCGAGCAAAACGCCGAGCAGGATGAGGATTCCTGTGATATAATAAGAGAAGCCGAACTTTGACGACCCCACCACCGCCTGAAACGCCCCGACGGGGCACGCGCCGGAGGCGGCCGGGCAGGAGTAGCAATTCAGCCCCGGCACGCAGACGGTTTTCCCCGCGCCCTGATACAGGCTGCCCTTGAGGAAGTTGGGCAGGTGCAGGTTGGTCAGCAGCGTTGCCCCCGCCTGTATCCAGCCCCGGAAGCGGGCCAGAAGCTGCGAGACGCTCAAATTCTTTTTACCCAATACCTACACACTCCAGACATAGTTTGATTGCTTTGCTCAGCACCGCCGCCGATTCGCCCCGCCAGACGCCGAAGCACACCATGGCAACGCCGGCAAGCAGCAGGAAAACCTGCAAGGCCGCTTTTTCTCTGTGGCTCATGAACAACTCTCCTTCCGTTTTCTGCCCCTATCATAGCGCAGGGCAGTTAAATTCCCCGTTAAGAATCAAAACTTAACACAAATCTTATCCATTCCTGATATTATTAGATCAAACGAAAAAGAAACAGGAGGCTTTTGATGCACCTTTTGGTAATTGAGGATGAGCGCGCGCTGTGCGAAACCATTGTGCGCAGCCTGCGGCGGCTGGCGTACAGCGTGGATTACTGCTTTGACGGAGAAAAAGCGCTGGAGCTGCTCGGCACGGAGCGGTACGATCTGGTGCTGCTGGATCTGAATCTGCCGGGGAAGGACGGCATGACGGTGCTGCGCACCCTGCGGCAGACAGACCGGGAGACGAAGGTGCTGATCCTCTCCGCCCGCGGAGAGGTGGAGGATAAGGTCGAGGGGCTGGACGCGGGGGCCAACGACTATCTGGCAAAGCCCTTTCATCTCGCGGAGCTGGAGGCGCGCATCCGCAGTCTTACGCTGCGGCAGTTTACGCAGCGGGATGTGATATTGACCTGCGGGGCGCTGACCTTTGATACGCGCTCGCGCACCGCCGCCGTCAACGGGCAGACCTTGACGCTCACCCGCAAGGAGACGGGGATTTTGGAATATCTGATGGTGCATCAGGGGCGGCCGGTGAGTCAGGAGGAGCTGATGGATCACGTCTGGGACAACAGCGTGGACAATTTCAGCAACTCCATCCGGGTGCATATCTCCGCTCTGCGCAAAAAGCTGCGCGCCGCGCTGGGCTGCGACCCCATCCGCAACCGCATCGGCGAGGGATATCTGATGGGAGGGGAGGACGCATGAAGCGGCTTTCGTTGCAGTGGCGCATCACGCTGCTGACCGTGCTGCTCATCGGCGCGGCCTGCGTTTCCATGAAGCTGCTGCTCTGCGCCTCCGGGCTGCACTATATGGACTCCATTGGCAGCTTCATTCAGGATTACGGCAGCGCCGCCGTGGAAGGCGATCCGGCGTTTTTCGATCCGGAGCTTGCCGGAATGAACGAGGATGTGACCATTGTCATACACGGCGCGAAGACGTCCTTCTGCACAACGAACTGGTATATCACGGCAGCGGTGACGGTGCTGAGCGGCGTTTTGGCGTATTTCGTCAGCGGCCGCGCGCTCAAGCCTCTGCGCAGCTTTGCCTCGCAGGTGGAGAAGGTGCAGCTGAACAATCTCGCGGATATGAAGATCGACGAGGACGTGCTGCCGGAGTTCCGGCAGTTCAGCCGCTCCTTCAACCAGATGCTGGAGCGGCTGAACAATGCCTTTGCCGCGCAGCGGCAGTTTACCGGCAACGCCGCCCACGAGCTGCGCACACCACTGGCGCTGATGCAGGCGCAGCTGGAGCTCTTTTCCGCCGAGCATCCCGATCTACTGCCGGAGACGGCGGAGTTTCTCTCACTGCTGCGGGAGCAGACGGAGCGGCTGACGCAAATGACCAAGACGCTGCTGGAGATGAGCAATTTGCAGCAGGTGGCGCGGAACGAGCAGATCCAGCTCGCGCCGATGATCGAGGAGATCTTCACGGATCTCGCGCCGCTGGCGGAGAAGAACGGCATCGCGCTCGAACGGGAGGGCGACGGCGTTATGATCGGAAGCGACGCGCTGATCTACCGAATGCTTTTCAATCTGGCGGAAAACGCCGTCAAGTACAACCGCCCCGATGGGTCGGTGCGCATTTCCGTGGCACAGGAGGACAAAATGCTGCACATCCGCGTGGCGGATACCGGCAGCGGCATCCCGGAGGAATTCCGGCGGAGCATCTTCCAGCCCTTCTTCCGCGTGGACAAATCCCGCAGCCGTGAATACGGCGGCGTGGGTCTCGGGCTTTCGCTGGTGTGGGAAATTGCCGGTCTGCACGGCGGCTCTGTTCGGGTGGAGGAAAGCTCGGAGCGCGGCACCGTCTTTGCCGTGGAGCTTCCGGCACAATAAAAAAACACAAACCGGCGGCGAGGAGAGTTCGTTCTCCCGCCGCCGGTTTTCTTTTTTGCCGCGGTTTACGGCGTTTTTGTCTTTTCTTCGGTCTTTTTTCTGTTTATGAGTCTGTCGCAGCAAACCGTCATGCCGGGCAGGACCAGAAGGATCAGCAGCATGGCGACAAGCGCGCCAATGGACAGCGTGGTGCTCACATCGGAGATCATCGGCGAGGATACAAGGATCCCGAGCGCGGCAAGCACCAGCACAAGGATGGAGCCGGAGGTCATGATGGTGTGGATGGAGCCTTCATACGCCGCGCGCAGCGCGTCGGTCACGTCCATGGTTTTTCGACTGTCCATATAGAAATTACAGAACACAATGCCGTAGTCGATCGTTGCGCCCATGAGAATGCTCTGTACGATCAGCAGCGCAAGGTAATAGATCGAGCCGCTGTAGGCTCCGATGACCGTTACGGTGATAAAGACGCCGCACTGCACGAGAAGCGTGAGGATCAGCGGAAGGATCGGATGGCGGAACGCGATGAGCACAACAAGAAATACGGAGATCGCGGTGATCAGGGAGATCATCCGGTATTCGCTGTCAAAGGCGCGGTCCATCTCGCTGACCATAACGGAGTTGCCCACCAGATAGTATTCACTGAGATTTTCCCGGCAGAGCGTATCGATACGGGTTACATAGTCCGACGTTTCCGGAGACTCGTCCGGGTAATCGGAGGTGACGACCATTCTTGCGTAGGCTTTGCCTCTCATCTGCGCAACGGCGTCCTCCAGCTCCGCCTTGCTATCGAGGATCTCCTTTTTTGTTTCTCCGTCGAAATACTCTGCAAAGCGCCCGTCGTTCATCATTTTGTCGCAGAGCAGATCAAAGAGCTCCACAATCGTCATTTTTTCCGTGGGATCGGCGTCATTCACGCCTCCGTAAAGGAGATAAAGGATCTCCGTCTCGTTTTCGGTCACCTCGTCCGTCAGAGAGGAAAGGAGCGCGGTCATTTCGCTGGCGGTGTAAGCTTTTTCCGAAACGACGGCCTCAATCAGCGTATGACCCCGCCGAAGCTCCTCCGCGGTTTTTTCATCGATCTGCTTTGCAAGCTCTGCGTCGCCGAGCACGTCCGTTGCGGCAAAGGCTACAAACGAGCGCGGAGAGATCGTCCACGAGTCCGTACCGCCGTTTTCCCCCATACGGAGGATATACAGCTGTTCCGTCTGCGCCGGATCCATACCCAGGAACGAGGCAAGTCTTGCGGAGGTGAACGCCGTTCCGTTTATCGCGGCGTTCAGAATCGCCTGCAAAAACTGAATGCGGCCGAGCGTGGAGGCGTCCATCATTCCGCTCACAAGAGGATCGGACAGAGCAAAGTCGGTAAACGCCTTCAACGACATTGTTTTTTGGCTGATATCCCTGCCGAAGTACAGGCGGAATGCCATCGTGATCGTATCCGTGTCCGTGTCGAACAGCTGTGCCAGCGTCCCGGCGTCAAGCGGTGTGCCGGAAACCGCGAGCTGCACGATGGAATCCAGCCGGCGAAGCTGCGCCGCCTGCTCCTCGGAAAAAGCTCCGGCGTAGGCCGCGTTCGTCAGCACGGAGTTGACAAGAAAAGCGGAGAAATCGGCAAGAGCCACCGTTTTCTGCCCTGCCAGCACAAGCGCGAATATCTGGCAGACCTGCGCGGTATCCATCCCGAACACGGAGGCAAGGGAAGAAGCGTCCAGCGCCTGCCCGGAAACAGCGAGCTGTACGAGCTGGTTCATCTGCTGCAAGCCGGCGTTGTCGGGCGCCTGTGTCAGCGCGGCGGAAAGAAAGTCCGGAAGCGTCATTGCCTCCGTGCCGCTCATCAGATAAAGCCCCGCGACATTCTCCGTGGTCATCCCCGTCACGCCCGCCATGGTTTCCGCGTCCAACGCCTGCCCGGAAACGGCAAGATTCACAAGCTGCTCCGTTTGGGCGAGCTGCGCCTGCTGCTCGGCGGGGGCGTTGGCCTTCAGCAGCGGGAGAAAGTCGGTAAGCGTCATCGTCATGGCGGCCGCCTCCTTCTGGAACGCGGGATCGGCGGAAAAGTAGAGGCTGTACAGCTTGGAAACGCTTTCCGCGTCCATCCCCAGCGTCTGCGCCATCTGGTCGGGGGTCAGCCCCTGCCCGGACACGGCAAGCTGCACCAGCGCGTCCATCGTCTGCGCCTGCGCCTTGGCGGCATCGTCAAAATATGTGCTGAACAGCGCATCCTGCAGCAGACTGCCGCACAAAAACGAACTGAATTCGGGCAGACTCATAGTTTGCGCGCTGACGTCGCCCGCGTTATCGAGAATAAACACGGTATTCACCGTGCTCTCGTCCGCCCCGATCAGCGCGGCCAGATCGGCCGCGCTGCGCGCCGCCAGAACGGTATTGGTATTCGTATAGGTTTGCAGCTGCCGGAGGGAAGCAATTGCCGAGGCGCTCACCATCGAGCCGTAGGTTTCGTTTGCCGCCACGGAATTGAGCACATAATCCACAAAGACCGGCAGCGTCATTGTGCCGCTGTCCGCAACGCCGTTTTGGATCGTATAGTAGAGATAGAGCTTCTCGACACGCTCCCGGTCTATGCCGAAGAGCTCCGCCATTTCGTCAACGGAAATCGCGGTGGTCAGGCGCGTGCGGTCGGCAAGCGTTCGGAACTGCTCCGCGTTGTCCCGCAGCGCGGCGTCAAGGTGCTTGCCGATGGTTTTGTCCGGAAGAACGGTGTCGGTTATAAAATTAATAAAGTCAGACGCCGTTATCACGGGCATTTTCCCGTCCTCCGCGATGAAATAGAGCATACGGAGGAGGTTTTCGCCGATGGGCTCCGCATCGGCGCTCAATTCGGCGACGGCCTTGCCCATGTCCTCGGCGGTCATCTCCTTGCCGAGCGTGTTGGCATAGCCGAGAATATCGGAAACCCGCTCGTCCTTTTCCAGTTCGGAGATGACGCTGTCGATTTTCGCTTCGTCCTCGTTGCGGTAAACCACCGCAACGGTGTTCTTCTTCGGGAACACATTCGCCAGCGGGTCGTCGTTTTCCTCCGTGAAGACGATCTGCGTATAGCCCTGCAATATAAAGGAAGCGATAAAAAGCGCGGCAAAAACGGCGGGCATGGCGTATCTCGTCTTATAGCTGAGCCTTGAGAAGCGCGCCATCGGAACATGCGGCGATTTTTTTCTCGTCTTTTCCAGCAGCGGGTCCATTGCAAGGATCATCGCGGGGAGGACGGTGAAGGCGCAGAGCATGCTGATGAATACGCCCTTGGCCAGCACGATGCCGAGCTCCGGCCCAAGCTTGAAGCTCAAAAACACGAGCGCCAGCAATCCCACGACCGTGGTAAGCGAGCTGGAGGCGATGGAGGAAACCGAACCGGCGAGCGCCGTTTTCATGGCAGAAACCTTGTCGCTGTGCGTGACCTTTTCCTGCCGGTAGCGATTCATCAAAATGATGGAATAGTCCATGGAGAGCACGAGCTGCAAAATGGGCCCGACCGTTGCGGTCATCTCATCGACGTACGGGAACAGGATGTTCGTTCCCATGTTGAGCACAACGGCGACGCCGATGGTGACGAGAAACAGCACGGGGTCCAGCCATGAATCGGACATGACCAGCAAAATGATAACGGCGAGCGTCAGCGCAAGAACGACGACCCAGAGCGGAAGCTCCGTTGCCGGAACGTCGTTATTCTCATACGCCATCGTATAGCCGGAGAAGCCCTCTTCGATAGCGGCTTCGATCGCGTGCTCCTCGTCGGTGTCGTAATCGTACCGGCTGTTCACAACGAAGAGCGTGTGATTGTCCTTATTGTATTCCTCGCTGCCGGCTTCGTACGCGACGCCGCTTACGTTCGGTATAGCTTCCAGCTGCGCTTTGATTTCGGATATCTGATCGGCGGTCAGATCATCGAACATCACGCGGATCGACGCCGTCTCATCGGACTCGGGGAAGACGTCCTCCATAATGGAAAGCCCCTGCTTCATTTCGGAGCTGTCCGCAAGATATTTTGTCCGATCCCGGTTGATCGGAACGCGCAGCGCGAGAACGGCACAAACTGCCGTCAGCGCAAGCATGACGGCAGTGAGAACGCGGCGGCGGTTTATAAGAAACTCTGCAAGCTTTTTCATGGCGCATTACCCTTCTTGACTTTTTCCGTTTGTTTCATTATGATGAACACATGTTGATTATTCAACCGACAGTTCTTTCGGTATGGAATAAAAATCAACACACCGTTGGGAAATGTTGAGGGTTCAAAAAAAATTCATTTTTAGGAGGCTGCCATGGAGAAAAAAGAGGATCGCCGCATTGCGATGACAAAGCGCCTGCTGAAGGCCGCGCTGATCGAGCTGCTGAAGGAACAGGACATATACCACATTTCCATTCGGGAGCTTTGTGAAAGAGCCGACGTGAACCGAACGACATTCTATAAGTATTACGGAAGTCAGTTCGATCTGCTGACCGATATGGAAAAGGATATGCTGGACTTTATCGCAAAAGCCATCGAGCGCCATGAAACCGAACCGGAGAAAATCATCACCGCCGCCTGCCGGTATCTGGAGGAGAATCTGGAATTTGCCCGCCTGATCATCAACAACAACGTTGACCCGGCATTCGCCCACAAGCTGTTTGCCATGGACAGCCTGAAGGAAAGCGCGCGCAAAATGCTCTCCGGCAGCAACAGTGAAGCGGAGCTTGCGTATGTCTATAACTTCCTGACCTTCGGCGCTTTCCGCATGGTGTGCGTCTGGCTGAACAAGGAGGAGCGGGAGCCGCCCGATCTTTTTGCCGCGTTTCTCTGCCGGGTGCTGTACAGCAGATTCTGATTCTTCCGCTTTTGAAAGCTATACCGTCCCGCTGGACGTGGCTCCCCATCGTGCTGAGCTTCGGCTTTTATATCCCGGTGGTGCTGTGGGCGGACGCCGTCCCGCTGATCGGGATGCTGATGATCCCCAAGACCTGCGCCTATGTCTGGACGGTGCTGATCGGATATTCCGCCATGAAAAAAGAGTGCGGCTGATCGAGCCCGGATCTTCTGCCGGCGGGCGCGGGCTCTGCGAGGTTTTTTGAAAAAATGAGCCGCCGCGTCATGCTTTGTATGACGCGGCGGCTCGTTCCCCAACAATTTAACTATATAGTGCCCGGCGGCAACAGTCAAGAGGAATTGCGTGATCGCCGGCAATTTCATTGTGATGCACAACGCGGGTCCCGCTTTTTCTCCGATCCCGTCACTTGTTTCCATCGGCGGTCTCTGGTATCATAAAAGTACAAAAAGGAGGCTAAATGATGCCCCCCGGACCGCTGGAGTCTGGGGAAAATGACACCGAAAAACGCGTGAAAGGATCTCCGACAGCATCCGCCGTATGCGGAAAGCCCCCGGCGAAGCGGGGCAGAAAAACGAAGAAGGGAGAAGATTTGCACGGGGAAGCAGCGGTGTCATGAATTTGAAGAAAGGAGGTAACCAGGATGTTAGATATTAAGAGTGAAAGATAGCCCTTGACTGCGAATCTTCTGTAACGCAGTCAGGGGCTATCTTTTTTTATGCGCTGAGCCGTGAGTCTGCGCCGATGCGGAAAAATCACGGGAAGGCTGCCGATACCGGATGCACGGTCTCTCACCGCGGAACGCGGGAATACACCAGCGCGCCGGTCACGTTAACGCTCTCGGCGCTTTCGTTTTCCGACAGGGCGTTGAATGTCTCGGGGTTTTTTACATACAAGCGATACGTTCCCGCCGGAATTTCCTCAATCAGCAGCAGGGATGAGCCCCCTTGCTTCTCCTGAAAATACGCCGTGCCGTCCTCGGAACGGATACCGTATTCCAATGCCTGCCCGTTTCTCGCCCATGTGATGGAGAGCCATAAGGACGAGTCGTTTTCCTCCATAACGATCTCAAACGGGGATACGATCTCCCCGCCCGGGGCAAGATCGGAAAACGAAATGCCGTCCTGCCATTCCATATCATCCGGAGCGTTTTCCCGCTCTCTGACGTTTCCGCCGCTCTCATAGGCGCGGGGATCGTCCGGCTCTTGCGCAATACGGATGCGATAGACCGTATGGATCCGCCCCGGATCGGTTTCAAGGATTCTGCCGTCGTATGTGATCTCGATCATGTCTCCCACCTGCAGCGCGGGGGACGGCTCCATGTTCTCCATGGGGACCTCCAGCAGCGCCGCGCTGTTGATCGCCCAGCCGGCTTCCGGTTTTACAAGGAAATACCCGTCGCGGATTTCAAGGATCTCCGCTTCAAAGGTGATGCTGTCCGGGGAATTTTCGTCGGAACTACGGCCGCGAATCTCCGCATTTTCCACTGTCAAATATGCGGTAATGTCCTCGTCGGTCGTGTTCTGCGCTTTCACGCCCACCCTGAGCCAGATTCTCTTATCCGCGTCAAATTCCGCGGGCATTCCTTGGGTGAGATAAGCCGCCGTATAGCCGGTCTCCATGGTTTCCTCCACAGGGGTTAAAAGGACTTCCGTGTCCCCCAGCCCGCCGTTGAGCCATATTCTGACCGTATTTTTTGTCGCACGAAACTCTTCCTCGGAGTATACGAACCTCTCCTGGGTTCCCGCCGGAATAATGATTCGGAACGTATATCGTTCCGGCTTCGGCCTTGTCAGGAGGCAGACCGCAGCAATTCCGCAGACGATGACGATCAACAGGATGCCCCGCAAAACGGGCTTTTTACCGCTTGTCATGGCTTTTACACACTCCTTTTTCTTTTTTGGGATAAACAAGCGTCGATTAACAAGGGCACGCACGTCGGACAGCCAGCCTTTTCGGTGCTTTTTG
>ERZ773188.2395-NODE-2395-length-18172-cov-7.416570_pt1 | contig 18172 bp, 14 predicted proteins | sample MGYA00581011_ERZ773188 | MGnify/ENA primary metagenome ERZ773188 (study PRJEB29015, sample SAMEA2737798) | human gut metagenome | biome: human gut; feature: human-associated habitat; material: faeces | place: China | collected 2012 ...
CCCTGGACACCCTGATTAAGAGTCAGGTGCTCTGCCAGCTGAGCTAATCGCGCATTTTTAAGTTGTTTGTTTTGTGTCTTTCCTTAAGACAAGAGTTATTATATAATAGGAGTATTAAAAAAGCAAGCACTTTTTTTATTTTTTTTAAATTTTTTTAAAAGCATATTTGAAAGGAACAATTTAACATGAAAGTAGAAGAAAGATTACTAAAATATGTCAGCTATTGGACAACCTCCGATGAATCCTGCAGTGACATTCCAAGCAGTGAGCGTGAGTTCACGCTTGCAAAAGCCTTAAAGCAGGAACTGGAAACTCTCGGTCTTACCAATATACTCCTCACCGATCACTGCTATGTATATGCCAAGCTTCCTGCCACACCGGGCATGGAAAACTGTAAATCCATCGGCTTTATCGCTCATATGGATACCGCCCCGGATTTTTCTGGAAAAGATGTCAAACCACAGATCATTCCCGACTATGATGGCGGGGATATCTTATTAAAAGGAAGTCAGGATGTTTTAAAGGTAAGTGATTTTCCATCCCTTGCCTCTTTAAAAGGAAGAACCCTGATCACGACAGACGGTACCACACTTCTGGGCGCTGATGACAAGGCAGGTGTTGCCGAAATCATGACAGCCGTGGAAGAACTGATTGCAGAAGGTACACCACACGGGGAACTCTGGATCGGATTTACGCCGGACGAAGAAGTCGGCGCAGGTGCGGATCTGTTTGATCTTGCTATCTTTCAGGCAGATTATGCATACACCGTGGACGGTGATTACGAAGGCGAAGTGGCTTACGAAAATTTTAATGCCGCAAGTGCCATCTTTCATATTAAAGGTGTAAATGTTCATCCGGGCGAAGCAAAAGACATTATGGTCAATGCGGCACTGGTGGGATGTGAAATTGTTTCCCGGCTTCCGGAAGCGGAAACGCCGGCACACACCAGCGGCCGGGAAGGATTCTATCATCTGACCGATATGTCCGGAGATGTGGCTTCCGCCACCCTTTCCTTTATCATTCGTGACCATGATAAAACCACATTTGAGAAACGTCTGCAGAATCTGCGTGACCTTGCACAATCCATGAATCAGAAATATGGACCGGAAACCGTCACGCTCGACATCGAACATTCGTATGAGAATATGATCTCTGTCATTGAGGATAAAATGGAGATCGTGGATCTGGCAAAACAGGCAATTGCCTCCGAAGGTCTGACACCGCTCTCCCGTCCGATCCGTGGCGGTACAGACGGCGCAAGACTGTCCTTTATGGGATTGCCGTGTCCAAATCTCGGTACTGGCGGTTACGGTTTCCACGGCCCATATGAACACATCTCTGTGGAAGGTATGCAGACCGCTGTCCGTATTTTAAAAAATATTGCCACCCATCCAATCCGTAAATAGATTTATAAAAAAACGTCCGCAGTTTTCTTTCTGCGGACGGTTTTTGTTCTATAACTTATTAAATTTTTTAATTCCCCTGCATATTTGTAGAATTTGCAAGTACAGGCTTCTGGAACATGCGAAAGAGTCCAATCTGTTCTAAGGCCTTTGTGATTGCGAAAAAGATCACCGAATCAATTGGCCACATAATCAGGTTCTTCAGCGCACGCGCCGGAAGAAGCACCATAAATGCCTGTCCATATAACACATTCAGACAAAGTGTTGTCAGAATCACGTTACAGACCAGCATAACTACAAATTTAGCTGCCAGCACACGCCAGATCGTAAGCTTTTTCTTATAAAAAAAGCATCCATACAGGATTCCGGCCAGGATAACAACCAGCGTCAGCTGTGGACAAAATGGTCCGGTTGGCTTCATCATATACTTGATAATATCCAACGCACCATGGAAAATTCCTCCAACCACCGGTCCAAACAGATAATCAATGATACCATTTGGAATACTGGAAAAACCAATCCGAATAAACTGCCCATATTCAATGGAGAAAAATCCTAGAATGACAGCAACTGCAGCAAGCATTGCCATGGTAGTGATGGTTCTTACCGCTTTTAATTCACGGAAAGAATCGGTGAACAAAGTAACGAATTTTTTCATAAAAAAATTACCTCCTTTGCAGACCTCACCGTACTACAACTGGAGATAATATTATCTTCGGATGCAGCGGGATGCGACTCATGTACCGCAAGATTCTCTTTTCGTCCGGGTGACAACTCCCTGTTCATCCGGCACTTAACGCACATGTGTCTACTCTGCTTTAAACTATTAAATTGCAACGAGCTAAGTATAACACAATGAAAAAGAAATGCAACTATTTTTTTCATTTTATGGCATTTTTATAGCAAAACGCCATCTGTCACACGTTTTTACGTGGAACAGATGGCGTCCGTTGCCTGTTATTTTATTCTTTTCAGGTTCCCATACTTGCAAACAGGGCAGCTATCTCATCCGGGCTTAATGCCTTATTCGGATCAGCCGGTTCTTCCGGCTGAAGCGGTGCTTCTTTTACTGCTTCCGGCTCTTCGATCGGCTCCGGAATATCCTCCGGTTCCACAGTTTCCTCGGCAGGTTCCTCAACTTTATCCGCATTGTTATCGTTGCCCATATTCGCAAACAGCGCAGCTATCTCATCCGGGCTCATGGAACGGTTTGGATCGGACAGATCCGGCATCGGTGGAAGTTCTTCCTCCGGCAGGTTCTCATCATCCGCTTCATCAACAATCGCTTCCTCCGGAATCGGGTCCGGTTCTACCAGTTCCTCTGCTTCCTCAATGGCTTCTTCCGGATCCGGAGGAATAATCTCATCCGCTGCCATGATCGGAGGCTCTTCCTCCGGCTTTAAATCCTCCTCTTCCGGTATATCCGGCAGAATCTCCGGTTCCATATCTTCTTCCGGCTCCAGCGAAATCTCCGGTTCCATATCTTCTTCCGGCTCCAGCGAAATCTCCGGTTCCAGGCTCTCCTCCAGATCCGGCAAAATTTCCGGTTCCGGGTTTTCTTCCAGATCCGGCGAAATCTCCGGTTCCGGGTTTTCTTCCAGATCCGGCGAAATCTCCGGTTCCGGCTTCATACTTTCTTCCGGCTCTAGTGAGATCTCCGGCTCTACCGGTGTTTCTTCCACATGATTCTGCGGTGCCGGCTGTGGCTCTACAGGTGTTGCCACAGGTACAGAAACCTGCGGCTGGGAAACAACCACTTTCTGACTGTTCATAATGGTCTGGTTCAGGCGCAGTTCCATATCTTTCATTGCAATAATGATTTCCTGCAGCTTTGCGGCTATCTCTTTATCCTGTGAATGTTCCTGTTCTTTTCCATCCTTCTGCACCGAAGAAATTTCATCCTTACAGGCTGAAAGAATCTCGTCCTTATAAGCACCCGCAACTGTACCGAACCCATCCATTCCTTTCTGGAACGTATCAAACCGGTCCAGCAGCTGTTCGTATGAATTCATCAATGCATCGGTATTCTCATGGGACCGCTTGATAATTACTTTCGCTATTCCCTTCTGTGCATTGACAATTTCCTCTGTCGGAATCTTAGATGCCTCTTCCATATATGCAAGCTTCACCGATATTTCCTCAAAATATTTTTTCAGCATGAGATATGATGCCTTTTCCGACTTGAAAATACTCTCATACTGTTCCTCTCTCCGGGCATATTTTGTCTCATATACTAAAATCACGCCTCTGATTGCAACATACAGGCATATCAGATCTGCTACAGCCAAAACAACCAGAACAATAAACATCTTCGGGAAATTGACCATGGCATACAACTCTGCCATAAAAATAAACGCAAACAAAAGTATCCCGAAAATCATCTGCATCCTTGCTTTCGAATCTTTATTCTTCATATGATACCGCTCCTTCCATGAGCCCGCTATTCTAACCACTATGCAAAATAAGCTCTAGTATGTTATATTTTACCATATTGTGTCGATTCTCACAAGGTTTGTTGTTTATTTCTGCCTTCTATAATACGTCATTTACAATCTGCTCTGCTGTCAGATGATTCTCTTTTAATACCTCATTTACATCATACCGGTCAAGGAATTCTTTTTTCAATCCGTAATTATAGACTTTCATATCACTGCTTCCATAAAATCTTGCGATTTTTTCTCCGAAACCACCATTCAGGATGCCATCTTCCAGTGTAACTACCGTGTCATGGTCTGCCTTCAGCTTCTCCAGCAGTCCTTCATCCAGTCCGGTAATATAATACGGGTTGATTACCGTTGCATGAATACCTTTTTTCTCCAGCATTTCTGCGGTCTGCAGTGCCAGGGAATAAAATGTTCCGAGTCCGATCAGTGCAATTTTGCTTCCCTTTTCCGTTACCTCATAGGTGTTGAGCTGGCTCCAGTCTTTTGTGACTTCTCTGCCATCCGAAATCATGTCTCCGCCCGGAAGTTTGATCGCAACCGGCATTTCTTTTTGCTCCACGCTCCAGTCAAGCATTGACAGATATTCTTCCTTTGTTGTCGGTGCCAGATAAACCAGTCCCGGGATATTGGAAAGCATCGGAATATCCTGCAGTCCCAGATGGGTAACATCCGTCATGCCAAATACCGATCCCGTATACACAACAATCGTTGCCGGATTCCCGTCAATACACAGATCCTGTGAAATCTGGTCATACGTCCTCTGGATAAAGCTGGAATACACACCGTATACCGGCTTTCCGCCACCTTTGGCAATTCCGGAAGCAAGTGCTACCGCTGTCTCCTCCGCGATTCCCACATCTACAAACTGCCGGCCGGCCTGTTTCCTTTTCTCCTGCGTAAATCCGAGAATCGTCGGGGTTCCGGATGTAATTGTAACAACTGTCGGATCCTTTTTCATCTTTTCAATCAGATATTCACAGGTCACCGAAGAATAATCTTCCACTTCCGGAAAATGGGATTTTCCGGTCTCAATATCAAATGGAAGATGCCAGTGCCATTCTTCCTTATGCTCTTCTGCCGGTTTATAACCTTTTCCCTTTAATGTATTAATGTGGACAACAACCGGTTTCTTACTGTCTTTTACCTGTTTGAAAGCCCCGATCAGTTCCCTGAGGTCATTTCCATGATCCACATAGACATAATCAAGTCCCATGGCTTTAAATAAATTGCACTCTGCCTGTCCGTTTGTCTCGCGGAGTAATTTCAGATTTGAATAAAGTCCTCCATGGTTTTCTGCAATTGACATATCATTGTCATTTACTACAATGATCATGTTGCTGTCTAATTCTGCTGCAAAATCCATTCCTTCTAAGGCTTCTCCTCCGCTTAAAGAACCGTCTCCGATAATTGCAATCACATTTGCACTTTCCCCACGAAGATCCCTTGCCTTTGCCAGACCGCATGCCAGACTGACGGACGTAGAGGTATGTCCGACCGTAAAATGGTCATGTTCACTTTCCTGCGGACAGCTGTATCCCGTCACGTCATCGTAATGTTCTTCATATAAATAGGCATCTTTTCGACCGGTCAGCATCTTGTGCGGATAGGTCTGATGGGAAACATCAAATACCATTTTGTCCTTTGGGGACTCAAAAACATAATGCAGTGCAATGATTGCCTCTACCATGCCAAAATTCGGGCCAAAATGCCCGCCGTGAATACTTGCCCTCTTTAATAATGCATGACGCATTTCTTCTGCGAGAGCTGTCATCTCTTCTATATTCAATTTCTTCACATCTTCCGGTCCGTTAATCTTTTCGATATACATATAATAAATTCTCCTTCCGATTTTATCTATCATAATATACCACTTAAAGTTAACTTTAAGTCAAGTATTTTTTATTTAATTTTCAACTTTTTGCTTCAAATCCTCAATTGCCTGAGCCACTATACCTGCGCTCTTAAAAAGATGTAAATAATGTAATGATAAAAGGGGCAAAAGGTATCATTTCCCACTGAAATGCAATTTTTATGTCATTCGCATTTCTTGCGATCCGCTTGTTGTTCCGATATAATTATGCTATGATTGTGCTTTGATTGGAGGAAACCATTTTGAGCGAATATTATAAGTTTTTTCAAAATAAAAAATGTGAATATTTTCCATGCCATAAAGGAATTCCGGAGGCGGACTTTAACTGTCTGTTTTGTTATTGTCCCCTCTATACACTCGGGAAATCCTGTGGTGGAAACTGTGAATATTTAAAAAATGGTATCAAATCCTGCATAAACTGTGGCTTTCCCCATCACCGAAAGAACTATGATAAGGTCACGGGCCGCTTTCAGGAAATTGCAGCCGTTATGGCAGCTTCCGATAAGGAGGATGTATCCCATGAAATGTAAACTTACTCCCGGATTATCCTCCGGTGACTGAAACGAATTTTGCAGCCGTTTCCATTTCCCTCCGGATGACCTGCCCCATATTCAGGCAATTTATACGGCACTTCTTCCCCTGGTTGAATCCTATGCGTATTACTCTCTGGATCAGGATTTAGACGGGGTTTCTCTGCCTCACTATGCCTATGGGTTTGTGACGCTTGGAAACGGAGTGGATGAACTGTCGGAATTATATCTGAACCATGAACAGATCCAGGAGGCTTACATTGTGGACTGCATCAGCCTGATGCTTTTGTCAAAGGCTTATGAAGAGTTTGCACATGTGGTAGAACGTCAGAGCCGCCTGTATCTTGCAGAATTATCTTTTCTGGGAGATACCTATTCCCTTGACCTGCTCCCACAGATTTATGGGCGGCTTGCCCCGGATGGCATCCAGCTTACCGAGGGGCAGATGCTTCGGCCGCTTAAGACAGCAACGCTGATCCTGCATCTGGATACAACAACACACGCCAATCTCAAGCAATTGTGTAATACGTGCGCAACCTGCCGGAATTTTTCCTGCCCGTCGAGAAAGGTCACGGCTCCGCATTTGCCGCATACTTATGGAGCCATGCAGATATTCCATACAAAATAATTATTTTTCAATTGATAAGTCAGCATTTTACCGCGCTTTTTTCAAAAGTTCTTCCGCTGTAATACCAAACAATTTCTTAGTTGCTCCACCCACCCGACACGGACAATCTCTGCTCTACACCTTGTGCTTCCAATATAAATGAAACCGATATGGTGAACTGATTAAAATGCTTCTGTTTTTTATAACTGATGATTGAAGAAATATAAACAAAAGCAAGGGGGTTGAGAGTAACCTCGAATCTGAAAACCTTATCTTTACAAGTTTGAGGTTTCGAATGATTATTAAGATAAAAAGATGTAAATAACATAATATTAGCAGTTGACTTTAACATTATTAAATGATAATATCAACAATATTAAAGAAAGGGGTTGGTAATGAGACGAAAAGCGCAAGAATGGATATACAATTTAAGTGATGAAGATATCACATTTATAAAAAATTTTGTTATGTCATCTGGCTCTTTAAAAGAGGTTGCAAAATTGTATCATATAACATATCCTACCGTGCGATTGAGACTTGATCGACTTATACAAAAAATGCAAATGAATGATCAAATAGAAAATGACGCTTATATTTCATTAATTAAAAAAATGGTAATAGATGATCAACTTGATTTTGACACAGCAAAAATATTGATAAAAAAATACAGAGAGCAAAAAGGAGAATAAATGAAATTTTCTACAATTTTATTCATCGTAATAATAATGGCATTAACCATTATTTGTGTACGTTTTTTAGAATCATATTTAAATAAAAAAAGAAGAACAACTACCGTATCATTAACACCAATTATTTTTCTTGTTCTTTCAATCGTATTAATTATAGTGTATCTTAATTTTGAACCAGAAAGTTTTGAACGCGTTGAGAAGCAGGGGTTATTGACACTCTCATATAGTTTCGTTTCCGAAAATCAGATGTCTATAAAGGATAAGATACATAATTGTATCATTATCTTTATACTTACAAATATTCCTACTGTTATATCAATTTATAATCGGATAAAAAGAAAAAGATATATAGTGATACTCGTTTTGCTTATACTGATCTTACTCTATAATAGATATGGATCTGGTGTCTAAAATCATTTAAGTGCACAGGTAGACAGTATTTCAATTGAGGCAGTATGAAAAACTTATCCAGCGCGAACGATTAGAAATTGTTCGCAGATAATAAAACAATTTAATGGTATCCAGCAAAGATCTTTAAATCATTGACAAAAAAATTACGCAATGGTATTATGAAAATACAAAACGCAATACCGTGTAGGCGGTTTGCCAAAGTTAGTTTTAAAAAATAACCGGTCTTTGGTAGGGGCGGTTATTTTTTATGGTTAGAAAAGATCATTACGATCAGATTGATAATAGCAACAATCAGTATGCAAAACTGAAAATATTGTTCCCCACACATGACTTTGATTTTGTGTTTACTCCTTTACAGATTTCTTGAAAAGATGGAGAAATTAAATTTTCTTCCATATATTTTACAATATACTCATACATTTCTCTTTCTTTATCCGTAAGTTCATTGCTTAGCTTTTCTCCCATTTGCTACCTCCCTATATGCCTATATAATAAAACATGTGTTCGATTATATCAAATAAAAATTATTGCCAAACCATCCTCAACTGTCCGACCTGCTCCTCCACAATCCGCCCCAACCTCTGCTTCATGACTCTCTGCACAATCCGCCGCCTCCGGTAAAAACAATTCCGGCTGATTTGGAAAATTCCGTAGTGCACATTCACTTTATTTCTTGTGTATTTTTGTGTATTTTAGTTGACTTTTGTGTAATATTGTGTATGATATAATTAAAGGAGGTACATAATGAATCCAAGGCAACAAACGATTAAACAACTCAGTGCTTCCGGTTATGAATTGAAACGCCACGGTGCTAATCACGACATTTACTACAATCCGCAGACACACAGCACCGTACCTGTCAAACGACACGATTTCAATGAAAACGACATGAAGTACATCTTCAAGGAAGCCAATATTAGCAGGATGCATTAAATATGTTTCCTGCTTCCAAATAGGAGGGTTACTATGAAATATATTTATACAGCTTTGTTTACACCTATCGAGGACGGATCTGGATACTACGCAAAAGTCCCTGATCTTCCTGGATGCATCACTACTGGCAATAGTCTTTCTGATGCAATTGACCAAATTACCGATGCAATGAGCGCATGGCTTGTTGTTGCAGAGGATGAAGGCGAACCGATTGCTCCTCCATCACCACAGGAAAAATTAAGTGTTGATGCCGGCACAATCTGTTCCCTGATTTCCGCAGATACCATTGAATATCGTGCCCAGACAGATACTCGCGCCGTTCGAAAAAATGTTTCTCTTCCAAGTTGGATGGTCCGTCTTGCTGACAAGCGCGGAATCAACTGCTCACAAGTCCTTCAGGATGCCTTACGAACACTTCTTGATAACTCCACTATCGCACATACTCATTAACATTATCCCTTAAAAACCAGTTATCTATATGGGTAACTGGTTTTCTCATAAAACAAAAACTGCCTCTCCATCAACCATAACACGGTTATTTACTATCTTGAAATGTGGAGCATCCCTGCCTATAACCATAAATATAAAAACGAGCAGCAAAACCGGATTTACACCAGTCTGCTACTCGTTTGATGATTATAATATTTTCTTTTCTTGTGCCATTGCAACCAGTTATCGGACAAATGGCAGGAACGTAATGCTATACTTTATTTTCCAAACCGGCTGATTTCTTTCGCATATGATATTTCCGTTTTTCCTCATACATTTTCTCATCCATATGCATTAAAAAAGTTTCTGCATCATCTTCTGTCCCAAATTCCGTGTATCCCATGGAAACACTTAAATGAAACGGTTCTATCCCGGATTCATTAAACCGGGACAGATTACGGTTAATCTCCTCCATTGTCGCTAAGACACGCTCCGTATCAACACCTGACAGCAGCACAATAAACTCATCTCCCGCATACCGGATTGCCATACCATCATCCGGTATGGATCTGATGAGTATATTTCCCAACGTACAAATAGCCTTATCGCCCGTACTATGACCTAAATTGTCATTAATACACTTGAAATCGTTTACATCCATCATGATTCCATATAAGGATTTATGGCTTGCAATTTTCTTTTCCGCAAGCACCGCATTAAAATATCTCCGGTTATATAATCCGGAAAGCTCATCCATATACAAACTCTCTGCGTATGACTGCATCTGCACAAATATCAATGCGACCGCAACCAGCACCCATGATGATGTAATTCCATAAAAAAGGAACTGGAGAACTACACCTGCAAAACAAGGACCAACGAAATAGATCACCGGAAAAAAATTCAGGTTAACCCCTTGTTTTTTGGAATGATACACCAGATAGATACTGTAAGCAAAATATATGACAAGCGAAATATATCCCACCAGCACACCGGCAGTTCTCTGGTATACATTCTCCCCGGATATTTTAAACATAATCCCTGTTCCAAACAGATTACATAAAACCATAATTACTTCTACCAGCCAGGGAAATATCTCCACTCCTGCTTTTTGAACCATTCTTTTATAATTTCGATAGATACGCAATTCCACGTACATACACCAAAGCATACCCATACTGACTGTCCCTATAAAGCATATGCTGTTAGAGATATAATTAATCTGCCGGCTGCCAGTAAACTGTTTTCCATCTACGAGAAAAGCAATGGTTTCAGACAATGCACCCACTAAATTTACGATTGCTATTCCATCATATATTTTATCTCCCACATGAAGGCTCTCTCTGTTCTTTCGTCTGCAAAACAAAAGGAACCACATCATTAACACGGTCAATCCGTTTGCCATTAATATTTCTTCTAAAACGATGATTGTTATCCCCTCCATCATTCACGGTATGAACTCATTTTTACTAAAATGAGTTCTATCATTATACCAAATTAAAACCGGTTTTTGTCTTTTTCGACATGAATTACAGTTTTTTTAACGTGAACGATTATTTTTTATGTTTCATCACTTTTCACAGCCTACTGCAACTGTGAAAAACCCACGGCTTACAAAGTTAACGGTCTTTGTATCGGAATCATAATAAGATCCCGGTATCTTAACTGCTGCACCGTATTTATCAATTTTATATGCAAAAATCTTTTTGTCTTTTTCCTTTTTCGAAGCATTATAGGAAACAGCGACCCTGATCCGTCCCTTTTTCAGGACAGACGACTGCTTTTTCTTGATTCCTGTGACGGAAAAATCATAAACCGGACGTTTTCCAATAATTTTCCCTGCCCTGGCAGAAAGATTTTTCTTGTCAGCCTGTTTCATTTTGATAACCACAGCTGTATTCATCTCTTTCTTTAATTCTTTTAATGCCTTCGAATCAAAGGTAAGATTTACATTGCCACCATTGACCTTCAATTCTTTTACATTCTTTTTGACAAGTAAATTTACCGCCTGCCCGTCCATTTCAAGATGCAGATTCTTCCAATTTTTGGCTTTTCCTGTATCAAAAGTTATTTCAACAGACAGGTCTTTTATCCTGCCACCCTGTTCTTTTTCTGCCTTTGTAATTTCTTTTTTCAAAACTGCTGCAATATTCTTCACTTTGACCGTATTATTTTTAACTGCAGTTTTTGCTTTGACATTAATATCCTTAACAGAAACGGACGTATCTGCTGCGGGTGGCGGTGTCACATTCCCCGGTTCTTCTTTTGCATGATCCGGTGCCGGTAATGTGCCGGAATCCGGTGAAACATTGCCAGATGATCCGCCGGAACTGCCTCCGGAACTTCCGCCAGAACCGCCCCCGGTCTGGGAATGATCCGCCGTTACACGGACCTGACAATCTGCCTTACTTCCTGTATAGTTGCCATTCCCATTATAACATGCGGTGAACGTATATGTTTTCGTTTCATTCGGAAGCGTTGCCATCCAGTGATCCGTTCCCTTTTCTTCTAATGTGATCCCGGAAACATCACAGGTTACTTTTATCCCGGCATCTTCCGGAATCCCCAGTCTGCAAAGCTGTAATTCTACTGTCCCCGCACCTTTGACCGTATCGTTTTTTGCAGTCAGCTGCATGCTGGTGGAAGCCTTTTCGATTTCCAGGACAGCCTCCCCGTATGTTGGAATAAAAGATGCCTTTTCCGCTTTAAAATAAATCTTATACTGGCCTGCTTCTGTGTAAAACGGCATCTCCGTTTGTGTATACGATCCGTTTTCTGTCAAACTGTAACTGATTTGTACACCATCTTCCTGCTTGATATCAAATGTATGGGGTTTTCCATCATAAGTTACGCGGACAGGTACGGTTTGTATTTCCGGCATCTCACTGTTTTTCCGGTAATAATAAGTGATCTCCTGGCGATCCTCTGTGATGTTTATTTCTCCCTGATTTGCACTGTTTCCTACACATGTATATCCATATAAATCCGGACTTCTTAACGTATACGCAGAATTCTTTGGTACATATACTGTCGCGGGTGCCGTATCAGGCACTGTTGTTTCGGTCCCGTCTTCGTTTTGCAGCATATAACGAATGGTTACGGTACTCCACGCCTGTCCTGCCGTCTGATTGTCAGCCAGAATTTTCCCAGTGTCCTCATCTATGATCTTTCCTTCCAGTCTGTCCCCGGAAACCAGACCAGTTACCGCAGGAAGTGTGACAGAAAGGGACTCTCTGGCAGCATCCGGATCATACCAGTTACTGAGTGGCGGAACGGTATATGTTTCTTCTTTTTCATATTTGACTGTATGGTCTGCTCCAATAATGCGGAAAGTAATCTTCAAATGCTGTTTGGCATCCACCATATTTTGTACGACTGTACGGAATTCCAGATCCTTTCCATTTGCTTTTGTGATATTTGTCTCATCGATCCGGTATTGGTCACTATCCCTGTCAAGTGTTCCTGTCCTGCTATGCGGAATTGTAATTTCAGGATCGCACACATAAACAGATGCCTGCCTGCTGACATAATCACGGTTATTTAATCTCCGCGCCAGTTCCATTTTACACACTTCACAGAAAGGATTCCCAAGATCCCGCATCATGCAGACGCGGCCCGGTGCAAATACCGTTTCTGTTCCTGCTGCCGTTATTCCGATTCCACGGAACCCAAGCATCTTATGCCATTTAATCTTATCCGGATCCGATGTGTCGGAAATATTTTCTCCCTGCATCTTTTTATCATATTCATCGCCTAATCTTCCGATGCTGTGGGAAATTTCATGGGTCATGACATCCCCCTGCTCATTCTCATCCGAATTTGCCGAAAAAGAAAAGAGTGCATTGGAAGAAGAACCAATATTCGCAGTCGTATTACAAATGATATGGATGGTTCCAACGGCTGCGCCGGTATCCAGATATCTGCTCTCCAGCTCTGCCCTCAGTGCCTTGGCTTTATCTTCCCCGTCCTTTGCAAAATAGCAGGATTTTCCGAATGCCTGCACATGAAAATATGTGTCCGGGTTCGACTCCCCATACATCACGCCCACACCAGTTTCATTGGATACCGTCTGTACTGCATAAATATTGATCCTGTCGGAATACTCTTTATAAGGGGACCACTTTAGCAGCCCCTGTGCTTTTGCCGTTGCATCCTTTAAAAATTGTTCCTGTTGTTCCCGGGTATAGCCCTCACCCATGATAACAATCACAAAATTTTCCTTATCATCACCTGTCTTGTGAATGGCATAAACGGAAGCTGCCGTCGTCTGGTCTGCCGCTGTCTGGTCTGCCATCACAGGATATGGAAACACCAGGGAAAACAATAATATCAGGCTAAGTACGATTGCCCCAAACCATTTTCCATCCTTCTTCTTTACATTCGTCATATCATCCTCCATACTTTACATTACCAGAAATACTGGTGCTTTCCCTATTCTTCCCACAGACAAACTCCCGGGAAACCATCTGCCGTAAGGCTTCTTAAAGCACGATTACCGCAGCATCAAACCCCTCTACATTTCCATCAAAGGTGTTTTCGGTAAGCAGATTGTACTTCTGCGTGTACTCATTAAATTGTTTTGCACTGCTGCTGCAGTTAAAAATCATGGCAATGGTCTCTTCGCCATTTTTTCTGATCAGGACAACTGTCCCTTCCTCATCTTCTGTGACGATCCCAGCCAGTTCGCCTTCTACAATGCATGCATGGCTTTTCCGGACCTGAATCAGCCGCTTGTACCATTCATACATCTCTTTGTCCTGGTATTCTTCATCCCAATACATGCCCCGTCTGCAGTCCGGATCGTTTGCTCCCGGCATCGCATACTCATCTCCATAATAAATCATCGGCATTCCCGGCAATAACAACTGAAAAGCGGCTGCCAGATGCTGCTTTTTCTTATTGTCGTTACACAGATGTAAAAATCTTGCGGTATCATGGCTGTCGATCAGATTCCACATAAGGGGATAGCAGTTTTTGTGTAAGCGTCCCTTCAAATATCCAAGATTTTGTACGAACTGGCTGACCGTAATCTTTTCGTCTGCAAGCAGATCGATCAGGTTCAGGTAAAATGGATAATTCATGACTGTATCCCATTCATCCCCCTCAAGGAAATCTCCTGCATAATGCCAGATTTCCCCAATGATCAGCATATCTTTCTTCACAGCCTTTACTGCCTTTCTGAAATTCTTCCAGAAGAAATGGCTGATTTCGTCTCCTACATCCAGTCTCCATCCGTCAATATCGCATTCCTTAATCCAGTAGCATGCAACATCCGTAATGTATTTTTCAACTTCAGGATTTTTCAGGTTTAACTTTGGCATTCCGCCATAATAACCAAAACATTTGAAGTTTGGGATCTCTCCCCATTCGCTTTTAAGTGGGAATCCATCAATAAAATACCAGTCCCGGTATTTGGATTTTTCACCATTTTCCAGAATATCCGCAAACGCAAAAAATTCTCTTCCCGTATGATTGTATACCGCATCCAGGACTACCTTCATACCACGCTCATGCGCTTTTTGTACCAGCTCTTTGAGATCCTCTGTTGTTCCAAAGGACGGGTCTATCTGGTAGTAATCCGTGGTATCATACTTATGGCACGAATTTGATTGAAAGATAGGTGTCATATACAGCACATCGATTCCCAGATTCTTAATATCATCCATATGTTCGATGATTCCCCTGAGATTTCCATGCAGATCATCCATAGGCGTAATCGGTGCTTTATACCACAGTTCTTTGTCTACCGGCTCCGTTGCTGCAAAACGGGATGGGAAAATCTGATACACGACCTTGTTTGCTGCCCACTCCGGCACCTCAAACATCTCTTCCTCCCGGAGGTTCTGCGGACAGTCAAACATTCTGTCCCTGTTTGTAATGCATTCCTTATCAAACTCATAATTTCCATAATATACCTTTTCTCCCTGCGTGTCCGTAAATTCGAAAAAGTAACGCAAGCAGATCAAATGCATCTTTATCTGTGCTTCATAATAATCATGAAACTGTGAGACAGCAACCTTCTTCATCGGAACTGTCTTTCTGGTATCCTTACGCTCCATAGGTATATACTTGTCCTCATAGTGAAGGATTACCTCCTTCATATCATCCTTTTTTACCTGCACGCGTATCACAAATAAATCCTTATCAACTGCATAGCTAAACCTTTTATCCATATCATGAAAAATTGCTGAATATTCCATAAAATTTCCCCTTTACACTTGTTGTTTTCCTGTATTTTAACTTACTTTTTTCAACAATTCTAGCACTATATCCACGATATTTTTAACTTTTTCTACTTTTATGCTTTTTTGCGATGATATTACTGTTCATATAATTTAAAATGTGCGTTATCAGTTTAAAACCAATAACGCACATTTCCTCATTGCATCCTTTTCCCGCATTTATATATGTCACAAGTCAAATTATAGTTCCTACCTGCGACAACTTTATATGTAAATTCAACATCAATAATTTTTTGCACCGTTTTTAATTTTTATTTTCTGCAACTTTAAATTTCTGGATCATTTCACGCAGATTTTCCGCTTCACTGCTCATCTCCTGACCGGCTGCTGCACATTCTTCAGATGTTGCCGAATTCGTCTGTACGACATCATTGATCTGTTCAATTCCATCATTAATCTGTTGGATTTCTGTTGTCTGTGTCTCTAACGTTTCTGCAATATTTGTGACTTCTTTTGTAATGATCTGGGAATTCTCAGCGACCTCCTGCAATTGTGATGCCGTCTGCCCTGCAATCACCATACCTTTTTCCACGGCTTTCACAGAGGTTTCAATCAATGTTGCGGATTCCTTTGCTGCCTGGGCACTCTGGTCTGCCAGCACATTTACCTGATTCGCTACCACTGCAAATCCCTTTCCTGCCTCCCCTGCTCTTGCAGCCTCAATGGAAGCATTCAATGCAAGCAGATTCGTCTGGGACGCAATTTCATTGATTGTTGCAATGATCTTGTCAATCTCTTTTGATGCCCCGTTGATCTCATTCATGGAATCAACCATATCCCTCATTTTACCATTGCTTTCCAGAATGGCATTTCCAAGTTCGTCTACTCTTCCACTGATTTCTTTTGCGGATTGTGAATTTTTTCCTACCTGTTCAGAAACACCTGCGACTGTTGCGGTCAGTTCTTCTACAACTGCTGCCTGATTTGTTGCTCCATCCGCAAGGTCATTGGAACTTGATGCTACCTGATCTGCGGCACCCGAAACTTCATCTGAAGCATGTTGGATTCCCTTTATTGTCTCTGCCATGCTTTCTTCAAACAACATAAAGGAGTTTAGAATTCCAACGAAATCCCCTTTCCACTCTACTTCCGGCTGCACATCAAAATTTCCTTCTGCAAACATCTTCATTGAACGTCCAATATCATCTACATAGCTTCCCAGAATGCGGATGGATTTGCGCATATTGTGTGCCAGTATTCCAATCTCATCATCTGAATGGTAGTCCAGCGTGCTGTGCAGGTTTCCATCTGTTAATTCCTGTGCAACGGCTTCCACTTCACGTAATGGTACTAAAATTGACTCAAGTACTTTTTTGCCTGTTTTTATTGCCAGTTTCCATGCCAAAACCAGACAAATAATAATACACACAATTCCTGCCACTGCAGAAATAACCGTAATTCTGACTGCCTGGCTGCTTACCTCATCGGTCATTTCATCTAATCTTGTTGCAATTTTTACGGCTTTATTTAATGCCGGGGTACAATCATTCAGAATTGAATCAACTGCCTTATCCTTGTCACCGCTTTTGATTTCTTTCATGATGGAATAACCAATGTTTCCCCAGTCTGTAAGGGCAGATGCGTATTCTTCACAATCCGCATCCGGAATAACTCCGGAGTTCTTTAAATTTTTCAGTTGGGTATTAACTTCTGCAAGCAGTCTTTCTACCGTCTGCTCATAACCGTCATAAGAGGATGTATCATTATTTAATGCCATTTCCCTGATATTTCTCGCTGATGAGTTAACATTTATCCTGCAGATTTTCACCGCCCGGTCTGCAACAGTAACATTTTGTACATAATGCATCGTATTGGCAAATAGCATACCTATAACCACAATAGAAAACAGACCTGAGACTAACATCATAATAATGACTTTTCTGTAGCCATAGTTTATCCTTTCCTTCAGATGTAAATTTTCCAAGTTCTTTTTCATCATATTTTTCTTTGACGGCATAGTTTGCTATTTCCTTTCTCTTTTGTTCGATTCTGATATATCAAATTTTTTTCTCAAAGTCAATAAATTTCGGGAACAATTTTATTATTCTATTTTTCACACAAAATGTTATACCCCCCCCCCGAAAAATACAGCACTTTTACCAATTTTTTCTACAGTTACCTCTCCGATCGAACGTGATGTAATCTGGAATGTCGTGCCGGTGGTTCCTTCGTAAGAGTCATACTAGTACATAACTGAAAATACTATTGTCTGAAACACCCTCTGTTTTCATATATGGCATCAGGTTCTTCCAAAACATTCTCTAATTGTCTTTGAAATATCTGAATCAATAAAATCTTTATGTGCCATGTCATCAAGGATATCACATGTTTTTTCATGGGACAATCCCTTTTTATAAGGTCTGTCTTCCGTAAGAGCCTGATAAATATCAACACATGCCATCATACGTTCCTGCTCATTTAATTCATCAGCGGTTTTTCCAAAAGGATACCCTTTTCCATTTAATTTTTCATGATGGAAAGCCGCCCAATCTCGTATTTCTTCAAAATCATTAACCTCCGATAATATGAGGTATGTATAACCAGCATGATTTTTCATTGTAGAAAATTCATCATCCGTAAGCTTATCCGGTTTTTCCAGAATTTCATTGCCTAC
>ERZ773188.2405-NODE-2405-length-18111-cov-3.186254_pt1 | contig 18111 bp, 17 predicted proteins | sample MGYA00581011_ERZ773188 | MGnify/ENA primary metagenome ERZ773188 (study PRJEB29015, sample SAMEA2737798) | human gut metagenome | biome: human gut; feature: human-associated habitat; material: faeces | place: China | collected 2012 ...
AGGGTGTGATGAAACGCATCAAGGCCAAAGGTGCGGAGATCGTCATCTATGAACCGACACTCGAAGATGGCAGCACATTCTTCGGCAGCAAAGTGGTGAATGACTTGGATACTTTCAAGAGCCAAAGCCATGCCATCATTGCCAACCGGTATGATGCTTGTCTGGATGATGTGGAGGAAAAGGTTTATACGAGGGATATTTTCAGGAGGGACTAAACTTTTTAATTAGAAATAACTTTAAACAAGCTTAACATAATCGTTTATGGCGAACCGAAAAGGAACAAACAGCCCCGTTGAAAAAGCAAGACTTGTATTGGAAAAAGAACAGTTCCTATCGCAACTCTCTGAGAGGATAGAAATTGGCAAAAAGCTACCTTTAATAAAAGCTTCTGTTCCCAATATTCCTGATGCGTATAGAGAATATGGCTATATGACAAGGAAAGCAAGAACAGAACCGACAGAAGAACAAGAAAAATGGATTTCAGAGTTCAAGCAATGGACTGATTATAACAGTGAGCTATTAAAACAAGCATTTGACATCCCCAACAATGAATACCAACGTGATTACATCAACAGTGGCCAATACCTGATTTCCATAGGAAATGAAAATCTCTTTCAAGAATATCAGGACGAACTTAAAAGTAAAATCGAATATTTGGAAACCCTGGTTCTGAAAATCCCATTATTACCCACTCTCACCGTACAAGTAGAGAGGACTGAAAAGAAAAGTTTCCATCCAGATTCAAAACGCGTTTTCATTGTACACGGACACGACACGGCCATAAGGTCACAAGTCGAATTGTTTATCAAGACCTTGGGATACACTCCCGTTGTCCTTTTCAAACAGCCCAATGCCGGATGTACCATCATTGAGAAAATCGAACGTGAAGCCAATGATTTGGCCTTTGCCATAATCCTATACACAGCATGTGATTTAGGAAATGACAAATTGCATACCAATGAACATCTGAATCCCCGCGCCCGGCAAAATGTGGTTTTTGAACACGGTTATATGTGTGCCTTGTTAGGGCGACAAAACGTATGCGCCTTGGTGGATTCTGATGTAGAATTTCCCGGCGACATGTCCGGCATCGTATATGTGTCGTTTGACGACAAGGGAGCATGGCAGATTGCTGTCGCCAAAGAAATGAAAGCAGCCGGGCTTGATGTGGATTTGAACAAGTTGGCATGATCGATAAACTTAATTTCAAACCGTAAGCATCCCAAATTAGCAAATCCCAATATTTACGACTGTAACCAAGAGAGTTGAACTGCTTTAGCCATGAACTTATCTAATTCACAAAAGAAAATCGTCTCAAATGTAGCATGGTCTTTAGGAGGCAAGGCCGTCAATATGGCGAGTGCGCTTTTCGTCGGAATATTGGTCGCCAGATATCTCGGCCCGGAAAGTTATGGTCTCATGAACTATGTAATTAGTTATGTAGCCATTTTCTCCATTATTGCGACATTCGGCATGGACAACATCGAAATACGTGAGCTGTCCCGGCAGAATGACAAAAAGGATGCCATCATGGGGACATGTTTTTGCTTGAGAATGTTTTTTGCTACAATAGCTTATATCGTCATTGCCATATCTTTGTTCTACTTCCAAACAGACAAGTTTACCTCCCTGATGGTGTTAGCTTATGGACTGACCCTGTTCACCGGTACAGGGAATCTGTTACGTAACTATTTCACATCCATAGTCCAAAACAAATATATTGTAAAATCCGAAATGTACCGTACATTCGTCGGTGCAGGAATCAAAATCCTGTTGCTTTGGATTAAAGCACCTTTGGAATACTTTATTTATGCACAAATATTTGATACGGCATTGGTTGCAAGCGGATATTACCTTAGTTATAAATCCACTGTCGGTTCCATCCGAAAATGGCATTTCGACAAGACTTTAGTGCCTTTTATCCTAAAAGAATCATTTCCCCTCGTCCTATCCGGTGCCGCTGTCATCATTTACCAACGCATAGACCAAGTCATGATTGGTGACATGATAAACAAAACTGAAGTCGGTTATTTCGCCACAGCCGGAAAGTTCGTAGACTTGATTGTGTTCCTCCCTATGGTTTTGGTGCAGACTGTCACCCCGATGTTGGTAAGGGAGAAAGAAAACAAGCCGGAAACATACGAAGTTAAAAAGAAGACATTCGTAAGCATTACCACATGGACGGCTATCATCATGTCCGTAATGGTATCATCGCTCTCTTATTGGCTCATCACATACACATACGGCATCCAGTACGCTCCAGCCATCCCTGTTTTGCAAATCATGGCGTTCAAGGCTGTAGGAATGGCGTTGTCATCTGCCGGAGGACAAATCATCATCATGGAACACATACAAAAATGGGCCTTCATACGAAATATATTAGGTTGTATCCTATGTGTGTTGCTAAACTATTTCCTAATTCCCCAATATGGAATCATCGGTTCCTCATACGTCACAATAATCACGGTATTGTTCACCGGATGCTTCGCAAACCTGTTGATTCCCACCTACCACAACGTCATGAAGCTACAACTCTATGCCATATTATTAGGTTGGAAAGAATTACGTTATTTTAAAAGAATGATAAGAAAATGAAAAGTTATATCGGATATTCCACAAACTCCGACATCAGATATAAAGCCACGTCTGGAGGAATAGGAACTACCATTATCAAATGGTTATTCGACAACAAACTTATTGGCACATCCATATCTTTCGAGTTTGACCCTATTACACTAAGATATGTTCCTAAAATAATTCACTCATTTGACGAATACCAAATTTGTGGCTCAATTTATCAAGAAATAGATTTAATCGGGTTTGTCAAATCTCACCAAAATGAGATAAAGGGAACACTTGCTTGTTTCGCTTTACCTTGCCAAACCAAGGCCATAAAATCAATTTGTGAAAGATATGGTCACAAAGTATTCATAATCGGGTTAACTTGCTCTTCTCAACAAACACTTGATGCGACCAAGTATTTATTAAAACGAATCAATATAAAAGAACAAAATGTCTGCCATATCCAATATAGAGGAAACGGATGGCCAAGCGGAATCACAATAAAGACAAAAGACAACAAAAAGACCTTCATAGCCAATAACGCTTCCATTTGGAATAGAATCTTCCATTCACGCCTATTTATTCGTCCAAAATGTTTCATGTGCAAAGACACATTAAACCAACATAGTGATATCGCACTCGCAGATCCATGGCTAAAAGAATATATATCATCAGAAAAAATCGGCATGACCTTAGTCACTTGCTTCTCTGAGACTGGAAATCGCATCCTAACTCAAGCCCAAAATGACAACTATATTCATGTAAAGGAAATCTCTTACCAACAAGTTATATTATCCCAAAAATCCACATTGGACAGAAAAGAAAGTTATAGACACCACCCTGACAGAATAAAGCTCTTTCGTCAACTTTGTACAAAACCTTGGTATAGATTTTTAGTGCTTGACATAGGCTTATTACCATTCCACTATAAAATAAGAAACCACTTTGAGAAAACACTTTCAAAGACAAAGCAACAGAGTAACATACTAAAAATACTCAAACAAAAATAAAATCAGTACACAATACAATGAACAAAAGTATAACGAACTAATTTGTGGTCAAGATGAAAATATTACTTTTAAACCAACCCGTATACAACCGGGGCGATGAAGCCGCACATAGAAGTCTTATCCGTACACTCAATAAAAAAGTACCTAACGCCTTCATCACCATCCTGTTAGAGAATGTAAAAGAAGGTACTATCGAACAAATCAAAGTAGACAACCCACAAAACAGATATATCAACATTAACACCAATAAAGGATATCGCAAAAGCCGCATATTTTCTGCTTGTTCGGGTATGATGTTCTGGAGTCGTACTATTCCCAGTAACCGGAAACTAATACAATACATCCAAGAAGCAGACGTAGTGCTTTGCGCCCCTGGAGGAATCTGCCTTGGCGGATTTTATAATTGGTCGCACTTGTATAACATGATGTTATGCAAGCATTACAATAAGCCCGTCATTTACTACTCACGCTCAATAGGGCCATTTAACCCTCGAAACATATTACAACGTATCTTCTGCACAAGAGCAAAAGAAATACTTAAAAAGATGGACTTCTTGTCATTGAGAGATGCCCGAAGCATGGATTTGGCAAACAAACTTGGCATAAAATACATAAAATCCATTGATTCCGCCTTTTTAGACACGCCCGATGCCACATTACCTGACAGTGTCAGGACAGACTTAGGCAAACAAAAATATATCGTGTTTGTACCCAACCAACTGACATGGCACCCGTCATTCGCAAACATGCCACAGGACGTTATTGACAAATGTTACCTAAAAATGATTGACATCATAATCCAAAAGACCGACTATAACATCGTCATGCTCCCACAGCTTTATAATGCAGGAAAAAAGAACGATTACCTATACTTCAAGAGGTTAAAAGAAGAAACGGAACATCCATCACGAATCATAGTATTTCCGGATACATACAGCTCTGACATCCAACAAATTATAATTAAGGATGCCCAAATGATAATAGGTACGCGTTACCATTCTATCGTGTTCGGTATCAACAACCGTGTTCCTGTAATCGCATTAAGTTACGAACATAAGATAGCAGGCATGTTGGAAATCTTAGGCATAAAAGGACGTTCATTTAAATTCAACACGGAAGCTTCCATACACAAGTTTGATTTCGCCAAATTTGAACAGGTAATCACCGGTAACCAACCTTCGAGAGAAAATTTGAAAGAATACGCAGACCATGCACATGCCATAGCCATGTCTTGTTTCTCTAAAGCATCACAACTTTTACAATAATTATCAATATGCCCGTCGTTGTTGCTTTTTCTATATTTCATGTTATTCTTTTTATATTGGTTTCTTGCTACAGGAAAGATAAAGCATGCCTTCGTTATATAATGTTCATATGGATGCTTTCATCCATATTTTCCATTATATTCTATACAGCCTCGCAAGAATATAATAAGATTACAATAATTCCATACATCTTTTTCGCTACATGCCTTGCTATTTCAATCATTCCATTTGGATATATCGATGACAGATATTCCACGATTACGATAAGAAACAAGTTCTTTTTTGAAAGAATAATCTTATTTTTCTGTTTAATCTCCATCATACCTTTTTTTGAAAACGCCATCCATCTGGTAAAAACATTTAGTTTTGACAATTCGGACGCACTCGCGACATTGTATGCTGACAAAATGGAAGGCGATTTCGACAAGCAAAAAGTAGTGAACTGGTATTCCCCCGTTGGAAAAATTTGCAATTCATTGAATCTTAAGTTCCAATATTGCTCCCTTTTTTTATTATTCCTTTATCTCGGATATGGAAAAATCAACAAATATAAATTAGGGGGACTTTTAATGGGATGCGTCAACCCGGTATTATACACACTATCACTTTCTGGACGATCTGCCGTAGTCTTCACCTCATTGAATGCCATATTTACATACCTGATGTTTCGGAATTATATTAAGAACAGGAATTACATAAAAAGAATAAAGGCAATAGCAATAGGCATCTTTTCCATTTTCATATTATTGTTCTCCATCATGACATTTGCCCGTTACAGCATGAGCGAAGGCGCACAAACCGTATCCATGTTAGGATGGATTTCCTTATATGCCGGAGAAGGCACGCTTAATTTTAACCAGAACATGTGGCATACGCAAGCTTTCACCGAAGGGGATAACTGCTTTGCATTCATTAAATATATTTTAGGCATGGACACTTTTACGGATTTTCTGGAACGTCGAGATTACTGGGGGCCTAAAATGGGAATATCTCCCAGTAGATTCTATACCTTTATTGGTGACATATATTCAGATTTAGGATATTTTATCATTCCATTCCTATTAATCCTCTCATTCAACCTGAAAAAAGTTCTATTTAAAAAACGGGTTATCTCGTCTAACAAACTCTATATCCTCTATGTATGGGGGATGTTATGTGTTACTGGATTTACTTTTTTCACATATAAAACTTTTACAAACAGTTTGGATTTATTTGCCGGGTTCATCATTATCTGGCTAATCAATTCATCTATTGGGCTAAAGAACAAAAATGACATATTAATCACCCCACAATACTTTATCAAATAAAATTATGGCAAACAAAAAAGCAAGAGTCATAGCTTATTACTTACCACAGTTTCATCCTATCTCCGAGAACGACAAATATTGGGGCAAAGGCTTTACGGAATGGACAAATGTAGGAAAAGCCCAACCGCTTTTCCGTGGACACTACCAACCCCGTGTTCCTGCCGACTTAGGGTATTACGACTTACGAATGCCTGAAATCCGAGAACAACAAGCCGAGTTAGCACGTGAGGCCGGTATAGAAGGGTTCTGTTATTGGCATTATTGGTTCGGGGGAGGAAAAGAATTGTTGGAACGCCCTTTTAACGAAGTCGTGGAAAGCGGCAAGCCTGATTTTCCTTTTTGCCTAGGATGGGCAAACCATACATGGTCCACCCGGACTTGGACCTCATCAAAAACGGGATACAAAGAAACCATCATTGCTGAAATGACCTATCCCGGAGACGAAGACCATGTTTCACATTTCTATAAATATTTGAATGCCTTTAAAGACAAACGTTATATCAAAGTAGATGGCAAGCTTTTGTTTGTCGTATTTGCCCCTCGGGACTTTGTGAACTTCCCACATTTCAAAGATTTATGGAATAAGTTGGCTGAAAAAGAAGGGCTGAAAGGTTTCCATTTCGTTGGACTGACAGAAAATTTCAGGCTACATACGTCAGACGGTAAAATAAGGAACGTGTTTTCCCAAAAAGATGCCTCTGGGGATTATTATAACCATATTTTATCGTTAGGCTTTGATGCGGTAAACTCACGTGGAGGAAATGGCGCACAAGCAAAATCCGACTCACCGTTGATTTATTATTTAAAACGGTTCATACAGACCAAGCTACACATCGACTATGTATTACATATTGATTATGCTAAAATCATAAGAAACTATTATGTAGAAAACGACAAAATGGAAAACATATATCCAACCATTATCCCGAATTTTGACCGTAGTCCACGTTCAGGAAAGAAGACAAATAACATCTGGCATGGTTCTACTCCGAAACTATTTGGGAAAATGGTCGAGCAAGCACTTGACTTAATAAAGGACAAGCAAGACGAGCACAAGATTTTGTTCTTACAGAGTTGGAACGAATGGGGAGAAGGAAATTACATGGAACCGGATTTAAAATTCGGCCATGGTTACATTGATATTTTGGGAAAACTCGTAAAATAGAACCTATGGCGACCTTAAAAGAACTCAGGCAAGACTTTCAAGCTTGGTGCAAATGGAAAAATATTCCCTCCAGAACAACCTCATTCTTACTTCTGTTCTTCAAATATGCGGAATACAGAAGACTCATTGATTTCAGATTAAAATCCGGGGGACTCGGATGGATGAGAATATTCACATACCCCACAGCCTATCATTTAAACTTATATATAGTTTGCAAAAAAAACAAAAACGGGGGGGGGTATTGGAGGAGGATTGAGACTAATGCACGGTTTCAGCACTATGATTCTTGTGAAAGAAATGGGTATGAACTGTATGGTCAACCAACAAGTCACGATAGGATGGGCAAATGGAGGAGTCCCTACTATCGGGAACAACGTATGGATTGCAGCCGGAGCAAAAGTACTCGGCCCCATAACAATCGGGGACGATGTCATAATCGGTGCAAATGCAGTAGTCGAAAAAGACGTGCCGAGCCATAGCATCGTTGCCGGTGTGCCTGCAAAAATAATCAAACGGAGGAATCACACAGATGAACCATGGATTACAATAAAATAAAAAATACTTATGCCGTTTTATGGAGACAAAACAATAGAAGCCATTTGGCAAAGTGCCAAACCGGTTGAAGGATATAATCCCAATATCTGGCGGAAAGATTTCGCCGGGGCCTGGATTCGGCGTGATTTTTATGGGTTATGCAACAAATACGGATGGAAAATAGACCATAAAAAGCCAAAATCTGCTGGTGGCAGTGACTCAAAAGAGAATTTATGGGCCTTACACTGGCAAAATAATATGTCTAAAGGAAATGAATACCCACAATTCAAAACAAGTATCACGTCTGACGGAAACCGTAATGTAGAAAAAGAACAAATATGGACTTGGAAACCCCAATAGCAGTTACACCCCAAATCAGCGATAAAGCCAACAAGAAAATACAGTGGTATGACAGAATCATAAAATATTGGTTCGGTATCGGGTTGGCCTTTTTAATCGTTTTCTCTATTCTCTTTCAATACAACCACCCTTGGTTTGTGTTAGATATGATGATAGACAATAACCTGTTAGGTACTTTCGGGGACTTTGTAGGAGGTGTACTCGGCACGTTCCTAACATTTTACGGAATGATTCTGATGATACATACTTTTCAAAATCAAATAGAATCAAACGACCTCACCCAAACGACCAATCAAAAATTGTTAGGAACCACCCTACAAAACAGCAAACTGGTTTTTGAACAATACAAATTACAAAAAAGGCAATTATTTGACAGTCAATTCAATTCATTCTTAATTTTATATAACAATGCGGTTGAAACTTATCGTTCTCCCGATGGGAAGTTAAAGGGAAGGGAATATTTGGACAAACTTGTCGAAAGTTTCCTAAATGAAAATTTTACGAACAATGCAACCTACGAAAAACGCGTGGATGCAGCAACAAAACTGTACGAAGAGTTTTATGCCACTAACAGAGAAAAGATGTCCACCCATTTTCGCATGCTATACCAATTAGTGCATTTTATCAGTAACGCACAATATATAGACAACGAAATGAAAGTGAATTACGTAAAAGCCATCAGAGGAAGCATGAATGAGGCTGAAATGATTTTCTTAAGATATAACTGTCTCTGCCCATTCGGAAGAAAAATGCAACAGCATGTAAATGAATTCAACATGTTAAAACATTTACCCATAATGAAATTATTCGAATTAAAAAAATGGGCCGATTTAATAGAATCCCCCAAACAAACAACCGCATTAAATACCATGTTTATAGAATTAAGAAAACGTATTTGCATAGTATTACTCGACAGCAGCCATAATGTCCGGACTGAAACCATGGCCTACGGCAAGCAATGGAGTATCACAGTAACATTCCGGGCTGCCGATAATACTTTACTTGTTAAAATCCAAAAAGACATAAAAAATTCGCGCAGAGGGACTGCCATATTGAACATAGAAAAAGCATTCGAAATATTGGACATTGACAATTTGGAAGGATTATTCTATGATTATTTTAGAGAGCTGTTCTTCATATCAAATTTCAATGTATACAATAGAAAAGACCGAATAAGAATAAGCCATTGCAGAAAAAGGAATAAAAACATCAGTAAAATCCGGTTTATGTTTAGGTCCGATTACCCATTAATTGTATCCCAAAGGCAAATTTCCTCACCTCAAGAACAAACACAAACCACAAATTTGAATTAATTACCGAAAAATGACAAATGAAGCAATCGTTATCGGCTGGATAAATAAAGGAAAACCTGCCGATTGTGGGGAGACAATGAAGAACCAACTGATGATACACAGGTTGGAAGAACTGGGAGTGAAGTGCAGATGCGTAGACTTCAAGAACTGGAGAAGGCATCCTTGGGTGTTTTTACAGTTGATTTGGAATTTGGTAATACATAAAAAAGACACCATCATATTCTCGACCAGTACGGTAAACGTGTACCCGATGATGAAGTTGATGAAAAAAGTGAAATGGAAACAACCCACGATTCATTGGGTTATAGGCGGAACTCTCGGTGAAAAAGTCAAAAACGGCATATTTGATAAAGACATAATCGGTTATATGGACTGGACGATTGTTGAGAGTAATCTGATGGTACAGCAATTGACCGATTGTGGCGTAAAAAATGTTTTTCAACTTCCAAACTTTAAACCTATCACCTATTACCCCAACATAAAGGAACGTATAAATGAATGGAAAAAGGAAATAACACGCCCGTTACGTTTCGTATTTCTTAGTAGAATCATGAAAGAAAAAGGTTGCGATGACATTATTGAAGCTGCCCGGCGACTCAATGCTACGGGCTTTAAAGACAAATACACCATTGACTTTTATGGAAAAATCGCTGAAACCTACAAGACTGACTTTTTTCAAAAACTAGAACCCTTACAAAACGTGAACTACCGAGGTTTCCTCAACCTACAAAACGAAAAAGGTTACGACAAGTTATCCCAATACGACCTGATGTTATTCCCAACCTATTGGAAAGGCGAAGGTTTCGCTGGGGTATTTATCGACGCATTGATAAGCGGTATCCCTATGATTGTTACAGATTGGGCACACAACAGACAGTTTATGACCGAGGGGGAAACCGCTCTTTTCATTCCGGTACATGATGTTTCTGCATTATACAACAAAATGAAAGAGTGTATTGAAGGATGCTATGACATAAGAAAGATGGCCTTGAAGTGCCAACAAAACGCAGAAACCTACAACGTCGACAAAGTGATAACAAAAAGTTTACTTAAAAAGCTTAAATTGGCATAGGTTATATTTTACAAGAGAAGAGACTAAAATACAAATGCTCAATATCTCCAACAACATTTATCCTCTATGATAAGTATGAAAAAGTTTATCATGTTTCTGATAGAAAAAAGAATACTTTCTTTTAAACTTATCAGCTCACTTCGTTACGCTTTAAAATTCAAGAAATGGCCAAACTTCAATAGCCCTCGTGATTTAAATGAAAAAGTTATGTGGCTTTCTTTTTATTCAGACACCTCTTTATGGTCCAAATTAGCTGATAAGATAGAGGTACGAAATTACGTGGAATCAAAAGGTCTAAAAGAATTACTACCAAGACTTTTAGGCGCATGGGACCATGCGAATGAAATTGATTTTGACAAACTCCCCAACAGTTTCGTCCTTAAAACCAACCATGGATGTGGGGAGGTCTTAGTCATAAAAGATAAAAGGAAGGAAGACCTCACTGCCGTTAAAAACAAAATGAACGGCTTTCTCCAATCACCATTCGGCATACTTACTGGCGAACCTCATTATTTGGAAATAAAGCCACGCGTTTTTGCCGAAGAAATGCTACCCAACGATTCTAAGTTTTCCACCTCATTGGTTGACTACAAGTTTTATTGTTTCTACGGAAAACCCGAATGTGTCTTGGTATGCTACGACCGGAAGGGATTGAATGCCCAAAAAGTCATATATGACATGGCTTGGCAAAAAAGGGAAGACTACACCCACGCGCACAATCAAACTTACCCTGAAATACCCAAACCATACAATTGGGACAAGATGCTAAAAGCCTGCTCCATTTTGGGTCTTTCCTTCCCTTTCGTACGTATTGATTTTTATGAAACCCAGAAAAGGTGTTATTTCGGTGAAATGACATTCACCCCGGCATCGGGTCGTTCGACTGCCGAATCAAAAGATTACTTAAAATATTTAGGCAGCAAAATAAATATAAATCAAATAAAAGAACAGACAAATCGACAGTCATCATGACTCAAAAGAAAATCCTTGCCGTCGCCTCCATCGGAGGCCATTGGGTACAACTCCTCCGCATCACCCACCCTTTAGAAGAACGTTATGAAGTGGTGTACATGTCAACCCACCCTAAATGTAAATCCATGGTCGGCAATTGCCGTTTTCATACCATGATGGATTTCAGCCGTTGGAATGCCTGGAAAATGTTACCGGCTTCCTTCAATATTCTGGGGATCCTGCTCAAAGAACGACCGGCTGCCATCGTCACAACAGGTGCGGCTCCGGGACTGCTTACCATTATTTTAGGCAGAATGACCGGTACCAAGACCATCTGGGTAGACTCTGTAGCCAATGTACAAACCATGAGCACTTGTGGAAAATTAGCACGCAAATTCGCAACCCACGTGTACACCCAGTGGCCGGGTCTTGCTACTGCTCAAGTGCATTATGCCGGAAATATTTTCGGTGACTAAATGAAATATAGCCTCCCGAGAGAAGGATTTATCAACGGCAGATGTTCTTCGCTGCTTACGTTCTTTGACTTATTGTTACTTTAATATTTCCCGATTATGATATTTTGCACTATCGGTACCCAGGCCCCATTCGACCGTTTCGTGAAAATCATTGATGAAGTGGCCGCGCATTTGGATGAGGAAATCATCGCGCAAGTGTACAAAAGTGAGTATGTGGCTCAAAACATCCGTACCGTAGAATTTCTACCGCCCGATGAGTTTAACAAGCTATTCAGCAAGGCACGCCTTATTGTGGCCCATGCCGGTATGGGTACTATTATTTCCGCCATGCGCCAACACAAGCCTATTATTATCTTTCCACGCATAGCCGCATGGGGTGAACACCGTAACGAGCATCAGTTGGCCACAGCCCAAAAGATGAAAGAACTCGGCTATGTGTACGTGGCAACCGACGCAAAAGAACTAAAAGAGTTGTTGACAACCCGAAATTTAAAACCCTTGCATGATTTGGGAGATATTGCAAGCAAAAGCCTGATAGATGAATTATGCAAGGTCATAGGATAGTATGATTCGCCCCCACAGCCATCTCCGCGATTATCAAAAGTACATCCAAACGCATGTACTTGAAGCTTGGAAGTCGCACAAAAGCATCATGCTCCAGATGCCAACAGGTACGGGAAAAACCCATCTGTTGGCATCCATCATTTATGACAGTCTGAAGGAGAATGGAAAACGGTGTGTCTGGATCGTGGCACACCGCCGCGAACTGGTGGAGCAGATTGAGGAAACCATGGAACGATACGGCATTCCAAGCATCCCGAAGGAGGACGGAAGGGTAAGGGCCATGTCCATCCAATGGTTATCGCGTCATCTCGCCGACCTTCACGAGACACCCAACCTTATCGTCATCGACGAGGCTCACCATGCACTGGCTAATACGTATAAGGAATTGTGGCTGCGTCATCCCGAGGCAAAAAAATTGGGCTTGACGGCTACGCCCTGCCGACTGAACCGCAGGGGATTCACGGACTTGTTTGACGAGCTGATTACTTCGGACAGTATTGCCGATTTTATCCGGCAAGGATGGCTGTCAGCCTTCGACTACGTATCCATCCGTCCGGACAGCAAATCCCAACGATTGATAGACAACTTATCGAAACGTGGGGCGGACGGTGATTTCCAAACGAAAGAAATGAACGAGGTGCTGAACCGCAAACCCTGTATCGAACAGTTGTACGAAAGCGTACGGCAATATGCCGACAGGAAGAAAGGCATCGTGTATGCCATCAGTATCAGCCATGCACGAAACATTGCCGATTTCTACCGGATGCATGGAATAAACACCGTGGCGATTGACAGCAAGACTCCGGCACGTCTGCGCAAACAGTTTATCGAAGACTTCAAGCGGGGCAAGACGCAAGTGCTGGTGAATGTGGATGTATTCAGCGAGGGCTTCGACTGCCCGGATGTGGAGTTCGTACAGATGGCACGCCCTACCCTTTCGCTGGCCAAATACTTGCAGCAAGTGGGACGCGGGCTGCGGAAGGCAGCGGGTAAAGACACTTGCATGCTGATTGACAACGTGGGGCTGTACCGCCTGTTCGGACTGCCTACGGCCTACCGGGACTGGAAGGCCATGTTTGAAGGACGGTTGGCCGGAAAAGGCTATCGCACCACATGCAAGCCGGAATATATGGCTGCAAAGCAAGAAAAGGATCAAACGGCACGCCCCAATGGGCCGCTTGAAATGGTCATGTCGCATGAACTGTTATGGGATTACCTGAACAAAAGTAAGCCTCTCACGGACTATAATAGCACACCCCAGGAAAAACTAAAACCATTCAAAGACCGCCAAACCGGCCTTTGGGGACTAAAATGTGGGCAGACCATTACCGCAAAGGCACAATATCCCACTTTGTTCGACGTAAAAGGCAATCTTGCTGCCGTACGGTTCGAGGACTACCGCACAGGTATCGTAGACAAGGAGGGAAAAATACGGATGAAAGCCGACAGGTACAAGCGTATGAAATTCTTGCCGGACGACATCGTGGCCGTAACAGACCGGAATGACAAGACGTCCTACATAGATTTAAGGTGTAACCGACACTACATGGACAAGCCGGTTGTGATGAAATTCGGCCAAATAGAAATACTCCAGGCAGGCCGCATGTTCTACAGCCGCACGAAGCGTATCTATGTGAACCGTTCGGACATCGACCGGCATGATTTCTTTTCAAGAGGCTTTTATCTGCTCATTTACGACCCTTTTATCACTCCCGAATTTAAATATGTAGAAAGCATGGAAGACTCCTTGAACAAGGACTATGTTTGCATATTGGCAAATGATGAGGAAAGTTATTATCGGTTTTGCGGCGAACTGCCGGACGGAAGCATCGTGATTGCCGACGGAGAAGGAAGATATTATCATGCAGAAGCCGGTAAGGAAAAACGGTATATCGCCTGCCTGAACCCCGAAACACAAACGGAAAACTTCAAAGCGGCAGTATCAAAGTTGATAACCAAAGCAAAGGAACGTGCTGCCCAAAAGCAAGCGGACAAACAGCGTACGCAAGAAAAGAAACAGAAAGAACGGTTGGCCACCTTACAAAATGCTGTTCCGTTCAAGTCCGGACTGAAATGGGGACTGAAGTCGGGCGAGCGTATCATCGTACCGCCCATCTACCGCCGCATCCAAAAGCCGATAGGCTACTATTGTGCAATGGAAGAAAACCCGAACCGGTGGGGTATCATCATGTTGGACGGGAAAGTCGTGGTAGAAGCCCGATATATGAACGTGGAGATAAAAGACAACGGAACGGCCTGCCTGACTATCATACCGGGAAAGACAAAGACCGTAAAGCTATAAATCGTTCGTCAGGAAAATATGCGCCAAACAAAAAATCATTCTCAGCCAAACGAAAAATCGTTTGGCTGAGAATGATTTTTTGTTTTTACCTTTGCATATTGATTATTATGCGTATCTTTGCCACTGCAAAGGGGTGCTTGCCCGATTGGGACGGCTGAGATTATACCCTGTGAACCTGATGCAGGTAATGCTGCCGAAGGGATTGTGCCTGACAAGAGACATACATCACAGCATATTCTTCTCTCCCCTTTTGTCGTAACCTTTATTTAAGAGAAAGGGATATATGCAGAACTTACAATTTATCACACATTACACGGAACAGTACGGTTACGCCGATGCCGCACGCCTGGCACTGGAAGGCGGTTGCCGCTGGATTCAACTCCGGATGAAGGACGCATCGCCCGAGGAATGGATGCGGACGGGCGCGGAAGTGGAAGCTCTGTGCCGCCGGTATGGTGCCACCTTCATCTTAGACGACCATGTGGAATGGGTAGACGTCTTGCATGCCGACGGTGTCCATCTCGGGAAAAGCGACATGCCCATCGACGAAGCCCGCAGGCTTTTGGGGCAAGACCGCATCATCGGCGGAACGGCCAACACATTGGAAGACGTGATGTTGCATGCCGCACGGGGAGCGGATTACATCGGTTGCGGCCCGTTCCGTTTTACCACAACGAAAGAAAAGCTTGCCCCGACCCTCGGCTTGGAAGGGTATCGCCGGCTCTTGGACGGCATGAAAAAGAAAGGCATTTCGCTGCCACTGATTGCCATCGGCGGAATTACAAAAGAAGACATCCCGGCGTTGATGGAAACGGGAGTGGACGGCATCGCCCTGAGCGGCACGATCCTGAGAGCCGGAAGTCCCACAGAAGAAACCCGGAACATCCTGAGAATATTGAACGTACAACAATCATAAAACAACAAATATATGGACGATAAAATCAAAATCACTTATCCGAGTTCGGAGAAAGTTTATATGACGGGCAAACTGCATCCGGAAATCAAGGTAGGGATGCGCAAGGTATTGCTGACCCCGACCGTCACCGTGGAAGACGGGAAACGGACAGTCAAGGAAAACGATCCGATATATGTATATGATACCAGTGGCCCATATAGCGACCCGAACGTGAAGATAGACCTCAAACAAGGGTTGCCCCGTATGCGGGAATCATGGATTTTACAACGGGGCGATGTGGAACAGCTTGACGGACTGACATCCGAATACGGACGGATGCGCCAGGAGGACAAAAGTTTGGACCACTTGCGTTTCTCGCACATCCAACGGCCTTATCGTGCCAAGGCCGGACGGCAGGTGTCCCAGATGTATTATGCCAAACAGGGCATCATCACACCGGAAATGGAATATGTAGCCATTCGGGAAAACATGAACTGCGAAGAACTGGGGATAGACACTTATATCACGCCCGAATTCGTACGCGACGAAATTGCAGCCGGACGCGCCGTATTGCCGGCCAATATCAACCATCCGGAAGCGGAACCGATGATTATCGGACGTAACTTCTTGGTGAAAATCAATACGAATATCGGCAATTCGGCCACGACCTCCGGCATTGAAGAGGAAGTGGACAAATGCCTGTGGAGCTGCAAATGGGGAGGCGACACGTTGATGGACCTCTCTACGGGCGACAATATCCATGAGACGCGCGAATGGATCGTACGCAACTGTCCTGTACCGGTCGGCACTGTACCGATGTATCAGGCGATGGAAAAAGTGAAGGGAAAGGCCGAGAACCTGACCTGGGTAGAGGAGCTCACTTGGGAACTCTATCGGGATACCTTGATTGAACAATGCGAGCAAGGCGTGGACTACTTCACCATACATTGCGGCATCCGGCTGAAAAACGTGCACTATGCCCATGAACGACTGTGCGGTATGGTGAGCCGAGGCGGAAGCATCATTTCGCAATGGTGCTCTTATCACCAGAAAGAGAGTTTCCTATATGAACACTTCGACGACATCTGCGACATCCTGGCGCAATATGACGTAGCCGTATCGTTAGGCGACGGATTGCGCCCTGGAGCTATATTCGATGCCAACGACCGGGCACAGTTTGCCGAACTGGATACCATGGGCGAATTGGTACAACGGGCATGGGCGAAAAACGTACAGGCGTTTATCGAAGGGCCGGGGCACGTGCCGATGCATAAAATCCGCGAAAACATGGACCGGCAAATCGAAAAATGCCACGGGGCACCGTTCTATACGCTCGGCCCGCTAGTGACCGACGTGGCTCCGGGCTACGACCATATCACCAGTGCCATCGGGGCAGCACAAATCGGATGGTACGGCACGGCTATGTTGTGCTACGTCACTCCGAAAGAACATCTCGGTCTGCCTAACAAAGAGGACGTGCGTACGGGTGTGGTCACCTATAAGATTGCCGCACACGCCGCCGATATCGCCAAAGGTCATCCGGGAGCCACGGTACGAGACAATGCCTTGAGTAAGGCCCGTTACGAATTCCGCTGGAAAGACCAGTTCAACTTGGGACTTGACCCTGACCGGGCTTTGGAATACTACAAGGCCGGAAACCATTTCAACGGGAAATACTGCACGATGTGCGGTCCCAATTTCTGCGCCATGCGTATCAGCCAAAACCTGAAGAACTGTGAGTTCGATCCGGAAGAGGAAGCACGTTTGCATGAAGAATAACAAAATCTGAAAGGGAAAGAATAAAAAACGGGCCGTTTGTCAAGTGAAAACACTGGCAAACGGCCTTTTTTCGGACTTATGGATTCACTTTTGTAAAACGAATGGTTTTTAAATGAAAAATAAAAGAAATAAAGGCCGGGCATACGTATGGCTATTGTTTTTTTGTTAACTTTGCAATACAAATAGCGACATTGTACCAATGAAATTGATATTATTGACGCCTCCGGACTTTTTTGTGGAGGAAGATAAAATACTCACAGCCCTGTTTGAAGAAGGTTTGGACCTCCTTCATTTACGGAAACCGGACACGGAGCCGGTTTATTCGGAACGCCTGCTCACATTATTGCCGGAAAGTCATCATAATCAAATTGTCGTACACGACCATTTTTATCTGAAAGAAGAATTCAACTTACGAGGTATACACCTGAACGGAAGGAATCCGGAGCCTCCGGTAGGCTACAAAGGACATATCAGTAAATCTTTCCATCATATAGACGAGTTGAAAGCGGAAAAGAAAAACTTCAATTATGTGTTTCTCAGCCCCATTTTCAACAGT